>Ga0265298_10009844_pt1 | contig 11357 bp, 13 predicted proteins | sample AusTroGonzalo_MG_3_FD_193486 | JGI IMG/M metagenome (GOLD analysis project Ga0265298, IMG submission 193486) | Bovine rumen microbial communities from tropical cattle in Woodstock, Queensland, Australia - Gonzalo_01 | ecosystem: Host-associated > Mammals > Digestive system > Stomach > Rumen ...
AGAAACCTATCCACGGGATCTATCTGAACAACAAAGAAACGTGGAGTCCGAAGGAAGACACGATCGTGATCGACGATACCAAGGTGATGAACTTCTCCGGACACGGTGTCTTCTTCCGCCGGGTGTGGCTGTTCATTGTGCGCCACAGCCAGTTCATGTCGAACAGGGGCGACGGCATCCGTCTGCTGGGATGGGATGGATTTGTCACGGACAATCAGTTTTCGGCGAACGGAGGCAACGGCTTCGGATGCGATGATGTGGGCGCAACGGTGATGTTCACGGCAAACCGGGTGGAATGGAATCGCGGATACGGACTTTTCATCCATGGCGGCGACGACTGGAACGTGACGGGAAATTCCTTCGACCGGAATCATGGAGCCGGACTCTACGCGCTGAAGGCTCAGGCGGTCACTGTCACAGGCAATGTGTTCCGCCGGTGCGGAAAGGATTCCAGCTATCTGTCTGAAGGCGAGCACTCATGCCAGGTCAGATTGGAGGATTGCCACGGTTTTTCCATGACGGGCAATACCTGTCTGGCCGGACAAGACGACGGCGGCAAAGGTCTGTTCACTCCGCAAGTGGGATTCATCGTAAAGAAAATGTCGCACTCGGTCATCATGGGCAATACTCTGTGGAACGGTTATATGAACGAGATGGTCATTGATCAGGGCGAGCATGGCAAAGACTTTATCCTGAAAGATAACGTGGGCTGCGCAAAGAAGGTCTGATGTAAAATCTGAAAATAACAAAAACCTTATTTTATGAGTATTACAAGACTTATAAAGATTATCGTTTGTACAGTTGTTTCAGTATTTGCTGCTGGTGCACTTCTTATTATTGGAACGGTTATTTTGGGGCCAATTATTTCCGAATCAAAACCTGCTACCAGTCATTTTCAAAAAATAGTAATAGATCTCCTTCCAACATCATTGACTAATCTGGTAATGAAACGCAGCTCAGGAGGGATGGGAGACTGGCGTGCAAGGTTTTTATTCCAAGTCTCGCCAGATGATTTCAATAGAATAGTCGCCACAGGATTTACTACCAATTTATTCTGGAATAGTCTGGACATAGAGAACGGAGGTTTTGAAAAACGAGTCAACTCATGTTTTGGAACGAATGTATTCAGTACCCCTCCTCCATTATTAATATTTCAAATGGAGTCAGAGGGTATATTGAAAATGCTGATAACCGACCAAAATACAAATTGGGTTTATTTTGAGGCTTTTCGTTCTTGATAAATGCAAAATTAAAAAAAGGAAATTATCTTTATATTTCCTAAAAAAGGAATAAAACGAAAATCATAAGGACAGAACATGAATATGAAACCGCTCTTAAACGAGTGGAAGCGATCATGGATCTGGATTCTCCAGGCAATGATGATTTGGACGAAATGGAGCTTCTTGTTCTGCTGATCGAAAAATACGAAGCAGAACACTACCCCATCAGCGCCCCAGATCCTGTCAAAAACAGCCTTGACCAAATATCCCCGCTTTGCTACGCTGTTACTTATAGATGAGCAGTTTTATACTGTATTATAGGTACTTATATGAATAACAAAATGACAAGAAGGACATGGGGAAAAGCTGTCCTGACAGCAGCTGCCTCAATAGCTATCAGCAATATTCCCACCTACGCGGATGAAAGTTCCAAGACTGAAACAAAATCCGATAAAAAAGCCAAAGTATTCATGACAAAAGAGATCACTCCTGAAGCATTAGTCAGGATTTATGAAGCTTTGGGACGTGAAGCCAAAGGCAGAGTCGCCGTCAAGATCAGCACCGGCGAACCGGGCGGACACAATTTCCTGCAGCCGGACTTGATCAAAGATCTCATCAAAAAAGTAAACGGCACCATCGTGGAATGCAATACCGCTTACGGCGGCAAACGTTCAACCACTGAAAGTCATCTTCAAGCCGCCAAAGATCATGGTTTCACAGCCATCGCCAAGGTGGACATCATGGACGCGGACGGTGAATTCAATCTGCCGGTCAAAGACACCACCCACATCAAATACAACATCGTGGGCACTCATCTGAAAAATTACGATTTCATGATCAATCTGGCTCATTTCAAAGGTCATGCGATGGGTGGTTTTGGCGGTGTCCTGAAAAATCAATCCATTGGTGTCGCTTCCGCTAATGGCAAAGCCAATATCCATACAGCCGGCAAAGTTCAATCCCCAGATAAACTCTGGCAAAATCTGCCCCAGCAAGATCATTTCCTGGAATCCATGGCAGCCGCGGCACAGAGCGTAGCGGATCACTTTGGAGATAATATCCTATACATCAATGTGATGAATAAACTTTCCGTTGATTGTGACTGCGATGCTCATCCTCATGACCCCAAGATGAAAGACATCGGCATCTTTGCCTCACTGGATCCCGTGGCTCTGGATCAAGCCTGTCTGGATCAGGTCTATGCCGTCACTCCCACCGAAGACAACGATAACAGACCACTTATCCAAAGAATCGAAAGACAAAACGGCAAACACACCGTGGATCACGCCGAAAAAATCGGTCTGGGCACCAAATCTTATGAACTGGAAATCATCGTGGGATCCAAACCGGTGGATCCGCCGGCTCTTTCCATTCTGAAAGACCCTTCTGCCGGGATCCTTGTCCAGTTTGAAGGCACACTCCAGGCGGCCTCCGCTCTGAATGGTGAATGGGTAAATATCGCAACAGAATCCCCAGCCAGGATCTTTCCTACCGAAACGATGAAATTCTTCCGTGCCGTGTAATAACAGCAAACACAGCAACGGTGACACAGGTATGCCAGTCTGGTATAAAACCAAAAACAATATGAAACTAAAAACAACTTTCTGTCTGCTTGTGGCATCTTTGCTGACAGTTGGTCAATCTAACGCACAACCCAATATGGAACTGACACCCAAACAACGATCACTCGTCGCGATAGCCGCCATGGAAGCCAAAGGCGATATCGAAGGACTGCGTAAGGCGCTCAACGACGGCTTTGAACAAGGGCTGACCGTGAGCGAAGCCAAAGAAGCCCTTTCTCAGCTGTACGCCTACACCGGATTTCCCCGTTCGCTGAACGCGCTGGGAACTCTGCAGCTCGTTCTCAACGACCGAAAAGCCAAAGAACTAAAGACCGAAGCCGGGAAAGAAGCTGATCCCCTGCCGGAAGATTATGATGCTCTAAAGCAAGGGACAGAGGTGCAGACCAAGCTCAGCGGCGCGCCCTTCAACTATACATTCGCCCCGCAGACGGACTACTATCTGAAAGCCCATCTCTTTGGCGACATCTTTGCCCGCAATAACCTGACCTATGTCGAACGCGAGATCGTTACCGTCAGCGCCATTTCCGCGCTGGAAGGCTGCGAGCCCCAGCTGATGGCTCACGTCCGCGGCGCGAAGAACATGGGTGTGACTGATGCGCAGCTGCATGAGATTTCCACTGTACTGCGCGAGAAAGTAGGCGAAGAAGAAGCCGTCCGCGCCGCCCAAGCCGTGGCAAAGGTCTATGGTGAATCCTCTGAGGAAATACAAACGGTGGATTTCTCGGTCTGGCCCAAAGGCGAACTGAACGCAGCTTATGCCAAATACTTCATCGGCAACAGCTACCTTGCGCCTATGGATTCGCAGAACGGCGGTCCGATCAATGTGACCTTTGAGCCGCGCTGCCGCAATAACTGGCACATTCATCACAAATCCGTGCAGGTACTTATTTGTGTTGCCGGCCGCGGATGGTATCAGGAATGGGGCAAGTCTGCCGTGGAAATGACTCCCGGCACGGTGATCGCCATCCCGTCAGAAGCCAAGCACTGGCATGGAGCCGCTAAAGATTCCTGGTTCCAACACCTTACCTACATGACAAAAGTGGAAGAAGGTTCCTCGAACGAGTGGCTGGAACCCGTTGATGACGAGACATATAACAAACTGAAATAAACAACAGCATTTGTTCATTTACCCCTGAAATTTAAAATCTCAAGAGGTAATATCAACCCTACAGTCTTCCCCTGTAGGGTTTTTTGCACAAAAATCTGTTTTTATTGTTTCCTATCGAGGAAACTTGTGCTACTATAGGTTGTAGAGGGTACATCATGAGATGCCCAAGATGTAAACATCCAGAAGATAAAGTCACAGACTCACGCTCTTCGCGCGAGGACACGGTCATCCGTCGCCGCCGGGAATGCCTGAAGTGCGGTTTCCGTTATACGACTTATGAGAAGATCGAGCAGGAGGATCTGCTTGTGATCAAGGCAGATGGACGCAGAGAGGCTTTTTCGCGCGACAAGCTCCGTTCGGGGATCGTCAAGGCGTGCCAGAAGCGGCCAATCAGCTCGGATCAGATCGAGAACGAGGTGGAAGCGATCATCCTCGACCTTTATATACGGGGCGGCAACGAGATTTCCGCCACGGAACTGGGCGAGATCGTCATGGGACGGCTCAAGAAGCTGGATCCGATCGCGTATATCCGCTTTGCCAGTGTGTACCGGCGCTTTCAGGAAGTCTCTGATTTTGTCAGCGCAGCCAAGAATTTCGACCAGCAACCAGTGGAGAAAACGGATCCCAAGTCCCCTTCTCCCGCAGCCTCTGACAGCAAATGATCGCACTCCATTCAGATTGTATCCTGCTGGAATCGGTTCCCGGTGAATGTACGCCGATCTTCCAGGATGATGTCTCCCAGGAAATGCTGGGTATCCAGGCGGATCCCGACTACTTCAAGGGAGCCGTGGGAGCCGTGTTTGCCTATATCCATCAGAAGGAATATCAGGGAAAGCTTTCTCTGGAGGAGCTTTCGGATCTGGTGGCAACGGCATTGATCACGCCGCCGGGCAAACTGACACGGCATATCTGTCTGCCGGAGCTGATGCGGACGGAATCGCTGCTGGGCGAGCTGGAGTTTTTCACGCGGCTGAAGGAGGTCCTTCAATCCCTGAAGAATACAAACGCGAATCTGATTTTCGTGGAAGGGATCCGGAATTGTGTGCTGACCTGCCTGCACCGTCAGCGCTGGAGCAAACAGCCCAAACTCTTCGCGGAGTCTGTCATTGATTTTATCCGGCAATTTTCCAAACAGACTCTGGATCCGGAGTGTGTTTTGGTTATCCAATAGATTTTATGAGCACTATATTTGAACGAATCATTTCACGGGAGATACCGGCTGACATCGTTTTTGAAAACGAAGAGCTGCTCGCTTTTCGTGATGCGTCTCCGCAGGCTCCCACTCATGTTCTCATCGTTCCTAAACGGGTCATTGCCCGTGTGAATGAAGCCAAACCGGAGGACAAGGAACTGCTGGGGGCTCTGCTGCTGGGTGCCGCGGAAGTCGCCCGCAAACTGGGACTGAACCAGAACGGATACCGTCTGGTGATCAATAACGGTCCTTTTGGCGGCGAAACGGTCCCGCACCTTCACTGCCATATCCTGGGCGGTCGTCCGCTGGGATGGCCTCCGGGCTGATCCGGTACGAAAAGAACCGCTATCCAAAACTGAAAAACAGAGAAACGGCAAACGATGCCGGGTGTCCTTTTTTCGCTGATTTCAGAATATTTTTTAAATCACTTTAACTATGACAAGAGATTCTTTCATCGAACTGCGTTCACGTTTTCTCAAATGGAAAGCCGAGGGCAAAAAGATCGCCTCCCTGACCGCTTATGACTATCCCCTGGCTCGTCTGCTGGATGAGGCCGGGGTGGACATTCTGCTGATCGGCGACTCTCTGGGAATGGTCGTTCTGGGTTATCCGGACACAATAGATGTCACCGTGGAAGATATGGTCCATCATACCAAAGCGGTCGCCCGCGGATGCAAGCACGCTGTTGTCATAACGGATATGCCTTACAAGAGCTATGAAACGCCTCAGCAGGCCGTGGAGACCGCCAAGCGGCTGGAAGATGCCGGTGCCCAGTGCGTCAAGCTGGAAGGCGGCCGCGCCATTCTGCCGCAGATCGAAGCCATCCTGAACGCCAATATCCCCGTTCTGGCACATCTGGGAATGCTGCCTCAGCATGTCCGCGAGGAAGGCGGTTACCATATCAAGGGCAAAGCAGAAGCGGAACAGAAAGCCCTGATGGAAGACGCACTGACTTTGGAAAAGGCCGGAGTGCTGGGCACGGTGCTGGAACTGGTGAAGCACGACTTTGCCGGACAGATCAGCCGCGCGCTCAAGATCCCCACCATCGGCATCGGCGCGGGCTCCAACTGCGACGGTCAGATACTGGTCACTCACGACCTGATCGGCTACTTCCCGTGGTTCGTTCCCAAACACGTCAAACAGATCCTGCACACCGGCAAAGATATCCGCGAAGGTGTCCGCAAATGGGTGGAAGAACTGAAACGCTCTTGACAGGAACAGCCTCCGAACCGAAAATAGGCTCATGAAAGTAGTCGCGTTCAACGGCAGTCCTCGTAAAAACGGCAACACGGAATTTCTTCTGAACACCGTCCTGGGCGTTTTGGCACAGAACGGCTGGGAAACGGAATACATCCAGGTAGGCGGAGTCCCCGTGCGCGGATGTATGGCCTGCTATAAATGTTTCAAAAACGCCAACGCACGCTGCATCATCCAGACCGATCCCGTGAACGAATGGATCGCCAAGGCCGAACAGGCTGATGCCATCCTGCTGGGCTCGCCCTCCTATTTCACCAACGTCAGCTCAGAACTCAAAGCTTTCATGGATCGTCTGGGACTGGCTGCTTATTCGGTGGAAAAATCACTGCTGAAAGGCAAGATCGGCGCGGGAGTCGTCACACACCGCCGCGGAGGTGCCACCTGCGTTTTTGACCAGCTCAATCACTTTTTCCTCTGTCTGGGCATGATCGTGCCGGGATCTTCCTACTTCAACTTTGGCGTTGGACGGCTGCCGGGCGATGTCCGCGAAGACCAGGAAGCCATCGCCAACATGAAACACCTGGGCGAAGCCATCAACTGGCTGGGTCGTCTCATTCAAACTGCACCTACCGCTTACCCGCTTCCTCCAACTATTTCATAGTTCCGGCAGACGATAAAAATCCCCGCCAGGGATCATATAGCGATAAAGACGTGCGGTCGCACGTCTTTACTCATCCAGACAGGAGAAGATGGAACGGCGCAGAATGCTTCCGCTTCCGGCTTTGGCGCGGAAGGTATGAGAGGGCTTTTCCTGTTCAGTGAGGTACATCACGCGTGAATTCTCCACCGGCAGGTATTCGATCCACTTCACGGGGACATCGTACCAGGCCCCGTCACCGCCACGAACTTCTACATATTCTGTATGATCCACCCCTCTGTAGCCGTAAGCGGTCACCTCTACGGCACCTTCTTCGTTTTGGCGTTTCAGGAGTGAGGTCTTGAGGATGCACTTGGTCACACAGTCCGGGTGCTTGAATTGGCCGTACCCGTAATAGTTGGCCAGCGTCTCATGTTCCCAGAAGGAGGATTCGCGGCCGCGGAGCACGTCTTTCCAAATCTCTTCGTGCGTGCGGGTCTGCTGATAGAGCGGGATGGCCAGCAGCGGAGCCAGAGAAAAGTAGATATTCTTGAAATACTCCTCGTTGAGTCCCTGAAAGTTTGCCTTGGCCCGGTCGTAATCCCAGTCGTGAAAACGCTTGGGATCGGTATCAATGGAAGTCGCGTCCAGATGATTGGAAGTGAGCAGATTGATCTTCTTCTTTTTGCGGAAAGTGAAATCATCCCCGTAGCCAACGGACTTGTCCTTCAGCAGATCCAGCATCTGTATCTGGGCCAGCGAGGTAAAGAGCAGACGGAATTCCACTTCGTTGTCGCGGTCCACGGCATGGAACAGCGCCTCGAAATCGTGGTTGCCCATCAGGGTAAACTGGGATTCATCCTCCAGATTCTGTGAGAATTTTTGCAGTTTGCGGATCTCGTGTTTTTTGCGCAGCCGGGTAAAGAGCCCCTCGTCCCCTTTGGAAAGATCAGACGGCTGACGCGAAAAACTCAGATTCGGCGCGGCATCGTTGCCGTAAATGAGCAGCTTTTTGCTCTTATAAACCGGTTCCGGTTTGGTCACAGTGGCTTCCAGAGTTTCATGATGAGTCACCGTGCGGTAATTCCCATTGGAATCGCGCTCCTGTTCTGTCCAGGATATATCCTTAGTGCCCTTGTAAACATGATTCTCCCACTTCATGTACCGGTACTCGCCAAAGACAAAAGGATTGCCGTTGATCAATCCCGACTGGGCAAAAAGAATGCTCTTGTCCCGGTTGAAATCGTCATTCCAGCCGTACTGGCGCTGCAGGGACCAGAGGCGCTCATTGGTAAAATACGGATCGAACTCCAGCCGCGGCACCGTCGCCTGGATCAGCTTGACGGGGATGTCCCAGGTGTAGAGCGCGTTCAGCGGCTCCATCTGCTTCCAAGCCACGTCCTTTTTTGCCTCGATGGTCTTTTTGAGTTCTTTATACAGCTGGGAGGCTTTCTTGTGCGGCGAAAGCAGAAAAAGACTGGCAATGACCCCAATGATCCCCAACGCCACCAGCACGATCGGATTTCCAACTTCATTATTATAAGCGGCAATAAAGGCGACCACCGATCCTGCTATCAGCAGAACGAACAAACAGCCAAAGAAAGACCTCTTGCCGCGTGCCTCCTCCGAGTGATCCACCAGCACGCGGATCTCTTCGATCAGACGGCGGTTCGCCTCGACATCTATGCCGGAAGCGCGCGTCAGCTCCTGGAATTTCTCCTCAGTCCGCCAGGCGAATTCCGCTTTGAACTCGTCCCGGTAACGGCTCAGCGGCTCATAGACATCCTGGATCAAAAGAAGACACCTTTCGCCTGTTCCTTGACCTCAGCCGAGGCCGTGAACGGGATGCGTGTCGTATAGCCGGCCCGCGCCGCCACGATCATCTTGGTGGGCCAGCTGAAGACATCCGTATTCCACTGGTTCACCGTGTCATTATAAAGAGTGCGCGCCGCGGTGATCTCCTTCTGCAAATAGCTGTTCTGCTGGATAGCGTCGGCAATGGCCGCGTGAGCTTTCAGGTCGGGATAGGCTTCCACCTGCGGGAATAACCGGCCAAACGCGCCGTCTATCTGCGCCGCTACCTGATTGCGCTCGCCCTCCGGCAACCGTCCGCCGCGAAAAGCCGCCACCGCTTTCATCACGTCTTTATCCAGATCGATCGCCTTCTCCACCAGTTTGGCCAGATTCTGAAGGATCCGGACCCGCTGTTCCAGATAGTTGTCGATCGTGGAGGCATCGGCCTGGATCTTCTGCTCCAGCTGTTTGAAATAATTCGCCGCCGAGATCTTCTTGAAAAGGAAGATCACTCCCGGCAGGATGCCCAGCACCCACAGCATCACCTCGAACAAGGTCGAGCCCCAGCCCACCTTGACAGGTATCTGTTTTTCTATCACATGTGTATCACGTCCCGCGCTGTTCACAGGACCCGTCACTTCATCTAACTCGTTGGCCATCGTTTATTTCTGTTTATTTTTCTGTTTGTCCAATATTGAACAAACGTGTTCATTGTGAGTTCACACCCCTGACGATTCAAGCAGAAAGTCCATCTTTACAAAAAAGATGGACTTTAGTGTCAAATGTCAGCGGTTCTTATAAATCTCCTCCCAAAAGCCTGGCTCAAAGTGTGAATGCACCTTACTCGCTGCACCAATAATATTATGGTACAACTCACACATTTCCATACTCTTTTCTTGTCTTTTTATAAATCCTGCGGATCCTGTCAAAATTCCTCATTCTTTATCGGTCAAGGTCAGACGGACTCTGTCACTGACCACGGAACGGCCATTGCAGTGCACCACCACATAATAATTACCCGCGTCCTTCGGCTTCACCTGCTCGATCGTATAACTGGGATCCGTCGCGCCCTTGATAGTCGCGCCGTCATGTTTCCATTGATAAGTGAGCTCGCCCAGAGGAACTTTGAAATCTTTCTTCGCTTCCTCTGACAAGGATGAAAAAGAATCAGAACTGGTCGGAATAAGAGATACCCGGAACCCGCTGCCGTGATCACGGTTATTGGGTGCACCGCTGCCACGCGCCGCAGACCGGCAGTAACGGGCAAAATGGCACCAGGCTCCACCACGTACCAGACGCAATTTATCATCGAAACCCGGATACCAATCCAGACACCACTCCCAGACATTGCCGTGCATATCATACAACCCCCAGGCATTCGGCTCCTTTTGGCCTACCGGATGACAAGTCCCGTCGCTGTTGCGCGGATACCAGGCCACAGGCTCCAGATTAGGACACGGCTTCTCCCAGCACTGGTCTTCGGAGACAATATCCGTTCCGTTGTTGAAAGCCGTTGTTGTTCCCGCCCGGCAGGCATATTCCCAGAGAACTTCCATAGGTAAACTATAAGCGTAACCCTTTGGCAAACGTCCTGCCGCTTGCTCATGAGCGGTCAACTTAGCGCAAAAATTCGTCGCGTCGCTCCAGCTGACATTATATACCGGATAATCATCCCCCACGCCATATCCTCTGGACGGATTATTGCCGATAATAGCCTTGTACTGGGCCTGAGTGACCTCATACTTGCCCAGCCAAAAACCCATATTCACATTGCAGGGCCACTGTCTTTCATCCTCCCATCGGCCGATTTCATTAGTGGGAGAACCCATTACAAAATTACCGGGCTTGATCCAGATCATATCCATGGAGATACCGGATTTACCCTCCGCCTTGACAGAAAAAGTAACACGGCTTCCTTCCGCGGCCTCCTGATCCTGAGGCTGCTCGATGATCTTTAAACCTGTCTCGGCCCACACCAGCATCGCGGTGAATGCCATCCCCAGCATCCCAAGCGCTATCTTTTTCATATTCATATCGTTCTCACAGACTATTCTTCAAAAAACACAATGTCCGCTTTCTCAAGTATCCATTTCACTCCTCTCAGCACACCTGCGCAGAGAACATTAAGGAAAATCTAACAGATATTCTGCAAAAATGCAAGATGCTCCTAAGTCAAAGCAAAACGACCTCATTGCCTCAAAAAACGAAATGTTGGTCAAAATAATGGTCGATTTTCCTGTTTTTTAGCTCCTTTTTCTTATTTTGCAAGAAAAGACAAAGAAACACGTTTTTAACAAGAATCTTTGTAAACGTTTGAAACTCAGAAGATAGAATGATAAAAATGGCACGCCCGCTGCGATTCGAACGCAGGACTCTCTACTTAGAAGGCAGAAAAATCATATCGTAAGTGCTTGAAAATCAGTCTTTCATTTTTTCGTGCCGAAAATCTTGCCAAAAATGCTTGACCGCCCCTTTGTCTTTTTGTCATTCTTTTTCGTGTGTTTTCCACTAGTGGGCGGACGTTGAAGATAAAATTCTTTATAAGATATTTATAATACGAATATTATAAAGATGTTTTTAATGTTTCGATTTGAAATGGCATACTATGTCTGACAGAGGTCAGATA
>Ga0265298_10009845_pt1 | contig 11357 bp, 10 predicted proteins | sample AusTroGonzalo_MG_3_FD_193486 | JGI IMG/M metagenome (GOLD analysis project Ga0265298, IMG submission 193486) | Bovine rumen microbial communities from tropical cattle in Woodstock, Queensland, Australia - Gonzalo_01 | ecosystem: Host-associated > Mammals > Digestive system > Stomach > Rumen ...
GCGGGTTTTGTTTGTCTTCCTGAATCAGAACCGGTTCTGGCGCTGCGCTTCGAAGCACTCACGGCAGTACACGGGCCGATCTCCGCGGGGCTGGAAGGGCACCTGGGTCTCGCAGCCGCAGCCATCGCAGATCACAGTGTACATCTGGCGGGGGCCATTTCCGCCGCCGTTCTGGGCACGGCGAGCAGCACGGCAGGCAGGGCAGCGGCTGGGCTCATTCTGGAAGCCTTTCTGCGCAAAAAACTCCTGCTCACTGGCAGAGAAAACGAATTCGTTGCCGCAGTCACGGCAGGTCAGGGTCTTGTCTTCGTACATGGGATGATTCCTCCTTAAAATGTTGTTTACCCGCGCCATTGGTGATGAATAGAGCCCCGTTCCCGACAATGGTTATGAGAAACAACCATGGAGGAATGAACCGCAGTTAATACCAGGGGTTGGGCGACTTGAGAATTATAACATGATGTTTTTCATTTGTACAGCATTTTTTACCATTTTTTTCATTTTTCCGCTGATTTGGCCAACAAAAAAACCTGCTGTGAAAGCAGGTTTGATGGAGGTGCCATCCGGATTCGAACCGGAGAATAAAGGTTTTGCAGACCTTCGCCTTACCGCTTGGCTATGGCACCAATAAAATGGAGCGGTAGACGGGACTCGGACCCGCGACATCCACCTTGGCAAGGTGGCACTCTACCAACTGAGCTACTACCGCACAATGTGCCTTGGGGCGGAATCGAACCACCGACACTGTGATTTTCAGTCACATGCTCTACCGACTGAGCTACCAAGGCATGATATATGGCGACCCGGAAGGGGCTCGAACCCTCGACCTCCAGCGTGACAGGCTGGCGCTCTAACCAACTGAGCTACCGGGCCAGGTATATGGTGGGAACAACAGGGCTCGAACCTGTGACCCTTTGCTTGTAAGGCAAATGCTCTCCCAGCTGAGCTATGCTCCCGGATGCCGCAGCTCATTCAGTAAACCCTGTCTCGCAGACGGCTTGTTTAATATATCTCAACCAAAACCATTTGTCAAGCATTTTTTTCACTTCAATCATATTCTCTCTGGCCTGGTTGAATGTAATAAAATTGTAATTATTTGGGGCTTGTTTCCGTCTTTTCCACATGATATAGTATCCGCGGTGGGTCTTTAAGGCGGTACGGGATACCGACAAGATGCGCTGTATAAGTTTGTGTGCGTAGCTTGCCCCGGCATGCCGGCCGGCAGGCTTTTTGTTTTGTCTGAAGTCCCGCCGAATTATTAAAAAGGGGGATTGGGTATGAATCTTGTTTACAACGTTAAGGACAGGCCGAAATTCGGGCAGCTGATCATCTTTGCCTTCCAGCAGTTGCTGGCCATCCTGGCAGCGACGATCGCTGTTCCCGCCATTACCAATGGTACGATTGTTACCGTTTTCGGGGAGTCCGCTGTCATGATGAGCCAGAGTGCCGCCTTGTTCGGCGCCGGCGTCGGAACGCTCATCTATCTGCTCTTCACGAAGTTCCGGAGTCCTGTTTTCCTCGGTTCCAGCTTCGCCTTCCTCAGCTCCATGGGCGCTGCTTTCACCGGGGCCGCCACCGCGGGCGCCACAGAGAGCCTGGGCTTTGCGGGGCTGATCATCGGTGCCGGATTCGCCGGCTTGGTTTATGTGGTGATCGCGATTATCGTCAAAGCGGGCGGTGTTAAATGGATCAGCAAGCTGATGCCCCCGGTTGTTATCGGGCCGACAGTCGCCATCATCGGACTGTCTCTGGCCGGAAACGCAATCGCTAATTCCTTCGGCTTTTCCAATCCCCAATCCGAATACACCATGAACACAGCCCTGTGGGTGCAGCTTGTCTGTGCCGTGATCACGCTGCTGACTGTCATTTTCTTCTCTGTGAAAGGGAAAAAGATGCTGAAGCTGATTCCGTTCATCCTCGGTATCATCGCCGGTTACCTGGCAGCCCTGATCTTTACCCTGATTGGCCGCGCCACCGGCAACGACGCTCTGAAGATTCTCGATTTCAGCGCCTTCTCTTCAATGAAATGGGTTCCTGAATTCACCTTCACTGAAGCGTTTAAGGGTTTCAAGGCTGTCAACGGGCAGTACATTGCCTCCATTGCCGTGGCCTATGTTCCTGTTGCCTTCGTTGTCTTCGCTGAGCACATCGCGGACCACAAAAACCTGTCTTCCATCATCGATCATGACCTGCTGGAGGATCCCGGTCTGCACTGCACCCTGCTTGGCGACGGCGTAGGTTCCATCGCAGGAGCTTTCTTCGGCGGCTGCCCGAACACGACTTACGGTGAGTCTGTCGGCTGCGTAGCCATCACCGGTAACGCCTCCGTCATCACGATTCTGGCCACAGCGATCCTGGCTATCGCCTCCAGCTTCTGCGGTCCCTTTGTTACCTTCCTGAGCACCATCCCCACCTGCGTGATGGGCGGTGTCTGCATCACCCTTTACGGCTTCATCGCTGTTTCCGGTCTGAAGATGCTCCAGCCTGTTGATCTGAACGATAATCGGAACCTGTTCACCGCCTCCGTGATCCTGATCGCGGGTATCGGTGGCATGAAGATGAACATCGGTTCAGTCACGCTGACCTCCATCGCCTGCGCGTTGATCCTTGGCGTGGTCGTCAACCTGCTCTTCAACCGGCGTACCGGCAGAAACTGACGGCGTTTGCCCCGCCTGTTTAGGACATGAAACTGAAATCAATTATTATGGATGAGGCTGCGGTCCGCCGCAGCATGACCCGGATTGCCCATGAAATCATCGAGAAGAACAGTGGGACCGACAATCTGGTTTTGCTGGGAATCCATCGCAGAGGGATGCCTTTGGCCGCCATGCTGAAAGATAACTTTCTGCACGTCGACGGCCGGATACTTCCTCTCGGCAGCATCGATATTTCACTGTATCGGGATGACCTGACAGAGCTCAGCGACTTGCCGGAAACCGGTAAAACAGAGCTTCCCTGCGACCTGAACGGGAAAACCGTCATTCTGGTGGATGACGTCATTTACACAGGGCGGACGGTTCGGGCCGCCATCGATGCTATCTTCCATTACGGACGTCCCCGTTCTATCCAGCTGGCGGTTCTGATCGACCGCGGGCACCGGGAACTCCCGATCCGTCCGGACTATGTAGGAAAGAACATTCCGACAAGTCACTCTGAAATCGTTTCTGTCATGGTACAGGAATATGACGGAAAGATCGGCGTAGCCCTGTACCAGCCGGATCCGTAAGGAAAAACACGAAAAAAGCAGTTTACAAAACCCGGAATGTCTGGTAGAATATCAAACGGCCTTAAATGAACCGTATGCTCAGGATGCCGAGTCTCCGACGCTTCTCTGAGTTCTCGGCGATTCAGGCCGGATGACCCGCCCGCGCGGGAAATATGAATGGAGGAAACAACCATGACCAAATCCGAGATTATTGCCGCCTATGCCCAGCATGAAGGCGACACCGGTTCCCCTGAAGTGCAGATCGCGCTGCTGACGGAACGGATCAACCATCTGAATGAGCATCTGAAGCTTAACAAGAATGACCATCATTCCAACCGTGGTCTGCTTCTGATGGTCGGCCGCCGCCGCAACATGCTCGAGTACCTGAAGAAGACGGATATCGAGCGGTATCGTACTCTGATTGCCAAGTTGAACCTGCGCAAGTAAGGTTCTTCCCGGTTATCAAAGAAGCTTTTTTAGCCGCCGGAAGCATCATTCCTTCCGGCGGCTTTTTAAGGAGATTCCGGCAGATACGGCGTATGTTATCCCTTGAAAATCCCCGGTGGGGTTTTCATATGATAGCATACGTTTCTCCGGAATCAAAAAATAATAAAGGAGAAACAGTATGGAATCGAAACAGTTTACAATGGATTTCGCAGGCCGTCCGCTGACCCTTGAGTTTGGCAGGTACTGCGAACAGGCAAACGGCTCCGTTTGGGTTCATCTTGGGGACACCGTCGTTATGGTGAACGCCACCATGTCTCCGACTCCCCGTGAAGGCGTGGACTTCTTCCCTCTCGCTGTGGATGTGGAAGAAAAGCAGTACTCTGTCGGTAAGATCCCCGGCGGTTTCATTAAGCGCGAAGGTCGTCCGTCTGAAAAGGCCACCTTGACCTGCCGCCTGATCGACCGTCCCCTGCGCCCCCTGTTTAATAAGGGTATGCGGAATGATGTCCAGGTCGTTGTTACGATCCTGAGTGTGGAGCAGGATGTTCCCCCGGAAATTCCTGCCATGATTGGTTCTTCCATCGCCCTGGCTGTCAGCGATATTCCCTGGAATGGCCCTACCGGCGCTGTGCTGGTCGGCCGTGTGGACGGGAAATTCGTCATCTGCCCTGATGAAGAGCAGCGTGCAAACAGTGACCTGAGCCTTTATGTGGCTGGTACTGAAGACGCGATCATGATGGTGGAAGCAGGTGCGAAGGAACTCTCCGAAGACACTATGCTGGACGCGATCCTCGTCGGCCATGAAGAGATCAAGAAGTTGGTTGCCTTCCAGAAGCAGATCGTTGCTGAAATCGGAAAGGAAAAGAAAGTCGTTCCGCTGAACGTGACCGGTGACGATATTAAGGCCGCCGTCCGCGAGTTCGCTTATGACAAGTGCGTCTGGGCCTTCGATACCTACGACCGCACTGAGCGGCAGAACCGCGAAACACAGACCAAGGAAGAAACCATGGCCGTCCTTTCTGAGAAGTTCCCGGGACGGGAAGCCGAGATTGAAGACGCCCTGTACTACCTGGTCAAGGAAGTTATGCGCGCGAAGATTCTGAACGAAGGTATCCGTCCTGACGGCCGGACAGTCAAAGAAATCCGGCCCATCTGGTGTGACGTCGGCGTCCTTCCCAGAACCCACGGCAGTGCTGTTTTTACCCGCGGCCAGACGCAGGCCCTGACTGTCACCACTTTGGGCACTGTCAGCGAAGGCCAGACTCTGGACGGTCTGAGCAATGAAGACTTTAAGCGGTATATCCATCATTACAATATGCCGCCGTATGCCACCGGTGAAGCCGGGCGCCTGAAGAGCCCCGGCCGCCGCGAGATCGGTCACGGTGCGCTGGCAGAGCGGGCCTTGCTGCCTGTGATCCCGGATGAGGACGAATTCCCTTATGCACTGCGTCTGGTCAGTGAGATTCTGTCCTCCAACGGTTCTTCCTCCATGGCTTCCGTCTGCGGCTCCACGCTTTCCCTGATGGATGCCGGTGTCCCGATCCATGCCCCCGTTGCCGGTGTGGCCATGGGCCTGATTACTGATCAGGCCAGCGGTAAGCTGGCTGTTCTGACCGATATTCAGGGCATCGAGGATTTCCTCGGCGATATGGACTTCAAAGTCGCCGGTTCCATGAACGGTATCACTGCTCTCCAGATGGATATCAAGATCGCCGGTATCAACCGCCAGATCCTGCAGCAGGCGCTGCGCCAGGCTTTGGAAGGCCGTCTCTATATCCTGAAGATCATGCTGGATACCCTTGGACAGCCCAGGTCGGAACTGAGTCCCTATGCTCCGAAAATCATCCGCTTCACGATCAACCCCGAAAAGATCCGCGAAGTCATTGGACCTGGCGGGAAGATGATAAATAAAATCATCGCTGAGACCGGCGTGAAAATTGACATCGAGGATGACGGCCGCGTCTTCATCTCCACCCCTGATCAGGATGCTGCTGATAAGGCTCGCCGTATCATTGAGGGCATCGCCAAGGATATCGAGGTCGGCGATGTGTTCACCGGTAAAGTTGTCCGCATCATGAATTTCGGTGCCTTTGTGGAACTGGCTCCCGGAAAAGATGGTATGATCCATATCTCCAAACTGGATAACCGCCGCGTGGAGAAGGTCGAGGATGTCGTGAACATCGGCGACGAGCTTGAAGTCAGGGTAAACGAAATCGATGCCCAGGGCCGGATCAACCTGGTTCGCAATGACATCGAATACACGAATCGTGAACCCTCACGCCACAGCGAAGGCGGAAACCGCCGTCCCCCCCGCAGGAGCAGCAATAACGACTGATAAACCCGGGCTGCCGGTTTTCACGCCGGCAGCTCTTTCTTCTCAGGAAAGGTATCATCGCATGAATGAACGGATTCTTTGCCTGGATGTCGGGGATGTCCGGATCGGAGTCGCTGTTTCCGACCCCACCCGGACCATTGCAACGCCGGTCGAAGTTCTGACCCGGGTTGGCTGGGGTCCGGATACCCGCCGGATTTCAGAATTGTGCCGGCAGTACGATACGACGGAAATCGTGTCGGGGCTTCCCCTGAATATGGACGGTACAGAAGGATTCCAGGCGGAAAAGGTTCGTTCCTTCTGCGCCCAGCTGGAAAAAGCCGGCTTCCACGTTCAGTTCCAGGATGAGCGCCTTACAACGGTCTCCGCGGAGGACTTCATGATGGAGGACAATCTGTCCCGCGCCGATCGGAAAAAACGGGTCGATAAAGTAGCCGCGGCTGTGATCCTGCGCCAGTGGCTGGATGCGCATCCGCCGGCCGGCTGATATAAACATGGAATCCAAGGAATTACATGAAAGGAGTTTTGAACCATGTCGGACGAAAACAGGAGCTTCGAAGAAGAGAATGAGGATCTGATTGAACTGGTGGATGAAGACGGGGAAAGCACCCTCTTTGAACATCTGGCTACCCTGGAGTACAAGGGAGAAACCTATCTGGCCCTTTGTGAACCAACACAGGAGGGCGAAGAGGAACCGGATGAGCTGGAAGTCTTCTTCCTGAAGATTGAAACAGATGAAAACGGTGAAGACTATTATACGGCTCCGGATGATGATGTCGCGGACGCCGTCTATGAGGAATTCCTGAAGCTCATCGAGGATACCGAAGAGTAAAGAACACCCGGAACCGCAGGGTTCCGGGTTCGTGTTTTATATTCTTCCTTTTTTCCGGTTCTTGTCATCGTACATCGCGTGGTCGGCCCGGTTCATGAAATCGTCGATCTGTTCCCCGTCTGCCGGCACCGCCGCGTACATGCCGAAGCTGGCGTTGATGTTGCAGATCCAGGGATCCTCCCGGTTGATACGATCCAGCTCCTGATGGATGATACCGATCAGTTCTCCGGCCTTCTCCGCGCTGTCGCATATGCCGTATCCCAGAAATTCGTCCCCGCTGACATGGACTGGCGTCATCCCGTACTGGTGCAGGATCTCCATTCCCCTGCCCATGCGGCAGATAGCTTCGTCCCCGGCAAGGTGGCCGTACCGGTCGTTAATCGTTTTCATATGGTCCATGTCCGCGCTGATCATGACGAATGCTTTCCCCTGTCCTCGGGCCTGCTCAAGAGCCTTTGGGGCCAGTTCCATGAAACCGCGTCGGTTCAGCATACCGGTCATAATGTCATGGATCGCCAGGTTTGCGATCGTCTGAGCGGATCGTTTGATGTTGGTCTGCATATACAGGCTCATCAGTGCTCCGTTCAGCAGCATCAGCACAGAATACAGTGCGGATCCGGTTCCCTCGCCCAGATCCATCGCCACGTAGCCCAGGCTGTGGTCTCGGTAATACAGCGGGCAGAAGACCAGGCATACTGATTTCTTACGCATTTCCTCCATAATCGGAACCAGGTCCCGCGTTCTGAACATCTCGGAAGGATATGGTTTTCCGTCCTTGGCCCCGTACAGGAGCAGAATCTCCTCCGGATAGGCGGATGTTTCCTCAGGCAGGGCCCTCCCAGGCAGATCCCTGCAGATTGTCGGGTTTACGCAGAGGAACATGTCCCGGATATTCCAGCTGTCGACGAAATCCCGGATGCGTTCTGCTGCTTCCTTCTCGTCGCCGATCCCGGCCATGGCGCTGGAGAACATGCTGACGCGGGTCAGGATCGTTTCCATGTTCCAGCGGTCAGTTCCGAGTCCGCGCAGGCGCTCGTTCATGTGCTCCAGGCTTTGGATGCATCCGCAGCTTTCGCTGTAGAACGGAATTGTGGAAAGGACGCATTCGTATTCTTCCGGTTCCTCCCCGCACATCCATTTGTACAGGATTTCGACAGCCTTTTTGGCGCTCTTGTCGATGGGGCGGCAGATCGTGGTCAGGCCGCGCATGACTGCCTCCCGGAGGGCGTCGAAACCGGTCACGGCGAGCTCCCGCGGAACGCGAATCCCTTGCTCCCGAAAGTATTCAATCACACTGAGGGCCATGTCGTCGTTGCCGCACATGATGGCGTCCGGCAGCTCACCGCCCATTTCGAGAATCCGCTTTGCAGCCAGCCTGCCGCCGCTCCGGGTCCATTCTCCGTCAAAGATCATGCTGCTGTCCAGCTTCAGGCCATGGCGCTCCATCACCTCGCGGCAGGCGTTGACACGCTCCATCGCAACGTTATGTTTCAGCGGCCCGCTGACGAAGGCAATTTTGCGGACGCCGTGCTCGTTGATCAGGTGTTCTGTCATATTCATGACGCTGCCCCGGTCGTTGAAGGTGATCGTCACAGCCCCGTCGATCGGGACGTCGATGGAAACATGAGGTTTTCCTTTGATCTGAGCCAGGATATCCTGGACTTTTTTATAGGCAAATTCGTTCCCCATGGTCGCCAGCATGGAAATCACGCCATCGAACTGGTTTAGGTCCGGCAGGTCATAGATCATGCTCTCCCCGACCTCGCTGGTTGCGATGTTTTCGTTCATATGTCCCTGGCTGTTGAAAATACAGATGTCCATATCATATTGCTCACCGGCGGATCGCACCCCGTTCGCAAAATCCTGCTGATATTCCCGGTCTATACTGGCTACCAGCACAGCGATTCTCTTTCTGCTCATTTCGCGCCTCCGGTTCATTCAGTAATGCTCGTTCGGAACAGGATATGCAACGATCCTGTATTCTCCGTCAGGAAAAGAAAACGCATCGAAGTGTTAAAATTTCTGATATCGGTTGTATTATAGCTGAATTACATATTTTTGGCAACGTCATTTTTTATTTTTCCTCATGTAACTATTAAAGTCCGAAAAAAAGCAGCCCCGGATGGAGCTGCGGTAAAGCATGCTTCAGGAGAAGTCAGGCTCTCTTCTGTACGAATTTGATCCCGGTTACCACAACCAGCATCAGCGCGACACCCACAGGCAGGGCGATCCAGGCGTTCGGAACAAAGCCGGCCAGGATGTATGTGAAGGCGGAAACCACCGCGCAGGTCACCGCGTAGGGCAGCTGTGTGTTGACGTGGTTCACGTGGTCGCACTGTGCGCCGGCCGAGGACATGATCGTCGTATCGGAGATCGGAGAGCAGTGGTCGCCGCACACGGCGCCGGCCATGCAGGCGGAGATGCAGACGATCGCCAGCGGGTTGTCCATCGGGAAAACGCTCTGCACGATCGGGATCAGCATACCGAAGGTGCCCCAGCTGGTGCCCGTCGCGAAGGAGAGCAGGCAGCCCACCGCGAATACGATGGCCGGCAGGAAGTTCTGGAACCCGGCGGCGCTTCCCGTGACCACGTTCTTGACGTATTCTTTGGCGCCCAGATCGATCGTGATGTCCTTCAGGGTCCAGGCGAAGATCAGGATCAGGATGGCGGGAACCATGGCCTTGAAGCCGTTGGGCAGGCATTCCATAATATCCTTGAACTTCATCGCGCCGGAGATCAGGTAGAAGATCATCGTGACCACGATCGCGAAGAAGGATCCGAGCATCAGGCCGACGGATGCGTCAGAGTTGGAGAACGCGGTCACAAAATCGGTGCCGCTGAAGAATCCGCCGGTGTAGATCATGCCGATGGTGCAGAAGACGATCAGCAGGATGACGGGAACCAGCAGGTAGGAGATCTTCCCTTTCGTGGTATCTTCGGCGTTTTCCTTCTCGCCGGTCGCGTAGGGATTCTTTCCGGAGAACAGGTCGCCCTTCAGGGCGTTCCGCTCATACCGGGCCATGGGGCCGAATTCAACCTTCATCAGCGCCATGGAAATCATCATAATGATGGTCAGCAGGGCGTAGAAGTTGAAGGGAATCGCGCTGATGAACAGCTTCAGGCCGACGCCGTCGTCCGCGAAAGCGGCCACCGCGGCAGCCCAGGAGCTGATCGGGGCAATGATGCAGACCGGGGCGGCGGTGGCGTCGATCAGGTAGGCCAGCTTCGCCCGGGAAATCTTATGCTTGTCCGTCACGGGCCGCATTACGCTGCCGACGGTCAGGCAGTTGAAATAGTCGTCGATGAAGATCAGTACGCCCAGCAGCACGGTCGCCAGCTGCGCGCCGACACGGGAATGGATATGGGTTTCCGCCCAGCGCCCGAACGCCGCGCTTCCGCCGGCCTTGTTCATCAGGGACACCATCATGCCCAGCAGCACCAGGAATACCAGGATACCGATATTGTAGGCATCCGTGACCGACGCCATAAACCCGCCGGTAAACACGCGGTTCATCGTGTTCTCCAGCTGGAAATTATTCCGCAGCAGCGCGCCTGCCACGATCCCGATAAACAGGGAGGAATACACTTCCTTCGTAACCAGCGCCAGGCAGATGGCGATGATCGACGGAACCAGGGACCAGAAGGTGTTGAGGAACTGGTTGTTCTCCGCTGCCTCTTCAGCGGCTTCCGTGCCTTCCGCGAATACCGACACGGTGCACACGATCAGAAGCAGCCCGGCCAGGACGGCCAATGCGATTCTTTTCCTTGACTTCATTCAGTAAGACACCCCTTTTTCAGAATTCTTACCTATTTTATATTGTATACAGAGATTCTTCCAGTATTTTTTATGTATCAGAATCTGTGCATTTCTGTTTAAAAAGCATTTCCCGGTTCTGATTGAACAAACCTACGGGGTGTTTTTTTCTTTATTGCGTTTCCTTGTCTTGCAATGATTTCAGCAGGACATAGGTGTCATGGTAGTTTTTTTCTCTTCCATCGGTCAGGAGGAACTCAATATCCTCCCGGACCTCGGTGATGGATAACAGGTCATAAAGCCATGGCGCGTAACGTGTGCCGCTCCCCTCTCTGATTTCTGCCAGGAATTCATCATAGCTTTTCCCCCGCTGATAGCTTCTGCCGACGGTATCCGTGGCGGCGTCCAGGCAGTCTGCGCACATCACAATATCAATAATGGTTTTCAGATGGCTTGATGATGTGTCGAAATCTTCAGGATATCCACGGGAGTTATCGTACCATTTGTGGTGTCCGAGCGCCACGTCGGCATATTTTTTTGTCTGGGGAAATCGTTTCAGAATCTCCGCGCCCATTCTGGGATGTGTTTTGATCAGGTCAAATTCCATATCCAGCAGATTTCTGCCATAGACGAAAACGGTATCCATGATGAAGATTTTCCCGGTATCATGGCATACAGCCGCGTGCCAGACAAACCACAGAATCGTGTCCCGGTTCTGAATGACATCTTCTGCTGTTTCGCAGTTTTCAATCCCGATCAGAAAATTCGGATTCCTTTCAATCAGATG
>Ga0265298_10009849_pt1 | contig 11355 bp, 10 predicted proteins | sample AusTroGonzalo_MG_3_FD_193486 | JGI IMG/M metagenome (GOLD analysis project Ga0265298, IMG submission 193486) | Bovine rumen microbial communities from tropical cattle in Woodstock, Queensland, Australia - Gonzalo_01 | ecosystem: Host-associated > Mammals > Digestive system > Stomach > Rumen ...
TTCCCATACCGAACACAGAAGTTAAGCCCTTCAGTGCCGATGGTACTTGGCTGGAAACGGCCCGGGAGAGTAGGTCGCCGCCGGATCCCAAATAAAAACCACTTGCAAATTGCAGGTGGTTTTTTTTGCGGAGATCCGGTTTGATCAGATCAACAGACAGGAAACGCCAAAGAGGAGCTGGGCGCAATAATATGTAATCATAATGGCCCAGTCGATGGCACGGCCGGCAGAAAAAAGAAGACGGCAGCAAATCATTGTATCACTCAGGAAGAAAAGCGCACCGCCGATGGCGATGAGCTGACCCTGAAGCGTATGGCCGGTCAGGCTCGCAATCGCACAGGCGCACATCAGGGAAAGAACAGCGCCGTAAACCGCAAAGAGGGGAAGTTGTTTCCCGATTTGTTTCCGCCAGCGGAAGAAAAACATATATACCATGATTCCCAGCAGGCAGACCGCGCAAATGAGATGAACCGCCGTCGGCGGGAAGAAGGCTGTAAAGAAAGCGATGTAGCAGATATGGCCTGCCAGGAAGAACCCGGCACCGATATAAAGATTGAATTCCAGGAAATAATCAGCCGTTGCGTGCAGCATCAGCGCGGCAAAGCAGATCCAGCAGCGCGGATCCAGACGGATGGCGGCAATCAGCGCAAAGGCGGCGGCGCAGAGAGTGCCGCATACCTTGAAGGCTGCCGCCAGTTTATAACGAAGGTTTTTCTTGTAATAGAGAAAGAAGGGAAGACAGAGAAGCAGGCATATGGCGCAAACGCCTGCGATCCACCACATAAATTATTCCTCCTCCGGAACCCAGGGCATCAGGAAAGTGTTTACATACCAGGATTTGTCATTTCCGTGCCTTTTGTAGGTGAAGGTTTTTGATTCCGTTCCCGTTCTTTCCTCCTGAGGCACAAGAGAGATGTTCTTCTCTCTTTTTTCGGCTGCCGGATTATAATCATACACATACATGCGGACGGTATTCATGGTGGCACCTTCGATGCAGGTCAGCCGATAGGTTCCGTCAGGATTCGGCACGACATCATAGACAAAACCGACGTGCGTATACCGGTTATTCTTCTGCCCGTACTGGACGATGAAGCCTTTTTGCGGGATGTCGGTCGTCCGGTGCATATGGAGATAACCCGGGACCATGGTCGTCGGCTTGGAACTTTTGACGTGATAAATCGGTTCCGGAGCAACCCCTTCCTCGAGTTTCATGATTTCATCCTCAAAGGCCTGCGGGATCCCGGCCTCGAGCATGCACCAGGTCACAAAACCGGCGCACCATCTGTTTTTCCCCCACGGATAATCATTGTACCAGGTGGTATACTTGTTCTTTTTCCCCTGGTCTTTTCCGTTCACGGTTTCCCATTCATTGTAAACAATCTCAAGCAGGCGCTGAATCTGCTCCGGCGGGTCAACCGGATCGGCGGTAATTTCGAGGGGAGGCGGAGTTGCGGTTGCTTTAGCCTTTTTCTTGGCAGCCAGCGCGGAAACAGCGGAACAAAGAAGCAACAGCGAAAGAAGCAGGGCTGTGATCCGGCGAAACCGTTTCATAATTCAATCAATCCTTTCATACCGTCTGTTCCGGGGAAAGCAGGGGGAAATCCTCAGCTTAACCCTGAATGACGTTTTCATCGATCGTCAAAGTCCGTATATATTATACTCCGAATCCGGCTGAATGTCAGTTGCTTCCGGGAGGATTTCATCAGTTGCGGAATCTGTCGGCACAGGGGTGAGTTCTTCTTCTGCCGGGGATGTTTCAGGAGCGGGGGAGACAGATGACGGGAGCAGCTTCTGTGCGGATGGCAGAGGAATTCCTGCCTGTTTCAGCGCGGAAACAGTGCATAAAACTGCCGTCAGAAGAAAGATGCAGGCCAGCAGCAGGGAGATCATGCGGAAACGGGAGCGCATGAGTTTCATAAGGAAGCTCCTTCCGGGTTTATCATTCAGCGTTCAGCATTAAAGCGGGATTCGGTCAGTACATGGGGACGGCTTTGTTATTTTGCCAGCATGGCGAGGTGAGCATCCTCGGCCAGGTTCGCCTCGTTTACGGATGAAATGCCGCAAAGCAGGCCCAGTGTCAGCATCTGAACAGCCAGATCCGGCAGCGAATCGGTCAGCAGCGGCAGTGGAGTAAGCGGCAGCGGCAGAACACTGAAAGCGGCCAGAAGCGCGGCCGGGATCCGGAGACTGAAAATCAGCACACAGCCAAGGGCCATTACGGCATGAAAGCGGGATCTGGCGGTTCCGGCGACAGAAGCACCGCGGAGCATGAGCGGAAGATACAGGAGCAGCGTCAGTCCGGTAAAGATCAGCCCATAGTTTTCCGAAAGCGGGTAGATCAATGAAGAAGCAGGCAGGGCGGTTTCCGGAAGCAGGACCGTTTCGCCCGATCCGAACAGGCCGGCAGAGACAAGCGTCGAAAGAGAGAGGCTGTGCTCTTCGGTAAGGGTGAATGCAGGCAAGTAGCCAAGCTGTGCCGCACCCCAGAACAGGCCAGCGAAAACCACAAACGCCGCAAGCATAATTCCGAGTCTTCCGTCAGCAGACCAGAGCAGTAGCAGAACAGTCAGCGCGAGCACGAAAGCTTCCACGGTCATCCCCTGCAGGAGCAGGAGTACTGTTCCGATGACACCGGGAATCATGGCCGCTGTTCCGCCATGACAGACAAGCAGCGAAGAAAAAGAGATGATCAACAGGACCAGAGCTGCCTCTGTAAAAGGAAACGGGAGATCGCTCACGAGCAGGCTGCCGGCCAGAAGCAGAAGCCCCAGAAAAGAAGAGATCCCGGCTGTCAGCATGGAAGGGGTAATGATCCGGATGATCATTGCACCGATCATCAGCGCAACCGCGCCGACGCTGCAGCGAAGCAGCTGTATGAGGGCGGCATCCGGATTCGCGGGGGCAAGGGATATGATCCCCACAGCGCCGAGATAGAGAGCGAGGGACAGAATCAGGCGATCCAGGGAGAAGAGACGCGCCGGAATGATCATGCAAAGGAGCATGGCACCGGTTACCCCGCCGGCCAGCAGATAGAGACGCTGATCTCCCTCGCGAAGAGCGGGAGCCAGCAGGGCAAGCAATACCAGCAGCGCTGCCGCACCGACAAAACGAAAACGGGGGGAAGACTTCTGTCTGTTCATTCGCTGAAGTCCTCCTTCCAGCGGTCAGCACGTTTGCGCCGGGGCGCAGCCTGCTGAACCGGCGGCTGTTCTGCCGGGGCGGCCGAAGCTGCGGCCGCGTCCGGAACGGATTCCGGTAAAGACGAATCGCCGGCCGGATCGCTGCTGAGCGGAGGATCTATCGGATACGGCTGATCCATATACCCAGGAACCTGAGGATCAGGGAAAGGAAGGACAGGTTCCTGCTGGAAAGGCATACCGGGCTGCGGCTGCTGCGCCGTGAACGCACCAGTGTATTCCTGCGAGGGCGCGGGGGCCGCAAACGGACGGTTTGTATGCTCCAGCGCTGAGAGCAGCTGAAGACGGAGAACGGCGCTGCCGACCTGCAGACAGGAACCGTGAACCATGACAGGTGTTTCCGATTTCCCGGCATCCATCAGGGAGATGCCGTCCACGATAGTTTCGCAGCCGGAGAACGGTTTAATGACCAGGCCGGCTCCGTCCTGCCAGGAAAAGGCCAGATGTCTGGCGCGGACACCGGGGCAGGGAACCACCAGATCGCAGGAACGGAGGGAACCGAGAATCCCTTCCCGCGGAATGGGAAACCAGGTATCGGCCGGCAGCTGGTCACTGCCGGAAATCACAACCATTTCACCGATGTTGCCGGCTTCCGGAAGGTAACGGAGACGTTCACGGCGTTTTCTGCGCTCATCGTAGAGCCAGGCTAACGCAAAAAGCAGCAGCATCAGGGCAAAAAAGGCAAAAAGATAGCGGGAAGCTGTGTTGATCACCTTATAGATTTCAGGTGATACTTTGAACATACGTTACAACCCTTTCCCCCCTGCCCCCTTCCCCAGAGGGGACGGGGGTTAGTTTGTGGTGGGACTCCGCCCCACACCCCATGCGAAGGCTTTCCGGTCGCCCCCTTAAACCTCTTCGGCTTCGGCTCGGCTATTGGATGCTCAGGTGATGCGGGTTGTCAGGTGGTGATAAAGGATAAAAGCGTGTGGAGATTTTGGACCATGACGGTCTCATAATAGTCGAGCGGAGGATTGTCCGGGCCGGTGGTGACCGGGTCGAGTTCACAGACCGGGGCGCCGGTCTCGGAGACAAGGACGTCGACGGAGCGGTCTGTTTCCTTTGATTTGATGATCAGCGGGAGAACCGGATTCTGCCGGATGATTTCCAGAATCCCGGCCAGATGCGCGGTGGAGAGATCTTCGTCCGGTTCCTTGTCCACCGCGAGGAGCACCGGCAGATCACAGGCATCCGCGAAGTAGGGAAAAGCTTCATGGAAGATGACTACCTCAGGCAGATCGCCGACCTGCAGAAGTTCATCGCGGAATGTCTGATCCACCGCGAGAAGACGCTCCCGGTAAGCAGCCAGATTATCGGAAATCTGTTGGCCGCAGTCCGGCAGGACCTGAATCAGACCTTCCGCAAGATTGGCCGCCATTCCGACAGCGCGCTGCGGATCCAGCCAGATATGGGAATTGGTTTCCCCGTCATCATCTGATTCCAGCAGGAGAATGCCTCTGGAAGCATCAACGAGCGGCAGGTCCGGATAGGCGCCGGTCACGACCGGCAGAAAGGTTTCCATCCCCGCCCCGTTGATCAGCAGGACATCTGCCTTTGAAAGGGCAACCATGTCGGAATTCTGAAGCGTATAGTCATGAAGGCAGCCGGCGGTCGGCTCTGCCAGGTTGACGACGGTAATCCCGTCGATGCCATCGGTCAGGTTCAGCGCCATCAGCCAAATGGGATAGAAACTGGTCACCACGGTTTCCGCACAGGCTGCCAGAGGAAAGAGAAGAAGCAGGATAAGAATGATCGATATGCTTTTCTTCATTATAATATAGGGACTCCTTTCGGAATTCAGTATAAAAAACCAAATTAAGAATTGTATGAAAGTCAAGGCTTGTCTTCCGGATCAAGCCAGGCTTCCCACTGATCCCGGGGACGGGCGTCACGGATTACCCGGGCGATGATTCTCCGCTCCCCGGGGGGCATGAACTCCCCGTACCGGGTGTAAAGCACCCTCATGGCGGAGAAAGAGCCGGTTTTCATACAGTATTCATGCAGAGCTTCGTAGTTGACGGAGTAAACCTTGAGACTGTCAAAGAGGACCCCCATGACATCGTCTGCCGCGTCCTTCATTTCAGCGGAGCGGATCCGCCGGACAGAACCGTCCTCCATCCGGGCACCCATGGAGGGGCCCAGCTGCTCATAGACCGTGTTGAAGATCACATCCTCCAGCTGAGCGGCAAGCCCTTCAAAGGTATCCCGATAGGGGGCATAACGCTGCAACAGGGACGCGGCCCGGTCCCAGATCCCGGGCTGATCCACCAGGGCGGAACCAAAACGGGAACGCAGCGCCTCTCTGACATGCCAGGCCTCGATCATCCGGATCCCTCCAACCACACAATTCTGAATCGGACACATTTCATTATCAGGTAAAAAAGCCTTATCAGACATGAAACATTATATCACAAAGTGTTACGGTTTCAAAGAACCTGACGGGAGAAGCATTTTCGCCTTTGGAAAGACTGCTGATACGGCCGGAGCCGGGGAAGGTTATGAATTAATTGTTAACTTTTCACAGGGAGGGATCATGAAAAAGTGAAAAACAGAAAAAGAACCGGACAAAGCGACAGAGATAATCATAAATCTTGTGGTTACATCAGGACGAGCCACAAAACCTTGGAGAGACAAATGAATAAAGTCTTACAAATTCATCAAATTATCCACAGGGTATGAACCCTTGAAATTACAGCTTTTTTTTGCTATCATAGTCGCGCCGGTTTGAAGTGAGAAAGTTATCCACAGCCCGGTTATCCACAGCCTGGCTTTACAGCCGTGCGTTTTTTTTGCGAAATAAGAGAACTCTCTCTGAAGGAGATATACCGAATGAACATGGAGTCACTCTGGGACAAGACCTGTGCTTTGCTGTCGCAGGATATGCCCTATGTATCATACAGCACGTGGATCGACGGCAACATGATCCCGGGCGTGCTGGAAAATGATACGCTGTTCATCACGGTGAAAATGGACCGGATGATCTCCATGATTCAGAATAAATACGCGGAACTGATTGAAAAACGACTGAGCGAGACCGCCGGTGTGCCGATGAAAATCTCTTTGCTGAGCAGGGAAGAGATGCAGCGGAAACTGGCAGATGATGACAGCGGAACAGGATCGGAAGACAATGACCCCCATCTGAATCCCAAATATACCTTTGAGAGCTTTGTGGTCGGCAGCGGCAACCGCTTTGCCCACGCGGCGGCCCTGGCTGTGGCCGAAAGCCCGGCGGAAGCCTACAATCCGCTGTTTATCTACGGCGGCGTGGGCCTTGGGAAAACTCACCTGATGCAGGCGATCGGACATTTCATCCATCAGAGCGATCCGAAAAAGAAAATCCTGTACATGACCAGCGAGAGCTTTACCAATCAGCTGATCAGCGCGATCCAGATGAAAAAGACCTACGAATTCCGCGAGAAAATCCGTAAGGTTGATATTCTGATGGTGGATGATATCCAGTTTATCGCCGGGCGTGAGAGCACCCAGCAGGAATTTTTCAATACGTTCAACGAGCTGCACAACGACAACAAACAGATTATCCTGACAAGCGACAAGCCGCCGAAGGATATCCAGCGTCTGGAGGAACGGCTGTGCAGCCGGTTTGAATGGGGACTGGTGGCGGATATCCAGCGGCCGGATGTGGACACCCGTGTCGCCATCCTGCGGGAAAAGACGATGCAGGAGAACATCAGTGTGCCGGATGATGTGCTGCAGCTGATCGCGGGCAAAATCGACAGCAACATCCGGGAGCTTGAAGGCTGCCTGACAAAGCTGGTGGCTTATTCCAGCCTGACGAAGGAACCGATTACCATCGATCTGTGCGAGCAGGCACTGAAGGATATTTTCGACCAGAGAAGAGTCAAGCAGATCACCGCCGAACTGATCATGCAGACGGTGACAGACTATTACGGACTGACGATGAGCGATCTGACCGGGCCGACCCGCAGGAGGGAGATTACCGTACCGCGGTCGATCGCGATGTACCTGACGAGGGAAATGACCGGTATGAGCCTGCCCCAGATCGGTACAGTCTTCGGCGGAAGAGACCACACGACCGTGCTTCACAGCTGCAAGACAGTGGAAGCGAACATGACAGAGAGTACAGACGTCAAAGCGGTTGTGGATGACATCAAGCAACTGGTTAAAAATGCCCAGTGAGATTGACAATACAACTGTTTGCGTGCTATAGTGAAGCTTGATGCCGCAACGGCGGACAGCAGGGATTGACTGACAATCAAAGTGCGGCTTCGAAAGATCGGAGCCGTCCTTTTTATTGAAGGAACAGGAGAGAGAAAGATGCAAGACAGGATCAAAGCCCTCCGGGAAAGAATGGAACAGCAGATCGGCCAGGTCGACAGCAAGGAGAAACTGGCTGCTTTCTGGCAGGACTTTCTCGGCAAGAAGGGCTCGGTGGCTGATCTGATGAAGGGCCTTGGCGCGGTGGCCAAGGAAGAACGGCCGGCGATGGGCAAGGTAATCAACGACTTCAAGGTTCAGGTCGAAACCCAGTATCAGACGATGAGCGAGCGGATGGAACAGCTGGAGCTGGAAACCCGCAACCGCCGGGAAGCGGTGGATATTACCCTGCCCGGAAAGGAAATGCCCCTGGGAGGGCTGCATCCCCTGACGCTGGTGACGAGCGAGATGATCAACATTTTTGCGGGCATGGGTTTTGAAGTTTTTGAAGGTCCGGAAATCGAGGATGACGATCATAACTTCACCCGGCTGAACGTGCCGAAGGATCATCCTTCCCGCGATATGCAGGATACTTTCTATCTGGAAAACGACCTGCTGCTCCGGACCCAGACCAGTGGCGGACAGATCCGCGTGATGGATATGAAAAAGCCTCCGATCAAGGTGCTGGTGCCCGGGCGGGTATTCCGTTCCGACAGCGACGCGACCCATTCTCCCATGTTCCATCAGATGGAAGGCCTGGTGGTGGACAAGGGGATTACGCTCTGCGACCTGCAGGGCATGCTGGACAAGCTTGTGCAGCAGATCTTTGACGCGGACGTGCGAACCCGGCTGCGTCCGAGCTATTTCCCCTTCACCGAGCCCAGCGTCGAAGTGGACGTGAGCTGCTTTGAGTGCGGCGGAAAGGGATGCGGTCTTTGCAAGCACACCGGGTGGATCGAAGTACTGGGCGGCGGCGTTGTGCATCCGCATGTGCTGGAGAACTGCGGAATTGATCCGAGTGTTTATTCGGGGATTGCGTTCGGCATCGGGATTGAACGGATTACGATGCTGAAATACGGGATCAATAATATCGGGCTTTTGTTTGAGAATGATCTGAGGTTCCTGAAGCAGTTCAGGGAGTAAGGAGGATTAGGGGGCTTTCCGATCGCCCCCTAAGACCCCTTCGGCCTGAAAACATATTTCAGGAAGAAAGATGGGTTAAGGGGCTTTCCGATCGCTCCCTAAGACCCCTTCGGCCTGAAAACATATTTCAGGAAGAAAGACGGGTTAAGGGGCTTTCCGATCGCCCCCTAAGACCCCTTCGGCCTGAAAATATACTTCAAGGACTAAGGCAGGTTAGGGGGCTTTCCGATTGCCCTGGATCTTCGGTAAATACAGGTTTGAGGAGAAGTTGCAATGAAAGTACCATTCAGCTGGCTGAAGGAATATGTGGACGTTGATCTGACGGCGGAAGAGCTGGAAGAAAAGCTGTTCGGCTGCGGATTTGAAGTGGAGGAACTGATTGACCTGGGCGCGGAAGTCAGCCGCGTGGTCGTAGGCGAGGTTCTATCCTGTGAAAAAGTAGAAGGTACTCATCTGGTGATCTGCCAGGTCAACTGCGGATCCTACGGGAACCCGGTCCAGATCGTAACTGGCGCGCCGAACGTCTATGAAGGCATGCATACGCCCGCGGCACTGGACAATTCCACACTGCCCGGCGGCATTACCATCAAGGCAAAGCCCCTGAAGGGTATTCCGTCCGAGGGCATGCTGTGCTCCGGGGAGGAACTGGGCCTGAACGAAGACCTGTATCCCGGCGCCGAGGTTTACGGGCTGCTGGACCTGCCGAAGGACACGGTGCCCGGGGACGACATCCGGGACGTTGTCGGCCTGAACGACGCGATCTTCGATATCTCCATCACCGCGAACCGGCCGGACTGCCAGAGCATCCTGGGCATTGCACGGGAAGTTGCGGCGGTCCTCGGCAAAAAGCTGAAAATGCCGGCAACCGATTATACCGTTTCCGATTATCAATACCCGGATCTGGACATCACGGTGGAAGCGCCGGACCTTTGTCCCCGCTATCTGGGACACGGTGTGCGGAACATCACAGTCGGAGAGAGTCCCCGGTGGATGAAACGGAATCTGGCCCTGTGCGGGCTGCGCAGCATCTCCAACGTGGTGGATATCACCAACTATGTGCTGCTTGAAATCGGACAGCCGATGCACGCCTTCGACATGGATCAGCTTCAGGAGCGGAAAATCATTGTCCGCCGGGCCAAGGACGGGGAGAAAATCCAGACGCTGGACGAAAAGGAGTTCACCCTGACCCCGGACAACCTGGTGATCTGCGACGGCAACCGCCCTGTGGCCCTGGCGGGCATTATGGGCGGCCTGAACAGCGAGATCACCGAGCATACGACGCAGCTGCTGTTTGAGGCGGCCAAGTTTGCCCGGGACAACGTGCGGAAGACTTCCCGTGCCCTGGGACAGAGCAGCGATTCCTCCGCGCGTTTCGAAAAAGGCATCAGCGAATACACCACCGAGCTGGGCATGGCCCGCGCCCTGCATCTGATTCAGGAGCTGGGCTGCGGCGAGATTACCTCCAGCGCCTTTGACTGCAGCGCCGGCGCGCCTCGGGAAGGGAAGCATTTTACCGCGAGCCTGAAGCGGATCAATGCGATCCTGGGCATCAAGGTCCCCGCGAAGGAAGTGCTCCGGATTCTGAAAAACCTGAATTTTGACGTAAAACGGAGCGGCGATACGCTGGACGTGACCGCGCCGAGATACCGCGAGGACATCGAAGTCGGCGAGCCCGACCTGGCGGAGGAAGTAATCCGCGAATACGGCTACGACCATGTAACCCCGACCTTCCTGAAGGCGGCGACGGTCACCAGCGGCGGGAAAACACCGGCGGCGCAGCGCCGGGAGAGGGTCTGCCGGATTCTGTGCGGGCAGGGATATCATGAGATCTGCACGCTGTCATTCTATGCGGACAGCGACCTGGACTTCCTGCGGATTCCCGCGGACGCGCCGGAACGCGATGTGCTGCGGATCAAAAACCCGATTTCCGCCAACCTCGCCATTATGCGGCCGCTGATGATTCCGAGCCTGATGAACGTCGTGGTGGAGAACCTTAAGAAGGGCAACAACGAAGGCCGGATCTTTGAACTCAGCCATGTTTATCTTCCCCGCGGGGAGGGCGAGATGCCGGACGAGCGACCGCATCTTGGCTTTGCCGCCTTCGGCGATCAGGAAGATTTCTTTACCGTGAAGGGAACCGTGGAAGCGCTGGCAAAGTCATTGGGCCTGAACTTTGAGATGGAACGGGCTCAGGATGTGCCTTACCTGCATCCGGGAATCGCGGCCTACATTCTGTGCGAAGGCGAGCGGATCGGCTGTTTCGGTAAACTGGCCAACGAGGTTACCGGGGAACTGAAGCTGCACAAGGATGCCAAGTCCAATCACAAGATTTTCCTGGGCGAGATCGATTATCAGCTGATGATGCGCCATATGGCGGCCAGCTTCCGCTATCAGCCGCTGTCGGCTTTCCCGCCGGTGATCCGTGATCTGGCACTGACCGTGGCGGAGGAGATTCCGTGCGGGGACCTGATGCGCGAGATCGCGAAGGCCTGTCCGCGGGTCAGCGATGTGGAACTGTTCGACATCTACCGGGGCGAGCAGATCGGTGAAGGACGCAAGAGCATGGCGTTCAAGATCCGGTTTGAGCCGGAGGACAAGGCGCTGCAGCCGGAGGATGTGGATCGGTTTGTCAAGAAGATTCTTGGCAATCTCAAGTTTAAATTAGGAGCAGAAATCAGATAAATGTGGGGGCTTTCCGATCGCCCCCACGCCCCTTCGGCCAGAATGCTTATTAACTTTGGGTGGGCTTTCCTTCCTGGGCTGCCGCCCGTTCTCTGCTGAAAACTGTCCACTGGACAGTTTTCCGGGCGCGACGACCCCCCCAAACCCCTTCGGGCAG
>Ga0265298_10009850_pt1 | contig 11355 bp, 9 predicted proteins | sample AusTroGonzalo_MG_3_FD_193486 | JGI IMG/M metagenome (GOLD analysis project Ga0265298, IMG submission 193486) | Bovine rumen microbial communities from tropical cattle in Woodstock, Queensland, Australia - Gonzalo_01 | ecosystem: Host-associated > Mammals > Digestive system > Stomach > Rumen ...
CAGCAGATTGGTGGCGCCGCCCTGGGCAATGTCGCCCTTTCCACCCGTAATCACCAAGGAACCAGGCTTTTCCGAAAGCGACCAGGCCGAAGAATCTTCCCGCAACCAATGCCACTGCTTGCCGGGAGCCGGCTTTTCAAAGCCATCAGAAACACCCTTCACGCCGAAATTCACCGTCACTTCCTTCTGGTCGCCGGTCTGGACATCGGAGAGGGTTACCACCGCCGTACCGGGAACGGAAGCGGCCTGACGCACCGCCACGGCTATGGCCGGATCGGCCGATACAGCCTCCACTTTCGGGGCCTTGCCGGCCTTCATAATATAGCTGTACTGGGAAGCAGAACCCAAGCGCACCGCTTTCCCGTCAATCTTCAGGCTCTTGAGCGAAAGATCCGGCATCACCTTCACGGCAAAGGTATCACACACGGTGGTGTCGTCAATAGTTACGGAGCAAGTGATGGTGGCAACGCCCATGGAAACGGCCTTTACGCTGCCGTCCGGGCCCACAGAAGCCACCGAAGGGTTGTTGCTGGTCCATTCCACCCGGGCTTTGGATACATCGTAGAAACTGTCATCGTTCATGCAGGCGGTGAAACTGCCCTGAGCCTTTTCGCCGATGCGAAGCACCGAAACGCCGCAGTCGGCCACCACCGTCTTAAGACGGCGATCCAGCTGGCCATTCATCCGGGCCGATACCTTCCCGCGGATATCCTCGGAAGAGGAACCCACCTCGAAGATATAGCGTCCCTGATCGTAGGTCATCCGGTCGGCCTCCATGTCCCAGAACCATAGGTCGGCACAGTCGATGTCGATGGAAACCGTACGGCTTTGTCCGCGCGGGATGGTTACCCGCTGGAAGCCCTTCAGGCGCTTGGCGGGACGCTCCAGCGAAGCCGGGCTGTCGGGAGTGGATACATATACCTGCACCACTTCGTCGGCGCTATAGCTTCCGGTATTGGTCACATCCACACTTACAGTGACGTGGCAATTGGGGTTAATCTCGCTACGGCTGATACGGAAGTTGCTGTAAGAGAAGCTGGTATAGCTGAGACCATAACCGAAGGGATAGGACACATCCTCGTTGAAATACCACAGGGTACGTCCCGCATTGCCGGAACTGCGGCGCAGGTTGTAGTCCGTGATGGCCGGCAGGTCCTTCACGCTCTTGAACCAGGTGGCATTCAGTTTTCCGCCCGGCGACACCTCACCCATCAGGATGCGTGCCATGGCTTCACCCTGTCCCTGGCCGTTATAACCGGTCCAAAGGATGCCCGGAATGTTGGGATTATCCTTGAACTCCTCCACCTCCACGCAGCCCAGGGTTTGCATTACCACAACGGTGTGCGGATTCACGGAAGCGACCGCCTTGATCAGAGACAGCTGGTTACCCGGCAGCAGCAGGGTAAGACGGTCGGCCTCTTCCGTGGCGGTATTTTCGTCGGTTCCTACGAACACCACGGCTACATCGGCCTCACGGGCGGCCTTCAGGACAGCCTCGTCGATGGGAGCGTCCTGCGGAGCCTTGTACACCAGATACAGGGTCTGCGGGCCGTTGTAACCCAGCTTGAGGGCACGGGTGGTCATGGGCATGCTGGCGCCATAGACTCCGCCAACACGGGCACCGGAGGCACGCGTAGCCTCAATCCGGCCGATGAGGTTGCCGTCGGGACCGCCCACGCGGATTTCCACGATTCCGCCCTCAGTGGGGATGTTCAAGCCCACGGTGATGTTCTCGATATTGGTGATATCGATGTTTTCGTAAGCCGTCCAGGAACCGTCGTCCACGGAACGGATCTGCTCTTCCTCACCCATGCCGGAGCCTACGGTGATGCCTTCGGCGGCCTGAGTGTAATGGGTGGCATCGTAACGGGATTTGGAGCCGTCGGTCTTCTCTATCTCGAACCAGGCGATGTACAGGAGATTGCTCTTACTCTTGCTGTCGCCGCCGGAAACCACTTTCACGTCCACATCATACCCCTTGTCCTTCAAGTACTTACTGATACCGGCATAGGGGGAAATCATGGCATCCTGCTCCGGACGTCCGGAATAAGGACCCAGTTCCACATCATCGGCCTGCGGGCCGATAAGGGCCAGGCTCTTGAGCTGGGAAGGCTTCAGCGGCAGCACCTGGCCTTCGTTCTTGAGGAGCACCGGAGTACGGGTGGCGATTTCCGCAGCCAGGGCGCGGTTGGCGGCCGAGCTCACGCGGGAAGGCTCGTACTTAGTGTAAGGCACCATGGGCTCCGGGTCGAACTCGCCGGTACGCATCCGCACGGTGAACATATTCACCAGGGCGCGGTCTATCTCGGCCATGGAGAGGATTCCCTGCTCGTAGGCGCTGATGGCGTAGCGCTGATAGATGCTGCCGCAGTCGGAGTCCACACCGGCCTTCAGGCCCATAGCCGTAGCCAGTTCACGAGTCTCGGCATAATAATGCCCGTCATAGATATCCTGGATGGCGGCGCAGTCGCCCGTCACATAGCCCTTCATGCCGTAGGTGCGGCGAGCCAGGGTGTCCAGATAGAAGGCACTGGCCGATGTAGGCACGTGATTCACAGCATTGTAGGACGACATGATGGACGGCAGGTGCTCATCCTCGATGAGGCGTTTGTACGGATACAGGTAGAACTCCCGCATATCTCGGCTGTCCATGTTGGAACTGCTCACGTGGCGGTCGAACTCGCTGTTGTTGGCGAAATAATGCTTGGCGGTAGGTACGGCTTTCATGTACTTGGGGTCGCTGCCCATCAGGCCGCGCACGTAGCCGCCGGCCATTTCCGCCACCAGGAAGGGGTCTTCGCCGTAGGATTCACCCGTACGTCCCCAGCGGGGATCGCGGACCGGTTCCACCACCGGACTCCAGAATGTAAGTCCTTTGGTTCCAGTCTGATAGATAGCACGGGCTTCTTCGGCGATGGCCGATGCCATCCGCTCAGTGAGGGAAGGGTCCCAGGAGGAGCCCAGCGCCACGCTGTTGGGGAAAGAGGTGGGCCCCAGGAGGCCGACGGAAGGATTGGCTCCGGAGAGCACCCCGTGCAGGGCCTCGCTCCAGATATTGTAATTCTTCACGCCCAGCCGGGGAACGGCGGCCATGTTGTTGCCCAGCAGGCTCTGCTTCTCTTCCAGGGTGAGGCGGGACACCAGGTCCGTGGCCCGTTCCTCGAAGGAATAAGCTGTGTTCTTGTAAATGGGGAGGGTGGCATCTTGGCCGGCAGGCTGCGCCAGCGCCATCCCGGAGAGGAACAGCGCAAGCGATCCCGCAAGCATCAGTTTGGGGATTCGTTTCATATCGCTTATTGTTTAAAAGTACGTGACGGTCTTCTGCTCTACGGCGCTGAGGAGCTTGTTGGCCAGGCTGGACACCCCAAAGCGGAAGTACTGCTTGTCCATCCACTCCTCGCCCAGGATGCTGTTAACGATGGAATAGTAGCATGCGGCGTCCAGGGCCGATGATACACCGCCCGCGGCCTTAAAGCCCACTTTCCTGCCGGTGGCCTCGTAATACTTCTTGATGCACTCGCACATCACCCAGGCGGCCTGGGGCGTGGCGTTCACCTTCACCTTTCCGGTAGAAGTCTTGATGAAATCGGCCCCGTTCTCCATGGCCAGGAAGGAAGCGTCGGTAATGAGTTCCGGCGTTACCAACAGGCCGGTTTCCAGGATCACCTTAAGCACCACGGGACGACCCAGTTCCTTGGCAACTTTGTCTATGCACTCGCGGCAAGCCTTGATCTCGGCACCGGCAGTGGCATAGTCACCAGCCAGGAAACAATTGAGAGCCAGGACGATATCAATCTCATCGGCCCCGCCGCGAACGGCCAGTTCAATCTCCTTCAACTTTACTTCCGTCCAGCTTTGGGAGGTGGGGAAACAGCCGGCCACGGTGGTTACGTGCAAGGCAGGGTCCTTGCGGGTAGCGGCTACCACATGACCCAGATTGGGATAAACGCAGCAGGAAGCGGGCAGCGGCCAGCCGGGGAAGTGCTCGGGAATCCCGTTCACCTTCTCTACCATAGCCTTTACCTTTTCAGGCGTATCGTCTGCGTTGAGGGTAGTCTGGTCCATAATGCCGAAGCAGAACTTGTAAACCTCCTCCGAAGCGATGGCTTCCAGATTGGCGGCGATGAGTTCCAGGTTGCGGTCGATGGCCTCTTTGTCGGGCGTGTAGCCCCATTTGCTTGAGTATGACATAGTGTTATCCTTTAATTTGTATGGTTAGTCCTTCGTCAATGAGAGGCTGCACCAGGGAGCGCATTTCCTCTACCGTATATTTTCCAAGCCCCTTCATGGGGGTTTCCCGGTCTATCGTATAGACCATCACTTCCCGCGGGCGCAACTGCCGCACTATCTCCATCCATTCGTCCACCCACTGGGCCGATTCCCAGCCCGGTCCCCGCAGGAACATGGTCTGGAGCACGAAATTACCCTGGAATCGGGCCAGAGAGGCCACCACATCGGCCACATGGTAATGGCCTACAGGATGGTTTACCAGCGTCACCTCTTCGTCCGTGGGAGCATCCAGCTTCAGGATGGGATTGTCCACTTTCCGGAGGGCCTCAAATACGCCGGGTTTGTTAATCCGGGTAGCATTGGACAGCACGGACACCTTGGCCGAAGGGTAATAGCGGTCTCTCAGTTCAAGCGTAAGGTCAATGATTTCCGGGAATTCCGGATTCAGCGTGGGTTCTCCGTCGCCGGAAAAAGTGATGGAGTCGATGGGCGTTCCCGCCGCCCGACAAGTTTCCAGCTTGGCCTCCAGGGCCTTCCGGACGTCCTCCGCCGTAGGCAGGAGCGTATCTTGTAACCCGTCCTTATTCCATCCGCACTCGCAATACACACAGTCAAAGTTACAGATTTTTCCGTTCTCCGGCAATAGGTTGATGCCCAAAGAGCTACCCAGCCGGCGGCTGAAAATGGGGCCGAATACCGTAGTTTCGCGCATCATAGGCGTACGGATTTAGATGCTGCTGTGAGGCGGGGAGCTGCTCCTGCCTCCGCTAATAAGAAGGCCGATGCTCCGGCAGGAGCACTCCCCTCCTCACTAAAATCTCCGGCAGATACCTGGCTAATGAACACCAGCCCGGGACGTTTTCCGGGTTCTATGGTACCGAAAACGTCTTCTTTCCCCAGAAAGGCGGCACCGTTGCGACAGGCCCAGCTGAGCAGTTCTCCCAGCGGGACCTCCGGGAAGGCCTCCTGCAGGCAGTAGAGTTCGTCCACCATACAAAGTTTGTCATTGGACGAGAGGGAGTCCGTTCCCACGCAGATGGGAATCCCGCTTTCCCACATCAGCGGGATGGGCGGCAAAGTATTATGTATAAACAGGTTAGACAAGGGGCAAACGGCCAGATACGGGTGCCGGAGCGCAGCTTTGGCCGCCGTAGCGCCTTCCCGGTCCAGGCAGCACTCGTGCACCAGGAGCACATTTCCTTCTGCCGGCAGTGAAACTCCGGCCTTGAGCCTGTCCAGAAAATACTGAAGGGAGGAAGTTCCCGTCACGGGCGGAGTGGGGATGCCGTTGGCCTTGCGGTTGTCCCACATCGGCCCGCTGCCAAAACGCATCATCTGTTCCTCCTCGTCCGATTCCTCGCTGTGGAAGGACAGGAAGCCGCTTTTGAGGCCCGCCACCGATGCTGCGGTGACCAGCTCGGGACTCATGGTGTAGCAGGCATGCGGCGTAGGGGCGGCATCCAGGCCGAAGGAACGGGCCTCTTCCTGCAGGCGGGTAACGCCTTCCATCACGGCATCGCATTCCTCCGGAACGGCCCCGAACACCTCCAGGAAGGTGCGGGTGTACATGGGATGGCGCTGTTTCACCGCAAAGGAGTCGCTGCAGTTGGAGATATCGGCCATGGCCACTACACCCTGCTCCCACAGCTTGTCCATTTCTTCCGAGAGTTTCCGCACCTTGTCTTCCAGGGACTGCGTATCCCTGAGGGCGTTGATCTGGTCTATGAAACCGGCCATGCCCGTGCCCTTGCGGAACAGCCCCTGCATATAGGAAAGCTCTATGTGGCAGTGGGCGTTCACGAAACCCGGACACAGGATGCCGTCCAGAAATACCGGTTCGGCCGATACGTCCGGGGAAACACCGGTGCGAAGGATGGTTCCATCCTCCTCCACCTCCACAAAGCCGTTCACAACGGGCTCCGGCGTGGTGAGGGTGAATAGATATTTTGCAGCGAATCTCTTCATAACTTACTCTGTTTCTCCGGGAGGAAGGATACGAAGGAAATACGGGCTTCCCGCCGTATCCCGCACAACCCGGCTGATATCGGAAGGAGAAGAAACCAGGGGAAATCTGTTTTCTTCCGGCTTTTCGTACAGCTTCATCATCTCTTGCTGCCAATCGTACAGTTCCACCTCCGGCACCATTTCCCGGGCGGCGTTCCTCATGCGCAGATTGACCTCGTTCATGATCTTGGCCATCCGGTCCGGGTCCCTGAGATAGTATTCCACGCTGTACAGATAGTCATCCGTGTTATATCCGTATTTCTCAAAGATGCCTTCGTAAACCAACATCGTATCGGCCTCTTTACGGATTTCCGGATTGGCGCGAACGGCCTCGTCCTGCAGGAACATTTCTCCGTAAATATCCACCATCTTGCTGCGCGGGATACGCCTGGCCCCCCTATGGCAGGAGCTCAGGAGCAGCAGTAGCACAAGGGCAGCAAAGATATGACCCGGACGGATTTGCATATTAGCGGAGGATGGCGCCAAACTCGTTCTGCAGCGTGCTCAGGACGCGTTCCATGGTCTTTTCCACCTCTGCATCCGTGAGGGTGTGTTCCGGATCCTGGAGCACGAAATTAAGGGCATACTGTTTCTTGCCGAAGAGAATTTTCTCCCCACGGTAAACGTCGAACAGCATTACGCTCTTGATGAGTTTCTTACCGGCCTGAAGGGCGGCTTTGCGAAGATCGGCATAGGCCACCTTCTCGTCCAGCAGCAGGGCAAGGTCCCGGCGTACTTCCGGGAACTTGGGCAGTTCCTTGAAGGAGAACTTGTCCCGTTTCACCAGGGAGAACAGCACCTCCCAGTTCATTTCTGCGGCGAAAACGGGCTGCTTGATGCTGAAGCGCTTGGCCAGGGCGGGATTCACGGTTCCCATCGTGCACAACACCTTGCGTTCCCTGCCGGGAAGGATGTACACCAGGCCTTCCGCGAAGATATCGGCCGGGGCGGCTTCCGTGAACAGGGTATTGGCATCTATGCGGTAACGGGCCAGGAGGGCCTCCACGTAGCCTTTCAGGAGGAAGAAATTGGACTTCTGGGCCGGATTGCGCCATACCTTGTCCGGGGTACCCGTAAGGAAAAGGGAGAAACAGCGGTGCTCCTCATAGCCGGCGAGGGTGGTGCCATCCGCCTCAGGAAGGCGCTGATACACAGAGCCATACTCGAAGAACTTGAGGGAAGTGGCCTGTCGGTTCAGGTTGTAGGACACCACTTCCAGGCCGTTCAGCAGCAGGGTCTGGCGCATCACGTTCAGGTCACTGCTCAGCGGGTTCACAATGTGCACGCAACGCTCGGCCGGGAAGGTCTGGAGTTTGGTATAATAATCCTCCTTGGTGAGGGAATTGTTCATGGTTTCCACAAAACCGTTGGCCGCCAGCCAGTTGGAGATGTTGTTGCGGATGGCTTCCGGATCCGGAGTAGGACTGGCGTTCACGCTCATGCGGAGGGTTTGCGGCAGTTCCACGTTGTTGTAGCCGTAGATACGGAGCACCTCTTCCACCACGTCGCACTCGCGGGTAACGTCCACCATATAGGTGGGAGCAGCCACCAGGGCGCTGCCTTCCCGTTTCTCAACAAACTGGTAATTAAGGCCTTCCAGAATCTTTTCGATGGTATCGTGGCCTATCTTCTTACCCATGAAATGCTCCATGCGGTTGTAGTCCAGCTCTATCTGTGCACGGCCGATGGGTTCCGGATACACTTCCCGAACCTGGCCCATCACTTCTCCGCCGGCCACTTCCTGTATGAGGAGGGCAGCCCGTTTGGCGCCGTAAATGGCGGCCTCCGGATCGGCCCCGCGCTCGAAGCGGAAGCTGGCGTCCGTGGATAGCTGCTGACTCTTGGCGGTCTTGCGGACGGAAACCGGATCGAAATAAGCGCCTTCGATGAACACGTTCACCGTGCTGTCCGTTACGCCGGAATCTTCTCCGCCGAAAACGCCCGCAATGCACATGGGGCCTTCTGCATCGGCAATCACCATGTCACAGGCAGCCAGTTTGCGCTCCGTGCCGTCCAGGGTGCGGATGGGTTCCCCTTCCCCGGCCCGGCGCACGATTACCTTCCCGCCGCGGATTTTATCTGCATCGAAAGTATGCAGGGGCTGTCCCGTCTCGAAGAGAATGAAGTTGCTGATATCCACCACGTTATTGATGGGCTTAAGGCCGATGGACTGGAGCCGTTCCTGCAGCCACTGCGGGCTGGGAGCCACTTTTACGCCCTTCACCGTGATGCCCACGTAACGGGGTGCGCCGGCGGTGTCCAGCACCTCCACGGGCATGGATTCACCGGCACCCTCGCGGAAAGCCTCTACGGAAGGGATGCACAGTTGAGCGGGAAGTCCTTTGCTGTAAAGGTAGGCGTACAAGTCCCTTGCCACGCCGATATGGGAAGCCGCGTCGATGCGGTTGGCGGTGATTTCATATTCGATGACAGCCTCGTCCTTCAGCTGCAGATAATCTTTGGCGGACGTACCCACAACGGCGCTTTCCGGGAGCACCATGATGCCATCGTGACTGGTGCCGATGCCCAGTTCGTCCTCCGCGCAAATCATGCCGAAGCTCTCAATGCCACGGATCTTGGATTTCTTGATCTTGAAGTCCCCGGGCAGGACGGTGCCCAGTGTTGCAAAAAGCACTTTCTGGCCCGCCGCCACATTGGGAGCGCCGCACACCACCTGCACCGGTTCCGGGGAGCCGTCGTTCACGGTGGTCACATGGAGATGGTCGCTGTCCGGATGGGGTTCGCAGGTGAGCACCTGGGCCACCACCACGCCCTTCAGTCCACCGGGAATCACTTCCTGCATTTCTACGGAATCCACTTCTATGCCGATGGAAGTCATGGCTTCCGCCACCTGCTCCGGCGTAAGGTCACACTTAAGATACTCTTTGAGCCAATTGTACGAAACCTTCATAGTATTTATTTTTCAATATCTTCCAATTTAAACAAATCTTCCACGAACTCTTTGCGGTCGAAGACTTTCAGGTCCTCGATGCCTTCGCCGATGCCCAGGAATTTGATGGGGAACTTGAACTGGTCCACGATGCCCACCACCACTCCGCCTTTGGCGCTGCCGTCCAACTTGGTAACGGCCAGGGCGGTAACGTCCGTGGCCCGGGAGAATTCCTTGGCCTGGACGAAGGCATTTTGTCCGGTGGAACCGTCCAGGACCAGCAGCACTTCGTGCGGGCCGTCCGTCACCACGCGGCGGATAACGTTGCGGATTTTGGTGAGCTCGTTCATGAGGTCCACTCGGTTGTGCAGGCGCCCTGCGGTGTCAATGAGCACCACATCGGCCCCTTTGGCCACGGCCGATTTCACCGTATCGAAGGCCACGGCGGCAGGGTCTGCACCCATGGGCTGTTTCACTATATCGGCACCGGCGCGTTCCGCCCAAACGGTGAGCTGCTCTACGGCGGCGGCGCGGAAAGTATCGGCAGCACCCACCACCACTTTCTTGCCCTGTGCGCGCAGCATGGAGGCCAGCTTGCCGATGGTGGTGGTCTTCCCCACCCCGTTCACGCCCACGATGAGCATTATATACGGCTTTTTGGAAAAGTCAAAAGGCTGCACAGGTGCATCCTCCTCCCCCATCAGGGCGGCAATCTCTTCCCGGATCAGGCCCACCAGCTCTTCCATATCCACATATTTGTCCCGCTCCACCCGGTCTTCCAAGTTCTCAATCACCTTCAGGGTGGTGTCCACGCCCATATCACTGCTGAGCAGGGCCTCCTCCACCGCATCCAGTACATCGTCATCCACCCGGGACTTACCCACAATGGCCCGCCCCAGCTTTTGGAAGAAGTTCAGGTTGGTCTTCTTAACGCCTTTATCAAAAATGCCCATCAATACTGTATTCTTAACCTACAAAGATAATCATTTTACATGCAGAAAACAAGTCCGGTTGCGCCCGAGTCGTTCGGGCACAAAAACGGCGCTTTTTGTTCCCGAACAGCCAAAAAAACAGTGTTCGGACACAAAAACGGCTTGTTTTGTGTCCGAACACCTATTTCACAGAATTCTTCGCTTACTTCTTAGCGAAAAAATCTTTCTCCTTACCCTCTTCCACCAGCTGCTCTACGAAAACGTAGGCACCGGTCTTGGGGCTCTTTTCCATGCGGATAACCTTCACCATGTGCTTGGCACCGGCTTTTGCATCGAAGGTTGCAACTGCTTTCTTTGCCATAGTCTAAACGATTTTACTTGATTTCACGATGAACGGTGACCTTCTTCAGGAAGGGATTGTACTTCTTGCGCTCCAGACGCTCGGGGGTGTTCTTCTTGTTCTTGGTGGTGATGTAACGGGACATACCGGGAACACCGCTGGCTTTCTGTTCCGTGCACTCCAGGATGACCTGCACCCTGTTACCTTTAGCTTTCTTTGCCATAATACTTTAGGGTTTAAGGGTTAAACAAGGCTTACGTATCCTTTCTCCTGGGCAGCCTTCAGGGTGGCGTCGAGACCATTCTTCTCGATGATACGCATACCCTTGGTGGTTACCTTAAGAGTGACGAAACGCTGTTCGGTCTCCGACCAGAACTTCTTGGTCTTGAGGTTGAGGGAGAAGTCGCGCTTGGTGCGCAGCTTGGAATGGGCAACATTGTTGCCGATCATTCTCTTCCTACCGGTTATCTGACAAACCTTTGACATAATTATTTTACTTTTTAATTGTTTCTTTTATTGGTTTCTGACGATTTTAAGGAATCGTTTCCACCGGATGCTCTTGGGGAAGCTCTTTGTGGCATCCGTCGAGAGCCAGATGATTGAGGGCGTACCCACTACGTGGTCTTCCGGAACGAATCCCCAGTAACGGGAATCCAGGGAATTGTGGCGGTTGTCCCCCATCATGAAATAGTAGTCTTGCTTGAACGTGTACGTTGTGGCCGGCTGCCCGTTTACCAGGATAGTCTCTCCATTCACCTGGAGGGTGTTGTGCTCGTAGTCGCGGATAATCCGTTCATACAGTGGCAGGTTCTCCAGGTTCAGCTCCACGGTGGCATCCTTCTGCGGGATCCACAGCGGGCCGAAGTAGTCGCGTGTCCAGCGGGTCTTTCCCGTGAAGGGGAAGATGTCCGTATCCTGGCCGATGGCGGGGAAGGTTTCCAGATTGGGCGTTACATCCG
>Ga0265298_10009852_pt1 | contig 11354 bp, 4 predicted proteins | sample AusTroGonzalo_MG_3_FD_193486 | JGI IMG/M metagenome (GOLD analysis project Ga0265298, IMG submission 193486) | Bovine rumen microbial communities from tropical cattle in Woodstock, Queensland, Australia - Gonzalo_01 | ecosystem: Host-associated > Mammals > Digestive system > Stomach > Rumen ...
CTGGTCGTCTGATCATCGCTTCACACATGGGTCGTCCCAAGAAGAACCCGGATCCCAAGTTCTCACTCAAGTACATCCTGAAGCACGTTTCAGAGTGCCTTGGCGTTGACGTAAAGTTCGCTGAGGACTGCGCAAAGGCTCAGGAGCAGGTTGCCGCTCTTAAGGACGGTGAGGCTCTGCTGCTTGAGAACGTACGTTTCTATGCTGAGGAGGAAGGCAAGCCCCGTGGCATTGAGAAGGAGGATCCTGCCTACGATGCTGCCAAGAAGGAGCTCAAGGCTGCTCAGAAGGAATTTGCCAAGACTCTGGCTTCATATGCTGACGTTTATGTAAACGACGCATTCGGTACCGCTCACCGCAAGCATGCTACCACAGCTGTTATGGCTGACTTCTTTGATGCTGACCACAAGATGTTCGGCTACCTCATGGAGAAGGAGGTTGTAGCTGTTGAGAAGGTTCTGAACAACTCAGTTAAGCCTGTAACCGCTATCATCGGTGGTTCAAAGGTATCTTCTAAGATCACTATCATCGAGAACCTGCTGCAGAAGGTTGATAACCTGGTTATCATCGGCGGTATGGCTTACACATTCGTTCTGGCCAAGGGCGGCAAGGTAGGTAATTCACTTTGCGAGCCTGATCAGGTTGACGTTGCTCTTGCAGTTCTCAAGAAGGCTGAGGAGCTGGGCGTAAAGATCGTCCTGCCCGTTGACTGCCTTGCAGCCGATAAGTTTGACAACAACGCCAACACTCAGGTTGTTGACAACAACAACGTACCCGATGGTTGGGAAGGCATGGATATAGGTCCTGCTTCTGCCAAAGCTATGGCTGGCATCATCGAGTCATCAAAGACCATCCTTTGGAACGGTCCTGCCGGTGTATTCGAGTTCAGCAACTTCCAGACAGGCACAAAGGCTATCGCTACTGCAGTTGCCAACGCTACTTCAAAGAACGGTGCATTCTCACTCGTTGGTGGCGGTGACTCTGTAAGCGCTGTTAAGCAGTTCGGTTTTGCCGATAAGGTATCATACGTATCAACCGGTGGCGGTGCCCTGCTTGAGGCTATCGAGGGTAAGATTCTGCCGGGTATTGCAGCTATCAAGGGATAATCTGCAACTTAGCAGGTTATATCCGCGAAATATTTGTAAATTTGGAACCGCAGGAGTTTTTTCCTGCGGTTTCTTATTTTACAAGATGGTTGTTGAAGCGGATTTGAAGAAGCGTGCAGAGCGCATAAAGGAACTCTTGCTCAGTTCATCCCTCAAGGAGGCTCTTGAGCAGATCCAGGCACAGATGGCTGGTGTTACGGATTGGTCTATCCTGTCCCGTTTTGAGGATATAGACCGATCATACAAGTATATGCTGCAGTATTTCAGCCAAGGTTCACCTGATGACCATCGCGACAGCGTCTATCACCAGCTTGTACGCCGTTCACTCATCCTTAACGATGATGTTCTCCAGGCGCGTCTGCAACCTGAATCCATGCTTCTTTACTATCAGCATCTGCGTTCACGCCTGTCAAGCAGCGAGACTATTGAGAGCCTCAGGGCAGAACTTGAATCATTTGTAGATACGCAGGATACCAGTCTGCATGAACACACCCTCACCCAGCTTTTTGACCTTATCTGGACTAACGGCCAATGGAGTTCACAAGATTCAGCCTCACTACTGGAACTTATTGATTCTCCGTTGGTTATGGATGATGATTCAGCACTCGTGGTAAGTGCCGTCACACTGTCACTCATGGAACGTTTTGATCCGCTCAAATGCATGTTCCTGTGCCAGGCGGCACAGAACCTCAGCCTTATGGTATCAATCCGTGCCTTAACAGGTCTTGCCGTCTCATTGTTGGGCTATAAGGATATCCTGCCCTATTTCCCGGAGATAAAGGACCGCATTGTGCTGTTATCGGATGTACCGGGCATACGGGAACGCATGCTTAAGGTACAGATGGCGCTGCTCCTGTGCCGTGAGACCAAGGAGATAGACCGCCGTATGCGTGAGGAATTCATTCCCACAATGCTGCGTAACCCCAAGCTCGGCGACCTGATGCGTGAGGAGCTGGAGCGCGACGATGTCAGCCCTGACTGGATGGAATGGATTGAGAAACCTGAAATCAAGGACAAGCTCATGCAGATGACGGAACTCCAGATGGAGGGCGCCGATGTCTATATGAGCACATTCTCAAACCTTAAGAACTATCCGTTTTTCCGTTCCATATCCAACTGGTTCCGCGTTTTCAGCATGGATCAGCCGGACGTGAAGAGTGCATTCGGAACTGAAGGCGTTTCTTCAACCATCGGCAAATCAATGCTGTCAAACCATATGTTCTGCAACTCTGACAAGTATTCATTTGCCCTTACATTCTCACAGATACCGCGTGAACAGCGTGAAATGATAACCGGGCAGCTGAATGATGAAGCCATTGAATCAATGAATGAAAAGGATTCCAGTCCCTCTCCCGTTGATGTCACCGAGACGTTCTCTGCCCGTCAATACACTCAAGACCTGTACCGTTTTTTCAATCTGTTCTCCCGTCGGCATGAGTTTAGCGACCCCTTTGCTACAGATCTTAACCTGCTCATAGATACACCGTTATCCATACTTCTCCAAACTGATGAATCAGAACAGAAGGTGGCGGCCTGGCTTTTGCAGAAGAACTATTTTGAGGAGGCCGTAAACGTATTCAGGCTTATGGAAAAGCATGCCAACTCCTATTCAACAGACTACAGGTTCTATCAGCAGTATGGTTATGCCCTGCAACGTACTCAATCCTATAAGGATGCGCTTGAGGCATATCGCCGGTCAGATATACTCCAATCAAACAACAACTGGACCATGCGCCACTCAGCACAATGCCTGAGGATTCTTGGAGAGCCTGAGAAAGCCCTGAAACTACTTCTGGAGGCTGAAAGAAACAGTGCAGACAACCTTTCTCTGCAGATTCAGATTGGAGATTGTCTGGTTGACCTTAAACGTTACGAGGAGGCTCTGACACGCTTCTTCAAGGTGGATTATCTCAAGCCTGATTATCCCAAGGCATGGCGTGCCATAGGCTGGTGCGCTTTCCTGGCAGGCCGATATGACCGCTCTATAGAGTACTACAACAAGCTTCTCAGCTCAAAACCCACAGGTAATGACTGCCTGAATGCCGGCCATGCGCATCTTGTCAGCCATAACATACAGATGGCAGTATCTCTCTACCGGCAATCCAGCAGTATTATGGGTAAATCAGAGTTTGAATCTGAATTTGACAAGGACCGTTCTATCCTCATAAGCAAGGGCATATCGGAACAGGATTTTCCTCTTCTTCTAGACCTGATTTGAATAGATTGGAAAAAAGGCTCGTTCAGACTTAACTTTTTGCTATTTTTGTAATCTAATTAATGGCAGGCTATAAATCTGCCTTGTTGAGTATAACCTAAAACCAATAATAACTAACAACTTCAAATGAAAGCCAACAGACTTTTTATCGGTGCAATGCTTCTGTCTTGCGCCGTAGTCCTGTCAACACAGGACGCATCCGCTGCGAAAAAGGTCCAGGAAGGCCAGGTAAAAGCTTCACAGCGATTTGTTCATAACTATGGTGGTCGTGGTAACCCCTATCTGCCTCTTTGGGAGCATGTGCCAGACGGTGAGCCCAAGGTATTTGAGGATCCGGATCGTCCAGGACATTACCGTGCATATATCATCGGTTCACACGATGTAAGCGCCAACCGTTACTGCGGTCCCGATATCCGCATCTGGTCAGCACCTATCGAGAACCTGAATGAGTGGCGTGATGACGGTCCTATTTTCACCTATCAGGCAGCCAATGGCCGTTGGGACGTAATGTACGCTCCTGATCTGGTTGAGGTTATCGAGAAGGATGACAAAGGCAAGGATAAGAAGGTATATTATCTCTATCCCCACAGCCGTGGTCCCCGTCGTGAGGCTATGGTCTGCAAGGGTGACCGTCCTGATGGGCCCTTCACTCCGCTCAACCTTGATGAGAATGAGGCAGCCATTGCAGGTAGCTGCATAGGATTTGATCCTTCTGTATTCATTGAGAAGATAACTGACAAGAATGACCCCGACTATGCAAAGGGCTTCCGCGCATATGCATACTGGGGCTTCCAGCACTCAACAGGTGCCCAGCTTGACCAGGAGACCATGTACTCTGTACGTCCCGGCACACAGGCTGTTGACCCACTGCTCCCTGCCAGCTCAAGCTATGGCCGCGTACGTGACCGTCAGGGAACAGTCTATACAGCTCTTGCAGAGGGTCAGGATCCCGGTGAGTTCAACTTCTTTGAGGCTTCATCAATCCGTCAGGTAGGTAACAAATATGTGATGATATTCTCAGGTTACTCAGGTCCTGACTATGGCCTGGGTTCAACAAACTCAGCTCTGCGTTACTGCTATGCAGACTCACCTCTGGGTCCCTGGAAGAGCGGCGGCGTAGCTGTTGACTCACGTGGCGTTACTCTCAATGAAGATGGAACCAAGCTCATGACCAGCAACTTTGCTCATAACACTCACGGTAGCATCCAGCAGATTGGTGACCAGTGGTACATCTTCTACCATCGTCCACCGAGAGGCAATGGTAATGCCCGTCAGGCTATGGTTGCTCCTATCAAGATTGAATGGGATGAGAAGCCTGTCTCAGAAGGCGGTAAGGTCAAGATTCACGGATATGACCCCTATGCTCCCGATGAGATCTGGGAGGCTAAGGCTTCAAACGGTGACTGCTATAGCGGTGCTGAGGTTACATCAGAAGGTTTTAATATCTATGGTCTGCCCCCTTACGCTTACTATTCAGCAGGTTATGCTTGCGTATTCATGAACAAGGACGGCGGCCAGAACCGTAACTCACTGCAGGACACCTGGGACATCTGGCACAACGAGCAGATATGCAATGTTGACGCAGGTGATATCATCGGTTACAAATACTTTGGTCTGGGCGGTCTCAAGAAAGACAGCAAGGGTGTTGAGGCATTTGACGGCACAACCTCAAAGCAGCATTCATCATTCAACGTATGGTTCAAACGCACATCCGGTGAGGGAGGCATCAACATCAAGGTTATGATGGACGGCCCCTGGAAGAATGACGTTTGGAACGGTAAGGAGATCGGTAAGATCAAGATTCCTGCCAACTCACCCGTTGACAAGTTACAAAAGTACACCATTGATGTATCAGAGTTTGTAGATGATGTTGAGGGCAAGCATGCCATCTATCTGGTATTCGATGCTGCTACTGATGGCGCTATCGGCCAGTTCTACGGTTGCGGTTTCAACAATAAGACCACATCACTCAAGCGCCCCGAGCCTCCTACACTTAATGTCAAGATTGGCGGTAAGGAGATTGAGCTTCCCGCAGAGCCTGTTCACTCAAATGATGACAACGGCTACACTGACAACACTCACTATGAGATGGACTACAAGCTGGAGCCCGGTCAGAAGTCAAAGGTATCTGTAGAGTGCCTCTGGTCAACCATGCAGTTCTGGGTTGAGCAGATCAAGGGTGATGAAGGCACCGCCGTTATCACTGCTGAGTATCTGTTCCCTGGTACTACCAGCAAGCAGACTAAGGTTTACAAAATCAATATTTCCAAGTAATTGGAGATTATCAGAAAAGAAGGACGACCCATAGGCCGTCCTTCTTTTGTTTATTTACGCAGGTGCAATGGTATTTCTTCTCGCTGCTTCGCAGCTCGGTTATTTTTGACTTTTATGGCCCTTTTAGGGCCTAAAAAGTCGTTAGCTGGAAACTTATCTGCGTATTAGAAACAACCTTTTTTTAGTTTGGGGCGGCGACGCCCCAAACCCGTTCCATTCCATTCCACTCTGCCGGCCTTCCAGGCCGGGTAAAACGGAATCCCGACGTGCTTCGCTGTCGGAATTCCGTTTTACTTGGTGCAACTGGAAACCTTGTTGGTGTGTAAAACTGGAAATTGAGTACGAATTAGAACTACGCACTAAGATACCTATTTGCACTGAGGACCCGTGCCATAGCGAACTTTTTCGTTAAGCCAAACGAACAGAGGTAACTTGTTAACTCTGTCGTGGCGTGAAAAAGTGGGCGAAGCCAATGGAATGAGCGTGTTTACGGAGTAAACTAAAAAAAGGTTAGGTTGACCTCACGGGTCCGGGGGTTCGAATCCCTCTTCTTCCATATAGCAAAACAGGCGCAATTAATGCGCCTGCTTTTGCGGAAGAAGAGGGATTCGAACCCCCGGACCCGTGAAGGTCAACGGTTTTCAAGACCGCCGCATTCGACCACTCTGCCATCCTTCCAAACTCATCACGGCTTTCTCTCCGTTTGAGCGGTGCAAAGGTGGATATTTTTTTTGGAAACAGCAAGCACTATCCAACTTTTTTGATTACTTTGCAGAAAAATATATTACCAATATTTATAATATGGACAAAAACAAGGTAATCGAATTCGTTAAGCATAGAGTTCTGGATAGATTTGCATTGGGAGCCGATGCCGCATCGCAGGAGGAGGTTAACTCCAATGTGCGTAAGGGAATAATGATACGTGGCACCAACCTTTGGGTTCTCATATTCGCCATATTCATTGCTTCTCTCGGCTTGAACACAAACTCTACGGCCGTAATCATTGGCGCCATGCTCATATCCCCGCTTATGGGTCCTATAATCGGTATGGGTTATTCAATGGGAGTATATGATTTTGACCTGCTTAAGGAGTCCCTGCGTAACTTCCTGATAATGATTGTGGTGAGCTTGGTAACATCGGCCATATTCTTTACCCTGCCGCTAATCTCATCAACACAGAGCGAGTTGTTGGCACGTACCCAACCTACTACATACGATATCCTTATCGCCTTGTTTGGCGGTCTGGCAGGAATGGTAGCCCAAACGCGTAAGGACCGTACAGGTACAGTGATTCCGGGCGTGGCCATTGCAACAGCTCTTATGCCCCCACTCTGCACCGTAGGCTATGGTCTGGCTACATTCCAGTTCAAATTCATGCTGGGTGCCTTATATCTGTTTACCATCAACTCCATTTTTATTGCTTTGGCATCATTCATCGTTACCAGAGTGATGAAATTCCAGATGATTGGTGAGCTGGAGCCGCTTCAACTCAAGAAGCTCAAGAGCATCATGATCTCAATCATCGTTCTTGTAACATTCCCCAGCATCCTGATTGCTATATCAATCATACAGAGATCCGCTTTTGAGGCCAACTACAAACACTTTGTTGATGAGGCTTTCAATTATGACAACACGTTTGTGGTTGAGTCATCGGCCCAATATAAAACCGGACGTAAAAAGCAATCTGTCATAGAAGTACGTCTGTTTGGCGAACCTCTCTCAGAGAATGTTGTAAACAACATCCGGGGCCAGATGTCAAGCGTATACCATCTGCCAAAGGTGGATCTTGTGGTCCGTCAGGCCAATCAGGAGGATGGCGGCATTGCCATTACGGCCCTGCAAAGCAATTACACCGAGATGCTTAACGAGAAGAACCGACAGATATCACGCCTGCAGGAACAGCTGGCATCTGTACGTACTGCTGATACTCTTGCAGTAAGCAGTATGTCACGCGAGCTTGGCATCTTTGTCCCGGAGATAAAAGACATGTCGCTTCAACGCCACATCTCATATGATATTGACGGTGCTCCTACTGACACTATATATCTCTGCATCATCTCATTCAAGGAAGATATGGAGAGTGAGCCTGATTTAGACTTGATCAAGCATTGGTTAAACAACCGTACTGGTGTAAGCAATATCAGATTATTGTTTGAATAACAGATTCTTACATGATTTATCCTGACAATTTTGAACATAAGACCGGTTTTGATGAGATAAGGCAGATGCTTGCTGACCGTTGCATCTGTCCGCTTGGCGTGCAACAGGTTGAGGAGATGCAGTTTCAGACTGATTTCCAGCCCATTGAAAAAGCTCTTGATGAAACAATGGAGTTTGTCAGGATACTCACTGAAGGCAAATCGTTCCCAGATCAGAACTACCATGACCTGCGTGAGGCTTTGGCACGCATCAAAGTGATGGGTACATGGCTAGATGAGGCAGAACTGCTAGGTTTATGGCGCTCACTTGAGACAATTAGCGGCATTGTGGAGTTCCTCTCCAAGGAGGACAACCAAGGTCTCTACCCCAACCTTACGGAGCTTGCCGGGAGTGTGGCTGTATTTCCCACTATTACCCAAGGGATTGCCCGAATACTTACCAAGTTCGGAAAGCTTAAGGATAATGCATCACCTGAACTATATCGCATCCGGATGGATCTGGCCAACACATCGTTCAGCATATCACGTATTCTGAACAGCATACTGCGCCAAGCGCAGACAGATGGCGTGGTTGACAAGGATGCCGCTCCAACCATGCGTGACGGTCGTCTGGTGCTGCCGGTAGCGCCAGGATTAAAGCGTAAGATACGCGGTATAGTACATGATGAGTCCGCATCGGGCAAAACCGTATTCATTGAGCCTGAGGAGGTTGTGGAGGCCAATAACCGCATCCGTGAGCTTGAGGCCGATGAGAAACGTGAGGTTACGCGAATCCTGATTGCATTCACGGATACCATACGTCCGGAGATTCCATCCATACTTGAATCATACGGATTCATGGCCAAGATTGATTTCATACGTGCCAAAGCCCGCCTTACGCTTGATTTTGATGCCTGCAAGCCCATTCTTGAACGTAAGACGATGGTTGACTGGGTACAGGCCGTACATCCGCTTTTAAAGCAGTCTCTCGCCAAGCATGACAAGACGGTGGTTCCACTGGACATAGACCTTGACTCCAAGAACAGTATACTGCTTATTTCGGGCCCCAATGCAGGCGGAAAATCAGTCTGCCTCAAGACTGTAGGCCTCTTGCAGTATATGCTCCAGTGCGGAATACCTGTTCCGATGCGTCCCAACAGTCATGCCGGCATTTTCAAGAGCATTTTCATAGATATAGGTGATGAGCAGAGCATTGACGATGACTTGAGTACCTACTCCAGCCATCTGCTTAACATGAAGAATATGCTCAAGAATGCCGATAACCGCAGTCTGATACTGATTGATGAGTTTGGAAGCGGAACGGAACCCGGCATAGGCGGTGCAATAGCTGAGGCTGTCCTGTCCCGTTTCAACCGCAACCGTGTATTTGGCATAATAACAACTCATTATCAGAATCTTAAGCACTTTGCTGATGGCAATGAGGGCATACGCAACGGTGCCATGCTCTATGACCGCCATCTTATGCAGCCGCTCTATATATTGCAGATAGGCAATCCCGGCAGCTCATTTGCCGTTGAGATAGCCCGCAAGATCGGTCTTCCTGAGGATGTCATTGAGGATGCCACTCAGATTGTAGGCCGTGATTACGTGAATGCCGATAAGTATCTCCAGGACATTGTACGTGACAAACGTTATTGGGAGAACAAGCGTCAGAACGTTCATCAGCTTGAGAAACAGCTTGACCAGCAGATTGAGCAGCATCGCCAGGAACTGGAATCACTGCAGAAGGAACGCAAATCAATCATCCGTGAGGCCAAGGAGAAAGCAGACCAGCTTATCCAGGACTCCAACGCCATGATTGAGAACACCATTCGCACCATCAAGGAGGCTCAGGCCGATAAGGAACTTACCCGTCTGGCCCGCCAGGAACTCACAGAGTTCAAGGATACTCTTGATGAACGCCAGAACAGTGAGGAAGAGCTTAAGATACAGCGTAAGATGGAGCGCATCCGCCAGAGCCAGGAACGCCGTGAGCAACGCAAACGTGACAAACTTAAGGAGCATCGCCCCCAGCCCGCTGCAAACGCAGCAGATGGAAGCCAACAGCTAACAGCCAATAGCCAACAGCTGACCGGGCAGCGCTCATTCAAAGTTGGTGACACCGTACGCCTTATCGGCCAAACTCAGGTTGGTGATGTTATTTCAATCAATAAGAATGACATTACGGTTGCTTTCGGGCACATTACCAGCATAGTAAAGGCAAACCGTCTGGAGCCTGCTGAGGCCGTAAAAGTGCAGGATGTGCGCTCCGCAACTTATGTAAGCAAACAGACTCATGATGACATCTACAACCGCAAACTAGCCTTCAAACCTGATATTGATGTGCGTGGCATGCGCGGTGATGAGGCTATCCAGACTGTGATGCACTTTATTGATGACGCCACGCTCATCGGCATGAGCCGCGTGCGCATCCTTCACGGCACCGGTAACGGCATATTGCGTAACCTGATACGCCAGTATCTGCACACCGTTCCCGCTGTCAAGGACTACCACGATGAGCATATCCAGTTTGGTGGTCACGGCATTACGGTCGTTGATTTGGGATAAAATATATATTTAAAACCGGGAAAAAGGGTTATTGACGTAAAAAACTATGTGGGACTTTGTGTTATCCCTCCCGTTAAGAGCTACGCTCTTGACCTCCTCCTTGTTCGGCAGAGTAAGCAAGCTTTCTCTGCTCTCTCTTCGTTCGTCGGTTCACAAGCCCACGGGCGGCCATGGTTTTTCCTGCCAATAACCCTTTTTTCCTAAGCTCACCTAGCTAAGTTTATCATATAATTGTAATATGAAGAAAATAGGTCCACATGTATCGGCTTCAGGGGGTGTTTTTAACGCTCCCGTTAATGCTATGGCAGTTGGTGCTACGGCATTTGCGTTGTTTACAAAGAACCAGCGCCAGTGGTTTAGCTCACCTCTGCAACAAAATGAAATAGAGCAATTTAAGGCTCAAGTCTTAAAGTCCGGAATTGAGGCCAAGTATATACTTCCACATGACAGTTATCTGATCAATCTGGGCAGTCCCGATGCTGAGGGGTTGGAGAAATCACGTAGTTCATTCCTGGAAGAGATGCAGCGCTGCGAGCAGCTTGGACTCACCATGCTGAACTTCCACCCCGGCAGTCATCTCAAGCAAATCACTCCCGAGGAGTGCATGGACCGCATAGCGGAGAGCATCAACATTACTCTTGATAAGACCCAAGGCGTGACAGCTGTAATTGAGAATACTGCAGGACAAGGCTCAAACATAGGATTTGCATTCTGGCAGATAAAGCGCATCATAGACGGCGTAAAGGATAAGAGCCGCGTAGGTGTTTGCATTGACACCTGCCATACCTATACGGCAGGCTATGACCTTAAAAACGCTTATGAGAGCGTCTGGGAGGAGTTTGATAATGAGATTGGCATGAATTACCTGCGTGCTATCCATTTAAACGACAGCAAAAAGGAACTCGGTTCACGCGTAGACCGTCACGATTCCATCGGCAAAGGCTTCCTAGGGCTTGATTTCTTCAAAAAGATAATGCAGGATCAGAACCTGAACCACATCCCGTTCATTCTGGAAACCCCAGACGAAACCCTCTGGGCACAGGAAATCACCCT
>Ga0265298_10009853_pt1 | contig 11350 bp, 6 predicted proteins | sample AusTroGonzalo_MG_3_FD_193486 | JGI IMG/M metagenome (GOLD analysis project Ga0265298, IMG submission 193486) | Bovine rumen microbial communities from tropical cattle in Woodstock, Queensland, Australia - Gonzalo_01 | ecosystem: Host-associated > Mammals > Digestive system > Stomach > Rumen ...
CATAAGCGTATTGCATATTATTCCAGTCGTAGGTGGTTGTTCTGAAGTATGCACTCAACTCACAATTATCATTCAAGTAGTAAGAATGCGAGCTTTTTCCTGTAATGGGATAATGCCAATAATTCATTACTTGTGCCATTGAGGTTGCCACACAACCTGCGGGGACTGTTTGGCCGACCTTCTCGGAGCAAAGATTATTGTATGGCTCACTCTGCGACCACTTTGTCTTTAAAAGGGGCTCAACCACATCGCCTTGAGGTAAGGAAACCGACAGGGAGATATTTCTGCGTATAGATGAACTAGCTACGTCCTTGTAATATTCCATCCATGAACGGACGTTCTCTGGCATCTCCTTTATATTGAATTGTCCCAAGCCATAAGCCAAAACAGTAGGAAGCAAATCATCAGCACTCAGGATAACGGCATTACCTTCATTATCGTTATCAAACAGGTAAAACAGGTTAACGCCATCTCTTGTAGCGGTATATTTCAGATGCAATGCAGCTTGGAAATGAGCTTTCGCTCTAGGGTATTTAGCTGCATTTTTATGTAAACGTGCCAGTGCCTCGTCTGCTGTGAGCTGTCTCGCTATTATAGATACTGACGTAAAAAAAAGCAATACAACAAAAGAAAGATATCTTTTTAAGTTCATCATATACTTGATTCTATTTTTTTTGAATAAAGAAAAAAAAGCTGCTCCCCCTTTCTTGAGAGCAGCTTTTTATAATTGGATTATAGTTCTTTATTTAAGTGAACGTTCTAAAGCAACATTCTCTTTTGACTCTAGATATGCGCTGGGGATAAAGATATCGCAATTATTCACTGTTGTGTAAGCAATGTATCCTAATGAAACCAGATAATTCAATGGGAAGAGGGCATAACCATCTTCATACATTATACAACCATAAGATCCATTAGTAGCAAATGCATCGTTACCTTGCCAGTAAGCGATATCGCGAACATATACTGTACCATAATTACCATACGACCAACTGGTTGGCTGCAATGCTACACGGCTGTACCAAACTTTACCATACTCTGTATCCTCTTCTGTATCCGGCAGGATATTGAATTTCATGTTGAAACCAGAGCCGAATACGTCAACCAGTCGATACGAGTCTGTTTTTCCAGTTGTTGTGCAATGCTGCAACATGGCAGTTGTACCAGTCAGACCAGAAACCTGTCCAAGAACAGAACCGGAACCGAACTGATAGAAGCCATCGGTAACATCTACCCACTCCAAACCAACAAAGGTTGTTGTATTTAGCTTATTGCCAGAAGGAGACTTAGAAACAGCTGCAATAACATTCTCGCCAATCAGGTTGGTGAACACTTTCTCAACTGTTTTATCACCTAAAGCAGCCTTGGCTTCTTCTATAATCTCGCCCTTAGTTCCGTTAGCCAAAACATAGTCAATATAACCGCTTTCGCCTAATTCTGCCATATTGTCATCAAACTCAGCTCTAGTTTCTACAAGAAAGTAAATCTCCTCAACCTGGTTGTTGCCAACAAAACGTACAGCTACGTCGTTATCGGGGTTGTAAGGGCTTTCTACCTCATAGGTATATAAGGTTACTACGGCCTTATCGTCGTTGCCGGGCTTTGTACCAGAATCTTCCTTACAAGAAGTAAAGGATAAAGTCAGCAAAGCCACAAGTGACATAAAAATATACTTTTTCATTTTATTCTTTTTTTTAATTACAACTCCATTTGATTACCAAATATATTCAGTATCATCACCTACCTCATGGTTAGGAGTAGGATTCTGAACCAGAGCCTTATTGTAGTTAGACTCAGTCTGTACGAAGCACAGAACCATCCACTGTGGCATAGACTCAACATTCCAACGGTAATCCTTTACGTGGTTAGTACCTGCGTAGCTACGGATAATACCCTTCTGCAAGCGCTTGATATCATATGTTGCGAAGCCTTCGCCCCACAACTCTACACGACGTTGCCACCAAACCTCGTTTCGGAAACCGCCAGTGGCGCCATTAAAGTAAGCTTCTTTCTCATGGTTGCCGTATACGTACTGCGGGTCACGAACCTTAGCAAACTGCTCAAGAAGCTGCTTGCCACGGGCCTCGTTTTGCATACCTGCGGCTTCAATCTCAATAAGCTTCATTTCTTCAACACGCATCATGGGAACAGATACTGTCCAAGCCTTGTACTGATCTACATGCTCACCTCCCTTGGGACGGAACTTCAGCTGATAGCATCCTAATACGCCAGCCTTCGTACTCTTACCAGAAGCCACCAACTGTTCGGGAACGTCAGAATATTCAGCCAAAGCCTCAACCTTTGCATTATCATCCATATCGTCAATAGCAGGATCGATATAGCATTTCTTACGAGCGTCAGTTGCAGGAATAGTAGAGTACAAGTGAGCGTCTATACGCTTGGGAGAACCATAATTAGCAGCATAGCCCATACCTGAAGCCTGAACCTCGGCAATCATGTGGCTACCCCAACCACTGTCACCGTCGTTTACGGTAATGTTAGGATCGCTTGATTTGAAGGTCAAACCCATAATCCATGCGTTGTTGGGGGTGTTGAATGCATTATTGCGATCAGTATATTCATCATTTGACATCATAGAATAACCATCCTGTGCCAATTTAGCATACTTCTCAGCATTTACCCAATCTTCCATCAAAAGATATACACGTGCCTTCAGACCGTAAGCTACATTAATGTTAGGAGTATACACATCCTGACGATGATAGTTTACCAATAACTCTTCAGCCTTGTCAAGATCATCAAGAATGAACTTGAAAGCCTCTTCGTATGTCATACGGGCTGCGTCTGTCTCGCTTGTATTATCATCAGAACGCTTTGGAACTGTCAAGCCCTTGGGATTCTTTGCATAAGTAGATTCGCCCCACATCTGTACAGCATCCAAATAGAACAATGCACGCATACAATATGCGATGCCTGCACCATTCTTCTTAAGGTCAGAAGGATCTTCCTTATACATGCTAATAACACTGTTACAATCCTTAATCCAACCAAAGAAGTAGGTAAGTGGCATTTGACAAATTGCGTACTGGGGGCCTAATGCTCTGCTGCAAGTGTACCAAGGATTATACCAGTCACCGTCGCTATCCATTGCAATATCATTACCCATCACGTCACGAATCAAGTAGAATGAGGGATATCCGTAGTCATAAGGATCATGATCACTACCAGAGTAAACAAACTCACCAACAAGTCCGTTTGTCAAACCAGCCACGAAATTATCAAAGGCTCCAGGTGCATTTCCTGCCTGTTCTAGGGTAACCGTGCTAGTCTGAGGATCTATTTGTTCAACGCAGCTACTCAGGCCACCTAAAACCACTGTACCTGCCAAAACAATATTAAATATTTTTTTCATAACTTTATTTCTCCTTCTTTTTTTATTAGAATGTTACCTGTACACCACCCATTACAGTGCGAACGGGAGAATATACATTATTAGATGACATACTAGAGTAGCTATAGCGGGGATCAAGACCCTTGCGAGCAGACCAGAAGCACAGATTTTCGCCAGTACAATAGAGACGAATCTTGTTTATCTGGAAACGGCTTGTCCATGCAGTAGGCAGTGTGTAACCTACAGTGAAACTCTGGAAGTTCACATAACCTGCATTTGTAAGGAAACGGTCGCTTCTTGCTGCAGTATACTCATCGGCATACATTGCACGGGGAATATTGCTGCTGGTGTTATTTACTGACCAAGAATTCAATACATCCTTGTGGAAGTTTGTACCACCACTCTGGCTGCTGGTGACATTACCCATCAAAGCCTGGTAACGGGTATCAAACACTTTACCACCAATCTGATAGTCAAATGTAGCAGAGATATCAAAGTCGTAAATCTTAACAGTTGTACCAAAACCACCGAATACCTTAGGCAGCATACTGCCAAGATTGTACTTAGTAGCCTCCTGGAAGTTTGTAGTGGTACTTGACAAGTTGGTACCTGGACGGTCGGTCTTACCATTCAACTCGTCGTCGACCCAATAGAGGGCCTCACCCTGCTCGTTAACACCAGCGTACTTGGGCAACCATGCATCATACATGCTACCGCCAACCTCCATCCAGTGCTGAATAGTACGGCTGTCGTCAGATTCTGCCCAACCGTTTACACCGTTCTCAGGATCTACGAACTTAGATTCGGGTAGGCTGGTAATCTTGTTCTTGTTGTGAGCCATATTGAAATTAACATTCCAAGTAACGTTCTTAGTCCGGATAATGTCGCCAGCCAAATCGATTTCAATACCATAGTTGCGTGCATCGCCCATATTTCCGTAGTAACCACGTGTACCCTTAGATTCGGGGATAGAAAGCCAGAACAACTGATCAGAAGTCAACTTGTTGTAGAAGTCAATGCTACCGGTCAAACGGCCCTTCCAGAAGCTGAACTCGACACCAACGTTGGTTGCAGTTGTAGTTTCCCAAGTAATATCAGAATTGCCAAGACGATAGAAAGTAGGAGCCATAGAATATGTTCCACTGGTTGACAGAGAGTAGAGGTCGGTGTAATTCCAATTACCAATACCGTCGTTACCCTGCTGACCAATAGAGAACTTCAGCTTCAACATGTCAATCCACTTAGCCTCAGAAAGGAAATTTTCCTTGTTCAGCAGCCAAGCAGCACCAACGCTCCAGAAATTACCCCACCAGTGATCCTTATGGAAACGGCTTGAAGCATCACGTCTGTAGCTGACACTTCCGAAATACTTCTGGTCGTAGTTATACTGAGCACTCAGGAAGTAACCTTCTACGTTGTATGTGCTGGTGTATGAAGATGCAGGATCATCAGAAGCCTTGGCTACAGCATTCAATTCTGGAATATCAGGAGAGAACATACCCTGACCATAAGCACCCAGATAAGTTGTTTTTGTACGATAATACTCGTGACCTAAAACAGCGTTTACGTCATGTTTACCGAACTGCTTTGCAAAGCTCAAAGTCTGGATGTTGTTTGTGCGGATGGTGTTGGAATGAGTCTTCTCAACCTGACCATTGATACCCTTCTTAGAACCTTCATATGGGCTGTACACAAAGCTTGTGTTGGTATTACCCCAGTCTACTGTAGTCGTGTAGTTGAACTTCAACCAGTCTGTAAATTTTACCTCTACGTCGAAGGTACCATTCAACTTGTTACCCTTTGACCAGTTCTGGTCATAACGGTTAGAACCGAGGGGGTTACCTGTATTGAGGAACTGACGTACCAAACCAGGATAACCGTTATATACATCGGTATTAACACCATAGTCATACATCTGATGACCATACTTATCAGTAGCAATCACGGGCTTGCCATTAGCGTCAAGTGTACGTACGTATAAAGGATAGATGGGAGCCATCATACTTGTATAGTACATCAAGGAGGTAGAACCTGTACCACTAAAGCCAGGAGTACCGTTGGTCGTAGAGTTGGTATAAGCTACGTTTCCTGTCAGTTTCAACCACTTCTTGATACGGTAATCAGCTTTTACGCGTCCGCTGAAGCGCTCATAATCAGAATACTGGATAATACCATCCTCGTTCAAATAGCCGAAGCTTGCATAGAAGCTACCACGGTCATTGCCACCACGAACGCTTACATCGTACTGCTGACGCAAAGCAGCGCTGTAAGCTGCATCCTGCCAGTTATCAGGTGTCAAATAATAGTCTACACCATCGTAGTTGTAGGTGCGGCCCATGGTTGCTTTAGGATTCAACTTGCCATTCAGACCAATGAGTTGCTCACCTTCGGGAATGGTATATATATTATAACCCAGATGGTTAAGCATAGTGGCATTGGCCTCTGCGTTGGCAGTTGCCAGATTCATACCATTCTTATAATAGTAATTATTGAACAACTGGCCATAATAAGTTTCGTAGTACTGGCCGGGATCTGTAATAACATCATAGTCCTGTACAGCACGTGTGTTAGAACCCCACTTCATGTCTACAGTCACGATGGCATCATTGTTTTTTGCTTTCTTTGTTGTTACAAGGATAACACCGTTTGCACCACGAGCACCATACAAAGCAGCACTGGCAGCATCCTTCAAAACGGTAATACTCTCGATGTCGCTCTGAGCAATGTTGCTCAAGCTGGCACTATAAGGAGCACCATCAACGATAATCAAGGGATCTGTGCCGGCATACATTGATGAAATACCACGGATGTTCATTGCACCGGCGCCAGCACCTGGTGCACCACTTGAACCACGCATCTGCAAGCCTGGAACGTTACCAACCAATGCATTAGCTACGTTAGTTGTCACATGCTTCTCCAAGTCTTTTGAATCCATTACAGAAGCACTACCTGTGAATGCCTGCTTTGTAGATGTACCAAAGGCTACAACGATAACCTCGTCCATAGCTTTGGTATCAGTCTCCATCAGCACCTTCATGCCGTCGCGGGCAGTCAGGGTGGCGGGCTTCATACCCATAAAACTAAAATTCAGGGTCTTTGCACCTGAGGGAAGAGTGATTGTAAACTTACCGTCAACGTCTGTCAGCACACCTGCTGAGGCATTGGGGACACGTACGGCAACTCCAATCAGAGGCTCGTTTGACTCAGCGTCGACTACAGTACCTGTAATCTGCTTCTGGGCCAGTGCCATGCTTGCTGTCATCAACATACAAGCAAGGATTGAAAGGAATTTTTTACCCATTTTGTTTTGTTTAAGTTAGTAATAAATTTTAATGAATAATTTGTAATCTCTAGTTTATGCTTGGGAGTTAAAAACTCCCCCTGTTTTTATTTGCTTTTTCTTTTTGTTCCTTAGGTTTTAGATATTTTTTAACAACATCAGCTGCAAAATTACATAATTTTATTTAAATAACCTTATTTCAATGTTAAAAAATGCACTTTTCCCGTCATTTTGATACAAAAACTACACACTTTGTGGTATAAATGTGCAATAAAAGTGCATATTTATGATAAAAGCGCCATTTCCCCAAAACAACCATTTTAAGGTTCTTTAAGGAAAAATGTATATCCATCAAAACAAAGTTTGTCACCTTTTATTCAAAAAAAAATCATCAGCATCCCCTGATCGGACACTGATGATTATACAGATAATTTATCCGCTTATGCAGAATTTGTGATATTAGTTGTTATTGAGTACTTGGAAATTACACCACATACGCCTATCAGTATTCCAATTACTTTGGCCTCCTTGACCTGGATAAGTGTCAATCCAGTCACCAGTTAAAGTATACCAACCAGTATTAGGAGCTAACTTCCATCCCCAATTCATGGAGATCATACTGATAACAGGCGAGGAATATGAATACTCAACTCGCTCTTCAACTGCAGGCATTGGCTTGAAAGCTGGCCATTCGTCAAACACCCAATCATAATGATTAACTCTTACAGTACGGGTCCTTTTATATCTATCTACGATAAAACAGTGACAACTTTCACCCGTTGCATCTTTTGCACCTATGATAACAGGATACCCGTTTAATAAGTTTGACTTTAAAAGGCTGGTGCTATAAGCGGTAAAAGTGCATAAGAGACCGTATGGATTAAATACTTTTGTTACTAAGTCTGCTGCGTTACATCGGCAATATCCGTTTGTATACTCCCCGTCTAACCGTTTGGCAATATTAGCCATCAACATAGCCTCTTTCCAAGGTGACGCATCCATTTCACCCCAAACTTCAGGTGCATAATTTGTCTGATTAGATTGCCAACCATCTTCCACGTTTCCACTTACCGAAGCTTCTGATGGTGCAGTTTGAGGTACGCCTAACTTATTATGCAGGAAATATAACATCTGTGCAACTGCAACTGGCACGCAGCCCGCAGGTGCGCGATCAGCCATTGGAATATTCTGTTCATAATTATATTTAAATGGGCACCACCTGTTATATGGGGAATCCTGATGCCAGTTTGTCGTTGTTAGCCTTGGGATAACATCGTAGTCTTCTGTGTACGTGTCACTGAATCGGAATACCCAATGTCCAATATATCCTTTCTCTATGGTGGGATCGGGATTTAACAACGTACTGTCAAGCACGTGTCCGTGCCCCCTTGTAAGTTCCAAATTTTCCCTCACGTATTCATCGGGTGAAGATATGGACCGCCAGAAAGCACGGTTTTCATCCATCTCTTGTTTGGTAAACTTCAATTTGTTATCAGGAAGTTTTGATATTGTTGCCATATCCTCTTTTGTCCATTCAAGCCATTCTTTTATTGCCTCACACTCCAAAAGGTCCTCGGTTGTTCCTTCCTCACTATCTGCAATAATTGCCGGAACGCGGGTGTCAGAAGAATAGATTGTCCATCCTCCTCCCGGCTTCTGGTGAATGTAAAGCAATGTGTCATGTTTGTCTGTGATACACTCAATCTTGGGTTCTTGGTCCGCATAGGCTCTTGTTCCACTATTCTGAGCCTTTGTCAAGGCAACAATGTCAGAATAGCTGACGTGATGACAATCGGTTGTTGACTCAGCTAAAGGTTCCGTCTGGACATTAGACAAGTCCTCCTGGACAGTGTCAGCACATGATGCTAAAACCAGTGCAGACAATGATACAAATAGTTTTTTGTTCATAATAAATGATTAAAATAAAGTTTTACTTAAGAATCCCATTTGGAATTCCGTCGCAAAATTACAGGCATTTTGCCTATCTGAAAAGGAATTTATGTTTCATTTCGTTTCTCAATATTATTAAATATTGTTAACGCTGAGAAACTACATGATTAATTGCCTATTTATCAAATATTTACAAAATATCTAAAATTCTTTTTGGGGTAAAAATAGAATTAGCCAATGAAACATTATGAAACATTTTTTTGAATAAATAATTTGTAATCCACTTTAGTGTACGTCATCTGCGGATTACCTCCGCCCGTTCCGCCACCAACCTGGGGAACAACAGGAGTCATCTGGTTTATGAAATATGCCACGGACATCTTCTCTCCTTTTGCATTATAGGTATATAGTATGTAACTTCCGTCCCCAAAACTCACTCTCTCCGGCAAATTTAGGCAGTTATATTCAATGCACCAAATATCATGGATAGCTACAAGAATTACCTATTCATCCACAATTTGAAAACAGGATCTTCTAGAAAAACACCATTTTCAGTAACGTCAATCAGCTCACGCTCGAGGAGAGCTGTCTTAATACGGGAAATATTCGATTTGGTTCCAAGGTTATATTCTTCCAAAATAGCCTTACTGCCAAAATCAGTATGAACGCCTCTACATATAGCACGAATAAAATTCAGCTGGTATGATGTCAAACCTTGTATTTGCTGTTCAAAAAGGCCTGAGCATTGCGCCATAAGTGCCTGTACGCCATTTTCAAAGTCTTGCGCCGTTGTTTCTATTTCCGTCTCAGCCAAAACATTCCACGCCAACTGCTGAACATAAGATGAATGATTATCTACCTTCTCGCAGATGCGCTGAGCCAGTTCTTCTGAAATTATCTTTCCCTGTTTCTTGAATCGAGTACATATAAATTGTACCCAATCATCTGTCGGAATCTTATCAAGGTACATCATCTCACCAAATTGATAGAAAGGCATCTTCCGATTCTGGAACAACTTAGTCATCAAATGTTTTTTGCTACCAAAAAGACAATAGGATACATTATGTTGGTGCTGCCAGATACCACGAAGGCGTTTTTGTACAGCCAGCGAATCACTGAATTCTCCAATCTGTTGAAACTCATCTATACATATAATAAGATGTACACCTTGCTCCTGAGCTATCAGTTCCGGCAATTGGAGAATCTCTTCAGGCTGATAGTTTTGTGGGGTTATGCCTAGCGAAAGTGATATTTCTGACATCGGTTCTGGCGAAAAAGCAATCTTTGGAGCCAATCTGACCAAAAAACGTTTGATGTTATCTATCACTTGTTCTGTTTTAGTGGCTGTCTCTTTCAGTAGCACGGATGCAAAACGATTATAAAAATCATATTCGCTTCTGCAGTCATAAATGTCCATGTATACAACCTTGATGGAGGGGTCTGTAATCTCTGACTTCACCTTCCTTACAATGGAACTTTTTCCCATACGCCGAGGCGAGATAAGTATCACATTGATGCCATTTTCAAAATCCATTTTCAGACGCTTTGTTTCCTTCACCCTATCAGTAAAGTTCTCGCCCTCAACAGACATTCCATATACAAAAGCCCTATTCATAACCTGCATTTTAACATGTTTTCAGTTGCAAATATATACAACAACAGAATGGTATACAAATTTGTGGACCACAAAGTTGTGTACCGTTATGATTATTTAACAGAGAACTTAAATTACTAACATCCACTTGTTTTCTTAACGAAAGCAATATGCCGTTTCTCTGAGAGAGATACGGCCTTTCTCTGGTAGTAACATTATATTCCTATCGAATTGCCTACTGTTGCACACCAGTCGGTTATTGCCCAGGTGGTCCTGCATATAGAAGTGATACTGTGGCGTAGTGCCGTTGAACGTGACATAACCTCCTTCTATGGGTATCTGCTTCAGGTTGTACTTCTCAAAAATGAGACCATTACAGTAATCCACTTTAGTGTACGTCATCTGCGGATTACCTCCGCCCGTTCCGCCACCAACCTGGGGTACTGTCGGAGTCATCTGATCTATGTAATATTCTACTCTCAATTTCTCGCCTCTGGGAAATGTTCATCTATATATTTTAATATACGTTTGACTCTCACACTGTCTTGTTGGTATGCAACTCTATCATTTTTAACCAACTCTTTCAGAAATAAGGTATCACCCGTATCCATTGTGACTATATAAGTCTTTTTATAATCAATTTGGCAATTTTTTATTAAATATTCTAAAACATCCATTTTAAGTTTAAATGATGCTTCACATAATGATGTTTGTCCTGGCTCAACGGCGAAATTAGGATCGGCCCCTGCTTCAATCAACATTTTTGTCTTTTCCAAGCTAATGAATGCTGCAGCAATCAATGGGGTTTTGGGGCTACGCCACCCCGTCAACTTCTCATCTTCCTTTACATAGTCATTAGGATCACCTCCATGTGCAAGTAAGTACTTCAACATCTCTATTGAATTAAATTCTCCTGCTGCATTGGTCATAGGTGACTCTCCATTATATGTATTATGTAAATTTGGATTAGCACCATGATCAATTAGAAACTTCACTGCATCTATATTGTCATTAAAGATTGCCCATGAGAGTAACGTTTCTCCAAATTTAGGCTCTCTAAAATCCACATCCAGATGATTCTCTTCGAGTATTTTCTCGGCCTTTTCGAACTTTCCTTTTGATATGCATTTTGCAAAGTTCCACGCTTCTGTATCTTTCCATAACTCAATATCATCTCCGAGATAGTCTTTCTCATGCCCAATACATGAAACAAACAACAGCAAAGAAATGCTTA
>Ga0265298_10009854_pt1 | contig 11349 bp, 17 predicted proteins | sample AusTroGonzalo_MG_3_FD_193486 | JGI IMG/M metagenome (GOLD analysis project Ga0265298, IMG submission 193486) | Bovine rumen microbial communities from tropical cattle in Woodstock, Queensland, Australia - Gonzalo_01 | ecosystem: Host-associated > Mammals > Digestive system > Stomach > Rumen ...
AAGCCGATCCATAAAGCCTTCCGAGTCTTCCTGCCACACGATGTCGCAAAGAAACAGCCTTATCGCATTGAAACCAAGATCCTCTGCGAGAGCCAACTCCCGGTCCATCACATCCGGCTGGAAATATTCCTTACCCCATATCTCCACGGGCGTGCCGGAATAGGAAGGCATATAAACACACCCCACCGGCCAATCCTGTGCGGCATACCACTCATTGGCCTTTTCCTCACTCCATCTTTCTGCGGGTGAAACGGCGCATCCGGTCAGCAGGAGCACGAAAGCCATACTGATTTGCAATCCTTTTCTCATATTTCCAAGTCAATTATTACTGAATACTTTCGGTTAGTCTGTAAAATCTAACGACTTATTAAATCATTCTAGCCAAAAGGCCGATTAAAAACAGGTGGACGGGATAGTAATAGTAGAAGAACTTGCCCAACCAGCGGCAGCGGCCACGCTGTCCATTGTACAACGCGAGCAGAGGAATGGCAAGGGCGCATGCCAAGTGGACCAAACCGTAGGTACGGCTGTGGAAGACAGCGAAGGCGACGGCATAGAGGGTAATGATGAGCATCATCCAGCACATCTGCCTGGGGAAATTGCCGCGGTTACGTCCTATCATGAGAATCGCCAGCGGAGCTGCACAACTCCAGTCGGATGTGCAGGTAAGCAGGCATGCGACCAGTGTAATCCCCACCTTTAGCCACTTTGCCAGTTTCTCCATGTCCCACACCTTTAAGAGGATCAATCCCCACATCAGTGGCCAGGCAATGCTAGTAGCGTTGAAAAGAAGGTTATCCAAAGGATTGAAACTGGACATATTGAAATAGCAGAAGGCGAAGTGACTCACGAGGGCAAGCAAAAACAATCGGCCCAGATAGCGATTGTAATTGTGGGTAAAGGTATAGCCTTCTGCCACGAAGAAAAACATGATGGGCGCCGTCAGGCGTCCGATGCAGTGCAGGACTATCTGCAACGGTGTTTCGGCCTGAGCATAGGTCTCAATGCCCATCCAAGAGAGGTGGTCAATGGTCATGGCAACGATGGCAATGACCTTCAACGCGTTCCCGCTTAGTCCGCGTTCTCCTGCTTCCTGCATGCAGATAGGCTTTACAATCATGAAGATATCCTAATGGCTTTCCACCAGCGAATAATGAAGCGGATACCGGCCGATAGTAAACCGGGGCCCAGGCCGCAATAGAACCAGGCGATGAAAGAATCGGGGACTTGAGGGATGCGTTTGATGGTAATGCCCAGGGTAATCATAAAGGCAATGATGAGATAACCCTTGACGCTGAATGTCTTGAGGATGGATGTCTTCGGCTCTGTCATGGCCATGATACGGGCTGCATACTTCCCCACCACTCCGGTAAACATCATGTAGAAACCCGCAAAAACAACAACGGAGAGCAGGAAATACCACCAAGGTATACTCTCCAGCCTTCCATAGTAATCCACACCAATAAGCGCAATCCTGATGCCTATGGCTGTCCAGAGGAGGCCATTGACCAGAAGGAGATGCCTGGTGGGAATCTTAAGCATCTTGCTTCTATTTCCTGTAACCGTCTTTGGTAATGATGGGCTTGCCGTTGGCGTCGAGGAGCGGGGTGAGGCCGCCGCCGTAGCCGCGGCATACAAATAGGTAGTTCACGCCGGTCTCTTTGTCAACGATGACGATAGCGTCGGTCATGAAGGAGACGCCTTCCTTTTCTTTGATGTCGAATCTGTCTTTTGCCATAGTATTAGCTTCTTGTCTTTCAAAGATAAACATTTTTTGAGTAACTTCGCATGTATGAAAACGGTATATTCAAATACGGCGCATCCGGGGCTGGTGAAATGGTCCTGTGGAATTGCTATGGTTGTGGGAATTGTTCTATTTGTGCTCTATATAAAGTTGGAGAACGATTATAGAATTCTCTTGTATTTGGCCGCATTCAGCTTGTTTTACAGTGCTATGTTCACCAGTTTTTATAAACTGAGGGTTTATGAGGTTGATGAGGAGAACGACACTATTACGGATTACAATAAAAAGAACTATCCTCTCCACATATCCAACCTGACATCGGCCACCTACAAGGAAAACAAGAAAGGGAAATACCGTTCCCTGTTTTTGCACGATGCAGGGACCGGCTTCATGGATATCCGCACATCAAAAGAAAAGGCCGACCAGATTGTTGCGCAGCTACTGACCATCAATCCCACCATTGAGGTGAAACACGTGAATTACCTATAATCATGCAGCGGGTACAGTATACCGGAACGAACTATGACCAGGTGAAAGCCCTTTGCGGGGACAAAGTTCTGGCACCATACTTCTGCATGGGCTTTACAATGCTGTCACTGATGACCGACGAAGGGTTCGTAACGGTCCACGAATGCGATACAATCGTACTGGACGACAACGGAAAGTTTCACGTAGAGCAATAAAATGTAGAAACTATCCGTTTGAGATAGCTGTAATTGACTGATTATCAGCGAAAAGAAAGCTAAAGGTGAGTTTTCTGGCTAGCTCAGGAGTTTCTTGACAACGGAGGAGATGGTGCGGCCGTCGGACTGACCGGCAAGGGCCTTGTTGGCTGCGCCCATCACTTTTCCCATGTCCTTAATAGAAGTGGCACCGACTTCAGCGATGATGACCTTGATCTTTGCTTCCACTTCGGCCTCCGAGAGCTGCTTGGGTAGGTATTTCTCCATGACGGCAGCTTCGGCCAGCTCGTTGTCGGCCAGTTCCTGTCGGCCGGCAGCGACGTATTGTTCGGCCGCCTCCTTGCGCTGCTTGACGAGCTTCTGAATCATCTTCAAGACATCGCCGTCATTTACCTCCTTGGAGCCTCCTTCGGATGTCTTGAAGAGAAGGATTTCGCCTTTAACTGCACGTACGGCGTTCATGGCTACGCTATCTTTGGCCTTCATGGCGGCCTTGATGTCTTCTTGGATTTGTTGTTCGAGGTTCATATTGCGTGTTCTTTTGTTTCACATATACAAATATACGATTCTTTGGCTGAATTGTACGCCTGGAGGCCGGCTTTTGACGATTCTCTGGCGGTTGGTATTTAGCGAAAACGGACTTCACGGTAGTATAACGGGCGGGCACAGAGTGAGAAAATGACTAATTTCGTGGGTAATGCTCCCACTGTCCCAAAGACTGGGACGACAGGCGCATATAGGGGTGTTTTCGCTACTACTGTCCCACTTTTGGGGACGGTAGGCGCACTGGAAGGCACTGGAAAATCCAATTTGGCATGGATATCAAGCATCATTTCATAGAGAAAGGCCAGGTAGGGCCGAAAAAAGTCTATGACGAGAAGCGTCTGAAAAGGGCAGGCATCCAATTCAATGATGACTGTCCTTTTATGTAACATAATCCCAGAGTATGGTCCTGAGGGGAATTGCCTGGAACAGAATTATTTTATAACTTTGAAGGTACGAAATAACAGATCATCTTTATGAAAAAGATACTTACCATTATTTTTATTGCATTCGCCATCTTTCAGGGCCTTGCCGCACAAACGCTGGATGAGATGCTTCCCGTCCGTGGATTCGTCATTGAAGCGCCGTCCCGGCAGGGGGTGGAGCGTTTTGTGAAATTCATCGACGAGGAACTGGCCCCGTCAAGGGTGAATCTGCTGGTCCTCCGTGTTGACTGGAATTATGCCTATACTTCCCATCCTGAATTGCAGGACGAGCATCCCCTGACCCGTGCCGATGTAGGCAAACTGGTAGCCGTTTGCCGGAAGAATGGTATCCGTCTGGTTCCGCAGGTGAATCTCCTGGGGCACCAGTCCTGGGCCAAGCAGACCCATGCCCTATTAAGGGCCTATCCTCAGTTCGATGAAACCCCGTCCGTCAAGACGGAGAACTACTCCGGCTGGCCCAACCCGGACGGTCTCTACTGCAAGAGCTACTGTCCCCTCCATCCCGACGTTCACGGGGTTGTCTTCGACATTGTCGATGAAATCTGCGAGGCCTTCCAAAGCGATGCCTTCCACGCGGGGATGGACGAGGTCTTCTATATCGGCGAGAAGGAGTGCCCCCGCTGCAACGGACGCGACAAGGCAGAACTCTTCGCCGGTGAGGTACGTACCATCCGTGACCATTTGGCCCTTAAGGGTCGGCAGCTGATGATTTGGGGCGACCGTCTGTTAGATGGCCGAACGACTGGCCTAGGCGAGTGGGAAGCCAGCTACAACGGGACCTGGCGCGCCGTAGACCTTATTCCGAAGGATGTTCTCATCTGCGACTGGCACTATGAACGGGCCGATTTATCGGCCGTCTATTTCGCCATGAAGGGCCTTCCGGTGGTCACCTGTGGTTACCGCAATCCGGAGCTGTCCGTCCAGCAAGTGGACGATATGATCCGCTTCCGTGCTCAGACCACGACAGAAACCGCCGACAAACTGCAAGGTTACGTCCACACAGTTTGGAGCGGGGCCGACCATTTCCTCCGCGCATATTATGCTAAAGAAGATGTGAGCGGAAGACGGGATGGCGGTGCTACGGCCACAAAAGCGGTCCTCAAGCACCTCCGGGAGCTTGCCGAATAGTTTCTTGCCTTACACAAGCAATCAGTCAAACGCCAATCCTGAGTATCGGCGGATATAAAACTCGTCGATGGTTCCGTTTCCTTTCCGGGTAACCAGAAAGCGGACGATTTCAGCAATCTCTTCCGGCTGTATTAGCTCTGTTGGATCAATGTCCGGGCGCATCTTCGTAACCATCTCGGTGGCAACACCGCCAGGGCTGATCAGATGAACCCGGATGCCAAAGGGCTGGACTTCCTTCGCGAAAACCTTCGTGAAACCAGCCAGCGCATGCTTTGAGGATGCATACACGCTTTGATTGATGTATCCCTTGAATCCCACCACGGACGAGATGTTGATTACAATCGGCCTGGAAGATTCCTTCAAATAAGGCAACGCAGCCTGGCATAGGAAGAAGGGCGCCCGGGCATTTACTGCGAATACCTCGTCCCATTGCTTAGGGGACACTTCGGTGAAGGAACCCTTCTGGGGAACGCCTGCGCAGTTCACCAGAAGGTCTATCCCACCAAGAGAACGGACGGTCTCCTCTACGACTTCTCTGGCAGATTCCACCAAGGAGAGGTCAGCGGAAATGCATCGCACATGCACCGAATCAATTTCTTTTGCAACGCTCTCAAGTGCATCTGGGTTGCGGCCCACAAGAGCCAGTTCATAGCCGATACGGGCAAGTTCCAATGCGATTGCCTTTCCGATTCCGCGGGAGGCGCCTGTTACTAATGCAACCATAATCGATAACTTTTCAGCTCACATATCTACACTCAAATACCTAAGCTACGACGCAGAAAGACCTGCATTTTGTCGGAGAGAGGATTCACGCCATAACCGAATTTACTTATTACATAAATGAGTTTCAAGGAAATATAAGGGAACAGCGCCTGTTCCTTTTCCCGGAGAAGGGCTTCATCTTCCTTTCCCAAATCATAATAGGCTCTGGCAAAAATTTCCCAATGCTCTTTAAGCACTTCCGGCGTAAGGTGGAAGATGCTGTCGCATCGCTGTTCAGTGAGGAAATGGGACGAATAATACAGCATGCCGAGGTCCCATTCCGGAGCGCCGTATGCAAAATCTCCCACGTCAATCCACAGGTTGCGTTTTCCGTCAGTGATAATATTGCCGATATGGAGGTCTCCGTGCAGGCATGTAGTCACTTCAGGGAAGCGATCCAAAGTGAGAAGTGCTTTCTCCCGGATATCATCCGGTAGCAACTTATAGCGAAGGATTTCGGCCCGGACCAACTCTTTCATGGAAGGAAGCTGGGTGGTATCGGCCGGTTTGCTGTGAAGTTCTCTGGCAAGATGCGCAAATTGAATCGAAAGCGGCTCCAGCTGCTCCGGCTCCTGCGAAATGATGCGCGTGAAGGAGCGTTTGCCATGGATGAGTTCATATTCGGCCCCGAAACGCGTTCCGTCGGTCACCAGACGGATGGGTTTGGGTGTAGAAAGACCCATCTCATATACAATCTTGTTCACCAGAAATTCCCGCACGGCAGTATCTGAACCCACTCCCGGGGAGAAAAGCTTAGCCAGAGATTTCCCATCTTTATGGCTGTAAGAGAGGGCAGTACCGCCTTCGCCCGTCTGAATATAATCATTCAGGTCTATGGTTTCATATTGCTGCATGGTGTCTACGTTTTATTTCTACAAAGTTACGATTTTTCGTGGAATGATGTTTCGCCGAAAAAAAGTAACTATGTGCGAAATATTAGAACAGCCAAGCGTAAATGCCGGCACCTATCAGGCAGGGAATCAGGCCGATAAGCATCCCCCAGAGGGATTGAATGAAGTGGTAACGCTTTTGGTGGTAGGCTTTGTCCATATGCTCTGTACCGGGCAGACGGACCGCCTTGAGATTGGCGAAGATAACCCAGTCCAGGATAAAGCAGTCGTACCAGTCAATAAGCAGCCAAATCCCGTATCCCACGGCAAAGGCCGACCAGAAATCATAGGCTCCGGCCAATTTTACCACGCCAAGAAGCAGAGCCAGCGCAATCACTAGCGCCATCCCTTTTTTTAGAAGGACCGTGGGCGAGAAGAATTCGGCCGGTACGCGTTCGTGCGTTTTGAAGTATTCTTCCTGTATGTCCTTAGGATAATCGTGTATCCACCACACAGGATTCTTTACCAACGGAATCAGAATCATAGCGGTAAACGCGAGGGTCAGGATGACCGCTTCCAAAACGATGACTGTCCAGTTCATACAGTTTTCTTTATACAGATAACAGCGCAGACTACTTCCAAAACACCCAGCACAAAGAAAATGTTACTAAGGGCCACAAAACCCCATATCCACCATTCCAGGGCAATCCATAGCATCAGGATCACACCGCAGACGAGGCATGCCCAATAGGCCAGCCGATGGCTCTTAAACAACATGAGTGCTGCCAGAAGCTGCGGGAGACCGTTCACGGCCAGGAGGACATAGCCGGAAGGGATAAAATCCTTGAAGAAGATGTCCGGCCAGGGCATCTTGGACCGCAGCAAATCCAACATCGGCTCCCCTCCCCAGCTTACACCAGTAGGATCCATCCACATCATCACGGCACCGCCCACAGCGCCCGCAGCAATGAACAAAGTCAGTATTTTCAGAAAAGTCTTCATCTCGACCACAAAAGTAAAACATTTCTCATGCAACCAGGTTGCAAAATAATGAGTATCTTTGAGCCATGGAATACCTTTCGAAGCAAAAACACGATGAAATTGCGGCCGAACTGAGGCACCTTATCGAAGAGGTCTACCCTAAGGTGAAGGAAGACCTGGCGGAGGCTAGCGCCCAAGGGGACCGAAGCGATAATGCCGGATACCGTGAAGCCAGGCGTATCCAGGCGAAGACCATCAGCCGAATCCGTTTCCTGCAGAAGATTCTGGAGCATTCCCGCGTGATCGACCCCAACGTTCTCCCCAAGGACAGAGTTTCCCTATTGAGTCGGGTCGAATTCACTAACCTATCAACAAATACCCGAATGAAATTCGAGATAGTCAGTCCTCATGAAATGGACCTCGAGGCCGGCAAGATTTCACTGAAATCCCCTATTGGCGCTGCTCTGATGGGCAAAAAGGTCGGCGAAATAGCAGAGGCCCAAGTCCCCTCCGGAACACTGCGCCTTAGAATCGAAAGCATCTCGTTTGACTGATGTCATCTTGAAAATGAAAATTGAAGAAGCCATAGTTTATCTTCTGGCCACGAGCCAGCACGGGATGAGGACAGAGCAAATCGCCAGGGAGTTGGAACTACGCGGTCTGGTGCAGCGGCGTCCCGGGATGCCGCTGGACGGAAAGGTCATAGCCGCAATAGTCTACAAGCACCCGGAAATCTTCTGCTTCAACGAAGGCCGCGTGAGACTATTGATGTAAGCAAGTTTGTTTATTCAAAAACCTAACTGCGCCAGGAAGTGATGGAAGATGTCGGGGCGGCAGACAAGGGGGAAGAGAAGACCGTAGACGGCGCCCCAGAAGTGTGCAGTGTGGCCGATGTTATCCTGATTGCGTTTGGCCATATACCAGCAGTACAGCAGATATAACGGGGCAAAGATGTAGCCGGGAACAGGAATGGGAATCAGGTAGATATAGATACCCATTTTCGGTTCAAAGAGGATGCTGGCAAACAGGATGGCCGATACAGCCCCCGAGGCACCCACAGCGCTATAATTCCAGTCATTCTTATACTTGACCAAATCCCAAATGGAAGACACGGCGATGGCACTGATATAAAGCACCACATAAAGGATAATCCCCAGCGTACTGCCGAAAGCCAAAGCGAAATACTGCTCCACTACCCTGCCGAAGAAGAACAGGGTGAGCATATTGAAAAACAAGTGTCCCCACCCACCGTGGACTACACCGTATGTAAACAGTCGATACCACTCCTTCCGGTGCCATACGGAATAGGCGTGAAAGAGCAGTTTGTTAGCATCAAGCGTTCCGTTAAAGCACAGGAAGCTCACCACAGAGGTAATGATTATGAGGATGATAGTAACCATAGAAAGGCTCATTGGAGAAGATTGGCGGGGATGACGGGCATGGCACCTTTCTGGGTACAGACGTAAGCGGAGACACGGACCGCGAGGGCGTGAGCTTCCGGGATAGAGGCACCATTTAAATAACTGCCGATAAAGGCGCCGGTGAAGGAATCCCCTGCACCCACGGCGCTGACAACTTTCACCTTCGGCGTACCTTGGAAACTATGGCCGCCTTTCCATAAGATGATGCTGCCATTAACGCCTTTGGTGAGAATGACCATTTGCAGACCGTAAGAGCGCATCAGCCGGCGGCAGAGAACTTCCTCCTCGGCCATCTTATAACCGAAGAGCTGGGTGATGACGTATAGTTCATCCTCGTTGAGTTTGAGGATATCGGCCCGGCGAAGACTTTCCCGAATGGTGGCTTTAGTGTAATAATGTTGACGAAGGTTGATGTCGCAGATCTTGAGGCAATCGGCTGGACAATTGTCCAAAAAGAGACGGATGCTGGAGCGGGATTCCCGCCCCCACTGCGCCAGGGAGCCGAAACAGACGGCCTTGGTGCTTGCAGCAATAGATCGAAGTTCGTCGGTGAAAGGAATATGGCTCCAGGCCACCCTGGTGTTGATGGTATAAACCGGGGCATTAGGGTTGCTCAAATCTACATCCACCGTACCGGTGGGATAAGGTACGCGGTCCAGATGGTAAGGAAGGGCGTTTTGATCCAGCTCGGCAATAATGGCGCTGCCCAGTCTGTCCAGGCCGACAGCACTCACCACCAGGCCCTCATGACCGAACTGTGCGGCATGATAAGCAAAGTTGGCCGGGGCTCCACCCAGGCGCTTCCCTTTTGGGAATAAATCCCACAGGACTTCTCCCAGTCCCACGACAAATTGGTTCATTAATCTGCGTTCCGTTAAATCTACCAAATATAAGCATTTTAAACGAGAATACTATGTTCCAACTGCAGGTATAGGGATTGTGAATATGAAGAAAGGATTGTAGATTTGCAGTAAAAAATGAATAAGTTCTTCCTGTCTTTGTTAATGGTAACGGGCGAAATGAGCCCGTATCTGCTATTGGGTTTCCTGATAGCAGGGATACTTCATGTATTTGTACCCAGGAGTTTTTATAGCCGATACCTCTCGCGCGACAACAAGTTTTCGGTCCTCTATGCCGCCTTGTTAGGCATTCCCCTGCCGCTTTGTTCCTGTGGTGTGATTCCTACGGCTATCGGCCTAAAGAACGAGAAAGCGTCCAATGGCGCCGTGGCTTCCTTCCTGATTGCCACACCTCAAACGGGAATCGACTCCATCCTGGCCACTTTCTCCGTGTTGGGGCTGGGATTTGCCATTTTAAGGCCGATGGCTGCGCTGGTAACCGGAGTTTGCGGCGGACTTCTGGTGAACCGTCTGGTTCGGGAAGACGATAACAACGGGCCGATTGAAACTTCCTGCCACGTTGAAAGCGGGAACAGAGTTTGGCGTGTACTGCGTTACGCCTATTTCGATATGATCCAGGACATCGGGCTCCGGCTTCTTATCGGCCTTGTTGTGGCGGCACTGATCCAAGTGCTTGTGCCCGATGAGTTTTTCCTGCACTTCGGCTCCAATACGCTGCTGCAGATGCTGGTCATTCTGATAGTGGCCATACCTATGTATATTTGTTCCACCGGCAGCATTCCGGTTGCCGCAGCGCTTATTATGAAGGGGCTTTCCCCCGGCGCAGCACTGGTGATGCTTATGGCTGGACCTGCAGTCAATATGGCCTCCATCCTGGTGGTCCGGAAAGCTTTGGGGAACCGCTTTACAGTCATCTATCTGCTGGTTATCGTGGGCTTCTCCATTCTGTTCGGCCTGCTGGTCAATGCTTTTGGAATCAACATTTCTCCAATAACGGGTCAAGACGCCTGCTGCTCTGCAGAAGCAACGATGCTCAGCACATTCAAACTTATCTGTTCCATTGTGTTAACTCTCTTTATCCTATTTGCCTTGATTATGAAACTGTTCAGCAAATTCACCAACAAGGAGGCCGATCCTGATACAATCACCTATACAGTGGAAGGCATGCACTGCAGCCACTGCGAGGCCGCAGTTGTCCGTGCCGTCGAAAATGTAACAGGTGTTAATTCTGCCAAAGCCAATGCTTCGCGGAACATGCTAACCATCAAGGGACCGGCCGCAGAAGCTGAATTGAAGGCAGCTGTGGAAAAAGCCGGATACACCTTCAAAGGGAAGAAGTGAGTTTATAAAATTTCCACGCCCTGGCGGCCAGATTTGGCAAGATCGATCATAGTGGCAGCAAGGACTTCTGTGGGCATAGGGGTATATTTTCGCAACAGGCCGATGGCATTAAAAGCCTTCAAAGCCACAATGCCCACCTTTTCACCAAAGCGGTCACTCCCCTTTCGGATCAAGGACGGCGGGCGAAGGATGAAGCAGCCCTTGAAGCCAAGCTCCTGAACGGCATCGTCCAGAGCACCTTTCATCCTCGTATAGAATATCTTGGACTTGGCGTTGGCGCCCACAGAAGAAACCAGAACGTAAGTATTTACGCCATTGGCTTTAGCAGTTTTGGCAGCCTCATACTGATAAGTGTAATCCACTTTCCATTGCGCTTCCTGGCTGCCGGCGGCCTTGATAGTTGTGCCCATGCAGGAGAACAGGACATCGCCCTTCAGTTGATCGGCCCAGGTTTCCGGATGATCAAAATCCACAACGTGGACAATCAGTTTGGCCGATGATATCTTAACTTCGCGGCGGACAAAAATATCTACACGTTCAAAGGAGTCGTCTGCCAGAAGTAACTGGACCAAATCCTTTCCAACTGCGCCGGTGGCGCCAATAACAAGAG
>Ga0265298_10009856_pt1 | contig 11346 bp, 10 predicted proteins | sample AusTroGonzalo_MG_3_FD_193486 | JGI IMG/M metagenome (GOLD analysis project Ga0265298, IMG submission 193486) | Bovine rumen microbial communities from tropical cattle in Woodstock, Queensland, Australia - Gonzalo_01 | ecosystem: Host-associated > Mammals > Digestive system > Stomach > Rumen ...
AGGCTCATAAACGTCCTCAATGGTGACCGCGTCCTCACCGGTGGTGGCGGCGAGGGTATCCAGCCCGACCGGGCCGCCGGAAAACTTGTCCATCATGCAGCTCAGGATATTCCGGTCCACCTTGTCCAGACCCAGTTCATCCACATCCAGCATGGCCAGGGCTTCCCGGGCGATATCCCGGCTGATATGGCCGCCGGCCTTGACTTCCGCGTAGTCCCGCACGCGCTTGAGCATGCGGTTGGCGATCCGGGGTGTGCCCCGGCTGCGGCGGGCGATTTCCAGCAGGCCGTCCCCGTCCGCGTCCACGCCGAGGATGCCGGCGCTGCGCTCCACAATCTGCTTCAGCTCCTCGGGCGTATACATTTCCAGCCGGAAGAGCATGCCGAACCGGTCCCGCAGGGGAGCGGAAAGCTGGCCCGCGCGGGTGGTCGCGCCGACGAGGGTGAATTTCGGCAGGTCAACCCGGATGCTGCGCGCGGTGGGACCTTTGCCGATCATGATGTCAATGGCAAAATCCTCCATGGCGGGGTAGAGCACCTCTTCCACCTGGCGGGAGAGACGGTGGATTTCATCGATAAACAGCACGTCCCCGGCATTCAGGTTGCTGAGGATGGAGGCAAGGTCGCCGGGCCGTTCGATGGCGGGGCCGCTGGTGACGCGGATGTTTTGCCCCATCTCCGCCGCCACGATGCAGGCCAGCGTTGTCTTGCCCAGGCCGGGCGGGCCGTAGAGCAGGATATGGTCCAGCGCGTCCCGGCGGGAAAGCGCGGCCTGGATATAAATGTTCAGGCTGTCCTTGACCGCCTGCTGTCCCACATATTCCCTGAGGGTATGGGGGCGGAGGGTCTGCTCCACCGAGCTGTCTTCGGCCATATAGGAGCCGGTCATCAATCTGTCATCCATCATAAGATTTCTCTTCCTCTGCGATTGTCGTTAACCATCCTTGCAGCGCTGACGCTTCCTCAATACCCCGCCATGGCGCGAAGGGCCAGGCGGATGAGTTCTTCAGGTTTGTCGGTCTGGTCCCGTACCTGGGAGATGGCGTTTCTTGCCTCTGTGGAGGAATAACCGAGGGCGATGAGCGCCTCAACCGCCTCTGTCGCCGCGTCGGAGGTGAAGGCAGCGGAGGCAGCCGGAGCGGCGGCACCCGCGGAGGCGGAAACGTCCGCCTGGCTGATCTTGTCCTTCAGCTCCAGGGCGATCCGCTGCGCTGTTTTTTTGCCGATACCCGGCGCGCGGGAAAGGGCGTTCACATCGCCCAGCAGGATGGCGAGGTTCAGCTCCCGCAGCGGCATGGCGCCGAGCACGCCCAGCGCCGTTTTCGGCCCGATGCCGGAAACGGAGGTCAGCTGCAGGAACATCTCCTTTTCCTCCCGCGTGGCGAAGCCGAAGAGTTCCATCGCGTCCTCCCGGACGGAAAGGAAGGTATAGCAGCGCATCTTCTCGCCCAGGGGCGGGGCGGCCTGCAGGGTGTTATTGGAACAGTTCAGCTGCCAGCCGACGCCGGAGGCCAGCAGGACAAGGCAGCCGTTCAGCTTTTCGCAGACTTCGCCCTCAATAAAAGCGTACATAGTATATCCTCCATCATGTATTCATTCCGGAGACCTGCGGGCCTATATCATCCGGAACTGCTCCCGGGCGACGCCGGCCTGGCAGTGCGTGATGGCGCAGGCAATGGCGTCCGCCGCGTCGTCCGGTTTCGGGATCTCCTCCATTTTCAGCAGGAGCTTCACCATCTGCTGGACCTGTTTCTTGTCGGCCCGGCCGCTGCCGGTAACCGCCTGCTTGATCTGCATGGGAGTGTATTCAAAAAGGTTTTCGGTATATTCCGAGGCGGCGATGATCGCGGCGCCGCGGGCCGCGCCGACCATCAGGGCGGTGGTGGCGTTATGGGAGAAAAACAGTTCCTCAAAGGCGATCTCATCCGGATGGTACATATTGATCACATCCCGGATCCCCAGCTGAAGGGAACGCAGGCGGTGATAAATCGGCACGCCGGCTTTGGTTTCGATACAGCCGTAATTGATCAGCCTCATGCGGCTGCCCTCAGCCTCCACCACACCCCAGCCCATCAGGGCATAGCCCGGGTCGATTCCCAGAACGATCAAGAAACCGCCTCTTTCCAATAGTTTTATACAACCATGGTAAACGGGTTATCAGGGAATGTCAAGGCGAACAAACGGATCTTTTTTCTGCTCATTCCCTTGCGAAAACGTGGGTTTTGTGTACAATGTTGACAGGCCAGAAACAATGACTGCGAAGGGATCGGATTGTATTATGAAGCTTTGGGGCGGACGGTTCGAAAAAGCGACGGACGGACTGGTGGATGACTTCCATTCCAGCATTTCCTTTGACCAGCGCCTGTACGAGCAGGATATTACCGGCTCCATTGCCCATGCGACCATGCTGGGTGAGGAAGGGATCATTCCCAGGGAGGACGCGGAAAAAATCGTCGCGGGCCTGAAGGGGATCCTGGAGGACGCCCGGGCCGGGAAAATCGCATGGATGGTGGATGCGGAAGACATCCATATGAATGTGGAAACCCTGCTGACGGAGCGCATCGGCGAGGCAGGCAAGCGCCTGCATACCGGCCGCAGCCGGAACGACCAGGTGGCCCTGGATACGCGGATGTACGCGAAGGCCGCCTGCCGCGAAACGGAAGCGATGCTGGAGGACCTGATCGAAACCCTGCTTTCCATTGCCCAGGACAACCTGCATACCATCATGCCCGGATATACCCATATGCAGAAAGCGCAGCCGATTACCCTTGCCCATCATATGATGGCCTATGTGCGCATGTTCCTGCGGGACAGGAACCGCTTTGCCCGGGCGTATGAAGCCGCGGACGTCATGGTGCTGGGCTCCGGCGCGCTTGCCGGTACCACCTATCCCCTGAACCGGGAGCGGGTGGCGGAGCTGCTGGGCTTTTCCGCGATTTCGGAAAACAGCCTGGACGGCGTGGCGGACCGGGACTATATGCTGGATTACCTTTCCGCGGCCTCCATCTGCATGATGCACCTGAGCCGCTTCTGTGAGGAACTGATCCTCTGGAACACCAACGAGTTCCGCTTCGTGGAAATGGACGATGCCTTTGCCACGGGTTCGAGCATCATGCCCCAGAAGAAGAACCCGGATGTGGCGGAACTGATCCGCGGCAAGACGGGCCGGGTCTACGGCCACCTGATCGGCCTGCTGACCGTGATGAAGGGCCTGCCGCTGGCTTACAACAAGGATATGCAGGAGGACAAGGAAGCCTTCTTCGATGCCCGGGACACGCTGGTCAAGGGCCTGACAGTCTTTACCGCCATGCTGAAGACTGTGACCTTCCGCAAAGAGGTCATGGAGCGCGGCGCCTCCGGCGGTTTCACCAACGCCACGGACTGTGCGGACTACCTGGTAAAGAAGGGCGTAGCTTTCCGTGACGCCCACAAGGTCGTCGGGGAACTGGTGGCCCACTGCCTCAATGAAAACAAGGCCCTGCTGGACCTGTCCCTGGAGGAGCTCAGGCAGTTCCATCCCGCCTTCGGGCAGGATGTCTTTGACGACCTGAGCATGATTGCCTGTGTGGAAAAGCGCCGCATTCCCGGCGCGCCGGCCCCGGACATGGTGCAGCAGGCAATCGACAACGCCCGGAAGGAACTCGGGAAATAAAAAGCTTCCGGATCATTCGTCCAGAAGCATTTGAACCGCTTCAGCGCAGCCGCCGTGATCGCAGTCGGAAACGACCCGGTCCGCGGCTGCTTTTACGTGTTCGGAAGCGTTGCCCATCGCGATGCCCAGACCGGCGGTTCGCAGCATCGGAAGATCGTTGTCCGCGTCCCCCACGGCGATACATTCCGCCGGGGGAATCCCCAGCAGGCCGCACAGCCTCTCCAGGCCGGAGCCTTTGCTGACGCCGGCAGCGGAGCATTCGAGCGAGGAGATCTCAGAATAAACCAGTTCCAGTTCCGGGGTTTCCAGCTGCGCGCGGGTTCGTATCCGCTCCGCGGGATCCGCGTGATACAGGTTCAGTTTCAGCACCGGCTCCCGGCAGCTTTCCGCGAAGGCATAGATATCCGGCACCAGCGTCATCGCTTTTTCATACAGGGGGCGGTAGATTCCCATATTGAAGTGTTCAAGGTGATCCATGTGCGAGGCCTGGATCACGTCCTGTTCCGGCAGCACCAGCTGGGGCATGACGTCCTTTGTCCGGCCGAGGGCGAGAATCCGCCGGACCAGGGCATCCGGAATCGGATGCAGGCCGAAGGTTTTCCGCTCATGGATATCATACAGCCCGCCGCCGCTGGAAAAAACGGCATAGCGCACTTCCGGCAGCAGCGCGATGGGCTCGTCCAGCTCCGAAACGGCCCGGCCGGTATCAAACACCACCGTTTTTCCCGCGGCGCAGGCCAGGCGGATGGCGGCAGCGGCGTCCGCCGGCAGCTCCTTGCGGCTGTTGAGCAGCGTTCCGTCCAGATCCAGGGCAATCAACCGGTAAGCCATGATGAACAGGATTTCCTTTCAGTTCAGTAGCAGGTTCCGATGCAGTGTAGCATACCTTCCCGGCTCCTGTCCACGGTGTCCAAAAATAGGGCTGGACAAACATTTGTCCCTTTGTTATAATACCGTTTGCTGGTTGTGCCGATGTGGCTCAGTTGGTAGAGCAGCCGATTCGTAATCAGCAGGTCAGGGGTTCGAGTCCCCTCATCGGCTCCAGTGATATCGAGGTGTAGCGCAGTTTGGTAGCGCGTTTGGTTCGGGACCAAAAGGCCGCGGGTTCGAATCCCGCCACTTCGACAGCAAAACCGGGATGCCCCTTGCGGGTGTCCCGGTTTTGCTATGTCGGTGGCAGGGATTCGGACACGCGGCATGTAAGGCCGTGGGGAAAGGATTCGATGACCGCCAGTGGCGGAAATTTCATCGAATCCTTTCTCAACCGATAGGAAGCGAGCTCCACAGTGTGGAGTCGCGACCATATCGGTTGCGGGCAAGCGAAGCGCGATAATCCCGCCACTTCGACTCCCGGAAGCGTTGATTTTCATACGCTTCCAGGTTTTCTGTTTTGGCAGAATTGCCGGTTTTTTTCCGGTTTGCATTCCGCAATCTCGGTCGGCGCGGCGGGCATTGCTGACGCTTCAGCCCGCTGCTTGCCTCGATTGACTCGTTCACCTCGTTTTCGCCTGACGGCGAATGCCCCACCGGGGCACCTCTCGGATCGCTCCCCTGCCAGGTTGCAGCGGGTCGCTGAGGCACGGATTTCCGCCTCAAAAATCCACTTCCGCAAATTTCCGCATTTTTCCGGTTTTTTCCGCTTTGAAAATGTCCACTTTGAAAAAATCAGATCACCCAGGCATGATAATGCACAGGTGTTTGCTAATTGCTTGAAGCAATAAATTGCTGATGGTATAATGACAAATACATGGGGGTGTTCGTTATACAGGATATTGTAGGGAGAAAAAGAATGCTGTATCCGTTTATGACGCTGGAGGATGAAACTGAGATTGTTCATTCGGAACCGCTGACGGTTGATGGCAGGGAAAAAGTGAAGGAGCACAAGATGGAATACAGAAAAGTAAACATTGATGATATCTGCGGGTTGGCAGATGCCATGTCAAAGGCATACTCTGAAGAACCCTGGAATGAAAAATGGACGAAAGAAAAAGCGGAAAGAAGAGTAAGTGCTATATTGGGCAATTACAAAGCTATCGGTCTTGCAGCAGTTGATAATGGGATCATTGTTGGCGGTTTATTGGGATATGTTGACCCATATGCTGAAGAAGACTTCTTCTTTGTGTCAGAAATCTTCGTGATTCCGGAGAGAAAGAGGCAGGGGATTGGGAAGCAGTTGCTACATGAACTGGAGATGACCCTTAAAGAAGAAAAGACTGATGTGATTCAGCTGATCTCGATCGATTACAATGAAACATTCTACAAAAAGTGCGGTCTGGACAGAGACAGCTGCTCTGTTCAGTACAGGCGGATCTGAAAGACCGAGGGAAGAAAAAGGTAAGGAGCAGACGGATGAAACACACCTATGCGGAAATGCCGGAAAGCCTGAAGGGAACCTATGCTGATTATTCCGGGAACTTTGGTTTTTCATGGAAAGAGTTCGTGGCGACGGTGCCGTCGCCCCTGTTTCTTGTAACCACCTATAAATCAAACGGACTGCCCAATGCCTGTATGCAGTCCTGGGCCACATTCACCAGCGCTGACCACGGAAAAGGTTTTTATGCCATCCTGGCCAGTGTGAATAAAAGCGGACATCTCTATCAGACAATAAAGGAGCAGCAGGAAGCGGTGATCAATTTCATGTCGGCGGATTACCATGCCTCCTGCATGGCAACCATCCGGAACAACGCATTTGAGGCAGACGAGATTACAGCTTCCGGGCTGACAGTGGAAAAAGCAGAACGGGTGAACGCCCCGATGGTCAAAGAATGCTTTATGAACCTGGAATGCCGGTATGTATGGGAGAAAGAGATCGTACCGGGAGACGATCATGCGATGATCTGCCTGGAAGTGCTGGATGTGCATATCGATGAGGATCATCTGGAGGACAGGGCCGGCGAAGAAGGACTCCTTTATAACATTCATTACCAGATGAATCCGGAGCATGTGATGAAAACTGGACATGATTATGCGGCTGTACTGCAGAAAAAGATTGACGTGATGGAATACTGATCCTGTTCTTCAGCCTGCATACAGGCGGATCCGGCAGAAGCAACAGACAGTTGCTTCTGCCGAATCCCTGTGAAGTTTATGATGCGCTTGAGAATAAACGACAGGGAGGTTTAGGGCAATCCATCGTTATTTGGATGTCCTTTGGAATCATTTACAGTTCGCGTACCGGCTTGTTCACTAAAAGCAGAACCGCCGTGACTGAGAAGCCCAGCGCGCAGACAAACAGCAGGACCGTGGAACCGAAGTTCTGCAGCACCGCGCCGGCAAGCACCGAGGCGATGGGGATCATGGCCTGTGAACCGACGTTGATGATGCTGTTGACTTTACTCAGTTTGTCCCGGTCCACCAGGCGCATCACTGCAGTGGTGATCGGGATATTGATGAAGGAAAGCTGCAGGCCGGTCACGAACCCGCCAAGGCAGAACAGCGGCAGGAAGACGTTCAGGCCTATTCCGCGGTCCACCAGCAGCCAGTAACTGAAAGACAGGAAGATGAATATCGCCGCGTTGACGCACAGCTGGACAGCTATGGTATGGCCGCATTTCTCCGCCGGCTGCCGGGCACTGAGGATCGCTGCGCCAATCAGTGACCCAAGTCCGATACTCATGCTGATGACGGAGGACCAGAGTTCCGGCGTCAGCAGGTGGTCCAGCAGGTATGACACGGCTCCGGCCAGGTCGGTCCTTACAAAGTAAGGGATAAAGTTTCCTGTGATCGGAGCCGCGAAGAAATTGATGAACACCACTGCACTCAGCAGCGCCAGGATCGCCTTCTGCGTCCGCAGGTATTTCAGCCCGTCGCCCATATCTTTTACGGCGGTCCGGACTGTCAGCCGGTCCGCCGGCTGCGTACAGGGGCAGCAGATCATGGTTTCGGAAACGGCGGAGGCGATGAAGCAGGCGCCGACAACGAAGAAGAGCGTATGGATCGGCATCGCGGCATACAGGACGCCGGCCAGCACCACGCCCATGATGCCTTCCACGGCATTTTTGACCGCAAAATAGGAGTTGGCCTGCTGCAGCTGGTTCTCCTTCACGATGTGAGGGATCAGGGCACCGGCGGCAGGGTTGAAGATACCGCTGATAACGTTTCCCAAAATGCCCAGCACGAACAGGATCACGATGTGTGCGTCTGCCTTCGGGAACAGGAGCATCAGCACTGTGGCCAGGATGATCGTCCCGCCCTTGCAGAAGTCGCACAGATACATGATTTTCGTCTTGCTGAAGCGGTCGCCCAGGACGCCTCCCACCGGCGTGAACAGCAGCAGCGCGACGCCGCACAGGGACAGGTACAGTCCCTGGAGGAAGGCGTTGTTCCCGCTGATCTGCAGGATATAGAAACTCACGGCAAAGCTGTAAAGCAGCGCGCCAAGCTCCGATACCAGCGCGCCGAAGAATACCAGCCGGTAGTTCCGGTTGCGGAACACGTTTTCCGGTTTCAAAATGGTTTCAGTCATTTTTCCCGATCTCCCCCCAGAGGGCTGTCAGTTTTTCATTCCCGATCATTCCGGTCACGTTGGTGATGCCGTCCTTCGCGGTGCGGCCCAGCAGGTAGTGCAGGTGATAGTTTTCCGAACCGCTGACAAACCGGAAGGACCGGGCGTCATAGTTCGGCGCAGCGTCGAACCGTGCTGCACAATCCGCAGCGCGTTCCAGCGTTTCCCGCGCTTCCGCCTCCCTGCCGGTTTCCAGGTATACCAGGCTGAGCAGGGTATACAGGTATCCGCGGCTCTGGTCCGGATAACCGGTCTTCTCCGGATGGACGATGCCGTCCAGCATATTCAGTCCCCATTTCAGCAGGTGTTCCGCGGACTCTGCGTCCCCGCACTGTATATAGGCAAAGGACTTTCCGATGATCGTCTGGAGCAAAGCTGCCAGGGAATCAAGCAGTGCACCGGAAAGAAATGGCTCAGCCTCCTTCGGCTCTTTGCATACCAGGGACAGCGTCATACCGATCAGGTCGTTATAGACGCCTTCGGTGTTATGCTTCTTCAGCTGCTCCACGGCCTCGTCCGGTCTGCCGGAGATCATCAGGATCGTGGACAGATACTCATAAAGGGAGGCTTCTCCGATGGCCTGGCAGGTGTTCTGGGGCAGCAGGAGCAGCGCTTCCCGCATCAGCACGGCGGCCCGGTCCAGCAGGTCGGGCTCGCGGCTTTTGCAGCCGAAGATCATATACAGAACCGCGCAGTGATATACAATGTCGAAAGAATGAGGGAAGCGTTTGAGCGCCTTTTCCGCCTCGGCGATCCCTGCCGGGTCCTCGCTGCGGATGGCGCATGCCAGCCTGTCTGTAACGGCTTTCAGACTGTTGTCCTTCATCCGGTATCCCAGCAGCGCGTCCACAGAGACATCAAAAAAGTCCGCCATCTCCGTGATCAGGTTAAGCTCGGGGATCGAGAGCTTAGCCTCCCACTTGTGCACCGCACCGACAGTGACGCCCAGCGCTTCCGCCAGCTGTTCCTGGGTCAGCCCCCGCTGCTTCCGGTAACCGCGGATGTTCTCGGCCAGTTTCGTTTCCATCATCCTGCCTCCTTTCGCCTGTTCACCCGTATTATACAGTCCCGGGCTGCCGCTGAACAGACATGGGCAGTACAAATAAGATATAAATTTTTATACTGTCAGTATAATATCAGGAATTATTCTCTGACGGTTTTATTCTGCCGGGCCGGATTTCCGTCAGGATTCCTTCGTTGGACCAGATCCTGAAGGTGATGGCTCCGCTGTCCTCGGGCATATTAAACAGGGCCCCGCAGTATTGCTGTATCTGAGACATTGCGAAAAACGATTTGCTGTAACAATTGCCTTTACCTGAGGAAAAAGCAAAGAAGATCGTCGGCGGCAAAAAAGCAACAGGGAGTTGCTTGCACAGTGCCCTGCCAAGGTTTATGATTCAGATGAAAACAGATGATCAGAAGTTTTCCGAAAAAATGAGGAAGGGGAAATGGCACACGTCCGTTTCTATCCGGGTGAATTCACCGCTGCCGCAACCAAGGTATAACAGGAACAGGACGAATAAGCGTTTTTTGAGTACAAACGAACAGGAGGAACATGATGGGAAATATCGGCTGGATCAACACAGAAGGTTATTCTTTTGACTGTATGCTCCGGATGGAGCGTTTTCAGATCAGGCTGATGCTTGAAAACCTGTATGACGGGACTGAACCGGCGATGGCGGCTGCGTTGAAAGCAAATCCGAAGGTGGCATGGCTGTTTGGACAGCGCTGCCCGGAGATGAAGGAGAAGATCGCGGCACTGACCGTGCAGGCTCCGGAGAATATGACGCCGGAGCAGGTCCGGGCGGCGGAGATCCGGGTACTTGATGAGTTTGAGGATTTTGTAATTTATACGACCCCGGAGGTGATGGCGGAGAAATGTGATTTCATCTACGGCTGGGATAAGGAACGCCTGTATGAGATATGCGACCCGGAAGGGAAAACCGTCCTGGACGTCGGAAGCGGAACGGGCAGGCTGGCGTTTGCTGCCGCGGAAAAGGCCGCGTTTGTAACGGCCAGTGAACCGGTGGATTCCCTGAGGGAATTCATGCGTGATGAGATTGTCCGGAGAGGAATCCGCAATATGCGGGTGTGCGATGGATTCTGCCACTGCCTGCCTTTTCCGGATAACAGCTTTGATATCGTGATGAGTGGGCATGTGGTCGGCGACTTCTTCCGTGAGGAAGTGGACGAACTGACCCGGGTGGCCAAACCGGGCGGATGGCTGCTGGATGTTCCCGGAGACCAGCATCGCGAGACCGGGAGAAATGAACAATTGCTTGCGGACGGCTGGGAGGAGCTGGCTTATACCGGCACGTTCGGCAAAACAACATACCGCTACCGCAAACAGGTATGGTGATCAGGAGGGCAGGATATATCGGATCCTCCGGAGAATAAAGATTATAAAAGTAATGGGTGTTATTCGCAGAAAGGCTGAGGTATCAGTATGAAAAAGCTCCTGAAAATCGTCCTGAAGATCCTGTTGGCACTGATTCTGCTGATTGCGGTTGGTATCGGTGTCCTGACCATCACGGAATACCGGCCGGGAGACTCGGAAACCGTGATTGAAAACCATGCGGCGGAAGCGGTGTTCCGGACCGGCGAGGAACTGACGATGACCACCTGGAATATCGGTTACGGCGCGCTGGGCGATAACGCCGACTTCTTCATGGATGGCGGAAAATCCGTATATACCGCGGACAGGGACCGCATGCAGCAGAATCTGGACGGCATTGTCAGCACGCTTCAGGAGGAAGCCGCTGCGGACCTGATCCTTCTGCAGGAACTGGACGTCAATTCCAGCAGGAGCTACGGCACAGACGAGCGGACTGCGCTGAACCGGGCGATGCCGGACGGAAAAAGCGCTTTTGCCTATAACTTCAAATCGCTGTATGTTCCCTATCCGCTGCCGCCCATCGGCCATGTGGAAAGCGGTCTCTATACCCTCAGCCGGGCTGAGATCCGGGAGGCGGAACGCATCTCCCTGCCGTGCCCGTTCTCCTGGCCGATCCGGACCGTGAACCTGAAGCGCTGCCTGCTGGTCAGCCGGATTCCGCTGGCGGATACAGACAAGGAACTGGTTGTCATCAACCTGCATCTGGAAGCGTATGACAACGGGGAGGGCAAGGAAGCCCAGACCCGTAAGCTGCTGGAAATCCTTGAGGCGGAACGGAAGAAAGGCAACTATGTAA
>Ga0265298_10009857_pt1 | contig 11346 bp, 10 predicted proteins | sample AusTroGonzalo_MG_3_FD_193486 | JGI IMG/M metagenome (GOLD analysis project Ga0265298, IMG submission 193486) | Bovine rumen microbial communities from tropical cattle in Woodstock, Queensland, Australia - Gonzalo_01 | ecosystem: Host-associated > Mammals > Digestive system > Stomach > Rumen ...
GGATGTCGTTTTCCAGCCTTGGTTTTCGCCCATTGAATAGAAAACACATCTTCCTCTTCACACGCCCGGATCGCGAGTTTCCTTTTGTTCCGGTTGATCAGCAGCTGAACATAATCAACATCAGGCAGACGCCGGACGCAGGCCGTATTCACGCCAACCTTCCCATCATTGAAGATAAAGGATGGCTCACGTGTGTGCGCAAAAAACTCAGTACGCGTTACTTCAAAATCGTTCAGATTCAGCTCGTTGTCTTCCTCAAAAGGTTCTTCAAAATCAGCAGTCACCATGCACATCATCCTCTCCGAACAGTTCTCCAAGGTGTTCCTGAATAAAGGCCTTCAGTTCCTCATAGGGTGTAATGTTCAGCTTCAGACCGGTATTGCAGAGTCTCCCCTCAAGCCTGATCTGCCAGTTCTCTTTTGTCTGTCTGACCAGATCCGTAGCAGTCTGCTCCTCATAGAAGCTTTTCCCAAATGAATGGGATAAATTGCCTGTCACCGCGCCAATCCGTTTTCTGGTCTGCGCCAGAGGCCGGAAATCAGAATCCTGATCGACTTTTTCTTCCAGGCGGTTTTTCCTGATCAGCACTACCGCGCTGCTGGTGGTAAAAATCATTGCCTCTTCATCGTTATTCTTATAATGAGTGCCGTACAGCCGGTACTTATGATCAGAATCCCATCCGAACAAGGAAAACAACACACGGGAAAACGCTGCCGCGGGAACCGGACGAGGCTGAGGAACCCCTGCCCTTTTGACAATCCAGCAGACCGCATGACGGTTTTCCGGAGATGTCGGCCGGACGGCAATGGTACATTTCTCAGGATGAACCAGCAGTTCCACATACTGTATTTCCGGCATTTTCCGCACACAGTCCACGTTGAATTTCAGCATGCCGTTTTCAAGTGAAACTGTTGGAAACCCACGTGTTCCCATCAGATCAAGCTGGGCTATTTCATATCCGGAAAAGTCAAAATCTCCTTTTTCCGCCTCGACTGTCAGTTCACCGATCCCGATCTGTTCCCCGTCATATACAGATGTGGATGCGCTGCGGTAATTATCTTCCGTAAAGGCTCCCCATCTGGGATTGATTATCACATAGCCTTTCAGCAGTCCGTCCCTGATAACCTGAAGCTCCGGCAGGATAGATTTGTTTCCGTATTTTGCGTTCTGCAGCATATGCTGTACTGCAATGAAATCATCCCTGGAGACAATGGCTTCATGCTCATTCAGATACCTGCTGCGCGGGCGCTCACCGCGGTTCTTTACTGACCTGTGTGAAATCACATCCGGTGTGAAGGTTTTTCTTGTGAAAACATCACCGCAGTATCTTTCGTTTTTCAGTGTCTGCGTAATACCTGAAGCATTCCATTTCGCGTTGCCCAGATAGGTTTTCTTGCCCAGGGTTGTCAGGGTTGACGCAATCTGCGTGGTTGAATAGCCGAAAAGATACATGAAAAAGATCAGTTTGGGAATATACGCCGTTTCCGGATCCGGGATCAGCTTTCCGTTGTCATCGTGAGTATATCCCAGCAGCTTTGGTGTCAGCGGCAGTCCGTGATCCAGCCGCATCCGGAGAGATGTTTCCATGCTCCGGCTTTTATTCCGTGATTCCTCTTCCGCCATAGTTGCCTGAAAAGACAGGGCCATCTGGCTTCGTTCATTCAGGGAATAGATACATTCCGCCTCAAAGAACACTCCGATCCTGGGAGTATGTTCTGCCAGCATCCGGACCATTCCAAGGAAATCAACAACATTCCTGGCAAACCGTGAAACACTTTTCGTAATGATCAGATCCAGTTTCCCTGCTTTTGCGTCCGCAATCATCCGGTTGAACTCATCCCTGTGTTTCAGCGACGTCCCACTGATTCCTTCGTCCGCGTAAATGTCTGTCAGCTGCCATTTGGGATGGCGGACAACGAAGTCCTCATAATACTTTTTCTGCAGTTCGAAAGACATCGTCTGATGCGCGTCATCCGTGGACACCCTTACATAGATTCCGACACGTTGAAAAGTATCATTGTCATATGTTTCCGTATGCTCGGTTTCCGGATAATATTCATAATTCTGCTCATCGAACTTTGCCTGTATCCTTTCCCTGACCCGCTGTTTCTGCTCTTCATTCGTCCGTGTCTTCATCCGGTACACCCCAGCCTTTTTCGCAATCAGCATCCGGCAGCAGCTTCCAGTCCATGGAGGGAAGGAAACTCCGGTCTTTCAGGTCACGCTGATAATATGATGCCAGCGTGAACAGATCTTCTGAAATGAAATATATTCCAACCGGTTTTTTCAGAGCAGCAAGGATGCGGGCACAGAATGAAAGTTCCTGTGGTTTCCGTGAAACATTGCTGACCTTCTGTGTCACGATCAGATTGATCTTCCCTGAAAAGCAATCCTCCAGCAGACGCGTCCACCCCCTGGCATTCTCCATATTCGGCGCGCTTTGCCCTTCATCCACATAAAAATCCACCAATGTCCAGTTCGGACACAGTGCTATCGTGTCAGCGAACTGCTGCTTATGATAATCAAGATAATCATCATATTTCGTCTGATTAAAGAAACGGATGTAAACGCCAATCCTGTAATGCGTGTACGGACTGGGGCACTCATGCGGAATGCTCTCAAGCCAGGCTTTATGCCGGCGGATCATCTGGCGGTATTTCTCTTCCTCGGGATTCATCCGGAAAACATTTGTCTCCGGCTGATCGCGCATCAGTTCCCAGATGTTTCCCTGTTCAGGCTTCGGAATAATGGTATTCCCATTGTTTTCAGGCATACTGAACACTCCTGTATGAAAGCATTCCCGGTATCAACGTTTGCAGTGTATAGCCTGAAGGCGAAGAAAAAAAGAAACCAGCGGTCAATTATTGAACCACTGGTTCCAGTTTTACAAAAAAAGACTGATATTTCAGCTTATTCCTTCTGCGGTGCGGTACGCATAGTCTCCTTGACCTGCACAAGTATCTTTTTGAGCGATTCGATCTCTGCAGGTGTGCAGTCTCCGATGATCTCACCGAATTCATTCTGATACAGCTGGTTCACAGCCGGAACATCAGCCCGCAGAATGGAATCGGCTGAGACCTGCAGTGCCTCAATAATCCTGATAAAGGTGATAAGCTTCATGGCCTGTTTTCCATGTTCAATATCACTGATATGCGGCAGGGAAATGTTGGCTTTTGCCGCCAGTTCCTGCTGGCTCATTTTCCGGGCGATTCGTGTTTCGCGGATTCTGTCACCGATTTCCTGATTGATCCGGAGGGATTCATCCATTCTGCTTTCACCTCCCCTTCAGACTATGAATTCACCTTCAGGCTATGTTCATTGTAGGCAAGGGGAACGTGATACGATATAATCTAAAGACTAATACATAGCCTTTAGGCGATAATTGAAGTGCCAAAATTTTATATAAGGAGGTTATTCCTATGGCACTCAATTATTCCCTTCTCGGCGGAAAAATCAAGGAAATCCGCAAAGCAAAAAAGATCTCTCAGACCCTGTTTGCTGAGATGATCGACAAGTCAACAACCTTCGTTTCCAGAATGGAGCGCGGTGAAAAAGGTCCCGGGCTGGAAACGCTGGTACTGATTGCTGACGTTCTCACAGTATCACTTGACAATCTGCTGGAAGGAAACCGTATCCCACTCCCCCAAGAATCAGCTGAAAGCAAAGATGAGCTCAGCAACTGCAGTCCGTTTGAACGTTATGTCCTGACAGAAAGTCGCTGTTCTCTAATGCGTATCCTGCGTGACGGTGAAAAATACCGCAATCCGGACACATAAAGCATATTCTGTTTTTCAACAGGTGAATAGAACCCCCTGGTTCCAATCGAGAACCAGGGGGGAATTTCTATCCTTGTTTTTTTCGTTATTCAATTATGATTCTGAAAAATAAGGCCGTAGATATTCCCTCAGATCTGGATCGCAGACATAAACAAAAGCTCCGTGTATACCACGTGTAAGCATCGTAGAATAGATATTGATAATATAGCGTCTCAGGGCTTCGTAGTCTTTCCCGACTTCCTTACCTTTACTATCCTGATAGTTGTTTTTAATCACTTCAATCCGTTGTGTGTTTTTATCATAAATAATCTCAGGTCCGAAGATTACTCCAACATAGTTCAGGTCATATCCCTGAACAGTATGAATACAACCGACTTCGTACGATAAACGGTCTGAATTGATCCAGTCTGTATTTGTTCGATTCCAGATATATCCTCTTCCGATGGGAATGTCCCGAAGAGGAGTGTCCTTTGGTTCGTGTTCAGTAATCCACTTCCAGCCATAGCCCGCCACTGCGCAGCAGAGATCATATTGGTCATTCAGCCGGTTAATCTCATCCATCATTTCATCCAAATCATCATATAGCCGAAGCATATAGTCCTGGAACGATCCATGAGGGATTGGCAACGCGCTCTCACGCAAAACAGCATCGGCAGTCTCTATTCCGGGATGGCCGAACCCGCTGACATTCAACACTTCATGGACATACTGGATATAGTCATCACCACCCAGGCAGCGAAGCTGTGAATTCAGTTTTAAACGGTTAATGCTCTGGCGGGAAAAAATCTGCTGAAAGATCTCCGGCGTGATATCTGATGGCCGCACAGACTGATCGGAATCATAGAACAGGAGTTGCATCCTGCTGGCATGAATAATCCAGTCCAGTTCTGTGGCTTCTTTGGGATATCCTAATTCTTTATTTGTTTTATCATAAGAACCGTACTGGCTGAGCCCAGCACGACGACGCAAGCGATGAGCTTCATCACAAATCAACAGATCAAACGGTGCATCTTTTCCAGCCCGAGCCGCTTCCAAGGGCGTCATGACCATTGACGCGGACATCCCGTATATTTTGCTGAATACTCTTTTCAAAGTAACACGCAAAGCTTGCTGTGGAATGATAATGCCAACCTTCATATCTCGGTTTCGGATCAGTGATCGGAGTTCACTGATCTCCGGTGTAATAATCTCTTCTGAATCCTCATCTTCATAGATATCTGTTTTCAGGTCATTCAGCAATTTAAGCAGATATACTGCCAAAATTGTTTTGCCGGTTCCCGCACCACCTTCCACTAAAACAGAGGTTTCAATTCCGCGTTTCAGGTATCCGTTTATGATATAGAGGATTGTCCCTAGGACTTCTTCCTGGTCTTTTGTCAGTGTCTTGTATGGAGAATACTTGTATTCGTCTGTGTTCTGTATGTCATCAATTCCTTTTTGAACAAGGTTCAGCTCCTTCAGCTTTTCCCAGATCTTCAGGAATTCATCCTCATATTCCTTCCGGCTGTAATAGTCGAAATTGGACAACCCGGCATTTCCATTCTGCAGGGTATACTTGCCATCCGCAGACATGTATTTGATCAGGAAAGCTTCCAGATCAAGAATGACAGATTTATTGAATGTATCATCTGTCATAATATGGATCGTTTTCAGATGTTTCCGTTCCTGGTTTTGCCAGTGCTGCGCCGCACGCTTCCCGGCATTCAGGGTTTCACCGATATAGGCTTCCTGCTTGTCGTCATTGTGGATCAGGTAGACAACAGGCCAGTTGGAACCATATTCCCGGTTATTACTCTTCCAGCTTTCGATTCTGCTCTGGCTGGATTCGTCAAAAGGGAAATCCCTGACCTGGATATTAAAGCTGATCATATTTGTCGCTTCTCCCTTTGCTCTTTTCCACCGGGTATTTCAGCGCGTTCTTTTTCATTTTCTTCCGGATGATTTCTGCAGGATCTAGGTGCAGTTTTGCGGCAAGCTGCAAGCAGTAATTCATTACGTCCGCCAGTTCTTCCTCGACGGCAGCCAGATCCGCATTATCATCCCACTGATAGCATTCCAGCAGTTCAGCCGCTTCAATGGATATGGATTTTGCCAGATTGACGGGGCTGTGGAACTGATCCCAGTCCCTCTCCTCAGAAAAAGCACTGACTTCCTGCATCACTTTTTTCAGTTCATCCATAATCCCATCCCTCAACCTTCCTGTTCGGTAACCGTTTCCAGCAGGATCCGTTTCTCAAATCCGCCGCGTTTTTCCTTCTTGCTTACCCGGATCTTTTCCACTTCCTCAATAGAACTGCCCCTGGCCGTGGCTACAGCAGACATTACTTCCAGCAGATCCGCCAGCTCTTCCATTGATTTGCTTTCCTGGTATTCCGCCAGTTCCTCATTCAATTTCTGATCCAGCAACGCAATATAGTACTCTTGTGAAAGCACGGAGCATTCACAGGTTTTCCCATCTTTTTCAATGATTTCCGGAATCCGATCCCGGACCAGTTTATGATATTCAATCTTTTTCATTTGGTTATCCTCCAGTGATAAAGGATGGATTCCATTCGGTGAACCCCTGATTCTTTGCGGCCTGATAGGTTGGTCTGAGCAGATTATCCAGGTGAATCCTGTAGTCTGATTCTGGTATATTCTGCTGATACAGGCCTATTATGGCTTCGTTACTGTTTACATGCTCTTTGCTGCAGGCTTCAAACAATCTGTGGATATGTTCGTTTTGCCAGATCGTCTGATATGCACTGTATTCCACCTGGCATAACCGCGGAAAGAAGAGATCCCAGTTCGGCAGATCGTTGCTCTTACTGCTGTTGATCGCTTTTGTGGTCGGAACAAGATTCCATAGTTCATCATGTGCAACATAGCTCCAGGGGACAAAGTGATCCAGGGACAAATCTTCTGTTGTCATGATTCCGTCGGCATAAATGTTCCGGATCGGAGTAATATCCACAACAGCTTTCCAGAAGGAAATGGCTTTCCGGAGATTCCTAGCTTCCGGTGCGCGGATCTTATCTGCCAGTCCGGGTACGTTAGGATTCCGGCGCTGCAAGTACTGGATCATTTTCAGTTCAACCCAACCGGAGATAATAGCGTAATTCGTATACAGATAATCCATCCATTCCGGACTGATTTCCAGTGTTCCAGACAAACCTCGTTCCTTGCTGAGGCTATAAATCAGATTGTCATGACTGTTAATCCGCTCGTTTAGGAGAGCTGTCTCTTTCCATGTGGCAGCATTGAAATCTTTCATAAACGGAGCCTGAAGCCGGTAAGGAACATTTTCTGTCAACCGGCTTTTCATCCGTTTGATCTCCCGGTTGTTGTTCTCTTCCAAGGCCAGCAGGATATCACGCGGTTTTGCGTTGGAAGGAAGCCCCGTGTCCTGCTGAAGCATGTGAATGAGTCTTTCCAATGCGTCTGACGGTCCGAGGTTCAGATGATACTCTGTGACCATATACCATGCATCCACAACCATATGGTTGATAATCTGCTCAAATGTCTGAACGTTGTTTCCTTTGTTGACCCCATCCAGGATCCCGTTGAACCAGAAGATTTTATAGGACTCGCTCATGTCCGCGAACAATCCTGAAAAGATATCAACGGCAAGATTTTCGCTCTGTGGCAGATACATGGTCTCACCTCCTTCCGCCTGTTCAGTCTTCTCGTTCTTATCCCATAACCTGCTGGACTTTCCGCAGGTACTTTGCCGGGATCGGTTTCTCCAGATCCCAGACGATGTTCATCGGCTTGCTTCCGTTGTGGCAGACATATTCAGCCTGGCCCAGGTATGTATACGGTGCTGCCGTCTGGTTTTCCCGCTTGAATTCACGGACAAATAGGATGATCCTGTTTCCTGTCTCCCGGTGATGGATATACCGCTGACCGGTTGGGGAATCAACGCTGGTTGTGGACTGGCTTTGCCAGTGGAAGCGGGAACGGCTGATCGCATAATCCTCATACAGGGTAGTCGGAGAATAATCTTTTTCGCTTTTGACGAGCGTGATCAGGAACAGATCGATCTTTTTCTCCGGAATATACAATACACCCTGGCGCATGGCGCTGAAGTTCTTGTAATCCAGCGCCGTCAGCAATTGTCTCTGTGAATAGGTACAATGCACATCCAACGGGCAGTCGAATCCCAGATCAGTGGATGAATCAATAAAGTCAATATGATCAAACTGGTATTGCAGGAGTGTGATCAATTCATTGAGCATGACCGGACTGTCAGCAAGGTTGCGGAAGTTTTCCCTGACTGTATCATTGTCCCAGTCATCTGCATACTGATCCCAGATGGTCATATACATCATCCGCAACATCCGTTGTTGCAGATCGGACAGGCCTTGTATTGCTGTCTCTGTGATACTGGGCAGGTAATCCAGCATGAACTCAATCCACCGGCGGGAATCAATAGCAGCGAAACGATACAGGACTTTGCTGATTTGCTCTTCTGCCGGTTCCCTGAAATCTTCTTTGATTCCGGCCATTACACACAGGCGGGCAAAAGACAGGTCCTTCCTGTAAATATCTTCCGGAGTATAATGATACCGCTCCAGGAATCGCTCAAAGGTGATGTCATCGCCGGTATCCTCTTTGAAACACTTAATCCGGTTGACCAGTTCCGTATAGCCTCTGAAGCTCTGGCTGATATTCTCCAACACTCTCTGGGCGGCTTTTTTCTCCAGTTGGATATAGCAGCCCCTCGGAACACCGGTGAAACCTCTGTCAATCTCTTCCTTTACGCTGTGATGCTGATCGTCCAGCATTGCCAGAAACTTCTCTTCAAAGTTATACCGCCGGTTTGCGGCGCCGATGAAGTCCAGTACGGTCAGGCAGTCTTTCCCTTCGCTCAGGCGCAATCCGCGACCCAGCTGCTGCAGGAAGATGGTCAGGGATTCTGTCGGACGGAGAAACAGTACAGTGTTGACTTCCGGGATATCGACACCTTCATTGTACAGGTCCACAACAAAGATTACCCGTACTTCACCGGCAACCAGCTTCTTTTTGGCTTCGTTCCGAAGGTCATCATTGGTATGGCTGTCCAGCGCCATGGACGGAACACCATGCTCATTGAACCAGTCTGCCATGAAATGAGCATGTTCCACGGACACACAGAAACCAAGCGCTTTCACTTCTTCCATATCCGCTGCATAGCGGCTGAGACTCCGCAGCACATGATCCGCTCGTTGCTGTGCGACTCTTCCTGACAGGGTATAGATATTGTTCAGTTCTGTTTTGTCATAACCGCCTCGCGTCCAGCGCAGGCCGTTCAGATCAACCGTATCTGAAACCCCGAAATACTGGAACGGGCAAAGGAGCTTTCTGTTGATTGCTTCCGGCAGGCGGATCTCCGCAGCGATCCGGTAATCGAAGAAGCGGAGGATACTTTTTCCGTCCATGCGCTCTGGTGTTGCAGTTAATCCCAGCAGCACCTTTGGCTTAAATGTTTCTATTGCTTCCGCATAGGAATCCGCCGCAGCGTGATGCGTTTCATCGATTATGATGTAGTCATAATAGTCTGCCGGCAGCCTCTTCCACAGTTCCTGGGAATTCATCGTCTGCACTGAAATGAACAGATGATCCAGGCTGTCTGCTTTGTATTGGCCCACCCAGAGCTCTCCGAAATTCGGATCCTTCAGCACACCTCTGAATGTTGCGATGCTTTGCTTCAGGATTTCTTCCCGGTGGGCGATAAACAGCAATCGATTATGATTCTGGGGATGTGCTTTCTGCCAGCCGCGATAATCCAACGCGGCGATGACAGTTTTTCCTGTGCCGGTGGCAGCGACAAGCAGATTCCGGTAATATCCCCGAACCTCCCGCTCAGCCCTTAACTGGTCCAGGATCATCTGCTGATAGGGATAGGGACGGATATCAAAGAAGAACGCTGGATCAGAGGCGTGATACCTTTCTCCTTTCAGAGCTGTTACCAGCCGCTGATGTGCGTCTGTGGAATAGAATTCAAATTCGTCGGAATTCCAGTAGCTGTCAAATGTAACGTTGATCTTCCGCAGTGTATCCGGCTGATCCTTTGCTGTTAGCTTCAGGTTCCATTCCAGACCGTTTGACATGGCAGCGTTGGACAGGTTGGAAGAGCCGACATAAGCTGTTGTAAAACCGGTGTCGCGATAAAAGACATATGTTTTTGCGTGAAGCCTTGTGCGGGTTGTGTCATAACTGACTTTGATCTCTGTATTGGGCAGTGTGGCCAGTTCATCCACCGCTTTAACTTCTGTGGCGCCCATATAGGAAGTTGTGATCACCCGGAGTTCGCCGCCACGCTGGGTAAAAGCTTTTAACTGGTCGATAATCAGGCGCAGTCCGCTCCATTTGATGAAGGATACCAGCATATCGACGCGGTCTGCAGTGGCAATTTCTTTTTGCAGCTCCATGAACATCGGCGGTTCATGAGCTGCTCCTGTGAAAAGGCTGCTGGTGGCCATTGGGGTTTCCGGCCTCGGCATCTTTGCAGCTGTCATGCCGGTGATCATGTCAGGATCATCCGGCTTCAGGACCTGAAGAAGTTTCTGAGCAGGACTCTCAACAGACCGCTGCTCCAATTCTTCTTTCTGTCTGGACAGAACGCGGATCACTTCATTTACCAGTTCGACTCTTGCTTCGGAATTCTCTTCCGGCATGGCTTCCAATGCGGAACGGGTTGCTTCTGCCACATAACCGGCCAGCGCCTGAGGAGCCTCAGCATTGTCAATCTGTTCAATGGCTTTTAAGGGCTCGGCAACAGAAGCCAATTCTCCGGAGAGGGATTGACTTATTATCTGCTCATATAGCCCTGGCCTAATCATGATTGTTTTGCATCTCCTGAATAACGATTTTTTTCATAACAAAGGTAATAATGATATTATCCGTGCGCACAACAAAACAAATTCACATTACTCTGTTTTTCTCTGCCCTGCCGTAAAGAACTTTACTCCCTTTACATATCTCTGTTTCAATTCCCAAAAAGTTGCCTGCACATCTGTTCCCCTGCTTGTCCAATCATTCTCAAACGGGCTAATATCGAAAATTCTTTCCCAGTTCTCTGATAGAAAAATCTTTTTCCCCTCTTCAGGCAGTAACTCTAAATATGTTTCCAACCGATCAGCCTCATCCTCTGTATCTGAAATCGGCACAAGACCTCCCAGTACAAAATGCCATCCATTGAAGTCCGAAAGCAGCACTTCGCTGTCAGGAACTTCCAGGAGAATACACGCCAATCTTTCCCCGGGATAGCCGTTAGTCCATCTTTCTTTTCTCAAGTCTGGCTTTCTGTTATTCCCGAACTGATACCATGCCCAAACTGGATAGATTACATTTGGTGGTTTGGGGCCAATCCGTTTCTCCATCTGTTGGACTAACCAGTCATAGGCGCTTACAAACTGTTCACATAGTTCCGCCCCAATCTTTGTATCATCCATCGGTTGTAGCATTCCACTCTGATACGGATCGCAACGGTAAACACCTGTGTCCTGAATCAATTGATAAACAGTCTCCGTCTGTATTGTCCATAATTTCATTTCAGTCTCTCATCACATCGTCAATTCCGTTTTTCATCATTACAACGTATTTCTGA
>Ga0265298_10009859_pt1 | contig 11344 bp, 16 predicted proteins | sample AusTroGonzalo_MG_3_FD_193486 | JGI IMG/M metagenome (GOLD analysis project Ga0265298, IMG submission 193486) | Bovine rumen microbial communities from tropical cattle in Woodstock, Queensland, Australia - Gonzalo_01 | ecosystem: Host-associated > Mammals > Digestive system > Stomach > Rumen ...
TCTTACCAGTGGCAATATCAATAGCCCTTGCATCCATAAAATAGCGCATATCTTCTTCTGGCACTCCCATATTGCTGAAAATATCGTATTTCTTTTTCTCCGTAAGATTCTCTTCAGACCAATATTTGAACTTCCTTGGCGCAGAAAAGGGTATATGGAGCCTGCCATTTCCTTCATAGTAAGGCATATCGTTACCATCTACATGGTCAGTAATATAGTCAACAATATCTTCCAGCTCCCTTAAACTAATAAGGCGAAGAGGTTTATCAACATACCCCTTCGCCTCAAGCTTCTTGAATAGCTCTGAGCCATTATGAATCTTCATAGATATATTCCCATTTGGAGCAGCACTTCCCCCAATGCTGAGATTCGATTTCGCCAACGTGGTCGAATTTAGAACAGTATAGTTTCATGACGTCTTTGTCGGCGCGAAGAAAACGACACGTACCACAAGTGCAATTTGTCTGGATATACTTGCCATCGGTGCAAAGTTGTCTATAGCCACAATACTCGCAAGCTGTTGTTTCTACTTTTTGAGGAGCCTCATCAGAATAAATAATGTTTGTGGCTCTACGTTCAATCATAACAAAGTCGTCTTTACTATACTTCACACACTCGGAATACAGCTCGCAATTGTCTTTATTCATTACGACAAATACACCACGATCATAACCAGAATAGCCCATGTAACACTGTATCTGACAATAATACTCAGGCGACATCTTCTGGATACCTTCGGCTTTATAGGCCTTAAAACGGCGGCTGCTGGCCGACTTGACCTCCAGCACATGGGGCCGTTTCGTCAGGCCAAGAAGCAGGCCGTCCCAGTGGCCCTTGAAGAAACCGTTGACGGCCACGAAATCATGTTGCCTGTCCATAATCTCGTACTTGGGTGACAGCCACTTGATAACCTCCTCCTCGACACGGTCGCCTAAGGAAAAGATCATTTTCGCCCGGCCATCAACCGCTGACGGCGTGAAACCACGAAAACTGTACCAGAGGGCACGCCCACAAGGCCTACCGATCTGGCTCATGCCAAGGTAGTTGCGCTTCGGCCCTCGCTCGTAGCTTGCGGCAGCTTCATACATATCGTTTATCAGTGGATATTTATCTGGAATTGCTACCATTGCGCACCCCTACTCGTTGGTTGGCCTGCGGAGTTTTTTTAAAGATATTTCAAGGACACGCCCATCGTTAAAAGAAACATAACACCTTCCATCAGTTGAGTTTCGTAAAAAAATACACTCTTTCGTGATATTATTATCGGAGAAGATTATGTACAACAGATGTTCTCCCCACTCAAACGGCTTTTCTTCTGTTTTTCTTTTCAACATTTCAAAGCGATCAAAATTGATTGTGTCTTCATAGTTGTTGTCTATGAAATGTACAGTAAAATAAACAGTTCCGTTAATTGTTTCGGAACCAAGATACCTACACTTTCTTTTGCTGTTTTTTTCAATAAGAATAATGTCTAATCCTGTTTTTTCTTCTAGTTCCTTATTTGTACCTAAAAGATCTTCATTTCCCTTAAATGGAATACATTGTTTGTAGCCATTATGTATAGTTATATATTTATATTCGCTATCAGGAACATAATGTGAAAACAAACTTGTTTTCCAACAAGCTACATCGCTATCCCTCACTAGTACCCGGTCAAACGGTTTAAACTCGCAGCTCATTTATTACTCACCCCATCGTTTCACGTTTAGGTATTTCCCTTGCAATTCCAGCCAGACGGTGTTCGGGACTTGCAATTCATTCAGTCGCCCCATGGCCTCATTGATAGTATCAGGTGGATCAGCATGAGTTATACTCATATCCCTCCACTTTTCTCTAGCCGTACGCATACCGAAGTCGCTTCCTTGGCCTTCCAAGTCCCAGTAATCATAAACGGTTTTTGGAATAGTCTCGCCTTCACCCAAACAATATAGAACAAGGCGTAGCATCCGATTACCTCTACGACTTGTGTATGGTTCAAAAAGGCTTGAGCAGACATGGGCCTCTCGCAAACCAAAGGGATTTATAGGTTTGACTACCGTCTCGACCTCATGTAGCTCAAGCCGCTCATTTCTGACCTCTTTAAGAACCTCTCCACATTCAGGACAGACGATAGTACGAGACGTTACAAGACATTTGCACTTCGGGCACTCAACCCCTTGTGGCTCAGATGGCTCGACTTTTTCACCTTTCGTTGACGGTCTTGACCACGTCACAATTGGCTCATTAGGATCGCCATGGCGCAGCCAGTTGCCAGAAAGGTCTAGGATCAAGCAATCTTCCTTACCCTCATGAGTCCTTAGGCCACGGCCAACCATCTGAACATAAAGAGATGGTGACATAGTCGGGCGGCACATAACCATACAATCTACGCCAGTGCTATCCCAGCCTTCAGTGAGGATCCCGACGTTGCAGATGACTCTTACCTTCCCCTTGTCAAAAGCCTCTAGATTAGCCATACGGGCATCGTGAGGCATCTTGCTATGTACAGACACACAAGAATGCCCAGCGTCCAAGAAAGCCTCTTTGAGGGCCTCTGCGTGCTCAATGGTGACGGCAAAGACTACAATGTGTTCTCGGTCGCTGGCGTAGTCCTCGATGGCCTTGACGGCACTCTCAAGATGCAGCGCACTGGACATTGTTTCCCCCAGATCACCAAGCACAAACTCACCGCCAGACTTACGCACGCCCGTGAGGTCAGGCGTATCTGCAGCGTAGGCCTTGTAAGGCGTGAGATAGCCGTCTCCAATCAGTTGCTGGATCGAGATTTGATACGACAAATCGTCGAACCAGTTCTCCTCTCCAGCTTTACACTGATCTCCATAAATGTACCCATGGCCAAGACGGTATGGTGTAGCAGTTACGCCAACCAAGCGTAATTGTGGGTAACGATCTTTGAGTTTTGTAATGAGATTACCGTACTGACTTTGCACATTCGCAGGCGGCAATCGGTGACACTCGTCCACAATCAGCATCTGGAGTGGCGGCATCTCATCGAGCCGTCTGGCTAATGTTTGTGGACTACCAATAACGACAGGACGCTCAAGCTCGATCTGTGAGGAAACAGAAGAGCAGGCAATACCTATCGCCTGCTCTCCTTCTGGCCACACTTTAAGAAGTTTATCTTTAGTCTGCCTGATAAGTTGTTCCCTGTGCGCAAGAAAGCCAATGCGCATTTTGTACCGCTCCATGCAGTGCCTGATTAGAGCCGCCGTGATGATGGTCTTACCAGCTCCGCATCCTGCCTGCAGGAGTACGCATTGGCTTTCCCGCACGTCTTCCAAGATCGAATTGAGCGCGTCCTGTTGGTAAGGACGCAGCTCGTAGGCCATTTAATTCTCCCACGGCGCTTTCACGGCTTCGGACGGAGCCGTTTGCTGAGGTTGAGGTTGAGGTGCAGGCTGAGGGGCAGACTGCGGTTGAGTCGGGGCAGCAGGAGCTGCAGGGGCAGTCGGGGCAGCCTGAGGAGCCGGGGTGGTCACGCCCTTGACCGGGGAATAACTTGTGACTTCATTCTGATCATCGTATTGCTCAGAGGTTTTGACTTTGACCTTAATAACCAATTCGCCACCAATGAGCTCTGACGTATTGCCGATGTAGTTAGGATTGGGGTGACGGATAGCTTTGGCGATACTCTTCAACTTACTTTGAGCGGCGTTTCGGGCTTTATCGCTTGCCGGGGGCCAGAAATAGAGTTTCTCAAAGATACAAGCCTTCTTCTTAGGCCCATCCATTACAGTGTAACGCAGATTTAAGTAAGGAGTACCTTTGCTGGTTTGCTTAACCTCGTCAGAAACGATTTTGACGTGATAGTCACCAGCGGGGACAACTCCTCTCCATTCCTCAGTCTGCGAAAGATCCATATTAAGATCTGCCATGGGATTCTCCTTATCCTAAGATTTTTTGTTGAATAGCTAAAAGGTTTGGCGCTTCATACGTTTCAAGCTTGCCAGACCTATCTTTTGACAACCCGACACGATTGCAAGTATCAAAAACAGTCCTTGAACCTTCAGCGAATTTGACACGTTCCATATGGAACACTTCGTCAAAGTAAGACGTTAATCTTCCCTTGATTTGTTTCCCTGACAAGTCAGGAGCGATACGATCAATTCCGTCATTATCTTTAACAGTGGTTTCAAGGCAAGTAAAGACTACATTATAGTCCGCTAGATCACGGAACGCCTTGACAATGCTTGTCATCTCCTTGCTATACGCTTGCCACATTTTAATTGTGTCGCTCTTGTCTGTATAACAACGTTCAAAATGTTCAGAACATCTCGAAGCAATTTCCGTGAGACTATCGATAAAAACCCATCGAAAACCTTGTTCTTTAAAGCGTGGCGTGACAATTGTCCGTTGGGCTTCTTCAAAATCAGCCAGTGATGAAATCTCAAAACCTTGAATCGTCCCTGCGACCACAAGGTCACGGACACACAGAAGACCAGATTCTGCGGAAAGAACACATACCTTTTCCGGTTTAACGCCATCATAGGTTTTCCATCTTTTTGTCGGTTTTTCTTCGGACTCGTCATACCACTGGCCGCAAAGCGTCCTTAGCAGCGATGTCTTGCCGATACCGGCTGGGCCGACAATCAGGCAGGCGAAACGGTCTGTGGACTGTGGAGTGATAGAATTAAGAGCCATGGTCTACCTCATCAAGCGGTTCGAGTTGTACGTAAGGAGTCGCTTCTTTTTCCTCCATGGCATCTTGAATCAGCTTCTTCTGATCATCGTTGGCAGTGGAGAAAAAGTTCCTGAGAGCCGCCTTGGAGCGCGGCTTGTATTCACGTTTAAAAACAGCCTCAAACGGCACTTCGCCAATCTTCTGCATAGCAATGGCCAGAAGGTCTTGATTGTACGTAGTTGTGGTCTTCTTCTGGATTGTGCAGTGCAGATTGCCACCATAGAGATGCCCAGTGGCGCAGCCATCTTTAAAAGTGGCCCTATTGAGGAGCTGTTCGATAATTTCCTTTTTCTCAACAGCAGCCTTCTTTTCCCATTCCTTGATATCCTTTAAACGCTTAAGCAATGCTTCGTCTGTCATATATGATCTCCGTTTAGTAGTTGTAGAGTAAATCCCACTGACTGCCCACTTTAACGAGATACAGCCAGCGGAATGCGGCAATATTTGACCATAGCTTGTTGCTTTTTTTTACGTCCTTCAGTATCGGCTCTCGTACTGGATTGCAGAATTCACAATACTTTCCAGTGTTCTTGTTATACTGAGTGTTCTTCCAGATGCTAATAACCTTGTTCGCCCTCCTGATGAAATCTATTGGTTTCTCACCATCTCTGACAGCAATGATAAACTCTTTTTGAGATTCCCTAATTTCCTCTTTCTTGCTCATATCGTAACCTCATACCATGTAGTTCCCTATTGAGTTTGCTGATTTCCTTCTTAGCATCGACATTTTCCTTATAGAGTGTGGTAATGATATTATTGGTGTTATCGATGAAAGTAACCATAAATACTGCCAGAATACCCAAAAATATCAGGAAAATTCCTGCAAAATAGACACTGGCTTTATCATCCATAAATCACTCCGCTGCTTTCGCCATCGCTGCCTCCACTTGCGCCATTATCAGAAGGCGTGCCATCGTCATTTCCTGCATTATCTCCGTTCTCGCCTTGGCCCTGAGTCCCCTCATCGCCTACTTGACCTTCAGGCTCCTCACCGTTGGCGTCACTTCCAGCCTCTCCATTTTCAACGGGTTCATTATTAGAGTCCTCCTTGAGGGTGAACCAAACGAGGTATTTTTCAGAGTTGTCCTTGCCATCCTTGACGGCCAGCACCTTGTTGTCCCTGTAGTCCAAGAAGGTGGCACTTGAGCATTCAAGCTTTTGATTGTCGAAAATTATCACGCTATTAGGCCTTACGAGATCTTGCGGCTTAAGGTTGATGCGGTCGGCTTTGTAGGCTTCAAGAAGTTCCAGAAAAGTCATTTTAACGGTCATGGCGAACACCTCGAAATATTGTGAAAAGTTTTTGAAAACACTGAAAATATTGGCGAAATTTTTCGGAAACGCCGAAAATGTTGCGAAAATATTCTGAAAAATTTTCCAAAACATCGAAAATATTGGCGAAAATTTTGGGAAAATATTTTCAAAAACCCAAAAATATTAAGGAAATTTTTTCAAAAATTCCGAAAATGTTACGGAAATATTTTCAAAATTCTGCCAAGGAGTGAAAATATTACGGATTTTTCTTCAAAAAAAATCTCAAATAAATGGTATTGAATCATTTGGAATCTTGTATACAAGCCGATAGCCGATAGACGAAATAGCCTTGCTGATATCAAAAAGATTGTCAGAAGCCTTTTTTAATATTTCGGCAAGATTTTTAGCCGCCATGGCGAAAAGCACGACATCCTTGTTTGCCTTGCCCTGGTTGATAAGATCCATATGATTTATGATATCAGGTATAGCGTAGCTATTGTATTTAATTTCGTTCTTCAACGCCAGCAGAGCGGTAATTAATCTACTGTATTCTTTGAATATCACGCCAGATTCTTCATCGGTAGGTTTTATAACATTGTCCTCAGGCTGTTGCGGTTCTGTCTGAGGGTTGGGCTGCTCTTGTCGTTTTTGCTGTTCCCCATGTTGAGTGTCTGCTGTCTCGTGGCTTGGTGATGAATGAAGGTCTATTGCCTTTTCATAAACAGCCGCCAACTCATTAATGAATTGTTGAGACGTTTTCTTGAGACTTGTCTCTAGAATAAATTTCTTACAATGATCAAGCCAGAATTTTACTGAGCTTCGTGCATAGACATGAGGGTTACCTCTACTGCTTGAGGAATATAGCTCATATGGAAATGCAAAGCCATTTTTCCATCTGTTCAGTGTCCATCTGGTTATATCAATTCCATTTTCCGAAAGAAAACTCAATACTTCTTCAGTATTTAAATATGGAGAATGACTATCTTGACTCATCAGAACTAATTCCTTTTTTCAAGTGAGTTACGGAAGTTATTAGTAGCAGCCATAGCACGCTCAAGGCGCTTCTGACGTTCCAGTCGGGCAATAGCTTGCTCGTGGGCGATAGCAGCCTGCATGTGCTGCAGTTGAATAAGGTTGAGTAGATCTATGCTGGCCTTCGTTTGCTTATCCATAAAGCCTCCTTAGGAATAAAAAAGACGCCATTGCTGGCGTCTATGGATCGATCAGATTAAGCTCATGCGCTTGGTGGAGCTTCCTCTTCAACACCTCGACATGAGTCTGAAGAACCTTGTTTTCCTGCTCAAGCCGTGCGATTTCATCGAGCAGCTCCTGATTTTTGCTTGAATACCGCTTCTTTATCTCAAGCCTCGCCCTCACCACCGCCTTTTCCTTTTCGGTGATGTAGTGGATGTTGTGCCGTTCCCAATCGGTCAGGCGGTCTTTGCCGAAGCCTTTGCCAGAGCGTTTCCTGCCCATCTCCTATCTCCTTTAGCTTAACGCCAGGGCGTTTTCCCTGACGGGATGTTCAACGCCGAATCGATTTTCCTAGCGGAAACCTCGACACCGAACAGGTTTTCCTGACGGAATCTTCAATACTAAACAGGTTTTTCTGACGAAATCCACAACACCGAATCGATTCTCCTGACGAAATCCACAACACCGAATCGATTCTCCTGACGAAAAATTCAACACCGAATCGGTTTTTCTGACGAAAACCTCAATACTAAAGAGGTTTTTCTGACGAAAAATTTGTAACTAGAGAAGTGGAATTTTCCATGCCATGGTCTAACGCTAGACTAGGTCTAGTCTATTTTTCAAAAACGTTTTTCTTTTTCTAGACTTTTTTTCATGAATGTTTTTCATGTGAAATTCACAAGAAACTCAGACTTTTCTATATAAAAGTCTAGACTTTTCTTGCTTGCCGTCTCAAGTTTCCCGTCACATTTTCAAACTCGATCAGAACGGCCAAAAAACAAGCCTGCTCAGATAGGCTTTAAAGCGTCCAGGCTTGGCCTTGACTGGCTTTTTCAGCTAAACGTGTGGGGAAGCACACGGAAAAACGAAAAGGCCTTAAAAAGCGCCATTGCGGCCAAAAAACAGCAATCCTAGGATGCCATTTCCTTGCGTTCTTTTGGCCCTTGTAGGCCTTCAATTTTTTCCCTTTCTACCCTATAGGGTAAGGCCTAAAACGCAACGTAGGCCTTGCTAGGCATACTGTGAAGCGTGCTCACTTTCTGCCCTATATGTACAGCCTGAAAAAGGCCAAAAAAAAAGGCCCTGCTGATCAGCAAAGACCAGCAGGGCAAAAAGCTATATTGAACTAGGCAAAAATTAGCGCAAGCCAATGAGCTTGAGCATAGCCAAGAAGATACCACCTACTAAAAAGACGCATAGTTGAGAAAACATTTTTTTAGCTCCATTTTTTAAAATATTTTTATCTTACCCGCTTTCCGCTTAAGCCTAGCCATAAGCCGAAAGCGATTAGGGCAAAACCAAAAAGAGCGTATAGATCCCAAGCACTCATAGCGTTTCCTCCATTATAACAAAAAGAAAGCTTGCTATGATAAAGAAAACCGCAAGGCCAACAAATTCTGTTTTTCCTTGCCATAGCGCAATCGCCACGCCAGCGATGCCGATTTTTTGCAAAGTGTCGCAGCAGTGATGCAATAGCTTTTTTTTCATTCTTTCCCTTTACTTTTTTTTAACTGATTGCGCAAGCCTAGTGCTTGTGAAAAACGACATTGCGGACAACTCTCGACCAGCACTTACGACAAACCCGGCAATTGCCCGGGCAGACATAGCCAGAAATACGGGCATCACCCACAAGACCGGCGAAAGTGTTAAAGGATTGATCGATTACTGGCTTGTAATCCGGCCAATAAGAAAAGCGTACTGTCAGATTATCTGGAAGCGCAGAGACGTCGAGCGTATTCCGCTTAGTAAACGCCAAAAAACGGGTAAGCGGAAAGAGCCTGGCTATTTCTGACATATAGTTTAAGTAGTCCTGGTCAATGATATCGCCGGAAGAATGCCAACGGAAAAAGCCAACGGGCTTGCGCTTGCTACGCAATTGGTCGACTATCCCATTGAAATAGCCAGCTCTTGACTGCTCTAATATGTCGAGATTGTCTGACCATACCTTGCGGACATTAGGATATAGACGCCACGCCTTTAAAGCGTAACAGCCTTGATGCTGGCAAGGGACATTGCGGACACAAGACAGAATAGGTGGCAGATTGACATTGACAATATTGCCTAACTTACTGTTGCCATTGCTAAGATGGACAAGTCTCATAGTTGCTCCATTTTTTTAATGGTTAAAATATTGTAGAAACAACAAAGCCAGCAAAACTTGTGCTTGCTGGCTCAATGTTTTTACAATTACTATAAAGACTCTATTTCTTCCCTATCTTCCCAGAACGCTTGAGCTAATTGGCGCCAATTTATCTGATTCCTCATTAGGTCTAAGCCAATACTTACAAAGCAATACTCATTTTCATTCATAGCGTGAATTGCGTCGTAAGCCATATCCAGATATATATCTCTTAGTCTGACCTCAAAGTCTTGTATATTATCACAGTAATCATTCATTATCCCTAAAACTGCTCTATAGTTTTCCTCATAGCCAGTTAGAACATTGTATGCTTCCCAAGTAGCCCAGTTAGACCAGCCATTATAAGCACTACTGGTGCAAGGATACTGTACGTTATTGCTTGAAGTAGTTACATGTGACATAGTATTGCTCCATTAGGTTAAAATGACCTATTATCTAGTTGCCATGAATTGCCATTGCACTCAGTGAGTGCTCTTTCCGCTTCGTTTATGTTGTACTGCCTATGGTAGAAACGGTTCCTGTATGCTCTCAATAGGTGAAAGGCCTTTTCTGTCTTGTCATTGCCTTCAATCGTTGACAAGGCTAAAGACATTTCGCGGCATATATGGTTGAGAGCAGTCATTATGCTTGTGTACTGTCTCTGTGTCATAGTTTGCTCCATGTTTGCACTTGGCTTACCATAGCCAAGCAAAGATTGTTGCCTGTATGGTCACTGTCAAAAGGATAAAAGACAGAATATCTTTCATGCTTTCCCCTTTCGTTTTGTCATATTTAGTATAACGTTAATAATAAGAACTTGCTGTTTTCATTGTGTCAATATATATCTTTCCTTAGTTTTGACTTTAGATGTCTGATATATATTGACACTAGAAAACAACATGTTTTCTAGTTTCTTGCTTTCCCTATAACCGCCAAGAATAAAACAATGGTTCTTCCGGGCGTTCTTGCCATTTTCTGGTAGTGGGTTACGTCCGGCATTGCACTGGCAGTGCCTGCCCTGAGAATGGGCGGGATTGTCAAGACTGAAAATAGACTACAGTCTATTCAGTAGGCAAAAAAATATACACTTTTGCGCTATGGCTGCATCCTAAGCTTACCAGATAACGTTGCTTTGAACTTTCCCCTTGCCTACTGCTTTCTGCTCAGTCACCCTACGCTTCAAGCCCTCACTGGCAAGTTATCATCCATGTTTCTATCTGTTTTGCTACTTAGGGCCTTGCCCCTTGCGCAGCTCCCTTATGACATAGTGATAGACTGAAGTCAAGCAAAAAATAGTCTTCAGTGAAAATTTTTTTCTCTGATAGACTAAAGGCTATTCATAAAAGAAACGTGCGCGCGCGTAGCAAAGACCGTGCCAACAAAAAGCGTGCCATGGCACAGTGCTTGCTAGGTAGACAAGTCATAGAGTGTGTCAAGAGTAAACAGTGACAGAGTGAAGAGGTAAGCAAGAGAGAGGAAAGAACAAGAGAAGAGAAGAGCGTGAGAGAGGGAAGAGAAAGAGAAGAGAAAGAGAAGAGCAAGGCAAGAGGCTTGCTTGACAGAGTCTACAGCCTAGCTAGAGCGTGGCTTGAGTCTGTCTTGTATTTGTGTGGAGTCTGTTTTAATAGAGTCTAGACTTTGATGAGAACTAGTTTAGATGCTTTTGATTGATTATCTGAGCGATTGCGAGAAAAGATCAAGAGGGAGGGGCGGCGAAATCTTTAGAGTCCAAGGGCCTCAGACCGTGCGCTGGCCCTTCTTTCTGCGCATGCAGTTCTAAAGTCTATATAAAGAAATCTTTATATAATGATGTTTACTCACACCGCTACCCTCCCAAAAAAATACTCCTAGTCTCTGCTTGTGCCGGGATTGGGGGCTGCGTACTGCTAGGAGTGGGATTGATAAACGCTATATTTTATTTTTCGATTAGTTCAGAAATTCTTTTAATATCAACATTAGACCGCTTTTCTCCAACGCCAATAATTGTTGCGTGTCTGATTGTTTTAGAAGTATGTTCAACATTAAGCTGTAGAGGAAGTGAAAATGGCATATCTTCAGATTGTTTCTTTTGTGATATCAAGTCATCAAGCTTTTTA
>Ga0265298_10009860_pt1 | contig 11342 bp, 5 predicted proteins | sample AusTroGonzalo_MG_3_FD_193486 | JGI IMG/M metagenome (GOLD analysis project Ga0265298, IMG submission 193486) | Bovine rumen microbial communities from tropical cattle in Woodstock, Queensland, Australia - Gonzalo_01 | ecosystem: Host-associated > Mammals > Digestive system > Stomach > Rumen ...
GTTGAGTTCGATGGGGTCGAAGCATTGATGTTCGATGCGGATGGAATGGATGCCGGGCGAAAGTTCGTTCAGGCCAAACGAGGCTTTTTTACCGTTGATCGTGATATCGAAGGCTCCGGCATTTATAAGATTCTCGGGGGCTTGCGGCGTGATGTTGATGAGTCCGGTGTTCGGGACGAGATTTACGTTGATGACTTGATTGTTTTCGGTGATGTTGATGAGCGTGTCCAAATCTTCGAAGCGATCCCTCGAAATGACGAGTCTGTGTTCACCGGCTTCGAGTTGGATTTTGCACGGAGTGCTTGTGCATTGCGGAATGGCCTTGCCGTCAAATGTCGGGATAGCGCCAGCAGGTTCCGTTGTAAGGTCAACGATGAATTTCTGTGTCACTTGGAACGAGAACGTGCTGTTGGTATTCACATACCCAAAACCGCTCCAGGAATTGTCTCGTGCTTTTTTGAAAAAGGACGGGGCTTGCTCTTTGATAATTTTTTCGATGTCATCGACGGATTCGCCCTTGCCAGCAAAACTGGAGATGAGCTTGTTGGTGGCTGTCTCATAAAGTTCTGCACTAATCGCAAGGGAGTTGCCGAATTGCGAAATGCGGGCTTGCGCAACGTAGTCGGCGGCGATGTTTTTACCTGTTTCGGCAAGGCAGCTGCCTTCGCAGTCTTCGATTTTTTTTCCGGGTGGCAACATCACGTTGATGTTTTCGCGGGTCATGATGGTCCAGTTCTGTTCGGCTGGGAGCATCTTGACGGCTTGTCCTCGTAGAATGTCTGTTAAATAGAGACGTTCTTGAGTTGTCAGTAGGTCTTTGGGGGAAAGCGTTTCCAAAACAGCCATGTATTTAGCTGAGAGAAAACAAGGGAAAAGTAAGAGGATCGCAAAAGCGATTGCGCATATCTTTTTCACTGAAATCACCTTTTTTATGATTCACAAAGTTAAAAAAAGTATACAAGAAGTCCAATAGTAAAAAAGAAAGTTGTCGAAAAAAAGACAACCCCGGCACTGTGGCCGGGGTGGCTGTCTCTAATGACTAGCGACTACTTTACATTCACTTGCTTGCATGTGTATCCGACGTTGACGATGTACGAACCGGATGTCGGCAATTTAATGCGGGTATCCGCACCGCTCAATTCTCCGACGGATAGCACTTGCCCCTTCATGTCCATGACGGCGTACTGCTTGGCGAGACTCGGCGCATCTTCGTCAAAGACGATGTCGAATTCGAACTGAGCGACCATTTCGACGCGGAAGGAGGGCTTTGCATAAATATTTTGACTAGAGCTAGATTTAGCGCTTTTGCCTGTGCTGGAACTCGATTTAGAACTCTTGCCTGTGCTAGAGCTAGATTTGGAATCCTTGCTTACGCTAGAACTCGACTTAGAATTTTTATTGCTGGAGCTAGAATTGACTCCGCTCTTTTGGCTTGAGCTAGAAGAGGGATTCTTTGAACTAGAGCTGCTGATATCTGGGCTGAATTCTTCGTTTTGATCCATGAAAATGTTCGTGCTGATTCTCATGTTGCTCATTGTCGTGCGACGGTCGCAGAAGAAAATGTCGATATCGTAGGTAGAACCTACTTTTGCGTCTTTCATAAAGGCGTCCAAATCTACATAGCCCGGAGCTGAAAGATGTGTACCGCCAAGATCGACTGCGAGTTTGTTGTCAATAAACACCCAAATATCGTCATCACCACGGATGCTGAATTTAAGCCCATTTTTGAACTTGAATTTGGCATGGGATTCAAAGCAGAAGTGTTGGTTGCGGCCGCCGTTTCCTTTTGAACCTTCTTCGGATTCCCATCTAGGATAACCTGCTTGTTTGCTTATCGTTTCTGAACCCGATTCATACATAGGCCATCCGTTCGGAGCGTCGTATCCCGAGCAACTCCAGCCGAACACGCATTCACTTCTAGACGTTAGCTTTAAATAAGTTTGTATAGCCTCCTCTGTAGATGTACCATCGGCAAAGAGGCCATCGCAATTCATACCGTTAGACCAAGCGGGGCCTTTGCAGAGAACATCGATTTTAGCAACGCCTTCCGCTGGATCCAACTGGCGAAGTGCCGGTCCCCAGAATACGGGACCTTCTGCCATTCGCTTTGTTCGTGCGGCAGGAACCGGCTTTTGTTTCGGGTCGGCGGCGAGAACCATGGCGTCTGTCTTTCCTTCTGCCGGATAGAAACCGCCCATAACAGGATTGTTAAGACCGGGGCTTGTGTAGTAATCAGAATCGAATTCCCATTTGCCGTCGGTAGTGCGATAGAACGGCATGGTAAAGAATGTTTTTTCGTTGATATTTTCGGTGTAGGTGAATAATTGATTAAAGTATTTGTCGTCGATGAAGCATTTTTTTCCTGCCGTAGAAAGGGTCGGTTTTTTTGTTTTTGCGTCTAATTTCGATTCGACAATGCCTTGAGTTACGCCGATACACGAGTAGATTGCTGTTATTGCGACTGTGCTATCAACGTTTTGAGCGGCTTTCCCGTTAATGGCTTGACAACCTTCACCTAAATAGTACCAGCAAGAGAAGGATGGGTGCAAACTGGCGTCGGTATCGTAAATGGTGGCTGACAATTCAAGGGAGCACACGCCTTCTATATCGGGATATACAGCGAACCAGCCCTTATTTTCGTAGGGAAGTTCGTTTGCGGCGTTTTCATCAGCGACAAAGTAAATGTTTCCGTTATAACCGGGTTCATTTAGGAAAATATCATATAAAGATTGTAAAGGAATGGATTCGGGATTGTTCGGGGTTTCTTCCCATGAACCATTTAAGCCGATTGCTTGTTTATAAGGTTTTTCATCGTTGTCCATGTGGATAAGTACGGAACTTGGAATTTTTTCGTCAATGTATCGTCTGTAATACCATCCGCAATGATCGGGATCGACTTCCAATAAACGGTCTATGCCATCTTCGTTGATTAGCGGCGTAGAACTCCACCATGCTTTGTTTTGGGGGAGATAGACGTAAAGGTATTTTACATCGGGAGGGGTTGGGCTCACATATGTCACATGAGCTTTTTTCGGATCGGGGTGTGCCATAATCCAAAGTTCGCCTTTAGAACCAAGGTCGGAACACGTAAAGTTATTCTTGTTAAGATAATTAATCATCAGATAGGGAACATCCATGGAGTCCTTTCTTACGCAGTGTCCGCTAGAGAGGCAAGCGGATTCATTATCTTCATTGATGAAAAAATAATCTATGCTATTTCCTTTTCCTATATCCGAAGTGCTTACTTGTAGCCAATTGTTGTAGGGACTTTTTGTGAATGGAACTCCGTTTCCACCTCCAACGGCATAAGCACTTTTCCAGCCATCAGGCAACTTAAAGTAAACGGTTCCATCGCATGGCATAGAGGCCCACGCACTTGTTGCACACAATGCAATAGCTGTTGCAATTAAAATCTTCAAACTTTTCATTTTGTATCCTTCCTTACAAGAACCAGTAGGTTATGTTCAACTGTCCTTGCCATGTCTTGGGCGAATCGTTACTGCTGCTGATGCGAGTCGCGCCTATGACGAGTCGTAAATCGATGTCGAGAATGTGATTGCCGATGTGACGCATAACGCCAAGGCCTGTGATCATGTCGAATTCAAAGGCTCTCAAACCGCCTTTTTCTTCAAAATCCTTGCTGCCATGGTATTCGTTGATGGTGGATTTACTTTTTGAATAAACATTGAACGAGAGCATCGGCCCCGCTTCAAAGTAAATGGTGTTCGGGATGGAAACACGAGCGAGCAACGGTATGTCAATGTTCAGCTGCGTTGCCGTATATTCAATTTTCAAATCGTTCTTTTCGTCATCGAGGTCTTCGTCGTCCCAAGATAAAATGGCAGAAGCGTTAGCTTTCCCTGTACCTTGCCTGAGAGCGATATTCAAGTCTCCTCGCAGGCTAAAAAATGGCGATGCGATGAACATGCCGCTAAAGCCTGCTCTGAAACCGATTCCCCAGAAGTTGTCTAAGAGTTTGTCTGCGCCTTCGATGGTAACGCTGTAATCTTTTCCTTGCGGGATGTTGTTGAGGCCAAACTTCGTGTCGTGAAAGTCGTTGTAGGTAATGCCGGCGGTAATGCCGCCCCAAAGGAGTTTGTACTTGTTTTGCTCAGTCTTGGCTTTGACGAGCTTATCTTCGTTGTTTTCTTCCTTGACTTCTGGCGTTGCGTTGGACGTGTCTTTGACTACGGTTGCTGCGATCTCAGGCTTTGACTGAACCGAGTCTGCTGCCGTTGAAACTTGTGTTGCAGAATCGCTCGATGCTGCGGTAGAATCCTGCGTTGCAGGGGGGCTCGTTGCAACGGAGTCTGTAACTGGGAGAACGTTTGCCTGTTCTTGCGGAGTCGTGACGATTGCCAATGCAGCGGCGCCGTTTTCGGCGGTGGTTGCGCTTGCGTTATTGACGTTTTGTGCAAGAAGTTTTTGGAAAAAGGCTGGTGATTGTTCCTTGATGATGCTCTCGATATCTTCGACGTTGGCGCCCTTGCCGGTGTAGCTTGCGACAAGCGTATTGCTCGAAGATTCGTACATCTCGGTATTTATTACCAGGGAACTTCCAAATTTGGAAATCTGAGCTTGAACTTTGAAATCGGCGTTATACGATTCGAGCATGCTTTCGCGGCTTAGCACATTCCAATCTTGATTGGCGGGGAGCACACGTGAGGCTTCCTCTCGAAGAACGGATGTTAGGTATTGAATCTCTGGTGATGATAGAAAGTCGCCTGATGCTTGGGTTTCTGAAACCGCAACGCTTTTGGCGCAGAGTAAACACGGAAATAGCAATAGAAATGCTAAGGAGTGTGAGTATAGTTTTTTCAATGTTGCCCAACCTGTTGTAGTATTTTATTATGTAAAATTTAATAAAATAAACCCCGGCGCAGAGGCCGGGGTGACAATGCCTAGACTGGTGGGCTGCTTTACTGCTAGTCGTTGATCATGTGTTCGTAGAACTTGCGGTACATGTCCTTTTCTTCGGTCTTACGAACGGCGATAGCGTCTTGCGGATGGCGGTTGAGCATACCCGTGATCATCTGCGGGATGATGTAGCCCCATTCGTACTTGCTCTGCAACGGCAAGAAGAGTTCCTGGATGGCGTCAAGAACCGGGCGGAGATCGTACTTCGGATTCTTGAGGAAGCCGAGGAGGAGTTCCGTGGTGCAGTTGCCAGCGCCGCGGCCCATGCCGGATACAGAACCGTCGAGGTAGTCGACGTGGTTGATGATGGCCTGGATCGTGTTGGAGAAGGCGAGCTGCTGGTTGTTGTGACCGTGGAAGCCGAACTTCTTGTTCTTCACGATGCCCTTGTAGCGGGCGAGTTCCTTGTCGATGTCTTCCTGGTAGAAGGCGCCGAAGCTGTCGACGAGGTAAAGCACGTCGGCCTTGCATTCTTCGTTGACCTGGTGGAGGGCTTCGTCGAGTTCCGGACCGCGGTCACGGCTCACGGCCATGATGTTGAGCGTGGTTTCGTAGCCCATTTCGTGGAAGGCGTTCACCATGCTGATACCCTTGTCGATGTTCTTGACGTAGCTAGCGACGCGGAACATTTGGTACGGGCTTTCAGCAGCGGGCTTCACGGCGTCCATGTTCACGCGGCCCACGTCGGCCATCACGGCCATCTTCATCTTGGATTCGATGCCGTCCTTGACCTTCCAGAGCAAATCGTCGTCGCAGAACTTCCACGGACCGTATTCCTTCGGGTCGAAGAGTTCCGGAGAGTTCTTATAACCCATTTCCATATAGTCTACGCCGGCTGCGGAAAGGAGTGTATAGAGACGACGGACGAATTCCAAAGAGAAGTCGTGCTTGTTGACGAGGCCGCCGTCGCGGATGGTGCAGTCGAGAACTTTAATTGTTTCGTAGTACATAATTAGACTAGAGACGAAAGACGAAAGACGAAAGATTGTTCTTCTGGCGGCTGACGTAATCGTCGTTGGTTGAGGGTTAAAGGTTTTAAGTGCTTCCAAATGTAACTCTTTGAATTTTGAAGTGCAATAGGGAATGTCGTTTAAAGTTTAAAAAGTTTTATTATCTACGCAAAAATGGCGTTAAAAGTAGTGGAGATGCTTTAAATTGAAAAATTTTAGGGGTGTTTTGGTTAGGTACTTTGTCGAATTATGAGTGAAAATCTCAAAAAGAGGGGTTAAATTGTTTTTCTAGGTGGATTTTGATTAGGTTCCGAGAAAAGTCCTTGTGATCCTTGAAAAACAACTTTTTATCATTCTACGCAAAATTTGCGTTATTTAAAACGAGTGCGCTATTTCGCAAATTTTTGTTTCCTTGGGTTTGATGGCTCATTAACCTATATTATGCGCATGAATTACAAGTTTATTTCTCCTGCTTCTATGGCGGCTTTTGCGACCCTTATGGGCGTGACTTCCGCTTCTGCCGATACGAAGTTTTTTTACAACCAGGTGGGGTATGATACGGACCAACCTGTTTCTGTAATTGTCAAGAGCGATAACCTTTCGGACGGTGCTGAATTCAGCTTGATGTCGAACGGTTCGGTCGTCCAGACGGGAACGCTTTCGGCGGGTACGAATCCGGATAACTGGCTAAACAACGGCAAGTTCTACGTGGCCGAATTGAAAAACGTCGTTCCGGGCAAGTACACGTTGCAGGTCTCGGAAAACGGTCAACCGCAAAATTCCGAAGAATTTACGGTGGGCGATAAGCATCTTGCGAAAAACACGCTTTCGACGGTGCTTGATTACTTTTACAACGACCGTGCCGACAAGGCGCCGATTGTCGATTGGGACAAGGCTGTTCCCGTGTACAAGTCCGACTTGAAATTGGATGTTCACGGTGGCTGGTACGATGCTAGTGGCGACGTGAGCAAATACCTTTCGCATTTGTCTTATGCAAACTACCTGAACCCGCAGCAGATTCCGCTGACGGTGTGGGCTCTCGCGTTTACGTCGGAACGCATTCCTGCGTTGCTTGCGTCGACTGCGACCAAGGCAAAGACGACGGACGAAGCGGCTTACGGTGCGGACTTCTTGGTGCGCATGCTCGACGAACAGGGCTTCTTCTACATGACCGTGTTCGATAAGTGGGGTGCTGCCGATCGTGCGCTTTGTGCGTTCTCGGGTTCCGATGGAAAAAAATCGACGGATTACCAGACGGCGTTTCGTGAAGGCGGCGGCATGGCGATTGCCGCTTTGGCAAGTGCCGCAAGGCTTGGCTTAAAGGGCGACTTTACGAGCGAACAGTACCTCGCCGCCGCTGAAAAGGCCTTTGCTCATTTGTCCGAAAAACAGAGCATCGGTGGCAACTGCGAATATTGCGATGACCACAAGGAAAACATCATTGACGATTATACGGCTCTTTTGGCGGCCACAGAACTTTATGCGGCTACGAAAAAGCTGACTTATTTGGAGGCGGCTTATGACCGTGCCCAGAACTTGGCTTCTCGTGTAAGCAAAGATGGTTATTTTTGGAGTGACGATGCAAAGACTCGTCCGTTCTGGCATGCAAGCGATGCGGGCCTTCCGCTGATTGCCCTTGCCCGTTACAGCGAAGTAGTGGGTGCAATTAAAGAAGAAGACAACATAAGAATTCATGATAGACCAATTCCTGAATGGATTTGTCTTGCGATGCTTGGCGGCGGCTGCGGTAATGAGGCTTTGGCTGAAGTTTATAATGCTATTAGGAGTCATTATGAATGGCTTGTTGAAATTACAAATAAAGTTGATAATCCGTTTGGATACGCTCGCCAGACTTATAAGACGAATGGTGTTGTCAAGGATGGATTCTTTATTCCGCATGATAACGAAAGTAATTACTGGTGGCAGGGTGAAGATGCTCGTATCGCAAGCCTCTCGACTGCAATTTTGTTTGCAAAGAAAATCTTGGACGATAAGTATTTGTACAAGGAAGCCTCCAAGTATGCGACGGATCAGCTCGACTGGATCTTGGGCAAGAATCCGTATGGCACTTGCATGATGTATGGCAAGGGTCTCAAGAATCCGCAAAAGTACGATGGCCAGTCGGAATATGATGCAACGCTTGAGGGCGGTATCGCCAACGGCATTACCGGCAAGAATCAGGATGGTTCGGGAATCGCTTGGGACGATGACGGTGTTGGCGCAGTTGGCTTTGACCCGTTGATGGAATCCTGGAATAACTGGCGCTGGGTGGAACAATGGTTGCCGCATAGCACTTGGTACTTGATGGCTCTTACGGCGCGTTATGACGAAGTGACGATGCCTGTGGAATTTTCTGTGGGACTTCCGAAGAGTGTTGCAAAGGCAAAGGTGGGTGTATCGCTTGTTGGCCATATGCTTTCGCTCAATGTGCCGCGTTCTGTTGTAGGCAAGTCCGTTAAGATTGTGGATGTACGCGGTAACGTGATGATGCGAAAGACGGTGCAGAGCGTGAATGAAACGATGAATGTCGAAACGCTGAATCGCGGGCTTTACATCGTGCAGGTTGAAACGCTCTCCGCCAACAAGTTCATCGTGAAGTAAAAAGGCGTAATTGTCATGCCGGACACCGTTCCGGGACGGCATCGCCTACACGGTACCCCTTAAGTCATCCAGAGGCCCGAAGGGCCGAAGGATCCAGTCAATGTTCTTTCAAGAGTTAACTGGATGCTTCGCTGCGCTCGGCATGACGAATCGCCATGTCATGCCGGACACCGTTCCGGCATCGCCTTACACGGTTATTCCCTAATTCGAAACTTTGAACATCTTGGGGGCGGCGTAGGCCTGCTCGATGAGGATGTTCCTTCCGGTTTCCATCAACTTCTTGGCCTGCTCTGCTAGCAGGTCATCTTCTTTTTCCTTGATGACCTTGCCCAAATGCTCCATCGCCGCATTGACGTCGATTTTTGTTTGTATGCGGAGTTCTCCGATGTCAAAGTGAGCGCGGCGAATAAGGGTGGCGTCCGTTTCTTTCGTAATACCCTTTTCTAAAAGCGTAATAGCGGCTTCAGGAATTTTCTTCTGCTTTGCCGTGGCGCCCCATTCTAACCATTGCGTGCCCGGAATCTCGACGTAACTTCCCGCAATCTTGTTGACGGAATCCTTTATTTCCAAGAACTTGACCGGTTCTTCTTGCAAAAGGGCGGTTAGCCCGTAGCGCAGCATGCGTGCGGCGTTTTCGGATTCACCATTGCTGGCGGCTTCGAGACCGTCGCTAATCATCTTACGCGTGCGTTCCCCTTGAGTCATGGTTTCGACGACTTCCTTGACGACCGTCGGTTTTACGACAACTTCGTCGGAACGGTGCGGCATCTTGTAACCGGCAAGTCCGCCTAGCGCAAAGAAAAACGGCGATTCCACAGCGACGGCGTTGAAAATTCCCGGATTCAAGAACCAGTCGATGACCATGCTGATTGCAAGTCCCAACTGTGCCATCTTGCTAGTGAAAGAAGAAATGGATGATTTGTCTTGATCGAACGTATTGGCGCCCAACAAAAAGCAAAGCATGAGGCTTACGCCCATGTATCGCTGGGAGGCAAATTGGTCAAAGAACGATGTACTCGTGAGAATGTCTACAAAGAATCCGCTGACAATAGCGATGGCGATGGCGAATACGTAAATGAACAATGCGTTCCAACGTTTTTCGAGCTGCATCAAAGCGAACATGAAAAAGACGACGAAGAAAATATAGGACCATGTGCTCGGTATCAAGAGGCTGCAAGTGAGCAGACTTTCGGTGTTTCCGCGGCTCGGAACGTATGCCCAACGGTAACGAATGAATTTATCCGTATAGTTGTTGATCCTTTTCTGGAGTTCCGCAACATATTGCTGGTCGGTAGGGAATGAGCCGTGCTCCGCGGCGTATTGTTCCTTGCCCCCTTGATTTTCCCACCAGTCGAGAAATTCCCTCTTCATTTCCTCGATGCGTTCTTCGATAATCGGAGTCGGATTTTCGACGCGGTAGCGCTCCCTGTAAAGTTCCAGTTCCTGTTCCTTGAGCTTGTCGTCGGGAGTGAGCCCCACGTTCTTGAACTCCTCGGCACGCTCCTCGTTCCACCACTTGTCAAACGACTCGTGGATGTCCTTTTCCTGGCGTATCTGCTGGATGGTGGGGTTGAGGGTTGTTTCAAAGTTAAAAACGCCAATCGCTACGAGCGCCACAAGCGTCACGTAGTGATGGAATTTAAAAACCTTGAACGGGGTCAAGATTAGGCTCAATATTTTCTTCATACTAATGAATATAAACAAATCAATAGTATGTTGCGGAAATTTTAGAGCTTAAAAGGTCCGTTTAGTGTATTCGTTTAGCTGGTTCCACAAGAAATCGGTGTTGACGTCCCGATATCCTAGGTGGTTGACTTGTTCGCGGAGCTTGTGGGCGAGGCTGAACAGGTTCGGGCTCTTGTTCATGCGCTCGGTGGCATCGAATGTGGTCAGAGCGTCGATCCATCCGCCAATTTCGGGGAATCGACTGTCGTTAAAGACGTTTTCGCGGCCGTTTTCGATGTATTCCATGTAGCGCTTGGTGATGGTGCGCCCTTCTTCGGCGTAGATGGCCTTGGCTTGGGGGTAAAGTTTTTTGCCTGTCAAGTATTCGTGCATGACGGCGCCAAAACTGAAGTAGTCCACGGCGTAGGTGATGTTTTCGCTAGAGCGGGCGAGCTCGGGTGCGCTGTAACATGGCGATGTCAGTCCACCACCTTCGGTAACGGACTCGCGCATTTTGGCCTGGGCGTAACCAAAGTCGCAAATCAAGATCTTGTGGTTGTTCTTGTGTTGCGGGTTCTGGCACAGGAGCAAATTCTTGGGCTTGAGGTCCTTATGGACGATCTGGTAGTAATGCAACTGGCTGATGGTGTTCGCAAGATAGGCAATCTGAGCGACTCGCTGGACGAGTTCGTCGTCGGTGAGCTTTGGCTTGATGACTCTGTCGAGGGAGCAACCCTTGATGAACTCCAGCTTGAGGTAGGGGTGACGACCCGCGATTCCGCCGCCATAAGTTTGCACGACACCTTCGATGTTCGTGGCACGAACGAGGTTGTTGATGCGGATTTCGTCCTGGAATGCGCTCAGGAGCATGTTCAGGCGATGCAGACGGTTCTTGCCGGGAGGGGCCCAGTACTTGCAGATCTTGACGACGATTTCTTTTTCGTCATAGCGCTTTTCGTCGCGCGGGTGCTGTATCCAGAGCTTTGCACGGTAGAGCTGGTTGGTGCCTTCGGTCGAAAGCGGTTCGATGAGCTCTATGCGTTCGGCGTTGCCGTTGTGCTTGAAGTCAGGGTTGTGGTCAAACCACCGCTGGTATTCTTCCATGGTGTAGTTGGGGCGCAGTGCGAGGTTGCGCGAAACCCTGTCCATTGTTTCAGCCAGATTGTTCCAAAACATGCCATGAATGTAGAAAAAAAAAGGAGACCCCGA
>Ga0265298_10009864_pt1 | contig 11341 bp, 10 predicted proteins | sample AusTroGonzalo_MG_3_FD_193486 | JGI IMG/M metagenome (GOLD analysis project Ga0265298, IMG submission 193486) | Bovine rumen microbial communities from tropical cattle in Woodstock, Queensland, Australia - Gonzalo_01 | ecosystem: Host-associated > Mammals > Digestive system > Stomach > Rumen ...
GCGCTGCGGTCGCTAACGCGCGCGTTTACAAGGAAAACAGGAACGCCCATGCGCCTTGCGGTCCGGATGAAGACCGGCCAGATTTCGCTCTCGGTGAGGACGACCGCCCGCGGACGCACCGTCAAAAGCGCGCTCTTGACGAAGTTGGGGAAGTCGAGCGGATTGTACACGAGCACGTCGCCCTCGGCGACCTCGCGCTCGGCCATCTTCCATCCGGTCGAGCTTGTCGTTGAGAACAGGAAGCGGACACCCGGCTCTGCCTTGCGCCATTCGCGCATGAGCTGGCCCGCCACCTGCACCTCGCCGACGGATACGGCGTGCACCCACACGCGTGAGCGGGGGGCGTCCGCGCGGAGCGTCTCCGCGACGGACCTTGGATACAGCGCGAAACGGTCGCCCATCCGCGCGGCATAGCCCCCGCGCCGCAGCATCCTGAGGAGGAACCCAGGAAGCATGAACGGAAACGCGAGGGCGAACAGGATGTTGTATATCGCGAACTTCAACGCGTCAGATCTCTGCGCCGGACGGGACGTCCTCCAGGACGCGGGCGCCGCAGTTGATCTTGGCGCCTTCGCCGATGGAGATCCACGGCATGGTCGCCGAGTTCGGGAAGAACGAGACGGAATTGCCGACCTTGACGCCGCCAGCGACGACCGTGCCGGGGCCGACGTTCACGAAGTCGCCGATCACGGCGTCGTGCCCGACCACGCAGTTGGAGCCGATGAGGGTGAACTTGCCGAGCTCGGACCCGACCTGGATGACGGCGCCGGCTGCGATGAACGTGCCGTGCCTGAACTCAGTCGTGGGCGAGATGTGCGCCGTGGGGTCGATGATCGCGGGGAAGTCATGTCCCCTCAGGCGCCTGTACAGGTCGGCGCGCTTGACGTTGTTGCCGATCGCGACGAAGACCGACGCCCCGGGATTGTCGCGCGAAGCCTCCTCGACAGTTCCGAGGATGGGATAACCCTCGAAGTTGTCGCCCTTCTTCCACTTGGGATCGTCGTCGGCATAGCCGATGATGTTCCACTGGGGCTCGGGCAAGGACGCGTTTATGCGCTCGACGGTCCAGATCGCCTCGCGTCCGAATCCGCCGGCACCGACTACAAACAGATCTCTCATGACTTCCTCCTCGTTGGTGTTTGCTTAGATTATACCAAAACGCGGCGCTTTGCGCCACACTGCTCAACGGCTCCTGGCAAACGCGTTGATCGCGAAGTCGATCTCCTCCGGAGTGTGGCCCGCGGACATCTGGGTGCGGATTCGCGCCTTGCCCTGCGGTACGACCGGATAGAAGAACGCTGTCGCGTAGACGCCGTTCTTGTAGAGGTTTTCGCTCATCTTGACCGCAACCGCCGCGTCGCCGAGCATGACAGGGACGATTGGGTGGTGGTCGGGGATGAGGTCGAAGCCGAGCTTTGTCATGCCCTCGCGGAACTGCTTCGCGTTGGCGTTGAGCTGCGCGCGGAGCTTCGGGTTGGTGCGGACAAGCTCGATCGCCTTGATGGACGCGGCCGCGACCGGCGGCGGGACGGCGTTCGAGAAGAGGTAGGGGCGCGCCTTCTGGCGGAGGATGTCGACGATCTCCTGGCGGGCCGCGATGTAGCCGCCCGATGCGCCGCCGAGGGCCTTGCCGAAGGTGCCGGTGATGATGTCGACGCGGCCGAGGCAGCCGGCGTCCTCCACGGAGCCAGCGCCGGTCTCGCCAAGGACGCCGACGGCGTGCGAGTCGTCAACGAGGACAAGCGCGTTGTACTTGTCCGCGAGATCGCAGATCTCCTTCAGGGGGGCGATGATTCCGTCCATGGAGAACACGCCGTCGGTCGCGATCAGCTTGAAGCGCGCGCCGGCCTCGTCCGCCGCCTGGAGCTGCTTCTCGAGATCCGCCATGTCGCCGTTGGCGTAGCGGAAGCGCTGCGCCTTGCAGAGGCGGACGCCGTCGATGATCGAAGCGTGGTTGAGCGCATCGGAGATGATCGCGTCCTCCTTCGAGAGGAGCGCCTCGAACACGCCGCCGTTGGCGTCGAAGCAGCTTCCGAAGAGAATGCAGTCGTCCATCTTCGTGAACTCCGCGATCGTCCTTTCGAGCTGCTTGTGGAGGGTGTCCGTTCCGCATATGAAGCGGACCGAGCCCATGCCGTAGCCGTACTTGGCGGTCGCCTCGCGCGAGGCCTCGATGATCTCGGGGTGGTTCGCGAGACCGAGGTAGTTGTTCGCGCACATGTTGATGAGCTTGGTGCCGTTGTCGAGGAACACCGTCGAGCCCTGCGGGGTCGCGATGATCTTCTCCTGCTTGTAGAGACTCTTGGCCTTGAGGTCGGCAATCGTCTCCTGGAGATGCGCCTGGAACTTTCCGTACATTGCTGCTTCCTTTCTCTTGCTAGAGGATTATTCCCAGTCGAGGATCACCTTGCCGGACTTGCCGGAGATCATCGCCTCGAAGCCCTTCTCGAAGTCCGTGTACTTGAAGCGGTGCGTGATGACAGGGCTGATGTCGAGCCCGCCCTGGATCATCGCGCCCATCTTGTACCACGTCTCGAACATCTCGCGTCCGTAGATACCCTTGATCTTGAGGCCCTTCCAGACGATGTGGTTCCAGTTGACCTTCGTGTCGGGTCCGTGGATGCCGAGCAGCGCGATGCGTCCGCCGGTGTTCATCGTCTCGATCATCTGGTGGAGGCACGGGGCGGCGCCGGACATCTCTAGGCCGACGTCGAACCCCTCGACCATGCCAAGGTCCTTCATGACGTCCTCGAGCTTCTCGTTTTTCGCGTTGACAGTGCGCGTCGCGCCGAGGCGCTTGGCGAGGTTGAGGCGGTAGTCGTTGACGTCAACGACGACGACGTTGCGCGCGCCGACGTACTTGGAGATTCCGGCGGCCATGATGCCGATCGGTCCCGCGCCGGTGATGAGGACGTCCTCGCCGACCATGTTGAAGGAAAGCGCGGTGTGCGTCGCGTTGCCGAACGGATCGAAGATCGCGTAGAGCTCGTCGTCGATCGACGGGTCGCAGTGCCAGACGTTCGTCTCGGGGATGCAGAGGTACTCGGCGAACGCGCCGTCGCGGTTCACGCCGACTCCGCGCGTCTCGCGGCAGAGGTGGCGCTGTCCGGCGCGGCAGTTGCGGCAGTGTCCGCAGACGATGTGGCCTTCGCCGCTGACGCGCTCGCCGACCTTGACGCTCTTGACGTTGGAGCCGACCTCGACGACCTCGCCGACATACTCGTGCCCGATGGTGAGCGGCGGCTTGATCTCCTCCTGCGCCCAGGAGTTCCACTCGTAGATGTGGACGTCCGTTCCGCAGATCGCCGTCTTCTTTATCTTGATGAGAACGTCGTTGATGCCAATCTCGGGCATCGGCTTCTCGACAAGCTCCACGCCCTTCTGCGGGCCTACCTTAGCGATTGCCTTCATCTTTGTTTTTCTCCGTTTTTTATTGCTTTGATGATTATACTAAAAGATATCGGGGATAGTCAATTGCCGGCAGGGTCACTCCTCCACCCGGCTGTCGAGCATGTTGTACGGAAAGAGCAGCAGGAGCGACGCGACAAGCCCCGCGGCGGTCGTCACGAGGGCCTCTCCGATGCCGGCCGTCGCCGCAAGCGGGTTCGCCGGACCGTCCGCGCCGTTCAGCGCGCCGAAGGTCTGCATTATGCCGGTCACCGTGCCGAGGATGCCGAGCATCGGCTCCGCGGTTATTATCGTGGACACGACGACGAGCCCCTTCGCGTTCCTGCGTCCGCGGCGGAACTCGACGGCCTTCCAAATGAGAATCGCAAGTCCGAGGACGGACAGCGCCAGGATCGGCCACATGACCGGTCCGCCCGCCAGGAATATGCGCACAACCCTTTCCATCGTGTCAGCCTATCAGCGAAAGGAATTCCTGGCGGACCTTCTCGTCCGACCTGAACGAACCGAGGACGGCGGAAGTGGTCATCTCCGAGTTCTGCTTCTCCACTCCGCGCATCATCATGCAGAGGTGCTTCGCCTTGATGACCACGCCGACGCCCTCCGCGCCGGACTCCTCCATCACCGCGTTCGCGATCTCCTCGGTCATGCGCTCCTGTATCTGGAGGCGGCGCGCGAACATGTCGACGATCCTCGCGAGCTTGGAGACGCCGAGGACCTTCCCGCGGGAGATGTAGCCGATCGCGCACTTGCCGTAGAACGGAAGCATGTGGTGCTCGCACATCGAGTAGAGTTCGATGTCCTTGAGGATCACCATGTGGTTCGTGCCGCTCGTGAAATAGGCGCCGTTGACGACGGACTTCACGTTCTGGCGGTAGCCGCGCGTGAGGAATGTCAGCGACTTCGCCACGCGCTCGGGCGTCTTGACGAGCCCCTCGCGCTCCGGGTCCTCGCCAAGCTCCACGAGAAGACGCCTCACGAGGTCAGCAATCTTCTTCTGGTCTGGTTCCTTCTGCTTCTTCATTGACTGATATTATAGCACAAATACGGTGCCCATGCCGGCAAGTCAGGTCGGGGCCCGTTGCCCTCGCGCACGGCGCTCCATCTCAATCTGCTTCATCTCGTCCTTCGGATCCTGTCTCAGTCGTAGTAGGCGAAGTGCCTTTCGACCCTCTCCATCGTCCATGCGACGGCGTAGTTGAACAGATAGTAGAATACGCCCGCTGCCACGAGCGGCGTCATCGACGTGTTGGCGCTCGAGAGCTGCTTGGCGATCGTGAACATCTCCGTGACGGCGATCGTAAACGCGAGGGACGTGTCCTTCACGAGCGTGATTACCTCGTTGCCGACCGCCGGGATGACGCGCTTCACCGTCTGCGGCAGGATGATGCGGAAGAACGTCTGTACGCGCCCCATCCCGAGCGCCGTCGCCGCTTCGCGCTGCCCGGCGTCGATCGAGAGTATCCCGCCGCGGTAGATCTCGGCGAAGTACGCCGCGTAGTTGATCGCGAACGCGAGCACAGTGGCCAGGAGGCGCGGATACTTCGACAGCGGCATGCCGAAGAGGAAATAGGGGGCGAAATAAACGAACATGATCTGCAGCATCAGCGGCGTGCCGCGCACGACGGAAATCAGGAGGCGGAACAGCGCCGCCACGACGGGCTTGGACGACATCCGCCCGAACGCCACCGCGAACCCGAGCGGCAGCGCCAGCGCCAGCGTGCAGACGAAGATCTCCACGGAGACCAGAAGGCCCCCGAGGAGATCTGCGGTCATCGACGTGAACGTCATGTCCGGAGCCTACTTGAGCAGAAGCGCGTCCGGCTCGATGCCGTACGCCTCGGCGATCTTCGCGCCCGTGCCGTCGGCGAAGATCTCCTTGAGCGACGCCTCGACCTCGTCCTTGAGCGCGACGTTACCCTTCTTGAAGCCGATGCCGTACGTCTCGGTCATGACGATTTCCGCCAGCAGCTCGAACTTGCCGGGAAGGTCGGACATCTTCTTCTTCGCCACGCCCACGTCCATCGCCACGGCGTCCACGCCGCCCATGTTCAGCTCGTTCACCGCCTGGTTGTAGTTCGGCATGACGACGAGCTCCTTGAACGTCGCGCCCAGCGCCTCTTTGCCGCCGCCCTTGGAGAGCGCCTTCTGGACGGGCGTGTCGGTCTGGACGCCCACGACCTTCCCCTCGAGGTCCGCGAGCGTCTTCATCGGCGAGCCGGCCTTCACGAGGACGACCTGCGAGTTGTCGACGTAGGGCACGGTCCACGTATAGGCGTCCTCGCGCCCCTGCATCGTGAAGCCGTTCCAGATGCAGTCGATCGCGCCGGAGTTGAGCTCCATGTCCTTCGCGTCCCAGTTGATCGGGTTGGCGACGAACTTCCAGCCCTTGCGCGCGCACACTTCGCGCGCCAGGTCGAGGTCGAAGCCCTTGTATTCCGCGCCGTCCTTGTAGCCGTAGGGCGGGAAGTCGGCGTCGAACCCGACGGTGAACGTGCGCACGCCGTCGTCTTTGCCGCCGCAGCCGGCGAGCGCCGCGGCCGCGGCCAGGACAATCAGCAACTTCTTCATTTCAATGGTCCTTTCTCAATTGGCTTTGTTGAAACCGCTCACGCCTTGCGACCGATGGCGCTGCGGAGGAAGCGCTCCAGCACGGCGGACTCGTCCAGCGTGATCACGCCGTCGGCGCGCGCGTCGTCGAGCGCCTTGCGGAACTCGCTCTGGCCCTCCATCCCCTTCAGGAGTTCGGAGAGCTGCGCCGCCTCGTGCTCGTCGATGCGTCCGTCCGCGAGGATGGACGACGCCATCCGGGACAGCGCCTTCGAGAGCGCCGCGTCGTTGATGGTCTGCGAGAACTTGCGGAAGACGAGCGGCAGCGCGCTTTCGTCGACCGAGCCCTTGAGGACGAGCTTCAGGAAGAAGAGCATCGCCAGCATGAGCAGGATCGCGAGCGGAAGCGAGATCCACGCCGTGCCGACGAACGGCGCAATGATGTACGCGACGAACGAGACGGCGGCGACGACGAGCGCATAGGGCAGCTGCGTGTTCACGTGCACGATGTGGTTGCACTGCGCGCCGGCGGACGCCATGATCGTCGTGTCGGAAATCGGCGAGCAGTGGTCGCCGCAGACCGCGCCGGCCATGCACGCCGAGACCGCGACGATCGTCATCGAGGAGCCGGGAATCGCCGCGAGGACGATCGGGATCAGGATGCCGAACGTGCCCCAGCTCGTGCCGGTCGAGAACGCGAGGACGATCGCGATGACGAAGATGATCGCCGGGAGGAAATTCCAGAGCCCCGCCGCCGGCCCGCTGATTAGGTCGGAGATGAACACCTTCGCGCCGAGCGAGTCGGTCATCGCCTTGAGCGTCCAGGCGCAGCAGAGGATCATGATCGCGGGAACCATCGCCTTGAAGCCCTCCGGGAAGGCGTCCATGCAGTCGCGGAACGTGATCACGCGGCGGCAGAGGTAGAACACGACGGCGAAGACGATCGCCACGATCGAGCCGAGCGCGAGGCCCACCGAGGCGTCGGAGTCGGAGAACGCCTTGACGAAGTCGCCCGCGTTGTCGCCGCCGAAGTAGCCGCCCGAGTAGATCATGCCGACCATGCAGCTCGCGATCAGCACGAACACCGGGACGAGGAGGTCGATGACGCGGCCGCGGTCGTTCTTCGCGAGCGCCTCGGTCGCGTCCTCGATCGCGCCGAGGTCCGGTTCGCCGGCGGAGGTCGCCGCCTCGTGGCGCTTCATCGGCCCGAAGTCGAACTTCATGAACGCGAGCGCGAACATGGCGACGATCGTGAGGATGGCGTAGAAATTGTAGGGGATTGCGCTGATGAAGAGCGAGAAGCCGCTTTCGGCCCCCGCGCCCTTCGCAAAGCCGGCGACCGCCGCCGCCCAGCTCGAAATCGGCGCGATGATGCAGATCGGCGCGGCCGTCGCGTCGATGAGATACGCGAGCTTGGCGCGCGAAACGCGCTTCGCGTCGGTCACGGGACGCATCACGCTGCCCACGGTGAGGCAGTTGAAGTAGTCGTCCACGAAAATGAGCATGCCGAGGATGACCGTCGCCACCTGTGCGCCGATCCGCGACTTGATGTGCGTCTGCGCCCACCGTCCGAACGCCGCCGACGCGCCGGTCTTGTTCATCATCGCGACGAGCGAGCCGAGGAGGACGAGGAAGAGGAGGATGCCGATGTTGTAGGCGTCGGCAATCGAGTCGATGAAGCCGTCCTTCACGACATGCATCATCGTGCCCTCGAAGGCGAAGCCGGAGTAGAGAAGTCCGCCGGAGACAATGCCGACGAACAGCGACGAATAGACCTCCTTCGTGATGAGCGCGAGGAAAATGGCCAAAAGCGGGGGGAATACCGCCCACCAGGTGCCGAAAAAGCGGTTCTCCGTGCGAATCGTCTCCAGTGCCTTCGCCTCGTGGGCCTTGAAGTCCTTGTCCTTCTGGACGTTGTCCGCGTAGGCGTCGATATAGGATTTCGCGCCCTTGACGTCGTCCGCGTCCGCAACGACCGCCAGGTTGTACGCGGTGGCCGCGTCGTCAACGACGACGGACACGGGATACGACGGCGTTTCCGCCGGCGCATCCCCCTCCGCGAACGCGACCGAGGCAAAAGCCACCGCAGCCGCGATCAGAATGCTCTTCATGTCTTTTTCCCCGCTTTCGGACTAGATCAGAACGAGAGGCTTGCGGAGATTCCGCCGTAGAGGAGCCCGGCGTGCGCCTTGTGGTCGCCGCCGGAGGAATAGGAGTCCCATCCCTCGCAGTGGCGGACGCGGTGGTCGAGCTTGTAGAGGTAGTTGAGGTGCGCGCCGAGGGAAATGTTGTCCGTGAGCGCATAGCTGAGCGCGACGCCGTTGTCCCAGCCGCCGAACACGGCGTGCCTGATCTCCCCGTCCGAGAAGTGCCTCGCGTAAGGTCCGGTGTAGAGCGTCGTCTTGGAGACGAGCTTGAGCGAAAGCTGCTCGGCGAGCTTGAAGCTGCGGGAGAGCGCGAAGTCGATCATGATGGCGTCGTCCGGATGTCCGTGGCAGTTCTCCCAGAAGAACTTTATGCTAGGGACGACGAACTCGTTGTCGTATTCGGCGCCGAGCGTCCAGAAGTTCTGCGAACCCCATCCGCAGCGAGGATAGGTGTACCAGAGGTGGGACGCGGTGAGGTTGACCGGTCCGATGGAGTTGCCGTAAACGATCTCGTAGTCGAACTCGCCGAATCCGCCGAGCTGCTTGCCGCCGTTGCCGCGCGAGCGCGAGCTGTTGCGCTTGTAGAGCTCCTGGTTGGCCCAGACGTCCACCGCGACCCAGCCGAACCTCTCCGGGAGGTTGAACTGCAGCCAGGCGTCGTACTGCGCGTTGGGCGTGTCGGAGAAGATGCGGTTGTGGGAGACGTATGCGGAATTGAGGTCCATCTCTAGCGCGACCTCGTAGAGCGGGGACTCCTCCTTCTCGGCTTCCACGTCGGGAGCCTCCTCGGAACGGGCAGTGAATGCGAGAGCGGCGGCCATCGCGCCGATCGTGATCATCGTTTTCTTCATGTCTATCTCCTTTTGTGTTTTTGGATGAAATGTGTTCACTTCGCCCGTTCGCCGACGGCGAGCAGGTCCTTGAGCCGCGCAAGCTCCTCCTCGGAGACCTCGCGGTCCTCGAGTATGTCGAATAGCTCGGACTTTACCTTGTCGCGGAATACGGTGCCGACATGCACCTTGCCCAGGAACTCGCCGAGGCGTCCGTCGTGCCTCGCGTCGAAGATCTCCGCAGGCGTCCCCTCCGCGGCGATCCTGCCGCCCTCAAGGAAGAGGACGCGCGTCGCGACGTCGCGCGCGAAGCGCATCTCGTGCGTGACGACCACCATGGTCATGCCGTTCTTCGCGAGATCCTTCATCACGTCCAGGACCTCGCCCACCATCTCCGGGTCAAGCGCTGACGTCGGCTCGTCGAAGAGCATAACCTTCGGCTCCATCGCGAGCGAGCGCACGATCGCGGCGCGCTGCTTCTGCCCGCCAGAGAGCTGCTGCGGATACGCCTTCGCCTTGTCTTCGAGCCCGACGATCTTCAGGAGCTCGCGCGCCTTCTTCTCGGCATCCGCGGCGGTCGCGCCGCGCACGAGCTTCGGGGCGAGCGTGATGTTGTCGAGAATCGTCAGGTGCGGGAAGAGGTTGAAGTGCTGGAAGACCATGCCCATCTCGCTGCGGACGCGGTTCTTCGTCTTGTCGTCCGCCTTGACGATGTCGATTCCGTCGAAGATGATCGACCCCTCGGTAGGCTGTTCCAGGAGGTTCATGCAGCGGAGGAACGTCGATTTGCCGCCGCCGGACGGGCCGATCATCACCACGACCTCGCCTTTGCGGATTTCGGTCGCAAGCCCCTTCAGCACCTCGAGCTTTCCGAAGTTCTTCCTGAGATTTTCTATCTTGAGCAGTGTTTCAGACATGACGTTTCAGCTTTTCAGCCACAGGGGCGACGAGAGCTGTTTTTTCATGATAATCTCCATCTGGATTATTAGTATAATATCAAAATTTTCACGCGCTGTGTAAAAGAATCGCGGAAAGGGGATTTTGATTCCCTCACACAAAGTCTAAGGCTTTTGCCCCCTAGCAACCGGCTTCGTCCCCCGGTCGCTCACGGCGTAAGGAACACCCTGAACAACACGGGATTGCGGCGTTCGGACGGGTCGGGCAAGGCAAACGACATCGCCCCGTTCTCTATAAGCACCGCATCCGGGCGCACGGACTCCAGAACCGACACTTCGCCGCCGTCTAGCGAAAGATACTGCACGACAGGACGCGCCGCCGCGGATATCGCCACGTCGTCGCCGCCTACATTCTCCATCACTAGCGAAACAGCCCCGCCGTCCACAGGCTCGAAAGCGGCAACCTGCAAGCGCGTCGCATCGTCATGCGGCTCGCCCGTCAGCACGTATGGAGCCACGTCGTCGGTGCGGACCCCGCCTATGCCGGACGAGAGGCTGGCGGCGCCGTCCGCAAGAATGACTGCGTTTGGCGAAAGGCTGGCGCCGGACGGGCTGTTCCACGACGCCGTGCCGTATGCGCGCCTCAGGCTGCTGTCCGACGATATATTGTTGTTCGCCACGCTCGCGCCTGCGGAAACATAGGCGACATTGTCCCTCACGACCGGTTTCGCGTTGTTCACGTGTCCGACGATGCCGCCAGCCGAAGTGGTTGCGCCTGTCTCGGTTGCAATGCGTCCAGCGGGATCCAGCACGACGACGTTGTTCGTGACGACGATGTCGCCGGCCACGGGGCAGCTGACCCATCCGGCGATTCCGCCGGCGCATGCGTAGTCGGGGTTGATGTCGCCCTCGGCGGTGTTTCTGGCGAGCGAGCGGATAGTGCCGCCGACCTGCACGCGGTTGTTGCGCAACTCGATGTGCCCGCCGGCCGCGCAAAAGACGCTGCCCGCAAGGCCTCCGACATATGCGGGGCCCTGCACCTCGGAGCCCTCTCGCATGACAAGCTCCACGCCGTCGATTGTCGCCCCGTCGCCGACGCTTGCGGCAAGCACTGCCGTATGGTGTATGTTTGTGACGGCGGACAGCGTGTTAGCACTTGCGGACGCGGTCGTGTCGTTCCAGCGCGAAGCGCGGTTCACCACGCGTCCTGCAAGGTCTATGCGCAGGTTTTTGACCGTTCCCCTCAGATTGCGCACAAGCGCAGGGAATTCGTCGTACGCAAGCCACACGTCCCCTGGCACGGACAGCGCATGCCCGTCGCCGTCAAGCGTGCCGGAAAACTCCTCTATGGGCAGCGGATCGTGCGCGAGGGCGATGTCCGCCGTCAGTCTGGCCGACACGTCGCCGTGCGTGCGCAACCAGCGGAAATCGTCTTCGCTGTCGAGCAGATACGCGCCATCCGCATCCTGCGGCGGATCGGGCGGCGACCAGAGAGGCTGCGGCCATGCGGCCC
>Ga0265298_10009865_pt1 | contig 11340 bp, 12 predicted proteins | sample AusTroGonzalo_MG_3_FD_193486 | JGI IMG/M metagenome (GOLD analysis project Ga0265298, IMG submission 193486) | Bovine rumen microbial communities from tropical cattle in Woodstock, Queensland, Australia - Gonzalo_01 | ecosystem: Host-associated > Mammals > Digestive system > Stomach > Rumen ...
GTTCAGGATGACGCTGTTCTCTTTCGTCTTTACTTTCGTCTAAAACGCACTGCGCCTGAAACCCTTTCCAGGTCCCCACAACGCTGTAATAAAACAGTTCCTTGAACTGCTCGACAATCGCATCGCGTTCAACGACCAAGTTCAGCGTCGGTGTTTGCACACGCCCGACCGAAATCATCTTCCCGCGGCCAGCTGTGAGCGTGTAGGCGCGCGTGGCGTTCAGCCCGACCATCCAGTCGGCACGTTGGCGCAGTCTCGCCGCATAGCTCAAGTTCAAACGCTCGGTCGCATCTTCCAGATTCTTCCAAGCCTTGTCCAGATCCTTTGCCACATAGCTGTTCACCCACAAGCGCTTGACCTGCTTTTTGCGGAAGTCCGGCGTGTAGTCGAGAATCAAATCGAAAATCAAGTTACCTTCACGGCCTGCGTCCGCGCCGTTCACAAGCACGTCCGCCTTCGACATCATGTCGCGCACCACAGCAAGCTGCTTTCGCGTGCTTTCGATTTCCATCAACTTGAATTTTTCGGGCAACAGCGGCAAGTTCGAAAGACGCCAACCGCCCTCGAAACCAGGGTAGGCATCGAGCGGTGCAAGCGTAATCAAATGACCCACGCACCAAGTGATGCAGTGGTTCTTGCCGATGAGGCAACCGTCGCCTTGCGTAAACTTTTCCCCTTCGATACGCTCCAACATGGGCTTGTAATGCTGATTGGCTACGGAAGGTTTTTCGGCGACGAGTAGAATCATAGTTTGCGAAAAATATAATTTAATTCTTGAATGGCTAGTAAGAAAATTAAGTTCTTATTGTGGGATCGCTTTAGTGAATTACGAGAGTCGCTTTTTTAGTTTTTTGAAAGATTTCTTCAAGATACTTGTTAAAACAAGCCGACTATAAAGCCACAAAATTTTATTATATAGCCGTAGATAGAAAATACGAACATGATTGGCCAAAAAGAGGAAAATGGCAAAATTGGAACAACTCCGATTGCAGCAAAAATCATCCATACCTTTCTTTGGACAATCTCTATTTTCAACGAAAACAAATCAAGCAACAACAAAACAGCCGAAGCCAACGTCATTAAAGGGAATAACAAATATACAATGTCATCCGACCAAAAGCTATAGGTCCTTTTTATCAAGGCTGCCGGCGTATAATGAATGGTCAAGCACGCTACAGAAATAAACGCAGTCAAGGTAAAGAACTTATCTATCAATTTCTTAATCAATTGGACCACCTCATAAAACAGCGTGCCGTGCTAATTCCACGATTGAGATATTCTTTCTGGATTACAATTTTATCGCTGAACGGGCTTGGCTTTATTGTAAAGCCATCTAATGGTTCAGTATCATAAATAATTATGATAGAATCTTGCCTGTCATCAATCCCAATACCCGTCCCCTGAACAACGGCCCCAATACCTCTACGGGGTTCAAACCGATATGTTAAAATATCTTTCTTAACGTTATCTTTGTTCTGATACTCTTGTTCTAGAAAAAGTTTCTTGCCATCCAATTCGCACTGCTTTAGATTTTTATCTCCATATTCATAAATAGGATAAGTTTCCCCTTCTTGGGGATAAGGATTATAACACGAGTGAACAAAAATCAAATATGAAAGAAAGATTATGGTAAAGGTAATTTTCGCCCACAAATCATTCTTTTTAAAAAACTGAACCGCTTTAAATATTTTTTCCGATATTTGCATACAACAGATATAATGTACAAAATCTAGGTTGATTTCGTGTGATATCACATTGATTGGACTTGACAGAATATTTACTTTGGCTCTGTCAAGCTAAATCGTATTTTTTCATAAAAATTGCGTTTCCGCGGCCTGTTTTTCGCTTTTCAACTGCGGTTACGACAGTAAATCTATCTAGTCTTATAGCATTATTTATCTTTTTTCAGTACCCGGATTCAATTCTGTTGATTACAATTCTGTTTTGCCTTTTCCATTCGCTGCCTCATGGATTATCCCGAACAAGAAATGTCCCTTTTTTGCGCTCAAAAATGTATATTTAACTCTAGAAAGGCTTTTCCTATTATATGCGCAAATAAATTAATGGTAAAATAATGAAGAAGTTTCTGATTTTTGCAATTTTGTTGGCTCTTTACGGCTGCACATCGGATGACCCTTCCGAAATTGTCAAGCCTGAACCTGTAGAAATTCATTGGTCACTTTCGGGCACCTTCGGTAACGCCACTGTAGATTCTGCCAAGGCTGATACGGAACTGCCGCGAATGGTAAAACGTACAGGCACGTCCACAATGCATCTGGACGGTTTCGATACCGCCTATTTCGATAAGAAAATCTCGCTACGCCACCTACAGGTCAGTGCTGGTGACGAAGTTGACATCGATGACAATGGCAATTTCACTTTTGACAACCAGACCGTATTCGGATTGTGCGAGAACACGAACTCCATCAAGATTATCCCGAAAGCCAAGGAAAACGTAACACTCCGGCCATCGGCCATCATTCTTTATTCTTATATCGATGGTTACTACCAGTACCAATAAACGAATTTGAGTGACATATGAAAAAAGTTCTTTTTTTGATTTTTTTATGCGCATGGATTGCTGGGTGTAGCGACTCCTCGTCAACGTTCCCTTCAGAAAATCCGAAAGAATCTATACAGCCTATTGAACGTGCCGATTCGCTTTACGTAAAAATCCTCCATTATAACGGGACGGACAAAATCTACGAACTCGCCGCATATCAGGATTCCTATCTCTTCAACGGAGAACTTGGCGATGGCGACCATTATACCATTGAACGAAACTTCTATATCGACACCGTCGTTTTTGATGTTTCTCCAAGATTCCACCAATGTAAGGATTCTAGTTCCTTGACATACAAGATTGACGGTAAAAAGGTCGAAACGGTCGAATCGAAATGGGGACGGCAGGCACTCTCCCTGCCCGACGAAGAAAAGCATACTATTGAAATCTCGGCAGAGTCAACCTGTAATCGGACAACGGTCACATTTGACATCGTTCCATCCGAAAATCCTGGGAAAATATTCAAGCATGTCGATCGCTTTTACCTGAGTTTTTCCCCGAGAATAAACTCCCTCAGCTACAAGAATGGCTCCTTGTTCTTCACCATATTTCCTAGCGTGGCTCCGCAATACTACGAAGGCGATACGACTCTCTCCCGATGCAAGTTGATGAGCGGCGATGACAGCCTCATCATCCCTATAACATTCGATAAGTACAAAAAACGCTTGGGGACCCTAGCTCACATAAACGCGGACAGCACCAAGCTTACCTCGTTTACGGATACGCGTAAGGATTTTTCGCTTACCTGCGCTCTGTATTACCAATCGTGGAAAGTCCCGGCCAAGGTCGATTCGGTCAATTATTTCCAGCCTTTCTCCGTGTCTTTTAAAAAGACCATCGAAGCGCCCTACATTGGCGAACTCAACGGGAAAATTGATATCTTGCGCGAAAGCGATTTGCTGTCTTACCTTGTAATAATTCGCGCCCATAAAAGGGGAACCGACGAGGTTGTGCACAAGATATACTACGATTACATCCAGGACACCCTTCGTGTTGGCACAAACTGGTACCTTCCTCAAGATTCCCTCGGCTGTCTGGTTGATATAGATTCCATATACGCCTATACACTGCCCTATGTGCTGGCAACTCCGGAGTCGTACAAAATATGGGATTATCTCCATTCGAAATACGCTATAAGCTGTCTGGACGGTAAATGGTGCTCCGAAGACGCCGATATGAAACAAGATTTTGACACGACTCTCGCGAAGCTTTTTACCAAGCACGATGGAATGGATCCGCATACATGGATGTCTGCGTTTGCATGGGAAAGAGACCCTCCCGGCCCCTGTAACTTGCCAAAGTCCAGTTCCAGTTCCAAGAAAGTCGAAATTAGTTCGAGTTCCGCCTTCGAAACATGTACCGAAGACAATCTCGGAAAAATGGATTCCATGTCTGTTGGCCAATTTGTGTATTACTATGTATGTTATTTTCAAACATGGAATGACGCTACTGATAACGAAATCTATTTAAAGAAATCATGTACAAGAAAAAACAATGGTGAGGTTGTTATAGACGGAAGAGGTTTAAAATACATCTGTGCGTCTGACTGGCGTCTTGCAACAATTTACGATGAAGAAACTATCGATTATACAAATCCAGATATTGATTACAAGACTTTTACGGATAATCGGAATGGAAAAACATACAAGATTGTAGATATCGGGACACAAACTTGGTTTGCTCAGAATCTATCCTACGACACGGATTCTATAACAGGTGCATCATGCAAGGCTGCTGAACCCATAAATTGCGAAAAAGGCGGATCGCTGTATTTATGGACGACCGCAGTTGCTTTGCCGCAGAAATACCAGAAAGAAAAGGCTAAAGGTTTATTGGAAGATCCTGTGCAAGGTATTTGCCCCGAAGGATGGAGGATGCCCAACAAAAAGGATTGGGAAACTTTAAACACCTATGTTGAGAAAAACAAAAAGGCCGAAACGGTCGCAGAGGCTTTAAAGGCCAAGGGAGCATGGAATTTTGATCGTTTTGAGCGAATTTGGGATCGTAGCGAGCAAATTACAGATGAGTTCGGCTTTTCTGCCGTCCCTGCCGGAACCACTGCTGGAGATGGAGATTATTTTACTCGCTTCTGGTCCACGACTGAATCGGAAGTGTTTCAAAATGGAGTCTTTCAATTTGTGTTAAGAGATGATGTGGACTCCTACATCGCTGAAGATATTGATAAAAGTACCCCTGTTTCCGTTCGCTGCATTAAAAACAAAGAGTAGCACGAAGCCTCTCCCTACAGAAAGGGGTTGATTTGCATGAAAAAACTTGTTTTGTCTATAGACTGTCTCAGAAATAGCTATTAACGACTTCGGGTATTATTCTGTGTTCGTGGGCTTTTTTCTTTTTAAGACAACATGATTGAATGGGAAGGCTACACTGATCCAGAACTTGGAATTCCTGTTTATAGCCTTTACGGCGAACACCGCGAACCGACGGCGGAAATGCTTTTGCATGTGGACGCGATGCTTGTGGATTTGCAGGATGTGGGTGCGCGCTATTACACGTTCATCTGGACGCTGTTCCTCTGCATGAAAGCGTGCGAAAAAGTGGGTATCCCGGTGGTCGTGGTGGACCGTCCGAACCCGATTAACTGCGTGGATGAAGAAGGCCCGGTGCTGGACCTCAATTACACGAGTTTTGTGGGGTTCCATAGCATTCGCACGCGCCACGCAAAGACGATTGGCGAACTGGCAGAACAGTTCAAGGCCGAACGTTTCCCGAAGTGCGAACTTTACGTGATGCACATGGACGGCTACGATAAAAAGATGTGGTTTGACGAAACGGGGCTTCCGTGGCAGCGACCGCCGAGAATGTTGGCTGCATCTCCGGTGAGCTTGACTCCCAAAATGCGGGCGCTACGCATGAGAATTTTGACGATGTCCTTTTCGTTGTAAAGTTCCAGGCGGTACTGTAAGCCGAAACGGTCACGGAGGGGGCCTGTCAAAAGCCCGCTGCGGGTTGTGGCGCCGACAAGCGTAAAATGCTTGAGCGGGAGATTCACGCTCCTTGCCGCAGGACCAGAGTCCAGCATAATGTCGAGCCTAAAATCTTCCATGGCGAGGTAGAGGTATTCTTCGACGACGCTGTTCAAACGGTGGATTTCGTCGATGAACAGAATGTCGTTTTCTTGCAGGCTTGTGAGAAGCCCCGCAAGATCGCTTGCCTTTTTGAGAACGAGCCCGCTCGTAATGTGGATGTTCACGCCCATTTCTTTCGCGATGATGCTCGAAAGCGTCGTCTTGCCGAGTCCCGGAGGGCCCGCAAAAAGGCAATGGTCGAGCGCATCGCCGCGGTGCTTTGCCGCTTCGATGGCGATGGAAAGACTTTCCTTGATGTCGTCCTGGCCTGTAAATTCGCTTAGGCTAGGCGGGCGCAAGTTCCGGTCGGAATCGCTTTCGTCAAAAGAGCATTTCTGCGGAGAAATTATACGCTGATCTTCCATATTCTAGTTCTTGGTCAATGGTCAGTAGTCAATGGTCTATCGTTTAATTACTAATTACAAATACTTGAGAGCTTCCGGGATAAGTGCAGCCGCGTCCGCGCTGTCGCCAAGAACTTCGACCGCCTTGACCACCGCCTTCTCTGCTGCCGGGTCTTTGACACCAAGCGTATGCAGAGCCAAAACCGCCTCCAGCTTTGCGCCCGTCAGAGCGCCGATGCCCGTGATACCGCTCCCTTCGACTTCGCCCAACGACTGCAACATCGCGCCCGCTTTATCCTTGAGCGTAAGCGTCATCTGCTCGCAAGTCTTTTTGCCGAGCCCCTTGATTTTGCTGAGAGCGGCCTTGTTGTCGTTTGCAATCATGTTCAAAAGGTCGGCAGGCGTCACGCCGCTCAGAATGCGCTGTGCCATCTTTGGGCCGACCCCGTTCACGTCCAGGAGCATGAGGAACAGATTCTTTTCGGTCGTGTCGGCAAAACCGAATAGCGTCATGGAATCTTCGCGTACCACGAGATTCGTGTGCAAAGTGACCTCGACGCCCTCTTCGGGGAGCTTGCCTGCCGTATAGGCCGAAATATTGACGCCGTAACCGACCCCTGCACATTCCACAACGACAAACGTAGGGGTTTTCTGTACCAAAATGCCACGAATCCGCTCAATCATAAATTCTCCAAATATGCACTTTTGTGCTGCTGCTCAAATATTCACTCTTTGGAGGGGCTCTGTCGGGCCAGACCGTACTTTTGGGTCGAAACTGCAAAAAAGCTGCGAAAATGGCCCTCTGGCTCTGTTAGGCCAGGCCGTATAGCTGCGAACATGCTGCGGACCGCCGAATGACCATTTCAGCGTAAAAACATCGGTCATGCAGCCGAAAAACAGTTTTGGAAGGGCTTACGGATTGAGGATTTTTTGCTAGCCGGGCACAAGTGTACAGTTTAGCCCGACAGAGCCAAATAACGGTAATGTAGAAATTAGCTTTTGAAGTATTGTCTGATTTTCTTTATTGTAAACAAAGAGGGTATTAATAGGTCATTTGATGATTAGGTAATTTTTTTTAATCAAAGACTACACAGAAATCCCTTTACAGGTGAATCTATAAACATTGCATAAATGCAGAATAGGAGGATTATAAATGGAAAATTTAGATGTCAATTTTGTTATAGATGGGTTTCCTTGTCAAGGGTTTCTGAACCAAGACGACAATACATTTTATCTCGATGTGAAATCATCTTTTCCAACCATCTCTTACAAACCAAGAAAAATCACTTGTTGTCATGAACAACACGTCTTTGTCCTGTACAATAATCAAATTTCTTCTAGAAGAATTTTTCCCGAGTTTGTCGTTGAAAATTACGAAAGGCCTTTTTTCAACGCTTTTGAATTTTACCTAGATGGTTTACAGGATTTTTTATCTGTATCTGAATATTATGAAGGAAATGTCTTTTGTGAACAGGTAAAAATTGATGGGGTAGGGTATATTTGCGAATGTGTCAATAATGCCGAGAAAACCATTGTCAAGGTAACTTCCCCTTGCCAGTACATTAAAATTGAAAAGATTAGCGGCATTGTTTTACGATTTGTCCAGTTGTTTACGCTTGTAAGTTATAAGCGGATAACGTGCACGTCTATACATATTGTGGAAGACGGAAAAAAGTATGAGCTATTTTCTTTGCAGTGTAAGCTGTTCTCAGGGAATAAAAGACGCCATTATTCTTTACTGCATGCGGGGTTGATTTACAGCAATGGCTGGTGGAAGAATATCCTTGATAATTATTTTGGAACAAATAGTGATTTCTTTGCGTCTTGTCTGAATGGATATATTTCGCAGATAGATGCTGATTTATTTTGGCAATGTAAAATCATATGCATTTGTGGAATTTGGAATTGGTTAGGGAAGAAAAATATTAATAAGGATATTTCCTTATATGATGGTTTTTGCATTCTTTATAAACGGTTTGATGAAATTGTGCATCTTTTGTTTCCTGGAGCCTTGAAAGACTTTGAATTGCTGAAAGATGCAAGAAATGAGGCTGCTCATGGTGAATTGGTAAATAGAACTCAAGAAGAATTTGATGAATTATATCAGGCTTTTCGTAGAATTCGGCTACTGACAATAGTCTTTATATATCAGGAATTGGGCTTGCCATTGCTCTTTATTTGTGAGTGTATCCGATATTCTCTCCACGATTGCGTGAGAAATGTTGAATTAGATGGATTTGTACTGGCGCAAATTATTAAAGATATTCCTTTTTTTGATGTTGACGAGAAAACATGGGAATATTTCTCTCAGCCTCGGATATATTCTTGTTTCGTTTATAATCCGTCAAAGAATATGTTGGAATTGGATAAAACCACAACAGAACTCGCTTGGAATGAACATTTGCGAGGCGATGAGCCTTTTTATGGAAACTATGTGGCCAACGTTTGCCCAAATTGTAAGGAACCGGTGTACCAAAATACCATTTTCATAATTTGCGGAGATGCTCATAAAGAAATTAACGGATCGTATTTGCTTAATTACGAAGATGTTCCTGCCGAATTAAAGGAAAAATGCGAAAAACAGCGGACCGATTTGTTGCTTCGGCGTGTCCAGCGAAATGTTTCCCGCGTTTCACGTTAGGAATCGAAATACATGATTTCCCTATGTTGGCTATAGTTTGCAATCTTTCTGTTTTTGCTAACAACTGTTTGCAAAATTTGCAAAGTTTCACTTTCTCAAAATTTTTCATTGTAGATTAGAGCTTCTGAACTTAACAGGAGGCTAATCTATGACTCAAAAATTCTCTCATGACTCTTATGTTCGCTCGGTGTTGAAAGATCCCGCTCGAACAGCGGAACTTCTTCGCCTTGCGTCTCGAAAAAACAGTAATCTCGCTCAATTTCTTGCGACGGTAAATCTTGACACTTTGCAAGAGATTTCAGAAGCTTTCAGTGACACGGCTACACATGGTGACGGCGACTTGGCATTTACTGTGAAACTCGAAAGCGACGAACCCAAGCAAGCCGAACTTCTCGTTGGCATTATCGAAGAACACAAGAGTTATCCTGAAACGGGAATTATCCCGCAGCTGGTCAAGTACTGGTTTCAGATTATGTTTCGCAATCAAAAGAACATTCCAACCGTCGCTATCGTCTTGTACAATGGTAAAGATCCATTCCGCATAGAAAAAGAGGTAATGTACCCGAATTATCCTGAATACTACCACAAGATTGGATTGCCGTTCTTATTGGAAGTCGTCGACGTGAGTGAAATCTTCGAAGATTTTGAAATTCCGCAAATATCTCCAAAAATTGCGCTTGCGCTAGTTGCTTTGAAGTATGTTTTTAACGGGGAAAAACTAAAAAAATATCTGAAACCAGCTATGGCTGGACTCAAGTCTCTCCCTCGCGAAGAGGCTGAAGACTTTCTTACCCAAACTTTTATATATTTAAGACACTGGTTTAAAGGCGAAGCCAAGGAGCAGTTCAAAATGGATTTCAAGAAATGCAGCGAAGTTTATGGCTACAAGTCTATTGCCGAAGTCGAAGAAGAGGAAATGGCGGAAAAACTGGCTCAACGAGATTGGGATTGGATTGATGCAATGATTGCCAACGATATTCCCATTGAAAAGATCGCCGTTATTTCCGGTCGTTCCAAAGAAGATATACTCTCAAGAAAACATTGATTGCTTTTCTTAGTAAGCAGATTATTCAGCCCGACTTGGTCGGGTTTTCTTTTTGGGTGCTCCTTCCTAGTTGCAGCTTGACAATGTATAGGAGAAAAGACAGATTGCGTTTAATATGTGGGCTTGACAGAACCGTTACTTTAGGGTGCATTTGTGTATATGAAAGAACGGCGCAAGCGTAATCAAGTGACCCACGCACCAAGTGATGCAATGGTTCTTGCCGATGAGGCAACCGTCGCCTTGCGTAAACTTTTCCCCTTCGATACGCTCCAACATGGGCTTGTAATGCTGATTGGCTACGGAAGGTTTTTCGGCGACGAGTAAAATCATAGTTTGCGAAAATATAATTTATTTTTATATCGATTCGCTGGGGGCTAGATGATTTGCAAAAAATGCGGTAGAGTATACGAAGACGACATGCCTAAGTGCTTGTGGTGTGATGCTCCGAACGAAAACAAAGCAAGTCCAGCGGATTTCAAACATGTAGATGACGGTATTTCAGAATCGACTTCCATCCACTCGGAATGTGATGTTCGTGCTGAACGGGCTATATATTGGCTCAAAACATTTTTTTTCATCAACCTTATCTACTTTATTCTCCCCATGACATTCCTTTTTTGGGGGGCACCCCGTAATCCTATAGAAGAATTCGGTATCCCCACTATAGTCGCTGGTTGTTGGTTATATATGTTTCCTTTATATGTAGGTGCTACTTTAATTGGTATTATTTTTATTCCTTTTATTTGGTTATCCTTTTTACCGTTAACCATTATGTTTGTAGTTTCTTTATGCAAGTGCATTAAGCACTACTGTAGTTGGTTTTATTTTTTTGAAAAAGAACAGCAGCATTTTACGAAAAAGAAATATTCGCCTTGTGATGCTGTCTTTTTTTCACTATTTCCCATAGTCGGTCCGGTATTTCAGTTTTTTATTTTTCGCGGTATGCTTGCTTGGCAAAAAGAGTCGGTTGAAAAGAATTATCTAGATTACGCGAACCTTTCAAGTTGGGTCCTTCCAATATTTCTTATTACTGGCGTTGTTATGCATGTTGGATTTTTAATAGTCGGCTTTATTTCAACGTGGTTTACTGGTGTGTGGTTTGCAAGTGTATTTTCATGTATAGTTCTTTTTATCTGTTACCTTAAAATTATAAGAACGATCACCGTGAATGCTTGCACAATTCATTCCTTGACCGCTAATAATTGATTATTGTTTTATCTTAGCTCAGAAAACGGTTGTGTTTTGGAAATGTTATTTCATCATTGTTCAAAAAGAAACTATGTAAAGCAAAAAATCAATCTCTTTTTGCCTTGAAAAGGTATATTATCTGCAATCACGCATGGAGGTTTCAGATGGATAAAGACCTAAAAGAACTCATGGAAAAACATAATGTTCCTTGCAAGGTTGAAAAAGTTAAGAAGGAATCGCTTGACTTGAATCCGCAGGATAGAGTCGTTGATTGTGACTACATTGATCCAGCTGGTTTTCCGCACTGGGATAAAGATTAGTTTTTTGGGGAGTTTTCTCTGCGCTCTCCCATATCCCCCCTTGCCATTTCCCGCCAATCTTTGTATATTGCCTTACATGAGAAAAATCACGAACCTTCTACTTCTACTTAGCATCGCTACCGAAGCGAGGTTTTAGGGATTTTTCAAAGAACT
>Ga0265298_10009866_pt1 | contig 11340 bp, 13 predicted proteins | sample AusTroGonzalo_MG_3_FD_193486 | JGI IMG/M metagenome (GOLD analysis project Ga0265298, IMG submission 193486) | Bovine rumen microbial communities from tropical cattle in Woodstock, Queensland, Australia - Gonzalo_01 | ecosystem: Host-associated > Mammals > Digestive system > Stomach > Rumen ...
CAGCAGCATTGTCATGAAAGCGTTCGAGAAAATTCTGTCAGTTTCTTCCCTTTCAGTCCTGCAGTACATCATTGAGAACTTGCTTCCGCCGCCCATTCCGAGCATAAGACCGAAGCCGTTCAGGAAGTTGAACACAGGCAGAGCCAGGTTCAGGGCTGCAAGACCTTCCGACCCCATTCCCTTGGAAATAAAGAACGTATCGATCAGTATATAGACTGATACGCCCACAGAGCTGATGACATTTGCCAATATGTACCTGAAAAAATCACTACGTATTGGTCTTCTGTCCATTAAAAATGTTTACCCCCCTGTAAACGAAGGCGACAGGTCCCAAAGACCTGTGTGCAGTGAAGATCCGGTAACATCTTCACTGACTGTTTCTCTAATACATGAATACATTATATCACAATATCACCAAAAATAACAGACCTGTTTTGTAAGTTTGTACGAATGACGAAAATGAATACTGTACAAAGTGGAGTAACTGCGACATTATACAATGAGGGGAAGAAAAATGCTTTATTTATTGTTGAACTTTGTGGTCGGGGCTTAGTTCGGGCAGAAGAAACGGGCTGCGGAAGAGTACAAAAAAAGAGCGCTCCAAAACGGAACGCTCTTTATTATCCATGTTACATGATCAAGCTCTTTCAACCTTACCTGAACGCAGGCATCTTGAGCAAGCGTAGATATGACAAGGAGTACCCTTGACGATAGCCTTAACACGCTTTACGTTAGGCTTCCATGTTCTGTTGGAACGTCTGTGTGAGTGGGAGACCTTGATACCAAAGGTTACGCCCTTTCCGCAGATATCACATTTTGCCATTAGGTTGCACCTCCTTAACTAACCTGTAAAAATACAACATGATTATTTTATCACATAATCAGAAAAAAAGCAAGTGTTTTTTGAAAAAAAACTAAAAAAATTTTTTTTGACATATAAAAATACTTTTTTACTTGAAATAAACAGTGATTTATAGTATAATATATATTGTATATATCTATACAGAAATAAAAGCAGGATATGCTTTCAGGAAAGGATTTTCATATGTTCGGTAGTCTGGATATTGAAACATTTTTAAAGTATTTTTCAAGAATAGTCACGCTTCTTCTTGTAATACCGATACACGAATCAGCTCACGGTCTGGTGGCAAAATGGCTTGGAGATGACACGGCGCTCAGGCAGGGAAGGATATCTCTGAACCCGTTTGTGCATATTGACCCGTTTGGCGCTATCCTTATGATAACCGGAGGCTTCGGCTGGGCAAAACCTGTCCAGGTAAATCCGCTGAGGTTCAAGAAATACCGTGCAGGATTTGCGCTGACGGCTCTTGCAGGACCTGTCTCGAACCTTATAGCCGCTTTTCTGTCGGGACTTGCTCTGGCTATAATACTCTCCACTGAAAAAGGTGTTGTGGCATGGGTCTCTACTTTCGGAAAGCAGTTTACGACTCTTGGCTGTGTGACTTTGCTTCTTTATTATCTGTTCTACATCAATATCGGACTTGCGATATTCAACCTTATACCTATACCTCCTCTTGACGGCTTCAATATACTCCGCGCCTTTACTCCGGAGAAGTTTGACCGCTGGATATTCCAGCATCAGAGAGAGATCAACTACGCATTCTTTGTACTGCTTATTCTTATAAGCGTTATCCCCGGTGAGCGTTCACCGCTCAATATCGCTACACAGAAGGTCGGCGCCCTGCTCTGGAAGGCTGTTGCGTGGATACCGAATAAATTCGGTCCTTTCAGCGGTATATTATAAAAAGGAACTGACTGAAGTATGCTCTACAGATTATTGATTTTTTTTCTTGCTCTTGTAAGCAGAGCTCTCATCCTGACCGCTGTAATGCCTCTTGCCTGCTATGCAAAGGTATGGACTGCAAAGAAGCTGGGCGACAGGACTGCCGAGAGAGCGGGCAGGCTCTCCCTTGATTTCAGAAAGCACACCGATTTCTTCGGTATTATTGTAATACTGGCATTCGGTTTCGGCTGGTCAAAGGAGATAAACATAGATGTATCAAGGCTGAAGAACATGAAGCGCGATGTTACGCTCATATCACTTGCTTCACCTTTAACGTACTTCCTTATGTACATAATCCTGAGGAATGTCGGCGGAGCTGTACTGAGCATATCGCCTGATGTGTTCATTCTCCAGTGTGTTTGCGCAGTATTAAACAAGGCGGCTTTTGCCTCTCTGTTCTTCGGCGTAATAGCTCTTCTGCCCATACCGCCGCTTGATGGCTTCCACATATTCTATCAGTTCTCGTGGCCTAAGTTCAGACGCTGGTATTTCACGAATTATCAGAAGATAACAGTATGGTCAAGATATATCCTCATATTTATTTTCTTTATGGGAAGCATAACAGACGGAGCGTTCTCTGTACTTGACCTTCTTGGAAATTTGTGGAGACTTCTTCTCGACCGTCTGGTCTTCTTCGGTACGGGACCTATACAGATTTTTTGACGATCATCAACGGCATCGCCGCAGGCGCAGTATCTGCGGCGGTAAGTGGATTCATGGTGAAATATGGAAAGTATATCATTCAAGCTTGAGGTATTTGAAGGACCTCTCGACCTGCTGCTGAGCCTTATCGCAAAGCATAAGCTGAATATATGCGATATAGAGATATCGAAGCTGCTGGAGCAGTATCTCCTCTATATAGATCAAGCTCATGAGCAGAACCTTGAGCTCGCAGGAGAATTCCTGGAGATGGCTGCAAGGCTCATATATATAAAAACAGCTTCGCTCCTGCCGCAGCCGGAAGAGGCTGAGCAGATGAAGAAGGAGCTGGAGGGTGCTCTCATTGAGTATTCGCTCTGCAAGATAGCTGCAAAGCAGCTTGCAGACGCTTATGTGGGCGGAGATATTTTCGTTCGCAGCCCCATGAAGATAAAGGCTGACATGACCTATACCCTTGTGCATGAGCCTGAAAGACTTGCCATCGCCTACAGCGCCATATCGCTGAAGACAATAAAGTCTGAGCATGCAAAGCTACACGTTGAAAGCAAGATCAATTCAGTTGTGAAGCGGCGAATAGTATCGGTAATGTCAAAGGTTGTCCATGTGCTCAGGGAGCTTTACACCACAGGAGAGGTGTGTATGGACAAGCTGTACGACGGAGTTACCGACCGCTCGGAAAGAGTCGCTACTTTCCTTGCAGTGCTGGAGCTTACAAGGTCAGGCAGGATAACCATAAGCGACGACAATCTGATGATATTCTTCAAGGGAAGAAAGAACGGAGTGAAGAAATCTTGGAGATCAAGGACAAGCTCGGAGCAATAGAGGCTATACTCTTTGCAAGCGGTGAGCCAATCGAGATATACCGCCTTTCAGAGGCGAGCGGAGTTGACGCGGGAACGCTGCCTTCCATGATAAGGCTGCTCAATGAGCGCTATGAGGATTACGGCAGCGGTATATGCATAAAGAAGCTGGACAGTAGCTTTCAGATGTGTACCCGTGAGGAGTATGCGGAGCAGGTACGTTCAGCGCTTGAGACAAAAAGAACAACGCCCCTTTCAAACGCCGCGATGGAGGCTCTTACGATAATAGCTTACAACCAGCCTGTTTCAAAGGGCTTTGTGGAGAATGTCAGAGGCATAGACAGTTCATCTGTAATAAACAATCTTGTGGAGAAGGGACTCGTTGAGGAAGCGGGACGTCTTGATGTTCCCGGAAAGCCCATAGTCTACAGGACTACTTCTGTTTTCCTCAGGAGCTTCGGACTTAGCTCCACAGCAGATCTTCCGCCTCTGCCCGGTCAGAGCGACCTTGTTCTCGAAACCGAGGACGAGTTTGTGGAAAGGGAGATGGCAGACTCCGCACAGGAATAAAATAAACGAAAGGAGCGGCAGGAATGATCGTACTGAAGATTCTGCTGTATATACTTCTTGCCGTTCTCGGCATAATACTTATTATACTTATAACTCCTGCCGGAGGAGAGTTCAGTTACACCGACGGCAAATTCACATACAAGGTCAGACTTTGGGTGATAAACATTATGGACTCCGAGGGCGGCGGTCTTTACAACTGGTGGAAAAAACGTAAAGCAGCTAAAAAGGACAAGCCTGAGAAGCCTGAAAAGCCCAAGCCTGTAAAGGAGAAAAAGGAAAAAAGGAAAAAGGAACGGGAGCAGTACGAGTGGGAAAAGGAACTTGACGATATCCCCGTAAACGATCCGGAGACAGATATGCTCCCGGCAGAGACAGTTACCGATGCGTCTTCGGCTGCCGGAACTCATTTTGAAAGCGTTCCCGACAGCTTCAATGAGGAAGAATCTCCTGAGAAAAAGGACAAAAAGAAGAAAAAGGACGATGAGGATACCTTCACGGACGAAGAGGAAGAGCCGGAGAAGGAAGAGGAGAATAAGACTCTCAGCGATAAGGTCGAATTCCTTGTGGATATATGGGAAAGCGCTCAGCGTCCTTTGCTGAAGATATTCAAGGGATTCAGACTGAAAGACCTGTATATCGATTTCGTTATCGCTGACGATGACGCCTGCGACTGTGCGCTGAAGTACGGAAAGTATTCCGCGCTTGTATATAACGGCATAGCATTTTTCAGTCAGGTCTTTACCGTAAGACTCAAGACAATAGATGTACGTCCGCAGTTCGGCGTTTCAAAGGGGCGCTGGGACGCAGCCGGAAAGCTTTATTTCCGACTCGGTACTCTGGTTATAGCAGGAGCATGGTTCCTGATAACATATTTATTTAAAACATTCCTACCAAATAAACTCAGAAAGCGTAAAATGAAAAAATCCGCCGCAAGGCAGAAGTGAGGTATAAAATATGAGTGCAAACAATACACCTGTAAGTGATCTCCTGGGCATATCGATCGAAAAGATCAAGGAAATGGCTGATGTAAATTCTATTATCGGTGAGCCTATAAAGCTTCCTGACGGTACTACCGTTATCCCTGTATCAAAGGTGAGCTACGGCTTTGCTTCGGGCGGCTCGGATCTGCCTTCAAAGTATGACAAGGATCTTTTCGGAGGCGGCGCAGGCGCAGGAGTTTCCATAAAGCCTGAGGGTTTCCTGGTCATAGCTCCCGACGGTTCTGCCAAGATGGTGAATATGGAAGGCGCAAACGATCCTATCAGCAACGCTATAGAAAAAATGCCTGCTATAATCGATAAGGTAAGTGGCTTCATAAACAAGAAGAAGGGCGGAAGCACTGATGATAAGGCTTCCGGTGTCACAGACGGTTCAGTACCGATAAACTGAGCATAAACTGCTGAAATGCGGCATATCCTTTAGCATAGCTATTATGCGGAGGTGTGCCTGTGAAAAGAATCGTATCTGTATCTGCGGCAGTTTTACTGACGGTCTTACGTGTATGCGGTACCGCAGCTTACGGTGCTGAAGAACCTGATATTTCAGCAAAGGCGGCTGTTCTGATCTCAGCTGATACGGGTGAGGTGGTTTACGCCCGTAACGCTTCGGAAAAACTCCCAATGGCAAGCACTACCAAGATAATGACGGCTCTGCTTTGCCTTGAAAGCGGAGGGCTCTATGACGAGTTCACCGTGGACAGTCAGGCAATAAAGGTCGAGGGATCCTCAATGGGGCTATGCGAGGGCGATACAGTCACAAAGTACGCGCTCTGCTGCGGTATGCTGCTGCCATCAGGCAATGATGCTGCAAACGCGGCTGCCGTAAGGATAGCAGGAAGCATAGAAGCTTTTGTTGGGCTTATGAACGAACGTGCCCGTAAGCTCGGACTTTCAAAGACATATTTCGTGACACCCTCCGGACTTGAAGGAGATGGACACGGTTCGGCGGCGGCAGATATGGCTCTGCTTGCCCGTGAAGCTCTGAAAAACCGGCTTTTTCGTGAGATATGCTCACAGGAGTCTATCAAAGTGAAGTTCGGCAGTCCGCCTTATGACAGGTGGCTGAAGAATACAAACAGGCTGCTTTCCATGTATGAGGGAGTATACGGCGTAAAGACCGGTTTTACTGACGAGGCGGGACGCTGCCTTGTGTCTGCCTGCAGGCGTGACGGAAAGGACCTTATATGTGTTACTCTCAATGACCGCAATGACTGGGACGATCACATCGCAATATACGAATACGGCTTCGCTGCGGTCAGGCAGCTGGAGCTGGAGCTTCCGGACGATATCAGCGCGGATATAGTTGGTTCTGCTTCGGATAAGCTGCGGCTCGTCCCTGAAAAAAGCAGTTATACAGTCACGACGGTGACAGGAAATGCCGATGATTTTACATATACCGTTCTCAGGCCGCCGTTTCTCTACGCTCCTGTCAGGGAGGGGGAGAAAGCTGCAGAGCTGAGGATATGCTTCTTCGGACGCGAGGTATGTACGCTGCCGCTGTATGCAGCAGAAAATGCTGAGATAAAGGCTGCGGATAAGCCGGAAAGCAAAAAGGGTATCCTTTCAGGGCTCAAAGAATTTCTCGGGAGGTTTTTCTCCCGTTAAGGACAGGATAAAAGTGGAAAAAATAAGGATTCAGAAAATGATCGCCGACAGCGGCGTTTGCTCCCGCAGAAAAGCAGAGGAGCTTATAGCACAGGGCAGGGTAAAGCTCAATGGTCACCCGGTAAAGCTTGGTGACAAGTGCGGCATCAAGGACCTCGTCACCATAGACGGTGAACGTATAGATATGCCGAAGAAAAGGAGCTTCCTGTACCTTATGATGAACAAGCCGAGAGGCTATGTGACTACGGTCTCGGACGAGCTTGACAGAAAGTGCGTCATGGACCTGCTCACTGACGTTGAAGAGAGGGTATATCCAGTCGGTCGTCTCGACCGTAACTCCGAGGGCCTTCTTCTCTTTACGAATGACGGCGAGTTTGCCAACAGTATCATGCACCCCAGCCGTCACATATCAAAGACCTATCGTGTAACGGTGCGCCCTTCCATCAATGATGATCAGCTGGTAAAGCTTTCGGAGGGCGTTGAGATCGACGGTAAAAAAACTCTCCCTGCCACCGTTGTCGTAAAGGACAAGGAAGAGGGCAGAGTAGTTCTCCTTATGACTATAAAAGAGGGCAGGAACCGTCAGATACGAAAGATGTGCGAGGCTGTGGGACTTGAAGTGGCAAGGCTTCGCCGTACAAGCATCGGTCCGCTGAAGCTGGGTATGCTGAAGCCCGGCAGCTACCGGGAGCTGACTGCCGAGGAGCTCCGTGCCATACGAAACGCTATAGGCAAGGAGAAGTGAAATGCTGGAGATACAGGAAAGGTTAGACTCCGACGGCTATGAGGAACTGAGAAAAGCCGCGGGCAGCGCTGAGCTCCACATCACAGAGGCTTTCGACAGGGGAGAGGTCATAGGCTATATCGCCTATTCCTACGGTACGGACAGAACTGTGGTATACGGACTTGATGACGGTGGAGATCTTATGCTCTGCGACGGCCTTGTCAGGTCAGTTATGCTGAAAAGCGTTATCAAAGGTATAAAGCATATGCTGTTTGAGCTTGATGACAGCTGCTTTGATAAACTGAAAAAACTGCGCTTCGTAAATGGAGACAGCAGGCAGTGCAGCGACCTTGACAGCTTTATGAACGGCTGTCAGATCTGCAAAAACAACAGGAAAGAATAAATACGAAAGGAACGATCAGGATTGCCAATAAGGATTTCTTCAGAGCTTCCTGCTTTCAAAACTCTCGGGAACGAGAACATCTTCGTTATGTCAAAGGAGAGGGCGGAGCATCAGGATATCCGGCCGCTGAAAGTAGTTATCCTGAACATCATGCCGAAGAAGATAGAAACAGAGTGTCAGCTTTTAAGGCTACTCAGTAATACTCCTCTTCAGGTAGATGTGGATCTGCTGCAGATGGCTTCACATAACTCCAAAAACACCTCACATCATCACCTGGAGGCTTTCTACAAGACCTTTGACGAGATATCCGAGGACAGATACGACGGTATGATAATCACAGGCGCTCCGGTGGAGCTTCTTGATTATGAGCAGGTGGACTACTGGAAAGAGATATGCAGGATAATGGAGTGGTCGAAAACCCACGTTTTCTCGACTTTATATATATGCTGGGCTGCACAGGCAGGACTGTACTACCATTACGGTATACCCAAATATACTCTTGACCATAAAATGTTCGGTATATTCCCTCACAGGGCTGAGGTAAGCAACTGTCAGCTGCTCAGAGGCTTCGATGATATATTCTATGTGCCGCATTCGCGCAATACTGAGGTACGAAGGGCTGATATCGAAAGGATACCGCAGCTTGAAGTCCTTACCTCGTCGGATATCGCGGGAGTACACATAGTTGCCAATAAGAACGGCAGACAGTATTTCATTACAGGTCATTCGGAGTACGACAGGGACACTATTGCCAACGAGTACAGACGTGATGTTGAAAAGGGTATAGATATACAGATACCGTATAACTATTTCCCGGGAGACAATCCGGATAATATGCCGGTATTCTCATGGAGATGCACAGCTAATCTTATGTTTTCAAACTGGCTCAACTATTGCGTTTACCAAAAGACACCCTACAATCTTGAGGAGCTTGAGGTCCGAAACTGGAACTGGGAAACAAGTCTTTGAGAGCTTAACGCGGAGGTAAAAAATGGACGATCTTACACCCTATAACGGACACAATGATAATGACAGCAACAACGGCGGCTATGACAATAACGGTTACAGCAGCGGCGGTTACGACAATAATGGCTATAACAACGGCGGTTACAATAATTACGGCTATGGCAATAACGGCGGGGGATATTTCCCTGACGGACCGTTCAGGGGAATGTATGACGATGGGAATGATTTTCCTGAACCGCAGAAGGGCAGCGGCTTTGCAGTAGCTTCGTTTGTCATCTCGCTTATCAATCTTGTTATCTGCGGCACTCTTCTCTCAATAGTAACGGTCCCGCTCTGCCTGACCTTTTCTATCGTCAGCCTTGCCGGCAGGAGAAAGGGAAAAGTTTTCGCAGTGATCGGTATAATCATTTCGCTTGTATCAGCTGTATTTTTCGCTTGTGCGGGCTATATTTTCTATAAGGTAACTCCTGACCTTATATATTTCGTCAACAATGCGCCCCAGATCATTGAAGAATATGAAAGGGACGGTTCCATACCGGAGCAGTACGAGAAGTACAGAGATCCTAAATACGATGTATACTGGGAAAGATTCGGCTATAACAGTTTTGATGAGTTCTTTGCCAAGGAGTTTATTGAAAAATACAAAGCTCAGGTAAATGAAAGCAGCTCTTCAGATAACGGCACCGGCACAAGTCTTTCATTCGGCTTCGCGCCGGCATTCATAGAATAAATATAAGGCACCTCTGATATTGAAGTCAGAGGTGCTTTTTCACTGCCTTGGCATATCCTTCATAAGTGAGGTCATGTATTCCTCTGTTGTCAGGAGTCCGCTGCGGTTATACCTGAATATACCGTAAAGGCAGTCAGGCTCACGGGTGATATGGTTCATGCCCTCACGGCAGGTGAGAGTCATAAGTATGCCGCTGTCACGCAGTACAGGCAGACTTTCACTGCTGAGTGCGCCGAAAGGATAGGCGAATACTATAGGAGAGAGACCGCAGTGTCGGTTGAGTTCTGTTTTCAGCAGACCGATATCTTCCATAAGCATAGAGGTGTATTCATCGGTGTTCTCATCAGGCAGTTTTGCACAGCCCTGCCGTCTGCCGTTGCCGGAGTGCAGATCAAAAGTATGGCTCCCGATCTCTATCCTTCCCGAGGCAACAAGCTCTGATATATCCTCCCATGTGAGGTATGAATAGTTGTCGGCATGAGGGTCTGCTGATGCATAATCGTCAGTGTACCTGCCAACAATAGATACAACGCCGCACATATCGTATTTTTCAAGCAAAGGAAGCGCAAGGGAGAGATTGTTGTAAAAGCCGTCGTCAAATGTTATTAGGACAGGCCTATCCGGGAGATCTCCTGCTCCGCGGGTATAGCAGATGAGTTGCTGGGCGGAAATAGCTTTGAAACCGTTGGAGCTGAGCCATGCGAGGTCGCTTTCGAGCTGAGCCGGAGTGACAGTATAATCCGAGGGAGCTTTCCGGCATACGCTGTGGTACATTATCACAGGCAGTGGAACAGGAATTTCGCCGCTTTTTCCTGCGGCTGAAGAAAACAGAGAGCCGACGGCGAAAACTATTGCAGTGCAGATAAGAACTGTTGCTGCTGCCTGAATTAATCTGCGAAGGACAGTGCCAAGAGAAAAGCATTTGTACATCGTTATCACCTCATAGGATAATATGCCGGAAAATGCACGAAAATGACAAGATCTTGCGGACATACCGCGATTAATATCTGAATATACTTATCCTGAAGAAAGAGGTGAGTATATGACGCGCCATAAACGCAGAAGAATAAAAGGTGCAGTAAGATGTATCGCGGCAGTGCTTGTGCCGGTTACAGCGGCTGCCGGTATCAGGGAAGTATCAGTGATGAGGAAGGCATTTACGGAAGAATATGCCTATACCACCGGAAGCACAGGAAAAGCTGCGGCATATCGTCCGGCTGCCGATCCTGAGGTGATAAGCCGTATAAAGCGGGAGGATGAGCTGCTTTCGGGAGCGGATATACTGTCTGAGGGCTACGGGTATGCTTATGAAAATGACACTGACAGAAAATACCTCAGTCTGCCTGATCCTCTTGATATGAGAGCTGATGATCCCGGAGAAAAGCCATATCCGGCAGTATGGGGGACAGGTGGAGATATAGTCCGTATGACCTACGGGAAATACAGCGGAAACTGTTTTTTTGACCTTGAAAACGGAGGACAGGTCAATAACAAGACTGATATCCCGAATGAGGAGCTTTTCCGTGAGAGCGGATATTATCCCAATTTCACCGTGGAAAAGACAGACGAGCCCCTTGTGCTGCTGTATCATACTCATACTACCGAGAGCTTTGAGCCCTTTGTGCGTGAGAGCTTTGATCCTGGCTTCAATTACAGGACAACCGATGAGACAAAGAATGTGGTAATGGTAGGAAATGCAATACAGGCTGAGCTTGAAGCGCAGGGGATAGGTGTTATCCATGCCACGGACATACATGATTATCCATCATATAACGGTTCATATTCACGGAGCCGTGAAACTATACTTCCCATACTTGAAAAATATCCGAGCATAAAGGTGGTTCTCGATATTCACAGGGACGCCATAGCTGCGGACAATTGTGCATATCAGCCGTTTATAGAGGTCGACGGCAGGGAAGCGGCACAGATAATGATAATATCCGGCTGCGATGACGGTACTCTCGGTATGCCTAATTATATGCAGAATTTTCATTTTGCCTGTACTCTTCAAAGCAAGCTGGAATCAGACCATGAGGGGCTGACACGTCCGGTGCTGTTTGATTACCGGCACTATAATCAG
>Ga0265298_10009867_pt1 | contig 11339 bp, 10 predicted proteins | sample AusTroGonzalo_MG_3_FD_193486 | JGI IMG/M metagenome (GOLD analysis project Ga0265298, IMG submission 193486) | Bovine rumen microbial communities from tropical cattle in Woodstock, Queensland, Australia - Gonzalo_01 | ecosystem: Host-associated > Mammals > Digestive system > Stomach > Rumen ...
GTGTTTTTGTGAAGTTTTGCTGATTTTGGTTTTGCTTTTGATGAAAATGAGTGCGTTTTAACTAAATCTTTGTTGAACTAGGGACTTTTGTCTTTGAAATTTGCCAAAATTGGCCTTGTTTTTAGTTTAAACCTTGGGTTTGGGTCTTACGCGTCCCACACCTCACGCCATACACCTTACACTATATATATTTGTCTCCATGAAATTCAAGACTCCCGATTTTATGGAAAAGGTGGCCACCCCGGTAGAGGGGGAGGTCGCTTTCCGCAACTACGCCGCATCGACCTACGGACCTAACGCAATAGTTGTCGGAATTGACGAGGTGGGCCGTGGGCCCATGGCCGGACCCGTGGTGGCCTGCGCCGCGGTCCTCAAGTCCCCGGACATTTTGCCCATCCTAAATGACTCCAAAAAATTCACCCGTCCCAAACGGGAAGCCATTTATGACAAAGTAATGGATGCCTGCGAATGCTTTGCCATAGCCAGCGCCAGCGTAGAAGAGATCGACGCCATTAATATATTGGAGGCCGATTTTTTGGCCATGCGCCGTGCCCTGCAGGCTTTGGGGATGCCGGGGGTCCATGAAACTGAACCCGAACTGGATGTTGTAGTCCGGGGTTCATTTGTCCCCAACGCCCCCGTACTGGTGGTGGTGGACGGGAATCTGAAAATCAAGGGGTTGGACCAGCAGTGCCAGATACCCGTGGTCAAGGGGGATGGTTTGGTGGCTAGCATCTCTGCGGCGTCCATCCTGGCGAAGGTGTTCCGTGACCGCTATATGGACCAGTTGGCTTTAAAATATCCGGGATACGGGTTTGAGAAGCATGCCGGCTATGGGACCAAGTTCCATAAGGAGGCTATCCGCAAATTGGGCCTTTCGCCGGTCCACCGCAAGACTTTTCGCTTTAAGTAAACAGTCTGAAACAGTAGAGAACCAAAAGAGAACAGAAAAAAACCTAAAAAAAGCCACTTTTTTAAAAAAAAGAGCCCAAACCAACATTTTTTTATACATTTAGCAACGAATTTATAAGAAAACCTCACTTTGAATGGAGAAACTATGAAAAAACTTGCAATGGTAATATTCCTTGCCTCAATGGTTGGAAGTGCCTTCGCTCAGGCACCTGCAGCCCAACCCGCTCCGGCACCTGCCCCGGCACCGGCTCCTGCACCTGCACCCGCAGTGCAGCCTGCTCCTGCTCCGGCACCTGCCCCTGCAGCTCAGCCCGCTCCTGCCCCCGTGGCCCAGCCGGCTGCCGCTCCCGCAGCTCCCGTAGCCGAAGCCGCTCCCGCCGAAGCTGCTCCTGCTGAACCTGTGGCTGAAGCTCCGGCTGTGGACCCCTGCGCTGTTGATACTCTCGGTCAGTATATTGACCCCGATGGTTGCGCTGCCGCTCAGGAAGCCGCCCGCCAGCAGGCTATTGCCGACTCTATCGCTGCCGAACAGGCTCGCCAGCAGGCTATTGCTGACTCCATCGCCGCTGAACAGGCTCGTGCCGATTCTATCGCCGCTGCCGAAGAAGCTGCCCGCCAGCAGGCCATTGCTGATTCTATCGCCGCCGCCGAAGAGGCTGCCAAGAAGGCCGCAGCCGACTCTGTTGCTGCCCTTTATGCTCCTCGCTTTGCCCTGGGTGTTACTGGTGCCTTCGGCTTTGGCATGTTCGATGTCAAGTACGACCAGAACTACTTCAAGGATTTCCCTGTTAGCGTTGGCGTGAGCGGACTCTTTGGTAAGGGCCAGTTTGGTGCCCGCCTCACTGCTGCTATGCAGTATCACCGCCTCTATGTGGGTGAATCCCGCAACCGCAGCGTGAACGAAGGCTACTGGCGTGCAGGCCTCGGTCTCTATGGCCGCTGGATGCCCGCTGTCAAGGAAGGCCTCATTGTTGAATTGGGCTTGACCGGTGCATGGGTCACCTCCGATGACATTGTTCTGTATCCCCATACTTCTAGGTATGCCGCCGTGGTTTACAAGCCTCAGTCTGAATACGACATCGAAGCCGGTGTTGGTTATGGCGTGGCTCTTGGTGGGGTGTCCGGTGAAATTGGCGCCTTCTTGTCTTACGACTTGAACGAAACCATGGAATTCATCAGCAAGAAGGACGACGTGAATGGCTCCGCCTGGCACATTGGCGCACGCGCTTCCTTCTGGATCCTGAACTTCTAACAATTAACGAGTTTTTTAACAAAACAATAAATACAATCACAAGGAGAATGTATGAAACATAAACTCTTGACTCTCGCCTCGGCCGCCGCGCTGCTCGCTGCTTGTAGCGACTCCTCGGTTTCCGATGCCAATGACGAAATCAAGGAAAAGGCCACCGTGACCATTTTCGCCTACGACGTCCTCACCAGGCTGCCGTTGGAAAATGTCTCGGTCTACTATCGTACCACCGACAAGACCAAGAAGACCGACTCTACCGGTACCATCGTTTGGAGGGACGTGGATATTGGTCAGTCTTACTTTGACCTCCAGTTGGACGGCTACGCCATGAAGCGTCATGACGTTGTGGTTACCGACAATGTGGCCAACGACGTGGCCCGTGTGAACGACAACACCGAAAAGGTGGAAATGTACGAACTTGGTGTTGACGTTAAGGGTAAGTTCTACTATAGGGATCCGGAAACCAAGGACTGGAAGCCTGCTGCCAATGCCACGGTTTATATTGACTACCCGGATTCTTCCGAAATCTACCCCAACGAAGTCTACACCAAGACCAATGAAGACGGTTCTTATGAATTTAAGAACCTGGCCGCTAACGTTGGCTTCGAAGTGAAGAGCGAACGTTTCACCGTGGACAGCACTGTCTACGAAGTGACCACGATTGGTTCTACCGCCCAGCGTAAGGGCGTGCTCAAGGAAATGGACCCCATGGTTGCCGAAGTGGCTTCTCTGGAACCCCGTCTCCTGTCCAGCAACCTGTCTTCTGTGGGTGTGAAGGATGACCTTAAGTTGACCTTCTCCGAAGTTCTGGAAAAGGACTCCATCACCACGAAGCACATCAACGTGAAGAGAATCACCGACGACACCACCGACCCGGTTACGACGGTTGATGTTGCCGTGACTTTGAGCCTCTCTGAAGATGGCCAGACTGTGACTGTCAAGTCCAACTCTGGTGCCTGGGCCGAAGGCAAGTCCTACCTCATCAATTTCGATGTTTGGTCCAAGCTTGCTAAGGAACTTGTGGACTCTGTCAAGATTGACGGTGTAGAGTACAAGTACTATCGTAAGTTTATTGCCGGTGCTCCTGGTGTTCCCGGTCAGGTGAAGAACCTGATGATTAAGCTGGATGACGATGACGAAGAAATCGTCAGCTACGAATATTCCGGCAAGTACACGCTTGAAAGCGAAGAAGCTGGCAAGTCTGACTTGGCCTATAACGAAAAGATTACCATTAAGTGGGACGCAATCGAAAAGAATGTGGACCAGTACAATGTTTATGTGAAGGGCGACAACGAAGCTGACGCTGACTATACCCTTGCGGGTTCTGTCAAGGTCGGTTCTGTTCCTGAAGATACCGTATTTGAAATTGATTTGGCCAAGGTTCTCAACCAGGGCAACTTCCTCTCCTATCCGAAGAGCAAGAAGCAGTCCAGCGTCATTGATGTGATTGTGTTGGCAGAAAATAGCGTTGGCGAAGCCCTCGCCAAGGACGCCAAGGCTCTCTCCATCAAGGTCTTTGACAAGGCTAGTGCCGATGTTAAGGAAAAGCAGTCCAACGAATACGTGGAAGAAGCGGAAGTTCTTCTGTCTGCCGTGTTTGATTGCACTAGCGAGTCCGATGCTGCTTGCGCCGCCCTCACGAAGGGTAATACTCTCTCTGGCACTCACTTCAGGGCCAACCTGATCATTAAGAGCACCAGCGATACCAAGTACGATGGCACCTATCCCGATGGCTATGCCCTCTACATGAATACGGACGAAGGCTGGAAGAAGATTAAGGAACAGGATGGTGCGGCCAACTATACATTCGCCTTGGATTACACGGATGAAGCTTCTCCGTTCAAGAAGGCTGCCATGAAGTATGATACGGACAAGTCCTTCAAGCCTCAGTTCTTGGTGGTTCCGTACTTTGCCGGAAAGACTTTGGTTGCTCCTGGCTACTGCTCCGACGACACCTTCACCGACAAGGCAACTTGCGAAGCTGCCTTCGAAACCTGGACTGATGCCGTGTACAGCATCGATTTCATGATTTCCCAGACGGACATCAAGTCTAAGTATGGCACCATCGCTGCTGCTGATGATGTCATGAACCTGGTCAAGAAGTGGCAGGAATAATGCTTCTTTAGAGCAGACTTGACTTAAAAGGCCGGATCCCTTGGGATCCGGTCTTTTTTATTATACCGCTTAAATTGCTATATTGTCACTGTAACGTTAGACGGAGGTTGTTTTGAACAATTCCATTCCTCTTGTACAGATGGTGCTGCAGTCCGACATCGCCACCATCGTGGTCCTCTGCATTCTTGCCATCATGTCCCTGGGCTCCTGGGGAATCATCATTGTCAAGTACATTACCTACCTCAAGAATAAGCACGCCAACGCGGAATTTTTCCGCAAGTTCAATACGGTGACCCAGTTCGTGGAACTCCAGGAACTTTGCGAAACGGCCGAAGACAGTGCGCTTCGCCGCCTGACCGCCGAAGTGCTCAAGGAAGCCTCCAAGTTCAGTAACTTTGTGAGTTACGATTCCATCCAGCACCGTGCCTCCCTTTTGGAAGACACCATCCAGCGCTCCATCGAGGGCCTGCGCCTTACCGAAGACAAGTATTTAAGCTTCCTGGCCACCAGTTCCAACCTTTCGCCTTTCTTTGGCCTTTTGGGAACGGTGTGGGGAATCATGATTGCCTTTTTCCAGATAGGCCAGCACGGCTCTGCAGATTTGAGTGTGGTGGCTCCCGGTATCGCCATGGCCTTGATTACTACCGTTGGCGGCTTGGTGGTGGCTATCCCTGCCTCTGCGGGCTACAACTACTTTACCAGTTGTAACGGCCAGAACGAAATCTCTTACTTCAACTTTGGTTCCCAGGTGCTCAGCCTCTTTAAGCGTGGCGACCTGTTGGCCCTTGAAGAAGTGGCGGGCTAGGAGGCTAGGTGAAGCGTAGCCGCGGAAAAGAACTGAAGCAGGAGATGAACCTGACGAACATGATCGATATCGTGTTCGCCATCTTGATTGTGTTCATTATTTCTGCGCCTCTTATGAGCCAAGGCGTCAAGGTGGACTTGCCCAAGGCAGAAGCCCCTACCATGGAGCAGGAAAAGCTTTTGAAGGTGTCCATCACCAAGGACGAGGAAATCTACATCGCCGATATGATGGTGGATTTTGACAGTTTCAATAGCGTGTTCAAGTCCCTGTGGAACGGAGAGATGGCGGTGGTCATCAATTCCGATGAGTCCGTGCGGTATGGCTTGGTGATGCAGGTGGTGACCCAGGTGCAAAAGCTGGGTGTGACCAAACTTGGGTTTTTGACCATGAATCCCAAGGAAAAACCGGGTAAATGAAGAAGTTCCAGGACAGGATACAGTACTTTGCCTCCGACGTAGATTCTACGCTGGTGAAGATTATTGTATGCGCCGTGGTATTTCACTTGATTATCGTGGCGGCCTGTATCGCCGTGCATTACGTGAACTTCAAGCCTGAACCGGAACCCATTCCCGTGTTCGAGATGGTGCAGGTTACGCAACCTCCTACACCCCGGCCGCCGACCCCACCTAAAACGGAGCCGCCCAAGCCTAAGCCCAAGCCCAAGGTGAACAAGCAGCTGCCGCCCGACATTAAGCCGGAACCCGAGGAAAAACCGGAGGAAGTCGACGAGGAGCCAAAACCACCTGAGCCCGAGCCGGAACCGGAGCCGCAAGACGATTTCCCCATGGATGACATGGATTTGCCGGTGGCCATGGAAGCTCCCAGCCTGGACCCCGTGGGCTCCGTGGACATGGACCCCCTGATGCAGGTGTACCTGGAACAGCTGAAGAAAATCATTATGGGCAATTTCCGCCCGCCCAAGGATTTGAAGGTGGGCCGTGATGCCAAGACCACGGTGCAGTTCACGGTGGACCGCTTTGGAAAGATCACTGCGGTCATCCTCAAGAAGTCTTCGGGCAACAAGGCCTGGGACCACCTGTCGGTACGTGCCATACAGATATCCAAGGTTCCGGAATTGCCCCCCAATTACCGCGCCCCCAGTCTGGTGTTGAATTTTAACTTTACCCCCAATTAGTTGTGCAATAATTTGTAGATTGAAAGGGAGTGCATGAGAATTTGTAGAATGATTGCGACGAAGAGATTTTTGACGGGAATGTTTTTTGCATTGCTCGTCCTTTTGCCCGTGCAAACTTTAGCCTCCATTGACACCATTGCGGTGGATGTGGGCATTTCCGTTTTCAAGACCACTCCCATAGGGATTGTTCCGTTTGAGGAATCTGCGGGCATTGACTGGATAGAGGAGAGGCCTCACCAGATTTTGACCCGTGATGCCAACCTTTCGGGGCGCTTTGATGTGGTGGCCTCCGACAAATTCAACTTGGCCCTGTTCAGCCGCGCAAAGGCAAAGCATTACATGACGGGGAAGGTGCAGCCCACTAACGATGGTAAGCTTGCGGTGGAATGCTACCTGTATGTTTCCCAGTCCAAGACCCTGCTTTTGGGCGAACGCTATACCGTGCCCCAAAAGGAACTGCGCCGTGCCATGCACGCCTTCTTTGACAAGGTCATTTACCAGCTGTGGGGTGAGCGTGGCGTGGCCAGCACCCGCATTGCCTACGTTTCTAGGATTGACGGTGTCAAGCAGGTGGTGGTTTCCGATTACGATGGTTTCCACCGTACCCAGATTACCCGGGATTCCACCATCAGCATGATGCCGGTGTGGACCAAGGGCAACAAGGGACTTGTGTATGTGAACTTCAAGACCAACCGCCCCAGGCTCTATACCAAGAATTTTGGCCGCAGCGAAAAACCTCTGTTCCAGCAGTTTGACCAGACCTATAGCCCTGCGGTGAACCCGGTGACAGGGGAACTGTTGTTCTCTTCTTCTAAGGATGGCAAGACGGATTTGTATGTGGGCGACATGGAAACGGGGAAGGCCCGCAAGTTCGCCTACCTCAAGAGCAACCAGACGAGCCCCGCCTGGAGCCCCTATGCCACGGAAGTGCTGTTTACCAGCGACCGCGGTGGCGGTCCCCAGATTTTCGTGATGGGCAAGGACGGTAGTGACCTCCGCCGTGTGACCTTTATGGGCCGCTATAACGAACGTGCCAGCTGGTCCCCCGAGGGTGACCGCATTGCCTATACCTCCATGGACAACGGCAAGATGAACATTTACACGTGCGCCCTGGACGGAAGCGATATTGTGCAGCTCACCAATAACGCGGGCAACAACGAACACCCCACCTGGTCCCCTGATGGCAAACTGATTGCCTTTGCCAGCAACAGGAGCGGTACCTACCAGATTTACATTATGCGGAAGGACGGAAGCAACGTCACTCGCATTACCCAGGCCGGCGAGAACACCGCTCCCACATGGTCCTGGTTCTACGACGAAAATAAACCACAACCTAAAGAAGGATCCAAATGAAAAACATTGTGAAGATAGCTCTGATTTCTAGCGCCGCTTGTCTTGCCCTGGTGGCTTGCGCCAAGAAGCAACAGCCCCAGACAGACCCCGCCGCCGAAGGCGCTCCTGCTGCAGCAGCCACCCAGGACTCTGCCGCTGCTGCCCTGACTCAGGCCCAGGCTGACTCCCTGGCTGCAGAACAGGCCCGCCTGGATGCAGAACGCCTGGAAGCGGAACGTGCCCGCTTGGAAGCACTCATCAACCAGATTATGTCCGAAGATGTTTACTTTGACTTTGACCGTTCTGAACTGACGGAAAAGGCCAAGGAACTTTTGGCACAGGTGGGAGAACTCCTGCTCAAGGAACAGCGCTTCACCATTACCATCGAGGGCCACACGGACGCCCGCGGTACGGAAGACTATAACTTTACCCTGGGTGCCAAGCGTGCCATGAAGGTGAAGGAATTCCTGGCTGCCTATGGTATCGAAAACAGCCGCATGGAATCCGTGAGTTATGGTAAGGAAGCTCCCAAGGCTCAGGGTGAAACCGAGGAAGCATATTCCCAGAACCGTCGTGCCAACTTCCGCGTGAACATCAAGCAGTAATTTATTAAGTCTTCGCAGGAGTCTGCGTCATGAAAAAACTTGCTATTGGAATGGTATCGATTGCCTTTGCGCTGGTCGGTTGCTCCAAGATAACCGTGCTCCGCACCGAAGAGATGCAGGCCGTGGGCGCCGATGTCAAGGGGAACATCCAGATGGAACTGGATTCCACCGTGACCAAGTTGGCAGCACAGAACGATTCCCTTCGTTCTGAACTGGACAGCCTGAAGGCTCAGTTGGAAGCCTCTGCCCTGGTGCAAAAGCGCATGATGGCCGAAGTGACCATGCTTTCCCGCCGTATGGGCGACGAGTCGGAACGGAACGATTCCAGACAAGAGGAAATCATTTACCGCCTGGACATGCTCCTTGGCAAGAGCGACAAGATCTTGGCCAAGAAGGTTGTGGTTTCGGGAGCCCCTGCAGCTCCCATGTCCATGGACAGTTTGGAACGGGAAGCAGAAAAGCTAGTGGAAGCCGAGGCCATGTTCAACACGGCCCGCTCGGACTACCACCGTGGCGAGTACAAGCTGGCCTACGCGGGTTTTAAGCAGGTTTACGAACAAATGAAGACAGGGGAGCTGGGAGAGAATTCCCTCTACTGGATGGCCCTTTGCCTTATTGACGCCAACCAGGTGGAAAAGGCAAAGAAGGTGTTTACCAGCTTGGCAGATGCTTTCCCCGAAGGACAGAAGGTTTGCACTACCATGTTCAAGCTGGCGGCTATTTACAGGGCCGAGGGCAATATAGACATGCAAAAGCAGTACCTGCAAAAAATCCTGAACAGCAAGACCTGCTCTTCCTCGGGTGAATTTGAGCAGGCTGCAGAAATCCTGCAGGAAATCCTGGAACAGGAAACCCAGGCGGGCCCCAAGACGGCAGAACCTGCTAGCGAGCCTACGGCTTCCGCTCCGGACGCTGCTCCCGCCGCTGCAACGCCTGCTGCCGCTGCTCCCGAAGCTCCTGCGGGTGCAGGGCTGGAAAACACTCCGGTTTCTGAACCGGTGACCACTCCGGCAAAGTAACGGCTGATAACTGTTTATACCATACAAGAAAATCCCGGTGTTGAACCGGGATTTTTCTTTGGACTGCGTGAAGCGGAGTTACTTGATGGTGCTGGTCAGGCGGAAGGCCAGGGCCACGTCGCTGACTTCGTCTTCGCTATAGACGCTGAACTGGAGTTTGGACTTGCCGATGTTGCGGACCAGGGCTACGGTCCAGGACCAGTCATCCAGTTCCTTCTTGCTGTCGGCCATGATTTGCCTGTCGTTGATGTATTCCCCTTCCACCATCAGGTTGGAAAGCAACACGTTCATCACGGGGACCATGCGTACGGGGAGTTCCAGGCCAACATAGGTGGGCTGGTAGTAGATTCCCGGCTTAAAGTACTTGGATTCGGGAGCGATGTAGTTGGAGGCCTTGGTATCAAGGTCCTCGTCCTGGGTGTAGATGCAGGCGTATTCGCCGTAGAGCCTCAGGTTGGGAATGATGGAGAAGCTACCGTAGGCGGCCACACGGTGGGTGAGGTAGGCGGTGTTCTGCACCACGTCAATCAGGTTTCCGCGATAGGCCACCTTCACTTCCAGGGGGAAGGTGAACTTCATGTCGTCTTCCACACGGAGGTAACCCCTGTTGGCGTTGCCGTCCATGGTGGCTAGCATAGCGTTCAGCTGGTTCTGTCCGTGCTTCCAGCCCAACTCCAAGGCGTTGTGGCTGTAGTCGCGCATCCAGAGGCCCCGCTTGGTCAGGTCCTTGTCTACGTAGGTACCGTAATGGGTGGACTGGGACCAGTCGGTTTTCCAGCGACCGATTTTCAGGTTCACCTGGTCGTTGTCGGTAACGCCCCACTTGTAGTTGGCCCAGTAGAGGTCGGCAAGGATCTTGTCCTGTGCAGACTTGGTGGCCTTGGCATTGCCTTCTTCATCAACCTTGACGTCGGTGACGTTCTTGTTGCCGAATTCCGGGGCGAAAATGCGGAGCATGATGGTTCCGTCCAGGTTTTCGCTCTTGTATTGACCGCCCACGTTGGCACGAATCCAGCCGCTGCTGAAGTTGTTGTCTTCGTCATTGATGGACTTGGTGACCTGGGTCTGGACGTTTCCCTTTAGGTTGAAAGCGTCTTCATCTGCGTTAGCCGCTACCACGCCTGCAAGGGCCAGGGCAACTGCAATCTTTCCGTACTTCATGAGTTTGACTCCTTAAAAAATCGGCGAAAATTTAGAAATTTGGAACCGGGCTATGCTCCCGGTGGGAAGAATATATAGGCGATGGCGATGGCCGCAATGACGCCCACTAGGTCTGCAATCAAGGCGCAGGTGACGGCGTGGCGGGTTTTGCGGACGCCCACGGAACCGAAATAGACCGCGATGATGTAGAAGGTGGTGTCCGTCGTTCCCTGGAACATGCAGCTGAGGCGTCCCGCAAAACTGTCGGGGCCCAGGGCCTTCATGGCGTCAATCATCATGCCACGGGCCCCGCTTCCGCTCAGGGGCTTCATAAAGGCGGTGGGGAGGGCGGGTACCACGTCGTTGCCGGCTCCGAACAGCCCAAGGACCCAGGAAATGCCGTTCATGAGCAGGTCCATGGCGCCGCTGGCGCGGAAGACCGCCACGCCTACCAGGATGGCCACCAGGTTGGGGATGATCATTACCGCGGTATGGAACCCTTCCTTGGCTCCTTCCACAAAGGCTTCGTAGGCCTGGACCTTCCTGTATACCGCAAGGGCCAGGAATGCCACGATGATTCCAAATAGGGCGATGCCGCTGACCAGAAGGCTGGTGGTGCCCAGGGCCTCTGCCGTCAGGTGGCTAAAGTAGAACATCAGGGCGATGACCACTGCGGAAAGCCCGCCCAGCCAGGCCACCGTAATGGGGTCCTTCAGTTTTACCTTCTGGAAAAAACTTAAGGTTAGGATTCCGGCGATGGTGCTGCAGAAGGTGGCCAGCAAAATAGGGAGGAAAATGTCACTGGGGTTGGAAGCTCCCATCTGGGCACGGTAGGTCATGATGCTCACGGGAATCAGGGTGAGCCCGCTGGCGTTGAGCACCAGGAACATGATCTGGGAATCGCTGGCCTTCTCCTTGTCCTCGTTGGGGTTCAGTTCCTGCAACTGCTTCATGGCCTTGAGGCCCATGGGGGTGGCGGCGTTGTCCAGGCCCAGCATGTTGGCGCTGATGTTCATGAGCATGGACA
>Ga0265298_10009868_pt1 | contig 11339 bp, 8 predicted proteins | sample AusTroGonzalo_MG_3_FD_193486 | JGI IMG/M metagenome (GOLD analysis project Ga0265298, IMG submission 193486) | Bovine rumen microbial communities from tropical cattle in Woodstock, Queensland, Australia - Gonzalo_01 | ecosystem: Host-associated > Mammals > Digestive system > Stomach > Rumen ...
CCTCCTCAATATCCTGCTGACCAAAGACCTGAAAAAGCTGGAGACCAGCGACTGGATCTCCATCGGGCTGTTCCTGCTCACGCTGGGAATCGTGGCGGTGCTCCTGGTCCTGCTGTGGCGGACCAAAGCGCCGGAAGGCAGGGAAAAATAGCAGGAATTTTACGGAGCCGCTCCCGGCTCCAGGACCGCCTGCCAGTTTCCGGCATTCCCGGAAAAGGAAGGTGCCTGCTCCTCCAGTTCCCCGCTTTCCGTCACCCGGTAGCAGCTGAGCCCCCGCAGAGCCTCTGCCGCCTGCCCGTCCGGTTCCTCCGCGTCCAGGCGCCAGGCAACGGTTTTGCTGTCCGTATAATCCGGATCCCGGCTGTCATGGAAGGAATACTGCAGAAGCGCCTTTTCCGGGAAAGCATACTGATCAATAATAAGCGTCTGGTCCGGTGTGGAATCCATCAGGTCCGCAATACGGGATCCGTCCGTCCAGTCCCACAGTTCCAGCGTCGTCTTTGTTTCCATCTCGTTTTCCGGATTGAATTCAAATATGGTACCGCATTCAACCGCCATGAATCCGGCGTCGCTCATCACCAGCTTGTTTATATAATCACTGCCGCTGTTTCCCGCCCGGAAAACCACGCCCGGGAGCGTTTCCCCTTCCCGGTACACCAGGATATTCCCGCCGGTCATCAGGACGGCGCAGGCGCTGTTGCAGACCGCGGCGCTTTCAATGTTGCCGCGGTACTGTTCCGGAATTCCAATCTCTTCCACAGCCAGCTTTCCCGTCACGGAATCGGCGGTCACACGGTAAAACACATTGACGTTCAGTTCCTGCTTTTTGTCCCAGGCAACAGCCGTCTGCCTGTCCGGAGATATCGCTGCCTTCCGGGGCTCATAATAATCCGCGGCAGGATCCAGGGCTGCTTCCGCCTGGTCCTCAAATACCGTATCCTGCGTATTCCCGGCTTTATCCTGCAAAACCAGAACCATGATTTCCTTTGCCAGGGGCCATTTCAGTCCGTTGACATTCAGGTAAGATGCTGAGATTCCCGAATCGGCAGCGTTTCCCGCAGCGTCAGCCGGCGCGCTTTCAGGGCGGATTTCCCGGTACAGCCGCGCCTGTCCGTTCGCAGTGACGATCCGGATCAGTCCATCCGCCGTAAACGCTGCTTCCTCCGCCCCGGCGCAAAATATCTTCGCGGTCCGGGGCGCGGCTGTCCAGGCATTGAGCAGGCTGACACTATTCCTGGTCGCCCACAGAATGCTGTTTCCGTCCGGCGAGTATGCTCCCTTCCGGTACCGGCAGGCCGTTTCCTGCTCACTTTCAGCCTGCCTGTACAGGCTCGAATTATACACCGTGATCCGGTGATCATAATAGCCATAGGCCGAAGCAGAACTGACAAGGGCGAGGTGTTCGCCGTCCGGGCTGAAAAGTACTTCCCATGTCCATCTGTAGGTCATGGTCCCGCCGAGCACTGTACCGTCATAAACGTTAACCAGGGTCAGGCCGCCGCCCTCGTCAATCAGGAGCCGGCCGCTGTTCCCATCCGCCCACAGACAGTGGATATCAGACGATATAAAATCCCAGTCTCCTGTTTCGAAACGTTCATGAAGATCAGACCAGGAATAGCCCTGGATTTTTGAGCATTTCCGGATTTCCGCAGCCTGTCCGCCTGTTTTGCCTTCCCAGGAATAAACGCAGAGCATGTCCTCTGTCCGGTTCGGATAGAATACAGCAAAATACGTATGCTTCGCATTCATGACCGGAGCCACAGCCGGATTATTGTATAATTCAGTTCCGGCTCCGAGGTTCTCCATTTCATAAACGGCGTCCGTTCCCGGAATCCAGACCCGGAACGCGGTTTCATCCATGGCAGCATAATAGTTCTGGAACCCGTCCGGTTCCTGGATCAGGGTTCCGAAATCCTTCAGGCAGTCCGGCAGTTCCGGTTTTTCCGCCGGCCGCACCAGCTCCGAGGACTCCTCCGCGAGCCAGCCCCTTTTCTGCAGCTCGATCAGTGCCCCTGTCCGGGCCGCCTCCTGGGAAGGGTCTTCGGAAAGGACATAGGCGTAATAGGCCAGCGCCCTGGCGGGATCGCCGTTCAGGCTCTCGTTCCGGGCAGTCTGGATATAGTTTTTCAGCAGGGCGGATTTGGTCTGCCGCTCGGATTGCGTGACCCGGTCATAAGCCCGGACCACCTGGGTATAGGACACCAGGACCACCGCCAGCACCACGGCAAGCAGCGCCAGCGACGCGCCGCTGAAGACCGCGAGGCGGGTGCGCCGCCGCTTCCTGTCCCGCTGAAACAGGTCGTCATAAGCGCAGCCCAGGATCGGCGCGGCAATCCGCAGGAACTCATTATTCTCCCTGCGCCGTTTTCCGCCGGTAAACCGCAGGTCGCAGCACAGCGGCTCCGCCTCACGGCGCCCGCCGCCCGGTTCTCCGGTTTCCTCATACCGGAGCAGGTCGGGCAGGACATCCTTCGGATCTCCGCTGACCAGCACGGGCAGGATACGGTCCAGCCGGCCGCCGTGGGCCTCCTTGAAAAGCCGGACCTCCTCCATGCAGTAATGGGAATCCTTCGTGGTTTCCGACAGGAGGATAATCAGCCAGTCCGAACGGAGCAGCGCGTCGGTCAGCGACGCGTCCAGGCTGCGGCCGGTGGGCAGCTCCGACTTGTCCCGGAAAACCCGGGGAATACGCCGCCGGGCAGCGCTGCCCTTCGGCGCCCGATAGGTCTCCAGGAACCGCTGCAGGCGTTCAGCCGCCCGCATGTCCGCGGGCAGATGACGGTAGGAAATGAACGCGTCGTACGTCTTTCCGGTCTGTGCCTTTTCCATGCCTGTATTTTCCCCCTTGTGTTTCCGCTTCCGGGCGGGAATGCGTCCCTGACAGGGTTCTGTTTACTTTTCCGCGGCGGAGCAGCCGACCACAAGCTCCGCTTTTTTCATGTCCCGGTACAGATCGGTCCCGGCGAAGCATGCCAGGTTATAGGCCCCGATCAGGGCTTTCTCAAACTCCCGGTTGAGGCCGTATCCGGCGGTATTCCGGAACGCGTTCCCGGCTTCCGGGTCACAGTAACAAACGGCCGACAGGATATCATGGCCGCGGACCTGCAGCCAGAAATCCTCAATCCGGTCCGGGGTGAAGGTTTCCTTTGTATATTTCCATTTTCCGTTTTTATCCAGGTGCTTCCTGAGCTGCTTGTCGGCCAGGATTTTCCGGACCATGCTGTCCCTTTTATCCGCGTCCAGCCCGCCGCCCCGGTTTTTGTACAGGTGCGTGACCATCTTTTCCGGAACGATCAGGTCATTTTCCGTGAAGGCGGCATAATGAACCGTGCCGTCCGCCGAGGAGAGGCAGCGGATATCCACGCTCCTGTTCTTGTCCCCCAGCCGGTACAGGGCCTGCCGGAAACAGAGCATCTGGCCGGAGACAAACAGCGCCCTCCGCACAGTGTCCGCCGCGATCCGGACACGGCCGATCCGGGTCAGGACGCCTTCGTCCGTTGAAAGCATGAGGGTTTCGATATCGTGGGTGTCGGTGATAAACAGGCGCGGCCGCCGGTACGCCAGGGCCTCGTCGTCAAAATCCCGGTCAATGAGCCCGTAGATCGCCCATTCCCCGCAGCCCTTCGGAAAGCCGAAGAAATCCGGATTGTTCGACAGGCGCTGGAACAGGTCCAGAATGACGTCTTTTGAATTGATGTTTTTCAGATCGATGCCCTTCCCGATGAACGCGCCCCGGTTCACCAGAATCCGGCGGATCGGGAAGCAGCGCGCGTCCTTTTCCAGGACCCGCCCGGCAAAAAGCTCGTCCGTTGTTCCTTCCACAACGAGGGCTTTCGTCACGCCGCTGCCGCTGGCATGCTCAAAATCACATTTCTGCGCGATCTCCGCGATAACCGACCCGAGCATCCTGTAATACTCAGTCTGGATCATCGTACTCACCCTTATCCACCAGGCAGTCAAAATGCGAACTGATAATATGGGGGGAATGCGTCGCCACGACGGCCTGCATCTGATGGATAGCGCAGATCTCGATCAGGTGGTCCAGGTAGGACTCCTGCCACTCGATATGCAGGGAGATCTCCGGCTCGTCCACCAGGACCATGCTGCCTTTCTCCGCGTTGAAAATCAGGTTGTAGAACATGATGAAATCGTGCTTCTCGCCGGAGGAGAGGGCGGCAAAGTCCAGCCTTTTTTTCCGGAAGTACAGCTCAAGCCCGTCCGTGCCGAGCGTCACGGTTTTATGGGTGATGCTGTTCCGCTCGTCGAAGATGCTTTTGAAAAGATTCAGTTTGTCATACACTTCGTTCAGGGGCCGGGTCGTATCCCGGAACGCCGCCAGGTACGTGTTCAGGAACTCCTTTTTGGTCCCGTAAACGTGCGGGATTTCACTGTCCCGGATGAACTCCTTGTTCTGCTCGATCAGGCCGATACGCTGGAACTTTTCCAGCTCCTCCGTATAGGCTTTCCATTTTTCCAGAAAGACATCCATCTCCGGCAGGTCCTCGTCGTTCTGCAGGAACAGGCGGGGCAGCCGGTCCTTCGCCTTGGACACCTCCATGTTGTACTGTCCCCGGGCGGTCCGGATGATCTCCGCGATATGCTCCACCGCCTGCTCCAGCGGGTCGGTAAAACCCTTCCCGTCCGGGCGCCCCGGGCGGCCGCGCGGAACCTCCGTCTGCTGCAGCCGGGATGTCCCGATGAAGATTACCGGCTTCACGCATTTCTTTCCCGCGATATATTTCTTCAGCGTTTCCGAGAAGCGGATGGCCGCGGCGGCGGACGGAATGCCCCGGTTCTCAAACATTTCCAGCATTTCCGCTTCCGTGAAATAATCCGCCGGGAGCGGAAAGTCCTGTTTCCGGTCCAGGATTTCGCCCAGCCGGATTCCCTTGTTTCCCTTTTCCTCATCCTTTCCGGCCGGCAGGATAACATATTCCAGGTCCCGGATCTTTTTCGGCGCCTTCGCCTTCACGCGGGCGCCCCGGCTGTCCTGCGCCCGGAACTCCCCGGCCGTCTGCTCGGTAAAGACCTGGCGCAGCACGATCTTTTTCCGGTTGGAGAGGGAGCAGACAAACCGGGAAAAGGGAATGTCCCTGATCTCCAGGTACCGGTCGTAGTCCGGCCGCAGCGCAAAGGCAAGGAGCTTCAGGAGGGTGGTTTTTCCCCGGCCGTTAGGCGCGATGATGATCCCGACGGGTTTTTCCTCCTCCAGGCGGATATCATAATTGATCTCGTCAAAAAGCCGGACGACCTGAATTCCGGTCACACGGATTGCTTCCATGATCCTTCCCTCCATGATCCTGTATAATATGGTTTTCTGTCTCTCCGCCCAAAGTGTACCCGAAAGTTTCCCCAAAGTCCATATTTTATCCTGCCAGGCTAATGACAAACCTGTTTTTCTATGCTAGAATGTGCACAATCCGAAAAGAAAGGAGCCCTGCCCGGTGAAACTGTTGAGGCCGAACGCCGTACAAACACAAGGAACGCACCCGATGACGGGATGCGTATGTGCTCGCGCTCGGCGCAATGGGACCGCCGGTGCCGTCAGGCTCCGGTGATATAAGAGGGTTCCGCCTCCTCTTCCGCCCATTCCGACGCGAACGGGTGGTTTTCTTTTTGCTGCCCGTTTTGAACCCCGGCGGCAGAATGCTTCCGGAAGAAAGGAGTGGTAACCCTTCATGCTCGTTCCGGTGGTCGACATGAAGCGCACCGGACAGAACATCGCTTCTCTCCGTGCGCGGCGCGGGCTTTCGGTCCGCGATCTGCAGTCCCTGCTCGGTTTCACCACGCCCCAGTCCATCTACAAATGGCAGCGGGGCGAAACCCTCCCCACCCTTGAGAACCTGGCCGCGCTGGCGTGCATCCTCGGCGTTCCCATGGAGGCGATCCTCTCCGTGGAATGCCGGAAGGCCGGGTAGCGCCCCCTGGTCACACAACCCTGAAAGATACCTCCAGCAATCCTTCTGATGATTGATTGCCCCGGCGGCAGAGGCACCGGAAACTGACAACGAATGAAGAGGGGCAGAAGCTTGCCCGTGAATTTGCCAGGTGATCCTCCCTCCCCGGGGCGCCCGCGGTATCTTGTTTTCCCCCAAAGACGCAACCGACAGACTATTCCCTTTTCAGGCTTGTTCCATTGCGAAAGGAGGGCGATGAACATGCTGAAAGAGCTGAAAAACCAAGCCGGCCGCACCCGCACCGAGAACGGCGCCGCCACCCTGCGGACCACCGGTTCGGACTGCCTGGACCTGTTCGCGGCGGCCGGGGCGCTGCGGAGCGCCGGAGAACAGGAAATCATTGACCTCTTTACCCGCGCCTGGGCAGAAAACCCGAACCTGGCAATGAAAACGCTTTTTTACTGCCGGGATATCCGGGGAGGCCTGGGTGAGCGCCGGGTGTTCAGGATTCTCCTGAGGCACCTGGCGGATACGCACCCGGCGTCTGTGAGGAAAAACCTGCGCCTCATCAGCGAATACGGACGATGGGACGACCTGCTGGCCCTGTACGGGACCCGGTGCGCGGGGGACGCGCGGGAGCTGATCCGCGAACAGTTCCTGAAAGATATGGAAGCCCTTGGACAGGGAGGCGAAGTTTCCCTGCTGGCCAAGTGGCTTCCCTCCGTCAACACCTCCAATAACGAAGCCGTGAGGCTCGGCAAGCAGACCGCACGGGCCCTGGGCATGACGGACGCGGAATACCGGAAAGCCCTCTCCCGCCTGCGGGCGAAGATCCGGATCCTTGAAAACAGTCTCCGGGAAAAAGACTACACCTTCGACTACGCCGCGCAGCCCTCCCGGGCGATGCTCAGGTACCGCAAGGCCTTCGAGCGGAACGACGGCGAGCGGTACAACGCTTTCCTGGACAGGGTCGTCCGGGGTGAAGCGGCCCTGCACACCGGCACCCTTTATCCTTACGACATCGTGCGGCAGGCGCTGGATTTCCGGGGAAGCGAAACGGAACGGAAAACCCTGGAAGCGTCCTGGAACGCGCTGGAGGACTTTGCCCCGCCGGGAAACGCCCTGTGCGTCGTCGACGGCTCCGGCTCCATGTACTGGCAGGGAAACCCGCTTCCGGCAGCGGTCGCCCTGTCGCTGGGCATATACTTCGCGGAGCGCTGCAAAGGGGAGTTCCGCAACCACTTCATCACCTTCTCCCACAACCCGCAGCTGGTGGAGATCAAGGGAAACGACCTGGTGGACAAGGTCGCGTACTGCGCGACATATGACGAATGCGCCAACACCGATATCGGGAAGGTGTTCGAGCTGATCCTGATGACGGCGGTGCGGAACCGCCTGCCGCAAAAGGCGCTTCCGAAAACACTGTACATCATCTCCGACATGGAGTTTGACTGCGCGGAAAACGCGGACGCGACCAGCTTTGAACACGCGAAAAGGCTGTTCCGCCGCTTCGGGTACCGCCTGCCGCAGGTGGTCTTCTGGAACGTGCAGAGCCGGAACCGGCAGCAGCCGGTCCGCATGAACGAGCAGGGAGTCGTCCTGGTCAGCGGATGCACGCCCCGGATCTTCTCCCTGGTTGCCGGAGGGCAGTTCGACCCGGCCGGAATGATGCGGAAAATCCTGCTCAGCGAGCGCTACGCGCCGGTCTGCGCGTAAAAAAGCACAGAGCCGTCTTTCCTTTCCGGTAATTGCTTCCGGCGCCGTCCCCGCCGATAACGGGGATGGCGCCGGAGAGCGACATCTGCTATACTGAGCTCACCCAATCAATAAACCGGCGAACCGGAACGGAGAAGAAACGCGATGACAATCCTTGTGGATATGGACGACACCATCGAACTGCTGCTGCAGACCTGGCTGCGGAGAATCAACGAGGCCTGCGGCCGGAACGTGCAGCCGGACGACGTGGTTTCCTGGAACCTGGAGGCCGCCTATCCCGGCCTTACCCGGGAACAGGTTTACGGCGCGGCGGACGCGCCCGGCTTCTGGAAGGACGTGCTGCCCATGCCCGGCGCGGCCGAAGCCCTGAAGCATTTCATGGACGCAGGACATGAGGTGTATATCGTCACGGCCACGGAAGCCGGGCATGTCCGGGAGAAAATGGAGGAAGTGCTGTTTAAATACTTCCCCTTTCTCTCCTGGAGCCAGGTGATCATCACCTGCCGGAAACAGATGATCCGCGGGGACGTGCTGATCGACGACGGTATTCATAACCTGGAAGGCGGCGAGTACAAAAAAATCCTGTTCACCGCCCCCTACAACCGGAGTTATGACGCGGAAGCCCACGGCATGATCCGTGTGCACAACTGGGAGGAAGCGGTCCGGGCCGTGGACCGGATGGCGGCCGGAGAATAAAAAACTGCCCGCGGCGGAAAGAAGCGCCGCGGGTTTTTGATATTTTTCCAGTTACGCCTGTTTTTTCCGCCAGGAAAGATAGCGCAGGATGCAGGAGAGGCCCGCCAGCAGCCAGGTCACGCCGGCGGTAATCCAGACGGACCAGACGCCCGCGGCCGTCATGCCCAGCAGGAGCAGCGGAAGACCGACGCGCCCGGCGATCTCGACGATGCCGTTAATGAAGGAAAACACCGCGTCGCCGACACCGTTGAGCACACCGCGGGAAACATAGATGATGCCGAGAAAGGCATAGAACAGGCTGGTGATCTTCAGCGCCTGTCCGCCCAGGGCGATCACGTCCTTTTCCGAAACGAAGAGCCCCACCAAAGAGCCGCCCCACAGCTGCATGATCAGCGTCATGCCCCCGGCCACGGCGATCATGGCCAGCATGCTGTCCCGGAAGCCGGTTTTGATCCGCTGCGTCTTTCCGGCGCCTATGTTCTGCCCGGCATAGGTGGACAGCGCCATGCTCATGGAGCCGAAGGGCTGCTGCACCAGCTGTTCCAGGCGGTTGGTGGCGGTGTAGGCCGCCATAGCGGTCGGTCCGAAAGTGTTGACCACGGACTGCAGGGCTGTTGTGGAAATAGCGATCAGGCTCCACTGAAGCGCCAGCGGCAGGCCCAGGCGCACCGCCTTTTTCGCGATGGGCCGGTCAAAGGCCAGGGACTGCCGGTTCAGCCGGAAATATGGGTTGCGGCGGAAGGCAAACAGCAGGGAGCCGGCGCCGGCCAGCAGCTGGGACAGCATGGTCGCCAACGCCGCGCCGAAAACGCCCAGGCCGAACGTACCGACAAACAGCAGGTCCAGCCCGACGTTCAGAAGGCACGAGAAAATCAGGAAATACAGCGGCGTGCGGGAATCCCCCAGCGCACGCTGCATGGAAGAGGCATAGTTGTATACGGCGATCAGCGGCACGGAGGCCGATGTCATGCGCATATAGGTGATCGCTTCCGGCAGGATTTCCTCCGGCGTTCCCATCCAGGAGAGCACCGTAGGCACCAGGAGAAAGGCGATTGTGCCGGTCATGAGTGAAGACCCCAGCATGATATAGGCCGAGTTCGCGATGGCCTTGCAGACCATATCGTCCTTCCGGGCGCCGAAATACTGGGCTGTCACGATGCCGCAGCCGCCGCTGATCCCGTTGAAAATCGAAAAGAACAGGAAGGAAATGGACCCGGTAGCGCCTACCGCTGCCAGGGCGTTGGCGCCCAGCAGCCGGCCGACAATCATGGAATCCGCCAGGTTATAGGCCTGCTGGAACAGGTTGCCGATCAGAAGCGGCAGCGCGAAAACGGAGAGCAGGGCCAGCGGTCTTCCCTCCGTCATGTTCATGGTTGTTCCGATCCGGTGCCCCGCATGGGGCCTGCGCGTTCCGTGCTGCATCGCCTGTGCCCTGATAACCCTGTCCATCTTCCCGGTCAATCCCCTGAGTCGTTTTTGCAGCGCTATTGTAATGCGGAACCGGCATACACACTGCCCATTTTTTGACGATGCCCTTGCCGTTTTTTGTTCTGCGTTGGTATAATGGAAACGGATCTGAAAACAGGGGGCTGTCAGATGAATTACAGTCAGTATGAAACATACGGGTTCGACCGCGTGAGCGCCTTCAACCTCTCCACCGGATATGAGGAACGGAGCTACCAGGCGCACTGGCATTCCTACGGGGAAATCCTGCTGGTAGGCCCCGGAAAAACCAATATTTTCATGGTGAACCAGAAGACCTACAAGCTGGCCGAAGGAGATTTCCTGCTGATCTGGCCGACGGAAATGCACGCGATCATCGACGCGGACCGGAAGGAATCCCTGGTCATCCAGTTCAGCAACGCTTTCATCAATTCCCTGTTCGACCTGCAGCGGATCATGCACTTTTACCGGGACCTGCATGTGGTATGCATCCATGCCCATCCGCAGCTGGTATCCAGGCTCCGGCCCATCGCGGATAAAATGAAGGAGATCTTCCTTTCCGGCGAAGCTGACAGGGAACTCCGCTGCTGCATGCTGCTGATGGAGTTCATGCTGGCTCTGGACGCGCACAGGGAGGAGTTCGCCCCGGAGCTCCGGAACGGGGACCCGTACAGCTATGCCGATTCGGCCATGCGCCGGATCATCATGGTAACGGACTATATCAAGAACAACCTGACCGCGGACGACCTGTCCCAGGGCACCATGGCGGAGAAAGCGGGAATCAGCAAGGATTATTTTTCCCGGATTTTCCGCAGCGTGACCGGCATGAACTACAGCAAGTGGCTGAACATGATCCGGCTGGAAAAGGCCGCGGAACTGCTGGCGGACAAAAAAATGACCCTGACGGAGATCGCGATGCTGTCAGGGTTCCAGAGCATATCCAGTTTCAACCGCGTTTTCCGCGCGGCAAAAGGCATGTCCCCCGGGGAATACCGGGCGCTGCTTGTGTAAGGCAGCTCACACGCCGCGGAGGGTGAGGCCGGTCTCGGTTTCGTTCTCGCGCAGGCGGCGGGCGGCGACAACCAGCCGCTCGTCCTCCCCGTCGAGACAGGTGATCAGCAGCAGGAGCTGGTCGTCCGCCTGCACATCCAGGATGCTGCCGTGGACGGAGCGTCCCTCCAGCGCGCGGATCGCCTTCTCCCGCTCCGCCCTGCTGTCCGTATCCAGGGCCCAGAGGTCAAACCAGCTTCCCGTGCCCGGGACTGTATTGATTTCCGCCACGGCGAAAACCGCGTACTTCCCTTCCTCATACAGGCTGTCGAAGGTAATGATCCGGTGGCTGAAGCAGTAGGCGCTGTCCTTATACTTTTTCAGGCGGCCGAACATGCTGCCGCTTTTCATATTATGCCCGTACACAAAAAGCGTATAAGGCCGGGTCAGCAGATAAGTCCCGGCGTCCAGGAAAAGCGCGCCATTCCGGTTCTTTTTCCCCATGGCGTCATGCGTCAGGAAGAAGGTATTGTCCTTCAGGGCAACCGCTTCCTCCAGGCCGTCCATGCTGAGCCAGCCCATGATATACCCGCTCTT
>Ga0265298_10009869_pt1 | contig 11338 bp, 3 predicted proteins | sample AusTroGonzalo_MG_3_FD_193486 | JGI IMG/M metagenome (GOLD analysis project Ga0265298, IMG submission 193486) | Bovine rumen microbial communities from tropical cattle in Woodstock, Queensland, Australia - Gonzalo_01 | ecosystem: Host-associated > Mammals > Digestive system > Stomach > Rumen ...
TTGGGTTTAATACCCCGACCCTTGGGTCGGCTTTAAAAAAGATTCGATGTGTGCTATATTATAGGCATGAGCGAACATGTCTATAAACATCATAACAAAACGTTGCTTCTGTATCATCTCGTATTTCCAGAGAAGTACAGACGAGAGGTGTTCAGCGAGAGCGTATCTTCGACGCTGAGGGAAGTATGCATCGGGATATCTATGCGGTATGAAATCCGTTTTGTGGAGGTTGGAATGGATGAGGACCATGTGCATTTTCTCGTACAAAGCGTGCCAACAATGTCTGTGAGCAAGATTGTGACCATAATCAAAAGTATTACCGCTCGTGAAATCTTTTCCCGACACAAAGAAGTGAAAAAGTTTCTTTGGGGCGGGAACCTTTGGACAAGCGGTTTCTACGCGAACACGGTGAGCGAATACTCCAATGCGGAAGGCATCAAGCAGTACATTGCGAACCAGGGTTCTTATAGAAAAATTCTTGAACAACAACTTGACTTCGACATCTGACATGGTAGTTCCCTTAGATACCCCGCTGCTTGCGGCGGGGTAGTTCATTTCGATTATCTCCCGTTTTTCTTGTCAGAAACCGTCGAAGAACCATTTTTTTGTGCCTACGCACAAGCGACCTGAACTCAAATTCTCGCTCATACTCTTCCTAAACTCCTCAAAATTCGAGCTTAACGGAAGAATAAAAAGTTCACTCCTTCTCTGAAGAGAAAACGTAATCCCGCTTTCCCTGAGCCTTCCTGGGCCGCTTTTCCGGCACCGTTCTCTGTTAATCGACAGGTCGTGTCCTGTCGATTTTCTGAGCTTAATCGCAGATTTGTGCGTAAATGTCGAAATATCCCATTTATCGGAATATCAGCACCTCCCACCTAAGAGCGACCTGTTAGTGCATAGTCTGAACCGTCAGCCACACGGGCTACCCGACTATTTTGAAGATGATCGGAGGCCCGTTCTTTTGTTTAATCATCGGACAAGATAGCATCGCATCAAGATGTCATCTTTTCGATTTTTCCGAATGCTGTTATGAATTGAATTTTCTACCTAAGTATAAAAACTTAAAGATATTTGAAATAGACATGCCATTATCAGTCTTATTTCCACACTTTGAGAAAGACGATTCCAGGATTATCCATGATATCCCTCGACAAATGTCATGTCGGATGGCTGCACATGTTACGCCACAGGGAAATGCGGGGGCGTTCTGAATATGCGTCATTACAATCGCCGTCTATCACGCGGTCGCGCGTACACCCGCGCCGAAACACAATACAATAAAAAAAAGAAAAGTTTTTTATTACAGGGCTTGACTTTTGAGCGCATAGGGATAAATTGTCTATGGATTTCGGCTCCGCTGCCAACGGAGAGTCGATTCCAAGCTCATTTTCAACGGTTATTTCAGCAAAAGTACGTGAAACCCAGCCAGGTTTTTATTTATTCTTTTTGCTCCTGGAGGTGGAATGCCAGCACCGGAAGATCATATTTTCGTGTCTTGCCGGGCGCATTTTTGTCCGTTTCAGGAGCAGGTTCCTGGCGAGACTTATACGTTCATGCATGGGCAATGTTCGGCTATTTGTGCCTGGAATCTCTCCCGTGCATAGAAATGCACCCCTTCTTTGAGGTCCATTATGTTTGTGTTCGATAGTCCTGAAAGTGTTAGCAGCTCTTCAGCCGGAACGAAAAAGAATCCGGCTGACTTCCGCGTATTCTCGCAGCCTGCCAAATCAGACCGTTTCAATTTTTTCAACTCCGGATTCCGGACTGTTCTTCCCCGTTCAACTTTCGAACGATTCATTCTTATGTGCTCAAAATAACATTAATATACTAAAATAATACACCAAAAAGGTCCTCACAACATGTCAACCTACATCATTTCCAGCGGCGAAACCAGCAGTAGCATCATCCTCAACCCCGGCGATTCTATGTATGTTTCTTCCGGCGCAATCGCCAGCGACATTGAAGTCAGGGAAAACGGAAACCTCCAGGTCCTGGAAGGAGGCATTGTTTCCGGCCTTCGTACGGACTCCTACGGCTTTGTCACAGTTTCCAGCGGCGGCACGGTGGAAAGCGCCTATCTTTCCGGCGGTATTTACGGCCAGATGGTAACTGTTGAGGAAGGAGGGGTCCTGTCATCCGCGCAGGTTGTCGACGGCGTTGATCTGTTCGTTTGGGGATCCGCATACGATGTGACGCTGAAGGAAGGCAAAACGAATGGCGACCTCAGTGATCTGGTCCTGCGAGGGAACGGCCATGCGGAAAATATTTCCGTGTACGACAACGGATCTTTCATGCTGAATGATTACGCAACAGTCAGCAATGTTTTTGTATATTCTCAAGGAAAGGTTTCCATGGACGGCGAATGCAAGGCCAGTGGCATCGAAGTCCATGATGGCGCCAGTGCTTATCTGGACGGTTCCGTATCCGGTCTGCACGTGTTTTCCGGGGGGAAAGTCAGTCTGAGCTACTGGAGAGAACATTCCCAGCTTCAATTCGATGCAGGTGCATCCATTAATAATATCACGTTGCCCGAAACTTCTTCTTACGAAACCTTCTCGTCTCCGGTGATTTCGGGCGGGGTCGTGGTTTCCGGCTATGCAGACCTCTATTCCGGGCAGGCCGCGTCAAATTTGACCGTATCCTCCGGAGCTATCTTTACGCTTCATGACGGGGCAAGTATCGACGGTCTCACCGTATCCTCCGGCGCCGGGGTGGTTGTTGAGTCCTTTGTTCAGGCAGCAGGCATCACGATGCAAGCCGGAGCGACCGTCAACAATATCCGGTTCTCCGAGGATAGAATCTTTGCTGATTTCAATTTGTTTTCAGGCGGGGTCGTGGCTTCCAGCTATGCAGATATTTACAACGGGCAGACCGCATCGGACCTGACCGTGTCCTCCGGGGCGTTTCTTACGCTTCATTGGGGGGCAAAGGTGAACGGACTCATCGTATCCTCCGGCGCCAGACTGTTTGTTGAGGAAAATGTTCAAACAAAAGACATCACGATACAGAGCGGAGCGACCGTCAACAATATCCAGTTCTCCGAGGACAGAATCTTTACGGACTTTAATTCGCTTTCAGGCGGAGTCGTGGCTTCGGACTACGGGGATGTCTATTCCTGGCAGACGGTGTCAGATCTGGCCGTATCCTCCGGGGCTTTTCTTACGCTTCATACCGGGGCAAATGTCAATGGGCTTATTATATCTTCGGGGGCGAACCTGAATGTTGAGGTCGGTGTTCAGGCGGCAAATATCACAATTCTGCCCGGAGGAATGTTGAATCAGATCATGATTCCCGAAGGCAATGTTTATGAAACTCTGAATCATGTGGAAATCACAGGCGGAACGGTTGCCCAGAATGCCCCGAACTCCTGGTGGGAGGCTTCCCTTATAGCCGGGTTCTCCGGTCACGACATTCTGGTGGAGCGCGACCGCCATCTTAACATATACAGCGAAGCGGCTTTGACCGGGATGACTGTTTTTGGCGAAGTCGGTGTTTATGGCGCCATCGTGTCTGACACGATCGTGAAAGCCGGGGGAAATATTTGGATCTACGATAACGGCAGTCTTGCAAATGTGATCGTCAATTCGGGCGGCAGCATTAATTTTAACGGGGATGGCAGCGCCTCGGTCGTCTTCAATCCCTGGCAGGGAACGATCAACGCCCCGGGGAATGTCACATTCCTCGAACGAGATGCAAAGGTATATTACGGAGGGGATGATTCCGGCTTGATCAGCAAGGCGGATTCGTTTGATTTGCTTAACATTACTTCCGGAAACAGCGCCATTGTATATGCCGGCGGCGTGCTGAACAGTGTGTATGTCAACGACGGCGGCACATTGTCTGTGCAGAACGGCGGTACGGCGAGCATCCTTTTCTCCCCCTGGAGCGGAACGGTCATCGCGGAAGACGGCGCAATCGTTACCTCGCTTGACCGCGATGCGAAGATCTATTGCGGCAACAAGGAGGAGGGATGTGTTTTTAAGGCTGACACGGTTGACGATTTCACGGTCGAAGCCGGTAACAGCGCCATCATCTATGCGGATGGAACAGCCTCGAATCTGCGGATTCAGTCCGGGGCTCAGCTGAAGATCGAAACAAACGGCACGGCGGATAGTGTTTACGTCAACAGAAACGGCACAATGATCGTTTCGGACGGGGCGACTGCCACAGTCGAGTACAACCCCTGGAATGGAACGGTCATCGCGGAAGACGGCGCAAATGTCGTGTACAGAGAACGCGATGCAAAGGTGTATTGCGGCGGCGAAACGGCCGGATTTCTTCAGAAGGGCGACGCGCTTGATCATTTGAACGTGAATTCCGGCAACAGCGCGATTGTTTTTTCCGGGGGCATCGTCAGCGCTATCGAAGTCAAGGACAACGGAAAACTCCAGGTCCTGGATGGAGGCGTTGTTTCCGAACTTCGTACGGATTCCTACGGCTTTGTCACGGTTTCCAGCGGCGGCACGGTGGAGAACGCCTATCTTTCCGGCGGTATTTACGGCCAGATGGTCACTGTTGAGGAAGGAGGGGTCCTGTCATCCGCGCAGGTTGTCGACGGCGTCGATCTGTTCGTTTGGGGATCCGCATACGATGTGGCGCTGAAGGAGGGAAAATCGTATGGCGACTACAGTGAGCTGTTCCTGCGCGGGAACGGCCATGCGGAAAATGTTTCCGTGTACGACAGAGGAACATTCGTGCTGAATGATTACGCAACGGTCAGCAACGTTTTTGTATATTCTCAAGGAAAAGTTTCCATGGACGGCGAATGCAAGGCCAGTGGCGTCGAAGTCCATGATGGCGGCGTCGCCAGTCTGAGCGGTTCCGTATCCGGTCTGCACGTGTTTTCCGGTGGAAAAGTTATGCTGGATTATTGGAGAGAGAATACCCAGCTTCAATTCGATGCAGGTGCAACGATCAATGATATCACATTGCTTGGACCTTCTTATGCCGATTCCCTCTCGTCTTTCGTGATTCCAGGCGGGGTCGTGGCTTCCGGCTATGCAGATCTCTTTTCCGAACAGACCGCGTCAAATCTGACCGTGGCTCCCGGTGCAGTCCTGTTTCTTCATGGCGGGGCGAATGTCAACGGTCTCACCGTATCCTCCGGAGCCAGACTGTATATTGAAAACGGTGTTCAGACAGCAGACCTTATGATTCAGGGCGGAGCAATCGTCAACAACATTATACTTCCCCCGGACAACTTTATCACGGATCTCAGTGTGATTTCAGGAGGGGTCGTGGCTTCTGACTGTGCTGAAATTTATATCAATCAGACCTTGTCTGATCTGACGGTGTCCTCCGGAGCGGTTCTGTCGCTTCATTACGGGGTGATAATCAACGGTCTCATCGTATCCTCTGGGGCAGTCCTGAATATTGAAGACGGTGTTCAGGCGGCTAATATCACGATTCTGCCTGGAGGAATATTGAATCAGATCCTGATCCCTGAAGGAATTGTTTTTGAAACTCTGGATCATGTGGAACTCGCGGGAGGAACGATCGCTCAGAACTCTCCGGACTCCTGGAGGGATGCTTCCCTGAACTCCGGTTTCTCCGTTCAGGACATTCTTTTGGAAAGAGACCGCCGTCTTGTCGTAAACAACAATGCGACGGCAACCGGAACAACGGTCTTCGGCGAGATCTGCGTCAATGGCGGTACCGCTTCCGGCACGATCGTGGAATCCGGCGGAAATGCCGGAATCGACTGGACTGGAATGTTCGATCAAGTGACAGTTAAATCCGGCGGCGCCCTTCGTCTGAACTGGTACGGCAGCGCTTCCGGCGTGATCGTGGAATCCGGCGGACGATTTGAAAAGAGCGACGAAAGCTATCTGTCCGGAATCCAGGTGGAATCCGGCGCGTTTGCAAACGGGTTCTACTTCACAAAAGATACGACGTATGAAAACTTGAGTTCCTGCACGATCCAGGGGGCCATTGTGTATTCCGATTATTTCATCAATCTGCATCAAGGTCAGATCGTGGAGGATACAATGCTCGACGGTGGGCAAATGACGGTTCATGACGGGGCTGTTGCACGGCGTACGACCGTGACAAACGGCGGCATGATTTCGATCGCGTCGAACGGCATCATAGACACCCTGACGATAGAAAGCGGTGCGACTTTGTCGGACGGCGTGCTGCCTTATGGCGCAGGTGAGATCACCTTGGAAAATGAGGCCAGACTCCAGGGGACCATCCGTCTTGGCGCGAACTTGACGGTGAACGGTACGATCGATGCAGGCAATTCGGACATTGTGCTGGATTTGACGGAACGTTCCCCGGAAGACGGGATCATGATCAGCGATATTTCGAGCTTCGCGCCGAATTCATGGACGGTGGTGATCCTGATGGATCAGTCGTTCGGGACATATGTCCTCGGCGGGAATGCCGCCTCGTTCGCAGGTGAGATCACGGTCAACAACCAGATCGGAACCACGCTGGGGACGTTGTCCCTGAGTGAAAGCGCCCTGAGCTACGATACGGTGTCATACAGTTTGAGTCTGAATGAACAGTCCGATCTTTGTTTCACGGTCTCCTCCAATATCGCGGGTAGTTCCGACGGAGTGTTCCTCTACAAGGATACGCAGTTTGTGGCGTCCTATCCCGAGATTCCCGACCTGGCAATCGGCACGAATTATGAATGCGATCATGTTTATGTGGTGAAAGATGGCAATAATCATGGGTGGACGGTTCAGTCCGGCGGCATTGTAAATGTGGCAAGCACCGGCACAGTGGAATCCATTTCCGTCCATTCCAGCGGTACGATCAACCTTGGAAGCGGCGGTACGGGCAACGGTATTCTGGTCGATTCGAACGGCGTGATGAATGTCCTATCCGGCGGCATTGCCAGCGGGATTGAGGTGGAATCGAACGGTCGTATCAATGTCATGGGCGGAGGAATTGCGGAAGACGCAGTCGTGATGTCCAGTGGCGGCATCTATGTTTCCAGCGGCGCTGCCGTCAATGGGATCGAAGTTAAATCGCATGGAAAACTGAGGGTCTCGAACGGAGGAATCGTTTCCGGGCTGCGTACGGATTCCTGTGGTTATGTCAATGTTTCCAGCGGCGGTCTTGTGAAAGATGCATATCTTTCCGGCGGCATCAGCCAGCAGGTGGTCACAGTCGAGGTCGGCGGCGTCATTTCCTCCGCACAAGTCGTTGATGGTGTTGACCTGTTTGTGGCTGGGGCGGCGTATGACATCGTCCTGAGCGATGGAAAAACAAACGGCGACCAAAGCGACCTGTTCCTGCAGGGAAGCGGCTACGCGGAAAATGTCAGGGCATACAACAGAACAAACTTTGTTCTGAGAGACTCCGCAGTTGTCAGCAATGCATTCATTTATTCTGAGGGCTACATTTCCGCTGAGGAGTCCTGTGTCGTCAGCATGATCGAGATCAATTCCGGTGCCAGCGCAAATTTGAACGGCAGAGTATTCAATGCCACGGTTTCCTCCGGCGGCAGGCTGTATATGGACGGTTCTCATTCCGAAGCCAACACCATCACGGTTGAAAGCGGGGCCTATGTTTCTGCCGGGGCTAACGTCGCTGTCCGAGATATGACCATCCAATCCGATGCCAAAGTCGAGATCCGGGGTGTTTCTTCTGTTTTCAATATTGTGATAGACAAAGGCGGCATCCTGAATGGTTTTTCCGCCATTGAGAATAACATATTCCTTCCGAGCCTGGCCGAACTGGGAAATCTGACTGTGACTTCAGGTTCCACTGCAACCGTTCTCAATGGTCAGACCGCAAGAAATATCGTGGTCCACTCCGGCGGATTGCTGAATATTGAAAAAGGCGCCCTTGCTGCCGATATTGAGGTGGAAAAAGGCGGCATTATTATGGCACTCGGAACTGATTCTCTGGATCATATTACCGTAAGCGCCGGCGGCAAGCTGAACGGGTTCACCATTCCGGAGACAACGGTTTTTAACGGAAACGTTATTGTTTCTAACGCTCTTATCAATTCGGATGATTCCGCGTTCCTGTATGAAGGGCAGAACATCGAAACCATCCAGGTGCACTCCGGCGGCAAGCTGAACGGTTTTACTTTCCAGTCAGACGGTACGGTCAACGGGGCGAATTTGAACGATGTCCGCGTCGATTATAACCAGAGAGCCGAACTCTATAATGGACAGAGCGTCGACAGTGTAATCACCAGCAATTGGGGTGGCATATTCGTCAACAGCGGGGCATCCGTCACGAGTGCTACCATCCTTTTCTATGGAAGCATGTATGTTAACTCCAGCGGAAGCGCGACGAATGTCAATGTGCAGAGCGGCCAGCTGATTGTGGAAAATGGCGGCTATGCGTCTAACGTCGATCTGTATTCGCCTGACAACCGTTATCTGGGCGACATCTATATACGCAACGGCGGTGTTGTAGAAGACGTCCGAATCAATGCTTATGCCGATTGTTATATCGACCAGGGCGGGTGCCTCCTGGATGCGACTGTAAAGGCCGCTGGATATGTCAGTGTCGGTGGAAATGCAGAAAATCTTCAGGTGAACAGCGGCGGCAGCGTCAGTGTTGGCTGGGGAGGAATAACGACAATTGTTTTCAATCCGTGGCAAGGGATCATTTCCTCGGGCAATGGCGCTTCCGTCACATATCTTCCTCGTGAGGCGAACGTATACTTCGGGAGCGATGAAGAAGGCGTGATCAGCAAGGCGGATTCTGTGGACTCCATTTCCATCACATCCGGAAAAAGCGTGATCGTCTATGCCGGCGGCGTGGTGAACAGCATTTATGTGGGAGAAGGCGGGACGCTGGACGTGAGAGAAGGCGGAACAGCCTTTGTCTATTATTCTCCCTGGAGCGGTACAATCAATGCCGAAGCAGGCGCCAACGTGACTTGTCTTGAACGTGACGCTGCGGTTTACTGCGGCGGAGAACAGTCCGGATTCCTTTCGAAGTCGGATTCCCTTCGGAGTTTCACGGTGACATCCGGCAACAGCGTGATTGTCTACCGTGACGGCATCGTGTCCGACATGAATGTCCTGTCCGGCGGTACGATTATTGTCGAAACCGACGGTACGGCGGAGAACGTCTATGTGAACAAGAACGGGACGATGAAGGTTTCTAGCGGAGCGGTTGCGACCGTGGAATTCAACCCCTGGAGTGGGACGGTCATCTCGGAAGTCGGTGCGGACGTCACCTACAAGGGCCGTGACGCGACCGTCTACTACGGCGGAGAAATGTCCGGCTTGCTGATGAAGGACGATTGGTTTGACAACCTGACCGTGACGAGCGGCAACAGTGCAATCGTGTATGAAGGCGGCGTGATGACGGATGCAATCGTGAACAGTGCTGCAATAATTGAGGTCCAGAGTGGCGGTATTGCTGAAGTCGCATTCAACCCGTGGGGTGGCGAGGTAACGGTTGCCGAAGGTGCTTTTGTTACGCATCTTTCCCGTGACAACAATGTTTATTATGGCGGCAATCAATCCGGGATGCTTCTTCGTGGCGATGAGCTGGAAGATCTGACTGTGACCAGCGGGAACAGCGCGATCGTATACAGCGGGGGGAAGATAACCAACCTGAATACTGAATCCAGCGGTTATGTGTTTGTCACCAGTGGCGGTGTGGTGGAGAACGCCTACCTTTCCGGCGGCATCGGCACGGATTATCAAATGGTGGTTGTGGAGCAGGGCGGAATGGTTTCCTCTGCAGTGCTGGTCGATGGTGTCCGCATGAGTGTCTCCGGTTCGGTCTATGATATCGTCATAAGCGACGGACGATCGGATTGGGATTGCAGTTATATTAGGTTGGACGGCGGCTATGCTGAAAATGTAACCGTTGGAAGCAATGGCAGATTGGATGTGTTCGAAGCCGCTAACGTCAATAGTACGACTGTCCTTGGCAATGGATGCCTGTATGTTGATGGAAATACTATTGTTCGCAACGCCACGGTTTACACAGATGGTCGAATGGAGTTCATCAATGGATCCGCTGTCGACTTGAATTTGGTCTCCGGGGGAAGTTTGCACATGGACGAAAATGCTGCACTGCGGAATGCGACTTTGGCACAGGGCGGTATCGTGAACGGTTTCGAGCTTCAGGTGACCCATGTGATTGAAAAAGACCTTGTCCTCTCTTCGCTTGCGGTTTTGCCCGGCACCGAGGCAAACGTGTACCGGAACCAGACGGCGAAAGACATCACCATGAACGCGAATACGAACCTGATGATCAGAGCCGGCGCACGTGTGGAAGACGTTATTGTCTCCTCCGGGGCCACCCTCTGGTCCTTTAACAATGCCGTGGCGAACAATGTGTCGTTTGAGTCAGGTGCAAAGCTCAATAATATCACACTTGCCGGGGATGCGACATATGCCTCGTTGAACAACATCGTGCTCATTGGCGGCGAAATCGTGCGTGCGGGTGATTACTGGTGGAATTTGACCGAGGCACATCTTTATTCCGGACAGACGGCCAGCGATACGCTCGTCAATTCCAACACCAGACTCTTTGTGAGCGATGGTGCTGTCGCCAGCGATACGACCGTGTTCGGCGAACTCGTCGCCAGTTGGGGCGGCAGAGCTGTGGATACGATTGTGGAATCCGGCGGATATGCGAGGATTGCAGAGAGCGGCTCGCTCGGCGGTATGACCGTCCTTTCTGACGGCCGTATTTGTGTGGAACAAAACGCCGCGCAGGTTTCCGGGCTGAATGTTGCTGCCGGCGGCATCATGGAAGATTCGTTCCTGAAGCCCGGCGATAACGTTGAACTGCACGCAGGTGCGATAGTTCGAGGTTCCATCAGGAATGCCGCGAACCTGATTGTTGATGATACTGTCGACTTCAGCGAAGCCGCGATCACCGTGGATATCTCCGACCATGCCTCCGGCGACGGCGCGATGTTCAGCAATATGACCGCGCTGAGCGTTGCGAATATGGACCTGATGGTCAATTCCGCGCAGGCCTACGGCACATATGTCATCGGCGCAAATGCCGCTGACTACTCCGGGACCATTACGGTCAAAAATGAATCCGGGACCGTCTACGGACAACTGTCTCTCGCGCAACCGCGCATTAATTGGGAAATCACGGAGTATGTCCTCTCGTTGAATGAATCCAACGAACTCTGCCTGACCATTGATTCCAGCATCCCCGAGGGGGCCGGCAACCTGCTGTACAAGAATGGGCAGCTCGTTGACGATTCCCTTCAGTCTTCCTACGAACTCACCGTCCCTGTGGACGAATACGAACATATGTTCGTCGTTTCGAACGGTCTTGCGGAAGAGACCCGGGTGAATAGCGGGGGCGTGATGACGGTGATGAGCGGAGGGCGCGCGGAATCGACGCACACGGAAGGCGGCACGATCGAAGTATTGAGCGGAGG
>Ga0265298_10009870_pt1 | contig 11338 bp, 7 predicted proteins | sample AusTroGonzalo_MG_3_FD_193486 | JGI IMG/M metagenome (GOLD analysis project Ga0265298, IMG submission 193486) | Bovine rumen microbial communities from tropical cattle in Woodstock, Queensland, Australia - Gonzalo_01 | ecosystem: Host-associated > Mammals > Digestive system > Stomach > Rumen ...
CCATCATTGTCATTACCGATGGTGAGGATCACGAGGGTGGGGCGATGGAAGCCGCCAAGGAAGCCCATGAGAAAGGCTTTAACATCTATATTCTCGGTATAGGCAGTACAAAGGGCGAGCCCATTCCCGATCCCCAGACCGGAAACTTCATGACCGACAACCAAGGCAATATGGTGATGTCTAAGTTGAATGAGGACATGTGTCGTGAGATAGCTCAGGCTGGTGGCGGAGCCTATATCCATGTGGACAACAGTTCCAGTGCTCAACGCCTGTTGGACGAGGAACTCGACAAGCTTGAGAAGGGCGATACCGTTATCTATAGCCACTATGAGGAACTCTTCCAGTATGCCGGTGTTCTCGCCTTATTACTGTTGATTGTCGAGATATGTATTATGGATCGCAAGAATCCTTTGTTTAAGAAGATAAAACTGTTTAAGAAATGAACGTTTCAAAGTTGATATTGATTCTTATCCTGACTGTTGTTGGCTCCAGTAGCATCTCGGCCGACAACCGTCAGTCGCGCAAATATATCCGTCACGGCAACAGTCTTTACCGCTCGGGTAAGCATCGCGAGGCACTCGTAGACTATTACAAGGCTATGCGTGCCGATAGCACTAATGCCCGTGCCCTTTACAACCTTGGCACATCGATGTTTCCAGAGCAATGGAAAGTGGTGGGCGAACACCAGCGCGACACCATGATTAACTATTTTAAGTCGGCCGCCCAGCATGAGACCACCCCATATAGAAAGTCGCAAGCCTTCCATAATATTGGTGTTATCTGTCAGGGAGCTCACGATTTTCAGAATGCTGTTGAGGCCTATAAGATGGCTTTGCGCTTTAATCCGAACGACGACGAGACGCGATATAACCTTGTGTTGTGTCAGCGCCAACTGAAAAAGCAGGGTGGCGGAAATAACAACCAGCAGAATAAGCAGGACGACCAGCAAAACCAACAAGACCAGCAGAAGCAGCAGCAAGACAAGCAACAGCAAAAGCAGGACAAGCAAAAGGAGCAGCAAGAGCCTCCAATGAGTAAGGAGAATGCCGAACAGTTGTTGAATGCCGCCATGCAGCAGGAAAAGCAGACTCAGCAGCGTATGCAGGATGCCAAGCAACAGCAGTCTAAGCGTCGCAGAATAGAGAAGAACTGGTAAAGCATCCAGTCAAGTTGTAATGTCATTCATTTGAACCGAATATAGAATAGAACCATAATAAACGCAACAAGGATTATGAAACGATTTTTACTCATTATATCGTTTTTCAATTTTGTTTTGACGGCGGCCATAGCCCAGCGCCTCACCGCCAATGCCCCTCAACAAGTGGCTGTGGGGCAGCAGTTCAGGTTGACCTATACCGTCAACTCGCAAGACGTGTCAGGCTTCCGCATTGGTCAGGTGCCTAGCGAAGCCTTTGAGATATTGATGGGCCCTAGCACCAGCACGCAGAGCAGTTTCAGTATGATTAACGGTCAAACCTCTCAGACCTCCAGCGTTACCTATACTTATATTCTCTCTGCCTTAAAGAATGGCACGTTCACCATTCCCGCCGCCACGATTAACGTTGGAGGCAGTCAGGTGAAGTCGAATGCCTTGAAGATTGAGGTTGTTGGCACAGCGCAGGGGGGAGGATCCCGTCAAGGAGGTCGTGCGCAGCAGCAGAACGAGATGCGTGCAGCGGGCTCTGCCATCAGCGGTTCCGACCTTTTTATCAAGGTTAGTGCTTCGAAACAACGCGTTTACGAGCAGGAACCTATCCTTCTCACCTATAAAGTATATACTTTGGTGAGTCTTACTCAGTTGGAAGGCAAGATGCCTGACCTGAAAGGCTTCCATACCCAGGAGATACCCCTGCCACAGGAGAAGAGTTTTAAGATAGAGCAGTTTAATGGCCGCAACTACAAGACCGTAACCTGGAGCCAGTACGTGATGTTTCCCCAGATGTCGGGTAAGTTGGAAGTTCCTCCCATCACCTTTAACGGCATCGTGGTTCAGCAGAATCGCAATGTGGATCCCTTTGAGGCCTTCTTTAACGGTGGTTCCGGCTATGTGGAGGTTAAGAAACAAATCAAGGCTCCCGGCGTCACTATTGACGTGATGCCCCTGCCCAAGCGCCCCGCAGGATTCTCGGGTGGTGTGGGTAGTTTCAAAATGAAGACCGAGGTAGATAAGACTGATTTGAAGACTAACGACCCCCTGACCGTGCGCATCACTATCAGTGGTACAGGCAACATGAAGTTGATGAAAGCCCCTGAGGTGAAGTTCCCCAAGGACTTTGATACCTATGACGTGAAGACCACCGACAAAACCCGCCTCACCGCAGGTGGACTTGAAGGCAGCATGATATACGAATATCTGGCTGTGCCTCGTCATCAAGGCAAGTTCACCATTCCTGCCATTGAGTTTACCTATTTCGATACCGCCGAGAAGCAATACAAGACGCTTACTTCCGAATCGTACGACCTCGACATTGCTAAGGGAGACGGTGGCGAGAGTGCAGTTCAAAGTTACGGCAGCGACCAAGAGGAGATTCAGATGCTGGCCAACGACATCCGTTTCATTAAGATGGACGATGTGACTAATGAGGATGCTGACAGTCGCTATTTCGGTTCAACCCAGCACATCGTCAGCCTCATCGGTCTGCTTTGCGTATTCATCGCCATTATCATTGCTTTCCGCAAGCGTGCTATGGAGAATGCCGACCTTGTGAAGGTTCGTGGCAAGCGTGCTAACAAGATTGCCACCAAACGCCTGAAAAAGTCAGCCCGCCTGATGAAGGACAATAAGCCTGGCGAGTTCTATGACGAAGCCCTGCGTGCCCTTTGGGGCTATGTGGGTGATAAACTGAACATCCCCGTAGAACAGCTTTCGCGCGAAAACATCAGCGATCGTCTGAGTGCCCGTCAGGTTGATGAGGAGGTTATCCGCCAGTTTATCGAGGCCATCGACGAGTGTGAGTTTGAACGCTATGCCCCTGGCGACCCCAAGGGTAATATGAGTAAAGTATATCAGACGGCCATGAGTGCCATCGAGAAGATAGAAGAAGGAATGAACCGCAAACATAAGAAGACTGTAGCAACAGTTGTACTGCTGTTGTTGCTCATGCTGCCATCGTCAGCTTTTGCTTTGAGCAAGGCCGATGCCGACAGTAGCTATGTACATGAGAACTATCAGAAAGCCATTGAACAGTATGAGGAACTGATCAAGCGCTGTGGTTCGCATGTAGAGCTCCACTATAATCTGGGTAATGCCTACTACCGCATGGACGATATGCCCCATGCCGTACTTAACTACGAGCGCGCCCTGTTGCTGGCCCCAGGTGATGCCGACATCCGCTTCAACCTCCAGTTGGCGCGCAGCAAGACCGTTGATAAGATTGTGCCCCAGAGCGAGTTCTTTGTTGTCACATGGTATCGCTCGGTGGTCAACATGATGAGTGCCGACGCATGGGCTTATACGGGCTGTCTCCTTCTGATAGCCGCCTTCTTGCTGTTCTTTGTCTATCTGTTCTGTACGCGCATTTGGCTGCGCAAGATAGGCTTCTTCGGCAGCATCGCCATCTTCTTCGCCTTCCTGTTGAGCAATGTGTTTGCCTGGCAGCAGACATGTATCGTTGACAATCGCGATGGCGCCATCATTATGGATGCCGCCGTACCAGTGAAGAGTACTCCTTCGCAGGGTGGCACAGACCTCTTTATCCTGCACGAAGGTACCAAGGTGCGTGTGCTCGACAATTCAATTGGCGACTGGTGCGAGGTGAGTGTGCCCGATGGCAAGCAAGGTTGGGTGGAGACCAAACAGATTGAAGTGATATAAGATGATGGATTGGACAACGATTATAACTATGGATAAGCAGTTGCTGTTGTGGTTCAACGGCAGCGACTCGCTATTTCTCGACGGTATGGCCAAGACGCTGACCACTGCCTCAACATGGATACCCCTGTATCTCAGTCTGCTGTATCTGGTTGTTAAAAACAATAACAGCATACAGAAAATACTGCTGATATTGGCTGCCGCAGGCCTCTGTGTGTTTCTGGCCGGTTCGCTCAACGACCTGCTGATAAAGCCTTGGGTGTGCCGCTGGCGTCCCTCGCGCGACCCCGAGATAGCGATGCTTGTCGACACCGTGAACGGCTATCGTGGCGGCGACTACGGCTTCTTCTCGTCGCATGCGGCCAACACGTTCAGTATCGCTCTGTTCTTCTCACTTCTCATCCGTAGCAAGGCCCTCACCGTTGGTCTGGTGTTGTGGTCGCTTACCAATTGCTGGACACGCATGTACCTGGGTGTTCACTATCCAGGTGATATTCTTTGCGGACTCCTATGGGGTGCCACGGTGGGCATCGGCATGTGGTATTTGCATCAGTATCTGCGCCATCGTATTGACGACAGCGAGCAGTTCGTATCGACCCAATATACCAGCACTGGCTATATGCTCAGCGATGTCAGCGTGGTTCTCTCGATTCTTGTGCTCACAGTTCTCTATGCCATTCTGCGCAGTTGCCTCTATATTTACGCATAACTCATGCGCTTTCTCGCGCATACAATAATATATATACGAAAATTAAAATATCACTATGGATACAAAACACATTCGCATCAGCGACTATAACTACCCCTTGCCAGACGAACGCATAGCCAAGTTCCCCTTGGCCAAGCGCGACCAATCGAAACTGCTGGTTTACAACCACGGCGAGGTGGGCGAGGATACGTTCTGCAATCTGCCCAGCCATCTGCCTCAAGGCGCTTTGATGGTGTTCAACAATACGAAGGTTATTCAGGCCCGACTGCATTTCCGCAAGGAAACGGGTGCCCTTATTGAGATATTCCTGTTGGAGCCAGCCGAGCCATCAGACTATGAGCTGATGTTCCAGATGCGTGGCCATTGCTCGTGGTACTGCCTTGTGGGCAACCTGAAGAAATGGAAGGAAGGCAAGTTGAAGCGAGAACTCGATATTCATGGAGAGCATTTTACGATGAGTGCCACCCGTGGCGATATTCACGGCACCAGCTATCGCATAGACTTTGAATGGGACAATGACAGCATATCGTTTGCCGAGATTCTCGAGTCGATGGGCGAACTGCCCATTCCGCCATATCTGAACCGTGAGACTCAAGAGAGTGACAAGACCACCTATCAGACCGTTTATTCCAAGATTAAGGGCAGTGTGGCTGCTCCCACCGCAGGACTCCATTTCACCCCCGAGGTGCTGAGTGCTGTTGATGCCCACGGCATAGACCGCGAAGAAGTTACCTTGCATGTGGGTGCAGGCACGTTTAAACCCGTGAAGAGCGAGGAGATAGAGGGACACACGATGCATACCGAGTATATCAGCGTGCGCCGCCAGACATTAGAGAAACTCTTGGCTCACAACTGCGAGGCTATTGCCGTTGGCACCACCAGTGTGCGTACTCTCGAGAGCTTGTATTATATGGGTCTCAAAGTGATGCGAAAGCCCGACATCCAGGAGAGCGAGTTGCATGTGATGCAATGGGAACCGTATGAGGAGCAAGAGAATAAAGATGCGGCCGAGGTTTTACCCATGAAGGCTATTGAGGCGTTGCTTGACTGGCTCGACCGCAATGGCCTGCAGACCCTGCACAGCAGCACCCAGATAATCATAGCCCCCGGCTATAGCTATAAGATTGTGAAGATGTTGGTGACCAATTTCCACCAGCCGCAGTCCACGCTGCTGTTACTTGTCAGCGCCTTTGTTCATGGTGACTGGCACAAGATTTACGACTATGCCCTGGCTCACGACTTCCGCTTCCTGAGCTATGGCGACAGTTCGCTGCTCATTCCTTAGGTATCGTTTTATTGCGTTGCCAACGCAATATACAGAACAGTTATCGCTCGAACATCACACACGCCCAGTCGCCATCGTGCTTCTGGGCTTTTTTTGTGAGTCCTAATGCTGTAGCCTTTTGTTCCAACAGGGCTATGTCCTGCGTATAGAAACCGCTGAGCAGAAGTGTGGAGTGGGGTGCCATCTTACCTACAAAGGTCTCCATATCGTTCAATAGGATGTTTCGGTTGATGTTGGCCATCACCACGTCGAACACACCTTCCACCTCTTTCAGTATAGAGGCATCGCCAAGTAGCGACGTGAACCGATTGTCCACCCCGTTGATCACTGCATTGTGGCGTGCGTTGTCGGCACTCCATTCGTCTATGTCGTAGCCCACGGCATCGCCAGCACCAAGTTTCAGGGCTGCAATGCCCAGGATGCCTGTGCCGGTACCGCAGTCGAGCACCCGCTTGCCTTCAAGGTCAAGTTCCATGAGTAGGCCCACCATCATGCGTGTCGTCTCGTGTGTGCCCGTACCGAAAGCCAGGTGAGCGTCAATCTCGATGGAGATGTGATTGGTGAGCGGATAGTCTTGTGTCAAGTGCCTGCCGTCGTGAATGATAATGGTGTTTGCAGGCCTGTTCTCTTGCTCCTTGCTCCTTGTTCCTTGTCCCTCAACAATAATTGGCTCGAATCCTTCCTGCTCCCATTGTTCGTTCCAGTCCTTATCCTCGGCCTCCTTCGTTGTAAAAGAAATGGTGCATGACGGAAGTGGACATCCATCTAGTAAAGCCTTGAGCACCTGCTCGTTGTATTGTGCTTGCTGAACATAGCCTTTGATGCCTTTGTCCGTGTCCTCAAACGTTTCGAACCCGGCCTCGCCAGCCAGCGCGGCCACTATATCGCGTGCGTCCTGCATCATCACCTGCGGCGCCTCAATCAGAAAGTCTACTTCAAAATATTTCATAATCAATAACCGTTAATCATTAACTGATAACCATTAATCAATATAAATTATCATTATTTTTCTGCAAAATTACTAAAAATAGGGAAAATCCTACCACGTTTTAGGGTTTTTCCGTATCTTTGCAGTCAAATTCTGAGTATTTTTGCATCGTGAAGAAATAACTAAAACACATAGAGCATATGAAAAAGTGGATTCTATTATCAATGACGCTGGTCTTGACATCGCTCACGGCGACGGCTCAGGACGATATGTACTTCGCTTCGAGCAAGAAGATGAAGGCTGAGCGTGAGGCTGCTCAGAAGGCTCGAGAGGCCTACGAGCGCACCTACTATTGTGGTTCGCAGCGCAGCGTTGACGATTATAACCGCATGGGTAGCAGCTATCAGGTGCTGCCTAAGGACACTGGCGATGTGATCACGTTTGATGCTGTGGAGGGTGTTTATCCCGACTCAGTGGCCGATTATCAGTTGACCAAGCAGATGACACGCTTCGACGACTATGTGCCCTCGATAGCCTATTGGGAAGGCTATAAGGCTGGTCAGCGCGACAGCTGGGGCTGGCATTCGCCTTGGTATTATTCATCGCTCTATCCCTGGTATGATCCTTGGTATTACGACCCTTGGTATGCAGGCTGGTACGATCCTTGGTATTATGACTATGGCTGGCGTCGCTACGGCTGGTATGCCGGCTACGGTGGATGGTATGGTGGCTGGTACGGTTACTACGGCTATGGCTATCCTTATTATTACTATAGCTACACTTCGCCCACCACTATTCGCCATGGTAGCGTCTACACCTCGCGTACCGGCACACAGAGCCATGGACGCATTGTAGAGAACAATCATCGCAGCACCACCTATTCGTCTACGGCCAACGGTCGCGGCGTGGGTGCTGGCAGAAGCACTACGGGTGGTGTGCGCTCAGCAGGCATCACTGGAGGACGCTCTGCAACTGGCAATCGAACCACGGTACCTGTTCGCAGCAATACGACGGTTAACACCAGCATTGGCAATGGCAACACGCGCTCAACCTCGGGCAGTGTCTACAGCGGCGGAGGCAACCGCAGCGCAGGCAGTTCTGTTGGTGGCGGAGGCGGTTCGTTTGGCGGCGGTCGCTCTGGTGGCGGTTCCGTGGGTGGTGGTCGCTCAACCAGCGGCGGACGCAGATAATGCTCTGATACGCCTGTAAGGCACTTTTATCTATCACTTATCGACTTTCAACTAACAACTTTCCATCATATGAAGAAGTATTTGTATATCGCAGCCTTAGCGATGGTCATGATGCCCGCAGCTGCACAAGAGACATATCAGAACGCAGCGGTGGTCACAGAAGACCTGAACGGTACGGCACGCTATGTGGGTATGGGTGGCGCTATGGACGCACTTGGAGCCGACATATCGACCATCAGCTCAAACCCCGCAGGCATCGGCTTGTTCCGCTCGTCGTCTGTATCGCTGTCGGCCGGTGTGGTGAGTCAGCAGGATGCCAAGCGCTTTGCCGATGGCTATAAGACCAACCTCAGCTTCGACCAGATTGGATTGGTTTACGCCACACAGTGGAACTCAACCAACTATATTAACTTTGGTTTCAACTATCATAAGAGTCGTAACTTCGACCAGATTCTTAGTGTGGCCGATGGACTGAATGGTGCTTCGCAAAACAAAGCCACTGTGATTAAGCGTGACCAAGGACTGCTCTATGTTGAGAAGAACAACAAGCCCGATTTCGATCGTGCTTACAGCTCGTGCAGCGTTCTTGATGCGCTCTATGCCAACAACCTGAACTACAACGCTACCGATCAGAAATGGTATTCGTACGACGGTGAGGAGTATGTCTTCGACCGCATGCACGATGGCTATGTGGGCGAGTACGACTTCAACCTGAGTGGCAATGTGAAAGACCGCTTCTTCTGGGGTGTCACCGTGGGCATTCACGATGTGCACTATCACCACTATGGCGAATATGCCGAGAATCTGGTGGGCGGACTCGGTGGCGTGCCACAGAGCTTTGGTCTCACCATCAGCGACGACCGCCGCATCAAGGGACAGGGTGCCGATGTCAAGGTGGGTGTCATCTTCCGTCCTATCGAGGAATCGCCCCTGCGCTTCGGCTTGAGCGTGAGCACGCCTACATGGTACGACCTGAAGACTAGCAGTTTCACCACTTATAAAGACAATACGGGCGTGTACGATGGCATTGCCGACGAATATAAGTTCCGACTCTATACACCGTGGCGCTTCAACCTCTCGGCTGGACATACCGTGGGCGACTGGCTGGCATTGGGACTGGGTTACGAGTTTGCCGACTACAGCAGCATGGACACACGTCAGCTGACAGGCGAGTATACCTACGATGGCGGTGAGGAAAGCGAGAGCGACAACGAGATGAACCGCCACACGGCCAAGACCCTCAAGGGTGTGTCGACGCTGAAGGCTGGCATTGAGTTGCGCCCCGATCCTGCCGTGGCTGTGCGCTTTGGTTACAACTACGTGTCGCCTATGTACGAGAAGAATGGCTATAAGGATACATGGCTGGGTTCTATGGGTTCGTATCACAGTTCAACGAGCGACTTCACCAACTGGGATGCTACGCATCGCATCACCTGCGGACTTGGCATTCAGTCGGGCGCATGGAACTTTGGTGCTGCCTATCAGTATTCGGTTCAGAAGGGTAAGTTTGCTCCGTTCGACTCGTACGAGGACCAGTACATCAGCAACCTGGCTAAGTTGGTCGACTTGAAGAATCAGCGTCATCAATTCTTGTTTACCGTTAACTACACGTTCTCGCTTGACAAGAACATATGGGATTGACGCTAAGAATTTCACTTTTTGTTATTTAATGGTTATGGTGTTGCCTTTCGTGAGAACCGCATCATTATGTGATTGAAAGAGGAGTTGGCGTGATGCCAACTCCTCACTTTTTTAAATACTCGTAAGTTCGATTGTTGCAGAACTGTTATGGAAGAAGGAGGGCCTGGTAGAGAATTGAAAATCAGGCTTGCATAGTCTCAGAATCTCAAATCTCAATTAATAAACAAGGGATACCTTACCTCAACAATATTCTTCCGTTCTTATATAACTTATTGATTATTAAATATATATATATTATATATATAATAAGAATGAAGAGAGATGGAGAGTTAAAAACTAATTGAGATTCTGAGATTGAGACTGTCTTCTAAAACAACAAATACTTAATTTATTATTAATCAATCATTTACGCTATTTTGGTAGTTGCGCTCTAGCGATGCCTAACCTCGGAATTGGTACAAAATGCATCAAATTACTGCTCTAAAAGGCCTTAAAAGACATGTTTTTCCTCTCTTTTTTGATAATTATCCCTCTCTTTGCGCATATATCATCGACGTGGAATTTTGATTGGAAAACCTTATTCACACCCCTTAGGACACGAAACGGCATCTTTAGGCCCTCGAAACGGCATATCCTGAGCCTCGAAATGGCATCTTTAGAGTCTCGAAATGGCAGGTATCGATAATTGCGGGCGCGGAGGCTAAAAAAGTTGAGATAAAATTTGTTGAAAAGAAAAAAAATAGTTACCTTTGCACCCGCAAAACACACAAGGGTTGCCGACATGGCTCAGTTGGTAGAGCAACGCATTCGTAATGCGTAGGTCCCCGGTTCGAGTCCGGGTGTCGGCTCAAGAAAAGAAAGACGAGAGGGGTAGGGTTACCCCTTTTTTGCTTTTATCCATTCTTTAGAATCAAAAAATCGCGGAATTAGCTCAGTTGGTAGAGCATTGGCTTCCCAAGCCGAGGGTCGCGGGTTCGAGTCCCGTATTCCGCTCCTTTTCTTTTTTTATGATAGAACCACAGTTCATTTCCAGTTTACAGAATCAGAGAGTGAAGCAGGTGATGCTGCTTCAGCAGAAGTCTTCGGAACGCCGCAAGACGGGTTTGTTCGTGGTTGAAGGCGTGCGCGAGTTGGGCCATTGTATGAAGGCCGGCTATGTGGTGGACAGTATTTATTATTGTGCATCGCTCTTTTCGGACATGTCGGCGCTGGTTGGCGTGGAGCATGTTTACGAGGTAACACCTCAGGTTTACGAGAAGATGGCTTATCGTGGCAGCACGGAGGGACTGCTGGCTGTGGTCAAGGCTAAGGCGCATGGACTGGACACGCTGAACCTGCCCGAGAATCCGCTGATAATTGTGCTCGAGAGTGTTGAGAAGCCTGGCAACCTGGGGGCCGTGTTGCGCTCGGCCGATGCGGCTGGTGCCGATGCGGTGATCCTGTGCGACCCGCTGACGGATCTTTACAATCCCAATCTTATTCGTGCCAGCATCGGAGCTTTGTTCACGGTGCCTACGGTGGCTGTGGGCAACAAGGAGTGTATTGCTTTTCTGAAGGAGCGCGGCATCAGGATTCTGACGGCGCAGCTGCAGGACTCGGAGTTGTATTACGATATGGATATGACCTGCGGCACGGCCATTGTGATGGGTACGGAGGCCACAGGACTGACCAACGAATGGCGTGAGGCGGCCGATGCGCATATCCGCATTCCAATGTGCGGGCAGTTGGATTCGCTCAACGTGTCGGTGTCGGCAGCTATCTTGCTCTATGAGGC
>Ga0265298_10009873_pt1 | contig 11336 bp, 10 predicted proteins | sample AusTroGonzalo_MG_3_FD_193486 | JGI IMG/M metagenome (GOLD analysis project Ga0265298, IMG submission 193486) | Bovine rumen microbial communities from tropical cattle in Woodstock, Queensland, Australia - Gonzalo_01 | ecosystem: Host-associated > Mammals > Digestive system > Stomach > Rumen ...
ATCGGCAAGCGTTACCGTCGTCAGGATGCTGTCGGTACACCCTTCTGTATCACCGTCGATCACGACACCGAGAAAGACGGCTGTGTTACCGTTCGTTACCGCGACACGATGGCTCAAGACCGCGTTAAGATCGAAGACCTTCACGAGATCATCCGCAAGGCTACTGATCCGAAGGAACTCTACCGCAAGATCGTTGGCGCAAGCCTCGAGGACACGATGGAATAAACAAAAGCCCGCAAATCGCGGGCTTTTTAATTAGCAACTATCAACTGTCAACTATCAACTATTATAAGCTTCAAGCGCTTTACGAAGGACGATCATTGCTTTGGCAAGGTCGTCCTTGTTTAGTACATACGCCATGCGAACTTGGTGACGGCCGTCTTCGGGATTGGTATAGAAACCTGTTCCGGGCGCCATCATAACAGTCGCTCCTTCGTACGTAAAATCCGTTAGACACCATTTGCAGAACTTCTCCACATCGTCCACAGGCAATTCCACCATGACGTAGAACGCGCCGGTCGGAGCCGGGGCAAAGACACCCGGGATCTGGTTCAACTGGTCAATCAAGAAATTACGCCGGCCAAGATACTCGTCGTACACCTCTTGCATGTATTCTTCGGGAGTAGAGAGCGAAGCTTCGGCCACAATTTGTCCGAAGAGAGGCGGCGAGAGGCGCGCCTGACAGAACTTCATAACCGACTCGCGCACGGCTTTGTTCTTGGTGATGAGCGCACCGATACGGATACCGCACTCGGAGTAACGCTTGGAGACACTATCCACGAGCACAACGTTCTGCTCAATGCCCTCGAGGTGGCAAGCAGATATATACGGCGACTTGGTGTAGATAAACTCGCGATACACTTCATCCGAGATCAGGTACAGGTCATATTTCTTGACAAGGTCGCGTATCTGACGCATCTCTTGTTTGGTATAAAGATACCCCGTCGGGTTATTCGGGTTACAGATAAGGATCGCGCGCGTCTTGGGCGTGATCTGCTTCTCGAACTCCTCTACAGGCGGCAGTTTGAAGCCGTTCTTGATGTCGGTCTTGACGGACTTGACAACAGCGCCGGCGGAGATAGCGAAAGCCATGTAGTTGGCGTACGAAGGGTCGGTCACGATGATCTCATCGCCCGGATTCAGACACGACATGTAGGCAAACATAATGGCCTCCGAGCCGCCCGAAGTAATGATGATCTCGTCCGGTGAGAGATCGATGCCATAGTTGGCATAATAGCTGACCATCTTCGTTCGCAGCGATTTGAGTCCCTGCGAAGGAGAGTACGCCAAGATGTCCTGGTCGAAATTCTTAACCGCCTCCATAGCTTGGGGAGGAGTCTTGATATCGGGCTGACCGATATTGAGGTGGTACACATGTACGCCGGCGAGTTTAGCCTCGTCTGCATATTTTGCCAGTTTGCGAATCGGGCTCTCCGGCATCGACTGTGCCCGTAAACTAATTTCCATATTCTTCTATATATGTGCGTAGCGCGTGTATGTCCGCGAACGCATCGGTTAATTCTTTGATATTGGCGACCCGTTGTCGAACAGATGCCACGCCATGTTTATGCAGTTTGTCTTGGGTCGGTGTGATGGCTTGTGTCAGGGCGTCGAGGTTCACGTCATAAAGCATCGTGCCGTGGACGATTGTACCGGTAGGCGAAGTATAACACGCCCAGCCTGATATCTTTCGTCCTTCCACAAGGATATCGTTATGCTCCGTAGTCACGGCCGGCAGTCCTTTGTCTTGCAGCGCTTTAGCTACAAAGCGCAAAAACTCATCAAACACCTGTTCGCTATGCGTACTCGGCGTGACAAACGAGATCATTAGGTTGCCTTCGTCAGCATAAACGCAGCCTCCCCCACTCTTGCGCTGGACGACGGCGATACCGTTTTCGCGGCAATAAGCTTCATTCACCTCAGCCTCAGCACTCTGATGGCGACCGTAGATGACCGTCGGCGATACGATCCACGTAAAGAGCGTCGGCTCTTGCACAGTCTTCACCAACTCTTGCTCGATGGCTAAATAGTCCACCAACGGCAAGCCCTCCGGGTAACGAACAATTTTCAAATATCAAATTTCAAATTTCAAATTTTGGCTCCGCCAACTCGTGTCCTTGGCAGAAACGATGAGTCAGTTGACGGTCGTCACCTAAGTATATATAGCGCTCCAAACGATGCGGCAGGGAGTAGTTGTCGAAGTTGAGCTCGCTGTCGTCAATGACGAGTGCGTCGAACGCGTAGCCGGGTTCGAACGAACCTACCTTGCCGAAGAACGATCCGCCGGACTTGGTTGCCAGCCAGAACGCTTCGCTGAGCGAAAGGAAGTTCTCTTTCTGGTCACTGTTCCTCCACTGTAACTTAGACATCTGCAGCGCGTACTGGATCACTTTGAAGATCGAGAAACCGCTTCCTCCGGAGACATCCGAACCTAACGCAACAGGTATACCGGCAGTCAGGAATCGGCGTATCGGTGCGATACCGGATCCGAGGTTGCAATTGGATGTCGGACAATGCACGGCGAACACCTGATTCTTGCGCATCAATTCAAACTCCTCGCCGTCGGTATAGCAGCAGTGCGCCATGAGCGTCGGCGTCTGTCCGAACATGCCGTACCGCAGATACGCATCGCCGTAACAGGTCGATTCGGGCTCCAGTTCAGCCACCCAAGCAATCTCCGACGGGTTCTCGCTCAAGTGCGATTGCACAGGCAGCTGCTTGTCACGCGCCAACTGTCCGAGTGCGGTCATCATCTGCGGCGTACAACTGGGCACAAAACGCGGCGTCACGATAGCCGATACCAAAGGCATGGGTTCTGTGTGGCGAAGTACGCGTAATGTGCCATCTACGGCTTCTTCGGTGGTATTACTCAGCGTATCGGGACCGTTTCGGTCCATTCCTACTAATCCGACCAAACCTCCCATTCCGGCTTCATTGAGCAGGTCCGCCAGCAGACATGACGCCTCGGGATGAATCGTCGCAAAGATCGATGCGCGCATTGTTCCCACACGCCATAAGTCCCGCACAAAACGGCTGTACATACGCCGCGCATAGGCAGGGTCTTTATATTTACTCTCCTCGGGGAAAGTGTACGTATTAAGCCACGGCAACAACTCCATATCCATCGCGATACCGTGATTTCGGTACTGCGGCGCGTGAACATGCAGGTCATTCATCGCCGGCACGAGCAGCTGCTCGCCGAAATCTATAACCGGTTCATTCGCATACTCAGCAGGCAGCGTCTGATACGTTCCTATCACATTACCATCATCGCCGACCACCACGTAGCCGTGCTCCAGAATGGTAAACTGCTCCTTCGTCGGAGTAAACAAGATATTTGCTCTGTAGATTTTCATGGTTATTCTTTTTTCTTGAAGAAAATTAAACACACAAGGTAATTGATACAGCCGCCAATGAAGATGACCACAAAACTGATCCAATCATCGCGCCATGTAGGCAGCAACTTAATCATCAGCGGCAGCAGGCCCAACTGGATCACAAGGTTGATGGCACGCGCGAAAAGGAATCCGCCTGCATTCTTGAGACTCGGTTTCGTGCCGAACGTATACCAGTTGGTAAACAGATAGTTCGGTATCATCTCCAGAATATAGCCTATTCCGAATGCGATATAGTACAACACCGCACCTTTCTCGGGATAGTCAAAGAGCAGCAGGGCAGCCATGAAGAACCATGTCTGCACGAACATGCCTGTCGTGCCAATCACAGTAAAACGAATGGCACTACGCGTCTTGCCGGATAGATAGGATGTTGGCAATTTCATTGCGTTAAATGGTTAAATAGTTAAAATGGTTTTGATTGCATCAAAACGTTAAAATGTTACTTTAACGCTGCTATCAACTCTTCCATCGCAGCATTGAGACCGTTGACATCGCGACCTCCGGCAGTAGCCATCCAGGGCTGACCGCCTCCACCGCCTTGGATGAGTTTGGCTGCGGACTTGATCATCGCGCCTGCGTTCTTGCCGGCCTCTACGAGCGGCTGGCTCAGGAAGACAGCAATCGTCGGCTTGCCTTCCCACGAGGTAGCGCCTACGACTGCGAACTTGATATCGGTGAACTTACCGCGCAACAGCGGCATCACACCACGAATCATCTCGGGGTTCTGTTCGCCGCACAAACGTACCAACTTGATATCGCCGAAGTCTTCTGCATGTCCGATAATCTGGTCGCGGTACTGCTCGATCTTCTCAGCCGTGAACTGCTCGATCTGCTTCTTGAGCACAGCGTTCTCGTCAATGAACTTATGAATAGTACCCGCCAAATCGGGGGCATTGTTAAAAAGTGCTTTGAGACCGTTGAGTGTATCTTGCGCCATGTAATAAAGCTCGTCTGCTTTAGCAGCCGTCACCGCTTCGATACGGCGAACACCTGCCGCAACAGAGGTCTCCATGACGATACGGATAGCACCGATACGGCCGGTCGAAGAAACGTGGCAACCACCACACAACTCAACCGAGTCGCCGAACTTGATCACGCGTACGTCGTCGCCGTATTTCTCGCCGAACAGCGCCATCGCGCCCATCGCTTTTGCCTCTGCGATCGGGGTATGACGACTCTCCTCCAGATGGAAATCGCGGCGCACAAAAGCGTTCGCTACTTGCTCTACTTTGCGTAACTCTTCCGGCGTCACTTTCTGGAAATGAGAGAAGTCGAAACGCAAACTGTCTGCCGTCACCAAACTACCCTTCTGCTCCACATGCTTGCCGAGCACCTCACGCAACGCGTGGTGGATGATATGGGTTGCCGAGTGGTTGCAAGCAATCGCCTGACGACGCTCGGCATCAACGGTAGCTGTTAGCTGTTGGCTGTTAGCTATTAGCTCTGCAGGTAGTTCTGCTACAATATGGACAGGCAGATTATTCTCGCGCTTGCAATCTAAAATCTTAATTCTTAATTCTGAATTCTTAATTCTTAATTCACCGGTATCACCGACCTCGCCGCCCATCTCGGCGTAGAACGGGGTCTTCGAGAGCACAACTTGATAGAAGTTCTTGCCTTTCTGGCTCACCTGACGATAACGGAGGATTTGCGTCTCGCAACTCAGTTCATCGTATCCGACAAACTCGGTCTCGCCTTCGCGTAACACGGTCCAATCGCCGAGGTCCTGTTTGTTCGCCTCGCGGCCCATCGATTTCTGATGCTCGAGGGCTTTGTTATACTCCTCTTCGTTCGTCGTGAATCCGTTCTCGCGGAGGATCAGCTCCGTGAGGTCAAGCGGGAAACCGTACGTATCTTTGAGTGTGAACACATCGACACCCGAGATCTCGGTCTTGCCGGCCTTGCGAGCCTCGTCCATCAATTTATCCAGCAAGCCTATACCCTTGTCCAAAGTACGCAGGAACGCCTCTTCTTCGGATTTAATGACCGGTGTGATCTGTGCCTCTTGGGCTTTGAGTTCAGGATACGCCTCTCCCATGTCAGCAATGAGTTGCGGCACGAGCTGGTAGAGGAACGCCGAACGCATATTAAGGAACGTATAGCCGTATCGTACGGCGCGTCTCAAAATTCTTCGTATCACATAGCCCGCTTTCTCGTTACTCGGCAGCTGACCGTCGGTGATAGCGAAAGCAATCGTACGGATATGATCGGCGATGACACGCATAGCAATGTCGATCTTCTCGTCTTTGCCGTACTCGCAGCCGCAAATACTACCAATCTTGGTCAGCATAGGTTGGAATACGTCGGTGTCGTAGTTTGAGGTCTTGCCTTGGATCGTACGAACCAGGCGCTCAAAACCCATTCCGGTATCGATGACTTTCTTCGCCAGAGGTTCCAGACTGCCGTCTGCCTTGCGGTTAAACTGCATAAAGACGATGTTCCAGATCTCAATCACCTGCGGGTGGTCTTTGTTGACCAACTCGCGTCCCGGCACTTTCGCACGCTCCTCGGCCGAACGGCTGTCCACATGAATCTCCGAGCACGGACCGCAAGGACCCGTATCGCCCATTTCCCAGAAGTTGTCGTGTTTGTTGCCGTTCAAGATATGGTCTGCCGGCAGGTGTTTCGCCCAGATAGAAGCAGCCTCGTCGTCACGAGCAAGGCCTTCTTCCGGCGAACCCTCAAAGACCGTCGCGTACAAGTTAGCCGGGTCGATCTTCAATACGTCCACGATATACTCCCACGCAAAATCAATCGCTTCTTTCTTGAAATAGTCGCCAAACGACCAGTTACCCAGCATCTCAAACATCGTGTGGTGGTACGTGTCGTGGCCTACTTCCTCGAGGTCGTTATGCTTGCCGCTCACGCGCAGACACTTCTGGCTGTCCGCCACGCGCGGGAATTTAATAGGGTCATTGCCAAGGATGATGCCCTTCCACGGGTTCATTCCGGCGTTGGTAAACATCAATGTGGGGTCATCTTTGATGACCATCGGTGCAGAAGGTACAATCTGGTGTCCCTTCGATGCCATAAAGTCCAAAAAGGACTGACGAATTTCTTTACTTGTCATATCTAATTTTCAGTATATTTCGTGGTTTTGAAGTCGATAAACTCGCGTCTGGGCTTGCCTTCTATGTCGGTACGCTCAATGAAGGGCAACGGATTAGCCCGCAACTCATCGTACTCGGCACGCTGACGCAGTACATCGACCGCCATGAAGATGGCATTGCGCATGGAGGCCGGGTCGGCTTGGTTCTTACCGGCGATGTCGTAACCCGTACCGTGATCCGGTGAAGTGCGAACGATATTCAGCCCAGCCGTGTAGTTCACTCCACTCATATCCAGCGTCTTGAACGGGATCAAGCCTTGGTCGTGGTACATAGCCAGCACAGTATCAAAATGGTTGAAATGCCCGCTGCCGAAGAAGCCGTCGGCGGCATATGGCCCGAACACCCAAAGTCCCTGCCCTTTCGCTTTCTCCAGCGCCGGAACGATGATCTCCTGTTCCTCCTTCCCCAGCAAACCTTGATCACCTGCGTGCGGATTCAGCGCCAGCACGGCAATACGCGGTTTCTCCAATCCGAAGTCCCGCTTGAGACTACTGTTGAGGACATTCAGCTTGCTCAAAATCCGCTCCTCGGTGATCTGCGCCGGAATATCCGCCAGCGCCACATGGTTGCACACCAACGCCACACGCAAGTTCCCGCTGCATAGCATCATAAGGCTACCACCATTAAGCGAAGCGTCACCATTTACACCATTAAACAATTTCTCCAAATACTCCGTGTGCCCGCCGCCGAGCGCCTCTTTACTCAACGGAGCAGTTACGAGTGCTTGTACTTTTCCCGCCTTCAAGTCCGCACAAGCCCGATCCAAAGCCGCCTTGGCCGCTTTGTTGGAAGACTCGGTGTTCTTGCCCAGTTCCACAGGAAGATTATCCGTGTAACACGTGATCAAGTTCAGACGGCTGTCTTTGGCCTGCTCGGGGCTGTCAATCATGTTCCAGTTAATATTGCGGAACTCCTCGTCCAGCGTGTGGATATGCTGTTTAGCCACGGCCGCGTTGCCGTAAATGACAGGACGCATAATCTCAAACATATATCCCGTCAACAGCGACTTGATAATCACTTCATATCCTACTCCGTTCGTATCTCCGGCTGTTATTGCTACTATAGGTTTCACTTCTTTAATGAATAATTAACAATGAATAATGAATATTTTTTGGACCGTTTTGGGTCATTTTGGACTAATAAACCTCGTTATGAATTTTCTCGTACTTCAGTCGAGAAAGGTCATACGAACTTCGTTCTTCATCGGGATAGCCCAGCGCGATAGCGCAGAGTACTTCCATATTGTCCGGTATCCCGCAAGTCTTGCGCACTAACTCCGGTGCTCCTTCGCGCTCGTGGACATGACACCAGCACGCGCCAAGACCCTGCTCTGCGGCCGCCAGCAAGATATGCTCCGCCGCGATAGCGCCATCGGCCATCCAGGTGTTGTCACACAACGTCGGGTCCAACGCAATGACAATCGCCGCTGTCGCTGTATTAAACATCTGCGAACCATAAGTGCGGCAGCCTGCCAGCGGACGCAACTTAGCCTCGTCGCGAACCACGACAAACTCCCACGGACAAGTCCGTTTGGCACTCGGGCTCATCAGCGCGCAACGCAACAAATAATCTATTTTCTCTTGCTCTACCGGCTGACTCGTGTACTTGCGTATCGACCGCCGTTTTTGGCATAATTGTTCAAAAGAATCCATATTTATCCAAATTAGCGTGCAAAGGTACAACTTTTTTTTGATATATGCAAATAAATGTGAGATTTTTGATAAAATTTTGAGCGGGCGATTAAATCGCCCATACAATTGACGAAGTTTTTTTTGTGATTTTAGATAAAATGTATATATATACTATGTATATATATAGTAAAAGCGCGATTTTCGCATTTTTGGTGTTTTATCCTATGGGAATCTTATGGGTATCATATGGGTATCCTATGGTGGAAGTACTCCGTTTGACCGAAAATACGTTGATGCAGCTACGGCACAAAGACGCCCAATAATCACAGAAAATATTCTGTATATCAAAAAAAATCCCATAAATATTTGCATATGTGCAAAATTTGTTGTATCTTTGCAGCGGATTTCGGAAGAGGTCTTCGGTCGGGTGTGTATAGTCGGCTGAAAAAACAGATAATTAACATTATAAATCCTATAAAAATTCAAAACAATTATGGTGCGTACAACATTTAACCGCCTTCGTGCAGTAAAAGACAGTCTTCCTCATGGTAGTATGGACGCTATTGCAGCTGAGTTGGAAATCACGGGAGAAGAAGTAAGAGCTTATTTTAACGGTGAGGGAAATGCCGACTATCATATTGAGCCGGGTCCCGATGGCGGTATTGTAGTATTCAGCAACACACGCATTTTGGAAGTAGCCCTGCGTCGTGCATGGGAAGTGCAGAATGCGTTGTAAATTGAAAATTGAGAATTGAAAATTGAAAATTGGTTTGCAAGGCTAATAGCTCTGGCGTTTTTCGTCGGAGCATTACCTTTTGTATTTAACGCGAGCGCGTACGCGAGGGATGGTAACCCCTCCTCGGCGGAAGCCGCTCCTCCCGCTTCAACGGGAGGACGCTCCGGGTTAGAGGCGAAAGGCGAGAATAAGTGGCTCGATGACTACAAGAAGCCGGTCGGGTTCACGTACGGCGCAGATGTAAGGGTGCAAGCCAATTATCTATGGCGCGGTTTGTACGCCGGCGGATTTAACATGCAGGCCGACGCGAATGTAGGATACGGCGGTTTGTATCTCGACATGTGGTGGAATATCGGAGCCACGGATTGGACCTTCAAAGCCTTTCAGCCGGAGTTGGATTTGAGTCTGGGTTTTTCCCGTTGGGGACTGAACATCTATGCGCTATATATCCATAACTTCAACTGCGGATTCTTTGATTTCCACAACTACCCCGACAAGGGAAACCGGTTGGAACTGAATGTCCGATATACGGTGAGCAGCAAGTTGCCGCTTAGTTTCATTTGGGGAACACGCGTAGGTGCTTCGGACGGGTATCTGAACGCTGCGGGCGACACAATACAGGCGTATTCGAGTTATGCGGAGATCAGCTATACCCATCATTTCCGGGACGGTTGGAGTGCTTATGGAGCGATAGGTATGACACCTTGGAAGGGTTGTTACAATCCTTACGGGGCGGCGCTGCAGAATATCGAGTTCCGGCTTCGCAAGGATTGGACCGTGGCCAAACGGTGTGGTATGATGGTGCAAGGCCAAATCGCCGTCAGCCCCATGGCCCCGAAGAATGTAATCAACGTCAATGCGACGGTGGGAGTGTACCTAAAGTAGTTGATAATTGATAATTGATAATTGATAATTTTAATTGATAAAATGAAAAAGGTATTGGTTTTTTGTGCTGCCTTGATGGCAGTTGTTATGTCTGCGAGAGCAGAAGAGAAGAACATTGAGTTTGCGTACGATGCCGGTTTTGAGGCTGTTAGCTCGTACATCTGGCGTGGTCAGTACAATGGTGGTTTGTCGTTCCAACCGGACGTTGAGATCGGTTTCAACGCCTTGGACGAAGCAATCACGTTCCGCGGCGGTGTGTGGGCGAACCTCGGTGCTTCGGATTGGCAGTGGAAACCCGACAAAAACGATGGAACAGGTTTTACGAAGTTTATGCCGGAAGTGGATTTCATGGCTACTTTCACCGCTTATGGCGCCAAACTCGGATTCACCGAGTATTACTACTGCGATGATTTCAGCAGTGCTACCTCGGAGTTGACTATCGGGTACAGTTTTGACCATTTCTTCGGCCAGAATGCCTATATCAACTGGAACACGACTATTGCCGGCGCCGATATGATTGAAGACGAAAACGGCGACGAGAAACGCGCATGGAGTACGTATATTGAGTTAGGCTACGACTACACCTGGGAGAACTCGGGTATCACTCTCGGCGGACAACTCGGTTTCTCGCCTTGGGCCAGCGATCTGTACGGCAATGAGAAATTTGCGTGCACGAACATCAGCATCAAGCTCAACAAAGAATGGGAGTTTGAGTACTTGACCCTCGACTTGTTTGCACAAGGTTCGCTTAACCCCGACGGCGTGAACGCCCAGAACGCATTCATCGGCAAAGCCGGCGATGACAAACTCTATAACCAAAAACTGAACGCTACTCTCGGTATTGGACTTTGGTTCTGATAAAGGCGGAAGGCGAAAGGTTAAAGGCTAAAGTGATTATTAGGAAGCAACATATGATCAGCGCGATGCTGGGCTTGGGTGTTGCGGCATTGCTGATTTGGGGTTGGAAAGAGGAACCCGCACCGCGTTACTGGCATAACGAAGGGCTGGTTTTCGGAACCTATTACAACATCCGTTACGAAGCTCCTCGCGACCTCAACGACAGTATTCAAGCTGCGCTAACGGCTTTTGACAACAGTTTGAGTATGTTCAATCCCCACTCTGTTCTGTCTGCCATCAATGCCAATCGCGACACAACAACAAACACCACGTTCGAGACAATGTGGGCCGAGGCCGAACGGGTCTATACCCTTTCCGGCGGAGCGTTCGATGTGACCGTCGCCCCATTAGTAAAGGCTTTCGGCTTTGGTCGAAAGAGTGATCAGTATTCAGAGATCAGTATTCAGACGATTGACTCACTCCGCGAGTTTGTGGGTTTCGACAAAGTACGATTGGAGGACCACAAAGTCATCAAAGCCGACCCGCGGGTGCAGTTAGACGGCGGAGCTGTGGCGAAAGGGCAATCGTGTGACATGATTGCCGACGTATTGCGCCGTAACGGATGCAGCAATTTGCTGGTGGATATAGGCGGTGAAGTGGTTTGTGAGGGAGTCAACGACAAAGGCGAGCCGTGGCATATTGGTATTACCCGCCCTAACCTCAATAACGAGGGGGCACA
>Ga0265298_10009876_pt1 | contig 11333 bp, 11 predicted proteins | sample AusTroGonzalo_MG_3_FD_193486 | JGI IMG/M metagenome (GOLD analysis project Ga0265298, IMG submission 193486) | Bovine rumen microbial communities from tropical cattle in Woodstock, Queensland, Australia - Gonzalo_01 | ecosystem: Host-associated > Mammals > Digestive system > Stomach > Rumen ...
GTCCACTCCGCGCTTTGCTGCAGTATCAGGATCCGGGAACGGAAGGATCTCAATTGTCGTCCATCCGTTGTATCCGATGGTCTGAAGCGCACCGAAGATCTCGTCCCAAGGCATGTGTCCGTCTCCGGGAGCATGTCTGTTGGAATCTGCGAAGTGAACGTAGCTGACGTAATCCTTGTTCCTGATGAATGCCTCACCGATGTGGGCATCCTCGATATTCATGTGGAACACGTCCGGCATCATGGAGAAGTTGGGTCTGTCGACCAGCTTGATCTGCTCGACACACTGATCCAGATTGTTTACGAAGTCGATTTCGTACCTGTTGACAGGCTCAAGAATCAGTTTGACTCCCCTCTTCTCTGCATACTCCGAGAGGAATCTGGCCATGTCGATGAACAGTTCCTCACAGAGCTTCATGTCGCGGCCGTTGATTCCGCCGCGGGTTCTTCCGATGTTAACCATCTGTCCGAAGTCCGATGCAAGGTCGATGAAGCCGCAGAATGTACGTTTGAGCTCCTCGCGCTTCTCCTTGTTCTCCTCGGTGAAGCACAGCTGTCTTGCCGCCCATACCTGGCCGCTTGAAATTGCGGAAATCTCCATCCCGGTTTCCTTGAGAAGGGCCTTGAGATGGGACTTGTCAATCTCCTCCGGACGCATCAGGGCAAGTTCCACCCCGTCATATCCTAGAGCTGACGCCTTTCTGATGGACTGATCAATTCCTCTGAAGACAACGAATGCACTCGGCAGAGCCTCGGCTCCGGCAATGGCAACACCTAGTTTCATATCAAAACCTCTCAGCCGACAAGAGCCTTTGCTCTTGCAACGATGTTCTCCGCACTGATGCCGTACTTGGCAAGCAGGTCGATGTACGGACCGCTCTCTGCGAATCCCTTGACGGTGATGGCATCGAACTTCGGTCTGAGATCGCCCATCATCATCTTCTCGCAGATTGCACTTGCGAATCCGCCGTCAAGCACATGCTCTTCGACAGTCAGAAGCTTTCCGGTCTTCTTGATGCTCTTTCCAAGAACATCCATGCAAAGCGGCTTTACGAACGGAACAGAGAAAACCTCTGCCTCGATTCCCTGGGATGCCAGCATCTCTGCAGCCTTGACTGCGAAGGAAGCTGTGATTCCGTTAGCTGCGATTGTAAGATCCTTTCCCTCTCTGAGAAGGATGGCGTTTGCACTGCCGAAATCCTTTGGCTCGGGAAGGTCGGGCATCTCGTTGCGGTTCAGTCTGATGTAGACGGGTCCCTTCTGGGTGAGAGCATACTCAAGTGCAAGCTCTGCCTGTCTTGCATCGGAAGGAACGATTACCTGCATACCGGGGATGCTGCGCATGATTGCGATATCCTCGATTGCCTGGTGGCTTGCTCCGTCGAATGAGTCGGACAGTCCGCCGTAAGCACCGGCAAAGACTACCGGAAGGTCGTTGTATGCACTGACATTCCTGATCTGGTCCGTGGACTTCAGAGAAAGGAAGATCGAGAATGCGTTGACAACAGCGTGGTAGCCGCAGGTTGCAAGACCGTTAGCCATATCAGCCAGGTTGGCCTCTGCGACACCGACATTGAAGAATCTGTCAGGATACTTGGTTCCGAATGCCTTGCTCTTTGTTGAAGAAGAGACATCTGCGTCAAGCACAACCAGTTCAGGATGTGTTGCACCGAGCTCCAAAAGCTTATTTCCGAATGCGTCTCTCATAGCAATGCTCATAGTCTTGCCTCCTTCTTCTCGAGATCAGCCTTCAGCTCAGGCATACCCTTGTTGAAGCTATCGTCGTCGATCTTCGGTCCGTGCCAGGTGTTCTTACCCTCTGTGAAGGAAACACCCTTACCCTTGATGGTGTCGTAGATGACAGCCTTCGGCCAGACTTCATCCTTGTCCATCCATTCGAATGACTTGAGGATGTCGGCGGTGTTGTTACCGTCGAAGGACTGCGGGCAGACATTCCATCCGAATGAAGCGAGCTTGTCGCGAAGCGGCTCCATCGGCATGATCTGATCCTCTGTTCCGTCAAGCTGGACCTTGTTGTAGTCCACCATCAGGACGAGTCTTCTGGGCTTGTACTTGGCTGCACACATAAGTGCCTCCCAGCTCTGTCCTTCGTTCAGACATCCCTCGCCTGTCATGACATATGTCCAGTAGTCCTTTCCGGAAAGCTTGGCGGCCATGGCCATTCCAAGTCCGATTGAGAGTCCGTGTCCCAGTGCGCCTGTTGACATGTCAACTCCCGGGACCTTGTTCATTGTAGGATGTCCCTGGAGCTTGCTTCCCAATGTTCTGAAGGTGGGAAGAGACTCTGCTGAGAAGAAACCTCTGTGAGCAAGAACGGTGTAGAGATTCATTGATGCATGGCCCTTGCTGAGGATGAAGCGGTCCCTGTCCTCCCATCTGGGTTCCTTTGTGCGGATATTCAGACGGTTGAAATAGAGACTTGTGGTGAGTTCCATTGCACTTGCAGATCCACCCCAGTGGCCTGTTCCGCGCTGATGGAGAACATCCCATGATTCAAGACGGAACTCAGCTGCCAAAGCTGCCAGTTCGTCTGCATTGAACTTGCGGTCCGGATTCTTAAGCAAATCCTTTACAGTCATATTTTCCCCCTTTTTTGGAAAACAATTATTGTATACAATATTTCTATCACATCAAAACCGAGCTGTCAAATGTTTTTGTATTATTTATATTTATTTTTCAAAAGCATTGTATACAAAGCATAGTTATACTAAATCTCAATCCAACGGTCCAAAATAAACGGAAGATTGTATACAGAAATGATTTGATAATGAAAAACCGCTGTGTTATATTGAGAGAGGGAAAATAAATTGCATACAATCAGGAGTACGGTATGGCTACCAGGACACAGAATCTTTCAGACGAAATCTACAATCTGCTCAAGGATCAGATACTCAGCGGAAAGCTCGAGGGCGGAGAGAAAATCCCCGAGGAAACCCTTGCCAAGCAGTTCGGAGTGTCTCGCACCCCTATCCGCGAGGCCGTCAGAAGACTGAGCGAGTACGGTCTTGTCCAGATCAAGCCCCGCTGCTATGCGGAGGTCGCCACCATCACCGAAAAGGAAGCATCCGACATAGCCTATGTCAGAATCCACCTCGAGTGCCTTGCAATCGATCTCATCACTCCGCAGTCCTTGGAAAAGAACATCCGCAATCTTGCCCGCTGTGCGGCAGAATGCCAGTTCGCACTTGATGTCGGAGACAGAGGCCTTTCCTTCGAACATGACTCGATGTTCCACACCGAGCTTGTCCGCACATCCGAAAACCAGGCCCTGATTTATCTTTACGAGCACCTCGGAGCCAAGATCCAGCAGCTCAGACTGAACCAGAACCTCTATGGCATCGCACTTAAGGACTACACAATCCAGCACGAGAAAATAATGAGTCTTCTCAAAGACGGAAAAAAAGAGGAATGCAAGGTGCTTCTTTATGAGCACATCATGCACTCCCCCTATCCTGAAGGACTTGTTCTCTGAAATCAGATACTTTCAAGAAATCTCTTAACCTCAGCCTGACACAATTCAGGCGATGAGAACGTACTTATTCCGGTACGTTTTTCAACATCGGCCCTCATGCCTGCCATCGATGCCTGGGCAAGGACTATGGCGTTGCAGTTTTTATCCACTTTGGCTGCCATATCAAGAAGAAGTCTGTCGTGGGTCTGTCTGTCGCCGGCCTTAAGGGCAGCTATGGCATCCGGATTGCAGAAGCTCTGAATGTCAACCTTGACTCCCCTGTCCTTTGCAAACAGATTAAGCTTCCAAAGTGCAGGCTCAAGCGCGCTTGCCGCGGTTGCAAGGACTGCGATGCTGCGTCCCTTGTCCAGTGCGGCTTTGCACATGGCATCATCGATGGAGATGATGGGAGTTGTGAAATACTCTCTCAGAGTCGGAAGGTACGGAGACAGGCTGCTGCATGTGACGACGATTACATCAGGCTGTGCAAGCTGGGCGCTTTCCAGGTCATGAACAAGCCTGAGCCTGTTTTCCTTGGAGAAAACTCCGCCGTGGCGCGCCGGATCGTCTGCCAGAAAGGTATCCAGCATATTGTCGATGATCACATCGGAACCGAGGACCTTGGAAAGGTCCGGACCGAAAGTCTCGTAGACGGATTTGACCGTGTGAAGCAGCATTACTTTCTTCATATGTACCCCATTATAAAATCAAGGGACCGCCGCATGTCAAATGCAGCAGTCCCGTTGAACCTTCAAAAGACGGTCTTACTTGCCGATCTTCTTAAGGTAGTCAGCCTCGTACTTCTCCATGTAAGCCTTGGCCTCCTTGTAATCCATGAATGAGCTCTCAAGTGAGTTCTTCTGGATGTAACCCTCGATCCATTCCTTGGACTCGGAAACCTTCTTGGCAAGATCGGAGTAGAACTTTGCAGCTGCTTCGCTCATGCCGGCAGGTCCGACGATTCCTCTCCAGACAGGAAGCTCGACATCGTTGTACTTGGAATCAACTTCCTTGAGAGTCGGAGCCTCTGAAAGGGCACCTGCGAATCTGGATGTTGAGAGAGCAAGAACAGGAACAAGCATTCCGGCCTTGACGTACTCGCTGGCTGCAGCCGGCTTTGACATGACAAGGTCAACGTGTCCGCCCAGTCCGCTTGTGATAGCGTCTGCTGTTGAATCGTTTGTGATGTAAGCGATCTGGTTCTCCTTGAGTCCCAGTTCCTTGATCAGCATTCCATAGAGCTCGAGGTCGTCACCCTTTGAACCGGCGATAACAACCTGTGTTCCGTTCTGTGCAGCCTTGAGAGCCTCAGCGAATGTCTTGTACTTTGCCTTCTCAGGGTTGATGAACAGGAGCTGCTTATCGGTTGCCATGATAGCAATCGGTGTGAAGTTCTTGATTCTGTTGGGAGTATTTGCAACCATCGGCATCAGGTCACCGCTGTTGAATGTCAGCAGGGTGTAGTCTGCGTTCTGCTTTGTGTTTGCAACTTCGTTTCTTCCGACCTCACCAGCACCGTCTGTCTTATAGTTGATCAGAGGAGCCTTTGAGAGCCAGCCGTTTGCAACTGCTGCGTCAGAGATAGCACGGGTATAGATGTCTGATCCTCCACCCGGCTTGGATGTGCAGTACCATGTGATATCCTTTGTCGGTGTGAATGCGGCAGAGGAACCGGCTGCCTCACCGTCACCGTTTGCGAACAGCGGCATCATGAGTGCAGCAATAAGAACGAACAAAAATACTTTCTTCATGTTTTTGTCTCCTTTTTTAATTCTCTTCTCTATAAAGTGGCCTCAGGCCTCTTTTTTCTTTTTTGTCGATGCGATGATTCCACGGACAACAGGTGTGAGCACGATGGCGAACAGGATGACCATGAATGCACATGAAATCGGGCTGGTGAAGAAGATTCCGACGGAACCCTGGCTTGTGATGAACGCCTTTCTCATGTTGTTCTCAAGAAGCGGAGCAAGGACGAACGACAGAAGCATCGGGGCGGTGCTGTAACCGCTCTTCTCACAGATGTAGGACACAAGACCTGCAATGATCATGACGACGACTCCGTACATCGAATATGTGTTGGCATAGGAGCCGACCATACAGATGACCAGAACGATCGGGATGATGACCTTTACAGGAACGGTCAGGATCTTGATCAGGAACGGAATGACTCCGATCGAAATCATCAGTGTAAGGATGTTGGCAAGGAACAGTGATGCAATCAGTCCCCATGCGAAATCCGGGTTGTTTGTGAAGAGCAGCGGTCCCGGGTTCAGGCCCCACATCATGAGACCTCCGAGAAGGACTGCACCTGTTCCGGATCCCGGGATACCCAGGGCAAGAAGCGGTGCGAATGCTCCGGCTGCGGCTGCGTTGTTTGCTGCCTCACAGGAAGCGATACCTTCGATAGCTCCGGTTCCGAACGGCTCCTCGCTCTTGAAAGCCTTGTTCATGGCATAGCCCAGGAAGGCTCCGGTTGTTGCACCGGCTCCGGGAAGGACTCCGACGAATGTTCCGAGAACTCCGGATCTGATTGCAGGAGGCAGAAGTCTCTTAACATCATGACCTGTGAGCATGGATCCGCGGATTGTCAGCTTCTGGGTGACCATCTGCTTCTCGTCAACCTTGTCTTCACGCTCTGACATGAGTCTGAGGACCTGTGAGAATCCGACTGTTCCGATTACGAACGGTACGAACGGGATTCCTCCCATCAGGTACATGTTGCCGAAGTTGTATCTCGGAGAACCGGTCTGCGGGTCCATTCCGATACAGGCAAGAAGGATTCCGAGCATGGTCAGGATGACACCCTGAGTCGGGTTCTTTCCGACGAGCCAGCCGATACTGGTCATTGCAACCAGAAGAAGGGCTGTCATGTCCTGAGGACCGAAGTGAAGACCTACGTTTGCAAGTCCCGGGCCCAGGAAGGTCAGAATGATCATTCCGATGGTTCCGCCGACGAATGAAGCAAGGTTTGCTGTAAACAGTGCCTGTCCGGGTCTTTTCTTCTTCTTTGCCATCGGATAGCCGTCAAGCATTGTCATAACGGCGGGGCTGTCGCCCGGGATGTTCAGAAGAATTGCACTGAACGATCCGCCGTACATGTTCGAATAGTAAAGTGAACCCAGAAGGATGATTGCTGTAGTCGGATTGAACTTGTAGGTCAGCGGCAGAAGAAGTGCTACACCTGCAAGAGATCCGATTCCGGGCATTGCTCCGACGATAAGTCCGAGGATTGCACCAAGAAGACAGACTGCGATGTTCTGGAATGTGAATACGACTGAGAAGCCGCGGAAAAGCATTGCAAAGTTAGACATGACGGCCTCCTCAGAAGATAAGATCGAACAGTCCCATCGGGAACTGGATTCCGAGCCAGAAGCGGAATGCGCCGATGACGATGGCCATGACGACCGCTGTTGCGATGATCGTGGTCTTCCAGGTGCACTTCTCATAAACCCTGAGCCAGAGAATCATGAATGCGAGGATGGAAAGCTCCATTCCCACGATGTATGACATGAGGACCATGGCCAGCATTCCCAAAGCTGCCATCCAGTTCTCTTTATCGAACTCGGGCTTCTTTGCCTTGCCTGACGTGACAAGTGCGAAGATGCTAATTGCAAGCATCACGATTGCGATGATTGTCGGGAAGAAACCTGTCTTAGGTCCCTTGAACTCATCCCAGAATCCGTACTGCTTCAGTCCGAGCACAATCCAGAGGATTGCGATGGCTGATGTGCAGATAGGGATAATCTGAGGAAGATGATCAGAGATAACGGTGAATACTCCCCTCTTTTCTGTTGTCTTTTCGGTATTCTCTGCCATGATCAGCTCCTGCCTGCCATGTGATTTGCCATTTTGGCAGCCATCTTAACAGCGTTCTCGAAAGAACTTGTCTTGACGATGTTCTTTCCAGCGATGTCATAGGCTGTTCCGTGTCCGCATGTGACAATCGGATAAGGCTGTCCGCCTCCGATTGTGATTCCTTCGTCGAATCCGCGGAGTTTCAGTGCAATCTGTCCCTGGTCGTGATACATTGTCACGACACCGTCGAACTCGCCCCTGAAGGCCTTGATGAACAGAATGTCGCTTGAGTAAGGACCGGATGCGACAATGCCCTCTGCACAGGCCTTATCGATTGCCGGCTTGATTACATCCAGCTCCTCGCGTCCGCAGAGTCCGTTCTCTCCGCAGTGCGGGTTCAGGGCTGCGACAGCGATTCTCGGAGCAGCGATTCCGCTGTTCTTAAGTGTTGTATTGCACAGAACGATAGCTCTGTAGATCTTGTCCACAGTAAGGTTCTGAGAAACTTCCTTGATTGGGATATGGCTGGTTGTTCTGGTTGTCCAGACTGAGCCTACGACGTTGATTTCGCCGAACGGACCGGTAAGTCCGAAGACATGGGCAAGATAATGGTGCTCGCTCTCATAGTGGAGACCTGCTTCCTTCATTCCTGCCTTGTTGAGAGGAACGAAACAGAAACCCTCGATCTCCTTTTTATTGCAGAGATCTGCGGCGAGTGTGAGCTCATCGAGACAGGCCTTTCCGCCTTCTACTGAAACCTGGCCTACCGGGCACTTTGCGGGATCCGCATCCTTGAGATCGATCAGCTGAACCGCGCCGGACTTGAAGTCTGCATCGGCAACCTTGCTGATGACGTTAATAGGAGCGCTCTTTCCGATGATTCCGAAAGCCCTCTCAAGTATGCGCTTGTCTCCGATATAGACCGGATTGCACAGACCTGCGGTGAAACCGTTGACAATGAGTTTTGCGATAATCTCAGGGCCGACACCTGCGGGATCGCCCAGAAGCATTCCCAAAATCGGTTTGTCCATATGTTTTCCTCCCTTTTTCCCCAAAGTTCTCTTTAAATCAGAGAATCTCCAGATACAGGCCGCTCGGCATCATGATCCAGTTGTCACCTGCCGCTGTGGCCTCTCCGCCAAGCCTGCGGAGCTGTTTCAGAACCTCTTCGCCGTCTTTGACCTTGATAGCAAGATGGTTGAAGATTCCTCCTTCCTTCACTATCTGCTTGTCGGTACTGTTCAGCTGAAGATTCTCCTTGAACCAGACCTTCTCCGGGGCATCCGGATTATCTCCCGTGTACTTGTCCACGTGGAAACCGAAAACCCCGATGAAAAGGTCCATGTGCCATTTCATATCATTGACTGTAAGACAGACATGATCGAATGCCATCTGATCCTCACTTGTTCACTACGTTCTGAGGCTTGCCGTCCAGGAAAGCCTTGACGTTGGCGACGCTGATGTCCATGATGCGCTGTCTTGCCTCTTTGGCTCCCCAGCTCATGTGCGGTGTGATGATGCAGTTCTTAGCCTTGAGCAGCGGGTTGTCAGCCTTGATAGGCTCTGTTGCAACTACGTCCACTGCAGCACCTGCGACCTTTCCGCTGTTGAGAGCATCACAGAGATCCTGCTCGACAATCAGAGGTCCGCGGCTGTTGTTGATGATCATGACGCCGTCTTTCATCTTCTTGATGGAATCCTTGTTGATGATTCCCATTGTGTCCGGGAACAGCGGGCAATGCAGGACAACGACATCGCTCTTTGCAAAGAGAGTGTCTCTGTCGACATACTCGAAGCCCTCAGCAACGAAGTCAGGATTCTTGAAGGAATCGTTGACGATGACGTTCATGTTCAGGGCCTTGGCGATCTGTCCTGTTCTGTGACCGATTCTGCCGAATCCGATGATTCCCATGGTCTTTCCGGCAAGCTCGATGAGCGGGAAGTCCCAGTAGCACCAGTCAATGTGGTTCTGCCATTTTCCGTCGTAAACGGTCTTGCTGTGATGGCCGATGTGGTGGCACAGCTCGAGAAGAAGTGCGATTGCGAACTGGCTGACGCTGTCTGTTCCGTATGTAGGAACGTTGGATACAGGAATTCCCTTCTCCTTTGCGTAAGCGGTGTCAACAACGTTGTAGCCTGTTGCCAGGACAGCGATGAATTTGATATTCGGGCAAGCATCGAAAACCTGCTTTGTGATGGGGGTCTTGTTTGTGAAGACTATCTCCGCATCTCCGATTCTCTTGATGGCGTCGTTGGGATCTGTCAAAGAAGATCTGTCATAGACCTTAAGATCTCCGAAAGCCTTGAGTCCGTCCCAGGAAAGATCTCCGGGGTTCTCTGTGTATCCGTCAAGTACTACAATCTTCATTCCGTGCTCCTTAATCAGTCCTCGAGAAGAGCCCATGCTCTGTTGATGACTCTCTTTGTATTGGCGACGATGATGTCCTCATCCTCATCCTTCCAGGGTTTGACCTCGAATGAAAGGACGTACGGGTTGTTGGCATCGAAGAAACCGTTGGTCTTGAGCTCTCTGAAGAAGTCCAGAAGCTCTGCTGTATCGTTTGTTCCGCCGGGGAAACCGAAGCGCTGGTGAAGGTCACCGTAGCCCTCGAGACCCTTGACTGCAACAGCATTTCCGATGTGGAAGTGTGTGATGTACGGGCGGCATGTTGAAATGACCTGGTGGCTGTTCTCGAATGTGATCGGGAAATGTGACAGGTCGACAAGAAGACCGAAGTTGGAGTGCTTCATGCGGACATCGGCTGCGAACTTTGCTGCAAGCGGTGCAGGTCCGATCAGAGCGGCCTTGTCAACATCGAAGTCAAAGACCTCGAGCTCGACGTTCATGTTCTTCTTGGCTGCATATGCGCAGACATTGTTTGTTGTCTTCAGAAGCTGCTCGTAAGCCTTGTCCTTTGTGGCCTCTTCCCACTTACCGGCAAGGAATGCGATTCCCTTGGCTCCGAAGTACTCGGCCTCGTCGATGGCCTCGATGAGAGTTGCCTCTGCCTTGGCGCGCTCGGCCTCGTCTATTGCGTTCGGATTGAGCTTCGGACCGAGAAGTCTTGGCTGTGCTCCGTAACAGACCTTGAGATGGGACTGATCCAGAAGAGCCTTCTCCTTGATCTTGGACTGCGGATCCTTGTTCTGTGTGACTTCGATGGCATCGAAGAAGTCATCACTTGCTATTGTCTTAATTGCGTCAAGAACATCTCTGTTGGGATAGCTCATCCATACGATTGTTCCGACCTGAAAATACTTGTGAATTGATTCTCTCATTTTGAATCCTCCATATCCGCCGGCATTTGCCGACAGTACGTCCCGTTATGTGACAGTTCTAATTGTATACAATGTTTTCCAGATAAAGCAAGAAAAAAAGTGAAAAATTTCGTAATTCTTTTTTTGACAAGAATTGCGTTGGTGTAAAAATTGTCCACAGTGTTTGGAAAATCGTTGTTTAAAGGCACTGATTGGGGGTTTTCGGGCTTTTTTACCTTAATCTCAAACCTCAGAACATTCTTCCGCCGTCATCGTTTTGCCACAGGTCCGCATTGTATCCCATTTTCTCTTTCAGCGGATCGGAGAGCTTTGTGATAGTATTTATGACCTCATCCGGGACCTGTGTCTTCATTGCTTTTATGTTCGTCATCAGCTGGTTCTGATCACGTGCTCCGACAAGTATGCTGGAGACATCCTTCTGGGCCTTGAGGAAGCCGAAGGCCAGCTCAATCATCGAATATCCGCTCTCTTTACATACCTTCTGAAGTTCCCTGAGGAACGGGAAGATGATGTCTTCAAAGCCGGTATCGCTGTGTCTTCCCTGATTCCAGATGCAGCTGTAGAACCGAGTCTCCCTTCTTCCGAGGGGTACATCTTCTATGCTCATGTATTTTCCGGAAAGGAGTCCCTGGGCAAGAGGAACATAGGCCCAGACGGAGATTCCCTGCTCCCTGCACCTATCGAGAATTCCGTTCTTCTCTATGATTCTCCATATAAGAGAATAAGGAAGCTGGTTGGTCACAATCTTGTGACCCTTGGCACAATCCAGAGCTTCGGGACCGAAGTTA
>Ga0265298_10009878_pt1 | contig 11332 bp, 8 predicted proteins | sample AusTroGonzalo_MG_3_FD_193486 | JGI IMG/M metagenome (GOLD analysis project Ga0265298, IMG submission 193486) | Bovine rumen microbial communities from tropical cattle in Woodstock, Queensland, Australia - Gonzalo_01 | ecosystem: Host-associated > Mammals > Digestive system > Stomach > Rumen ...
ACTTCCTCATAGTGCAGGACTTCATAAACGCAGCCCGTACGGAACTGGGCGTATCGGTAGGACCGGGTCGTGGATCGGCCGCAGGATCAGCTGTGGCGTACTGCCTGGGAATCACACAGATTGACCCTATCAAGTATGACCTGCTGTTTGAGCGTTTCCTTAACCCTGACCGTATATCACTGCCTGATATCGATGTGGACTTTGATGATGACGGCCGCGGACGTGTGCTCCAGTGGGTAACAGAGAAATACGGCAAGGAGAAGGTGGCCCATATCATCACCTACGGTACCATGGCTACCAAGATGGCCATCAAGGATGTGGCCCGCGTGCTTGAGGTGCCGCTGGATATATCCAACAACCTGTGCAAGGCTATCCCTGACCGTCTGCCCGATGACCCCAGCGGCAAGCCACGTAAGATGAACCTGAGCAACGTGCTGGAGTGTGTCCCCGAGATGCAACAGGCTGCCGCATCATCGGATGAGAAACTGCGCAAGACCATCCAGTTTGCCAAGATGCTTGAGGGTAACGTTCGCGGTACCGGCGTTCATGCCTGCGGTACCATAATATGCCGTGATGATGTGACTGACTGGGTGCCTGTATCATGGGCTACCGATAAGGATACCGGTGACCGTCTGCTGGTAACACAGTATGAGGGTAGTGTGATTGAGGATACCGGCCTTATCAAGATGGACTTTCTGGGACTTAAGACCTTGTCCATCATCAAGGAGGCCGTTGAGAACATAAAGTCAAGCCTGGGTATAGACCTTAACATAGATACCATACCCATAGATGACCCCAAGACCTTCCAGCTATACTGTGAGGGCCGTACCATAGGAACGTTCCAGTTTGAATCGCCGGGTATGCAAAAGTACCTGCGCGAGCTGCAGCCAGGTGTCTTTGAGGACCTCATAGCCATGAACGCCCTCTACCGTCCTGGACCTATGGATTACATACCTGACTTCATTGACCGTAAGTTGGGACGCAAGCCCATTGAGTATGATATACCGGTCATGGAGAAATACCTTAAGGATACCTACGGTATAACGGTATATCAGGAGCAGGTCATGCTGCTGTCACGTTTGCTTGCCAACTTTACCCGTGGTGAGAGTGATACCCTGCGTAAGGCCATGGGTAAGAAGCTCAAGGACAAGCTGGATCATCTTAAGCCCAAGTTCATTGAAGGCGGCAAGGCTAACGGCCATGATCCCAAGGTGCTTGAAAAGATATGGGCCGACTGGGAGAAGTTTGCATCATACGCCTTCAACAAGTCACACGCCACATGCTACTCATGGGTGGCCTATCAGACCGCCTATCTTAAGGCCAACTACCCCTCACAGTATATGGCCGCCGTACTGAGCCGTGCGGGTGATATCACTGAGGTCACCAAACTCATGGATGAGTGCAAGGCCATGGGCATAAACGTACTGGGCCCCGATGTAAACGAGAGCGTGCCCCGCTTTGGTGTTAACGCCAAGGGTGATATCCGCTTTGGTATGGCATCGGTCAAGGGAGTGGGCGAGAATGCCGTGGCTGCCATAGTGAGCGAGCGCAAGGCCAACGGTCCCTACAAGAGCATCTTTGATTTTGTGCAGCGTGTTAACCTGAGCGCCTGCAACCGCAAGAACATTGAGAACCTGGCGCTGGCCGGAGCGTTTGACTGCTTCCCGGAGATAAGGCGCGAGCAGTTCCTGCAGCCCTGCGGCAAGAATGAGGTGTTCAGTGATGTGCTGGTGCGTTACGGCTCCAAGTATCAGACAGACCGCAACGAGAGTATGAACTCCCTGTTTGGCGATATGAACGAGACCATTGATATAGCCACGCCCTCCATCCCCGAGGCACCGGAGTGGTCGGCTCTGGACCGTCTCAACAAGGAGAAAGACCTGGTGGGTATATACATATCGGCCCATCCGCTTGATGAGTACCGTGTCATACTTGATAACGTGTGCAACGTGGGCATGGCACAGATTGATGACCGCACGTCACTGCTTAACAAGGACCTGGTGCTGGGAGGCGTAGTCACTGCCGTACGTGAGTCACGCATGAAAAACGGCAAGCCGTGCGGCTTTACACGCATTGAGGATTTTACGGGATCGGGTGAGATTGCGCTGTTTGGTGAGCCCTGGCTCAAGTGGTGTAACATGATGAAGGTGGGTAACTTTCTCTACATCAACGCCAAATGCGTGCAGAACAGATACATGCCTGAGCGTATAGATTTTGTGATAAACCAGATTGAGCTGCTTCAGGACATCAAGGAAAAAGCCATAAACAGCCTTAAGATATGCATGCCGGTTACCATGCTTGACAAGGAGTTTGTGGATGACATAGATACAATGACACGCACTGAGGGTAACGTGACGCTCAAGTTTGAGTTCACTGAAGGGCTCAACAAGGTTGACCTTACATCGGGCGAGCGCAGGATCAATGTGACTCAGGAGCTTGTCAACTATCTTAAGAGCAAGGAATCAGTAGAACTAATGTTCAACAAATAACTTTACAGCTATGGAATTTGAAATTAACAGTCAGAATTTTGCAGATCTGACATCACAGGGCAAGCCCGTGGTATTGGATTTCTGGGCAACATGGTGCGGACCGTGCAAGCGTCTTGGCCCCATCATCGAGGAGATTGCCGCCGAGTATGAAGGCAAGGCTATTGTAGGTAAATGCGATATAGAGGAGAATGAGGAACTTACAGACAAGTTCGGTATCATGAACGTGCCTACTGTCGTATTCCTTAAGGATGGCAAGGAGGTGGACCGCGTGGTTGGCCTTGCCATGAAGAACGTTTACCAGGATAAGATCAACGCTCTGCTCTGATTATGGCACAGGATGAATTCTTGGAGGATGATATAGACGATCAGAAGACGGTCGAGTATATCAGGAACTGTCTGCCGCAGGAACTCAAGGATAAGTACACGGATGACACCTTGTATTATATCCTTGATGTCATCAATGACTACTTTACCACAAGCGGCGTGCTGGATCAGGAGCCCGATGCCGACGGCTGCATTGACATTGACAATGATGCCCTTGTGGCATACATCATCAAGGAGGCCAAGAAGGACAAGATAGGCTCGTTCCCTGCCGATGAGATAATCCTCATTGTGGAGGCCGAGGCCGATTACGTTGACTCACTGGGCGAATAACCCTGCAGAAGCATTAAAAGAGAACCCCAAAAGTCCGTCAAAGGCTTTTGGGGTTCTCTTTATGTCTGTTATCGGTTACTCAACAGTTACGGGGAATATGTTTTCCCAGATAGGTGTCACCTCTTTGCTCAGGAAACCGGTCTTTATTACGGTAACCTTAGCCTGAACGGTCAGTGTATCCGATGTGTGAATTGCTGCTATTGAATCACATGCATGTGCTATATAAGCGTCACTCTCCTGGCTGTCTCTCCAGACTTTAGTGAATACACTCTTGAAATAGGTGTCAAATGCTGAATTGGCATTGAATGAGACGGTGGTTGATCCGGTGCCGGTGCTTGAGCTACTGCTGGAATGTATGCCAAGCAGAGTCTTTAATGTCCTGTTGCTGGCTCTGTAAACTGTACTGTCCAGTATGCCTTTCTGGGCCTCAAGGGCGGCGTAGGCTTCTTTTTCATTAGTTGTAATTGAATAGGATACGTATGGATAGCTGAGAGCCTGCCCCATCACATATGTTGCTATGGTGTCAACCTGATTCGTTGAACCGGGTGCGGAATTGACTGCGGTACGTATAAGGTCAAACTTCATGTAGGTGCTTTGGGTGTCGGCAAAACGGTTCTTGACACTCTCACATTCGGATTTCATCTGACTGTCCCTGTTGCTCTGGTACAGAGTGTAATTTGTACCGTCAGTACCGACAGCCTGGTTGAAAGCGCTCTGTGCACTGCGGGCGTCATCGGAGTAGCATACACTTGCCAGATAATCCATTCTGACCTCATACATGTAGCTGGTCTTGTAGGTTACCTCCTCATCGTCACATGATGTGAACATAGTTGTCGTTAACAGACTGCATATTACAGCAGCAATCCTAAAAAAATTCTTTTTCATTTTGTAAAAGGGCCTATTGGTGGTTTCCGGCTGCAAAGATATGAATAAATATGAATTATACGTTTGAAAAAACTTACATTGTAATGGCGCGTGATCCGTCTCCGTTCTCAGTTATGGTTACTTTGCGGGCGTCCAGCGGGAGGAGTTCCTCAACCAGCTCGGGCCACTCAATAAAACAGAGGGCACCGCTGTAGAAATAGTCCTCATAGCCCAGGTCATATACCTCCTCCAGTTTCTTGATGCGGTAAAAATCAAAGTGGTAGATAAGCTCGGCGGTGGTCTCTGAGCGGTACTCGTTTATTATGGCAAAAGTGGGTGAGTTGACCTCATCCTCCACACCAAGCTGCTTGCACAGAGCCTTGATGAAGGTGGTCTTGCCGGCTCCCATCTTGCCGTAGAATGCAAATACGGTGTCATCGCCCATCAGGCCCATGAACTCACGGGCGGCCTCATCAATATGATCCAGATCCTTAATGGTAATTGTGCTCATTATTTCTTTTTGGGGTTAAGTGTTATAAAAGGTATGATCATCTCCTCCATTGATATGCCTCCGTGCTGGAAGGTCTCCTTGTAGAATGATGCGTAGCTGTTAAAGTTGTTCTGATAAACAAAGTAGTCATCATCAGTGCAGAATATATACTCTGTACTCACGTTGGGTGACGGCAGGTACGCCTTGAGCGGTTCCGTTATCTCATACACATCCTTGGGGTTGAATCCCAGGTTCTTGCCCAGCTTGTAGCGCAGGTTGGTGTTGGTGTTGCGGTCGGCCGCAATCTTTACGGGATGGTTCACCAGTATGCTGCCGTGATCGGTTGTAATCATGACCTTGCGTCCTGTGGCGGCCATGGAGCGGAACAGCTCGCGGACCGATGAGTGACGGAACCAGGAGAGTATGAGACTGCGGTAGGCGGCCTCGTCGCCGGCCAGCTCACGCATCATACGGGAGTCGGTCTTGGCGTGTGACAGTATGTCAATGAAATTGATTACCACCACGTTCAGGTCATTGACCAGCAGGTTGTTGAACTGGCTGAGCAGCTTGTCGGCCGCAGCGGAGTCATTCACCTTATTATATGAGAAGGTGTTGCGGCGGCGGTAGCGGTCCAGATGGGTCTGTATAAGGGGCGCCTCGTTCAGGTTCTTGCCCTCCTCGGAGTCCTCATCAACCCACAGGTCAGGGAACATGCGGCTTATCTGCTCCGGCATAAGGCCGGAGAATATGGCGTTGCGTGCATACTGCGTGGCTGTGGGCAGTATGCTGTAGTACAGCTGCTCGTCAAAGGTAAACAGATCGGCCAGTTCCTGTGACAGCACCCTCCACTGGTCATATCGGAAGTTATCCATCACAATCAGGAATATCTTGTCCGATTTGTCCAGCGCGGGGAACACGTATTTCTTGAACAGGTCCGGGCTCATGACGGGGCTCTTGTCACGATTGGCCATCCACTGCATGTAGTTGCGTTTTATGAACTTGCAGAATGCAGCGTTGGCCTCACTTTTTTGCATCTTGAGCATATCATGCATGGAGCTGTCGGCCTCCTTGAGCTCAAGTTCCCAATATACCAGCTGGCGGTACACCTCTATCCACTCATCGGCCGTGAGCGAGTCATTTATCTGCATGCTTAGGCGCCCAAAGTTCTGCTGGTAGTTGCGGTCGGTCTCGGCCGTCACTATCTCACGCTTGTGTATGTTCTTTTTGAGTGACAGGAGTATCTGGTTGGGGTGCACGGGCTTGATAAGGTAATCGGCTATCTTGGAGCCGATGGCCTGGTCCATGATGTTCTCCTCCTCGCTCTTGGTGACCATGACCACGGGTATGTTGGGGTCAATCTCCTTGATGTACTGTAGTGTCTCCAGACCGCTCATGCCCACCATGTGCTCATCAAGCAGCACCAGGTCATACTGGCGCTCACGGCACATGCCAAGTGCATCGTGACCGTTGGTTACGGTGTCAACCTCATAGCCTTTGTTCTCAAGGAACAGAATGTGTGCCCTGAGCAGGTCAATCTCATCGTCAACCCAAAGAAGTGTGCCCAGTTTATTCTCCATCGTCTCGGTCAGTATTATCGTTATACTCCTCAAAGAGCGTTGCTCCGTCTATCTCAAACTCCGGTATGTTAAGGAAGTTCTGTTCATAGAACTCCTGATAGTCATTAAAGCTGTAGTGCTTGAGCAGGAGTTCAAGGTTGCCCGGCGTTATAATGACTGCCTTTATTCCGCTCAACTTTGAAGCCATGTCAGAGTCATCATACAGGTTGCGCTGATAGACATATGCCTCATCAAAGTTAAGGAACTCACCAATCTTGAGCATGCCTATGCTCTGGACCGTCTGGAACTCCATGTCAAAGTTACGCATCATGTAGTTGGTAAAGTTATAGCGCGCCACCTCAAACAGCAGCTGGTTGCGGTCCAGCTCGCCGTCGGGATATGCCAGAATGAACAGGAACGGCTCATAACGGTCAGTCTTGAAGTAGGGCAGGGAGTCCTGCTGGGTATCATCGGCACCGGCGCGGCGGTCCCATACAGAGCCCAGTGACGTTGACTGCAGGATCCTTCCGTTCTGTATGCCCTGTGCTATCAGGCCGGCCAGCTGGCTTATCTCGTTCTCGGGGTATTTCTCAACTATCTCCTTGAGCTTGACAAGGAAGGTGTCGGTCTGGCCAATCTGCAGGTCCAGTGTGGCATCCAGGAACATGAACTTGGCGCGATGCTGGCCCTTGGGGTATTTGCCTTGTGACAGATGGCAGTTGCGTCTTACCGTGAGCGTATCACCCAGGCGGTATGCTGCGTATGTGGCGGCATAGATGGAGTCCTCGCGGTGCTTGCCGTAACGTGCGTTGTCAATATAGTCGGAGTCACAAACCATCACGGTGTAGTCACTTGCGGGATAGAGGCGTTTCATGCGTGAGCGGCAACTGTCGGCATCGGCATTGCGGCCCCACAGTGAGTACATGAGATAGAGGTTGTACAGGGCGGCATCGGCCTCCTTTGACTGCGGATAGCTGTGGGCTATGCGTGTGAGCGACCTCTCGGCGTCGGGGTACTGGATGAGGCGGTCCTTGTAGATTATTCCCTGTTGCAGCAGTGCTTCCGATATGAGATTGTCCGATTGCGTCTTGGCCTGGTCAGAGTAGGGTATCTGCTGTATGTGATACTCGCGTTTATGGGGATCGCTCTCTTGGACGGCAGTCTGCAGGGTGTCACTGATTACCTGGATGGAGTCCGCGGGAACGGGAGCGGCGTCATCGGGCTCCGGCTCCTGGAAATCGGCCTCCATGGCCAGCATGGTCTTGTTGGAGCGGCGCCAGTTATCCTCAAGTTTGCGTCCTCCCCACTGCTTGTCAAACTCTTTCTTGCCTCGCTCCACAACCTTCTTGTTGTAGAAATACCATTGGCCAGACTGTGTGTCATCATCAGTGCTTATTGACATGTCCGATGCGGCTCCTTTGCGTGCTTCACTCCTGGCCTGCTCTCTGGCACGTTCCTCATCAAGCCTTTCCTGCTCAATGAGATCCTCAATGGCCTTGTCTATGATGGCGTTGACTCTCTCCTGGGGCAGTGTAGCCAGCCATTGCAGGCTGTCCTGCAGGCGGATGGTCTCAGTGCAGTGCACAAGGTCCTCCAGAACCTCGGAGCGCATCTTGACCGTCTGATACTCCTTGTGCTTGCTGCCTATCAGTCCTACGGCCTGCGAGTAACATCTTGAGGCGTTGGCATAATCGGTCATGTCCCAGTAGAGATTGGCCATGGTAAGCAGAAGAATGCCTTTTTCCGGTGTAGCTTTCTCTGCTTTCTGCACGCCGTCATTATACAGTTTGAGCGCGGTGGCGGTATCGCCTCGGAGCAGGTGGACATTACCCATGGCATAGTATATCTGATCCAGGCTTTCGCTGTTACCCGGGTCACGCTCCATGCGTCTGAGTTTTTTCATTATCTTGCGCAGGTTACCGCCCTGGGCCATTGTCTCGGTCTGCTGTATGCGGGCGTGAAACTCTATGTCATGCGGCGGACTCATACGGATAACCTTGCCAAACATGCGGTAGGCATCATCGTTGCGGCCGGTGGTCTTGTAGAGCTGGGAGAGCAGATACTTTTCACGTATGCGCTGTTTCTTGCTTACTCCCTTGCGGTTTATGGCCTCCTCAAGAACGGGTATGCTCTCATCGTAACGCTCCTGGCTGAGCAGGTGTGATGCCAGACGAGCCTGGTAATCCAAATGGCGTGCTCTGCCGGTGCTGGTCTTTGCTGAGCGCTGGAACAGCTCCTCGGACTCATATTTCCAGTTCATCTCCGAGTAGCATTGTGCCATCTTGTACTGTGCCTCGGCCACAATCTCGGGCTCATCGGCATAGAGGCGGGCTATATATGAGTATGTGCTTGAGGCTTCAATGAAATCGCCCTTTTGGCGCTGAGCATCGGCCATGAGGAACCATGCGTGCCACAGGAACGGATTGTACTCATTCTTGTTCTGCCACTGTCTCTCGGCATCGGTCATGGTGCCCTTGCCCTTTTTCTTGGGCTTGGCGGTTATGGAGTGGAGCTTTATTCCTTTCTGTGCTTTCTCAATGGCCAGGTCATAATCCGGCTTGCCTATACTGCGTACGGACTCGTCGCTGATGGGGTCCAGGGTGAGTATCTCAAGCAGGTTGTCCTTCTTGCCTTTCTCCTGAGCCTCGATGCCCCTCTTGTAGGCTTCATACCCGTTAAAATATACGTTGTATCGGGTTACAAGCGCCTGATAGCGGCGTGAGACGGCGGTGTTACGGCTAGTGGAGCATCCCGCTGCAGCAATGAGCAACAGCAACAGACAGGCATATGGGGTAACTCCAAACCGTCTCATATACTATTTCATTTCATTCATCATGGAGTAACACTCCTCTTTCAGTTCATCGGGCAGTTCTATATCCCTGGCCTGCAGACATTCCATCCAGTCTCTTACCTCATCCTGCTGCATGGTGTACATCACGTAGCGGAACTCCTCAACCTCGCTGTCATCATAACTGTCAGCACTGCGGCCGCGGAATCGGTCCAGATCCTCATCATCAAAGTACTGCGCCTCACGCAGGCGTGCCTGGGCCAGTTTCTGTTTCTCGCATACAGCATGCTTGCCGCAGCACTCACCGTCAGGCACCGGCTCCGGCTGAGCCTGCAGGTCAGTTCCTGTCTCAATCTTGCGTGTCTTGTTCCACCTGTCCAGATAGTACAGTACAAACATGAGCACAAGCACTGTCCCGCAAATAACATATACAGTATTATTGTTCATAACGTAGAAATCGCGATTAAAGTGCGAATTTACAAAACAAAATAGTGCGGATTTTATTCCTTATAGTATTTTAAGCCTCTTTGGATATAGAGTCCTTTATTGTTTGAATCACCGTCAGTTCCGTTAATGTTGTATACGGGATACTGCTCCTGGTCACCGGCAGAGATATCATCTATGCCGTCTGTTATGCCAAAGTATTCATCCATCTCACGGAAACGGTTCTCATACCATTGCTCTATAAGGCTTATCTCGGCTGCCAGATCATCAACCTGCATGGGCTTGTTTGACTGCTGGGCATAATGGTCGGTCATGCGCTTCCAGGCTCCGCTCCCGATGAAAAGGTCACGGTAGGCCTCCAGTTTCTGTTTTACGGACTCTACCGATAAAGCTCCGGTGCGGGCCTGTGTCCAGCGCTGTTTGAGCAGGGCTTTGAACTCGTCATCGGCCTGGAGTACATAAAGCGGGTAGAATGCATTCTTGGCCACATCCTGCACTGCCCAGTCAGAGTAGTTCCCGCCATAGTAGTCACCGCGGTAATTGCCGCCCAGACTGGTGTCCAGGTCCCACGGGGTGAGTACGAAACGGCGGCGGTTGGCGTCATCAGGGTCAGTTGCGTCTATATTCTTGTTGATGTTACGGATGGAGAGGTAATGGTTCTTGTTGCCCATATTGTCCTCTATGGCCAGGGCCATTGTATGAATCTGGTAATCCGCCAGGTTCTCAAGATAGAAGTATTTCTTTACGTATTCCGTACTGCGGCCGTTTAGAATGGCATCCTGCAGGGGTTGCCATAGGGCAGCGCTGGCGTAGTCATCGGGATAAGTGAGCTCCCAGGCGTTGTGCCACTCAACGGTACAGGCGGTGTAGTCATCATTGTAACCGGGTTCATTCTGGTTGCTTATGTCACTGGTGCCGCTCTTGTAGAGCACGCCGCGAACCTGCATACTGCTGCCTGATTCCTTAACCTTCTTAAGGTCCAGGAGCTTACGGTTTATACGGTCACTAAGGCAGTAGATGCCGTAGTAGGCATCATTGATATAGAGCTCTACAAAGCGTCCTATGGTGCCGTTACGGCCGTCAAACTCCGTGTCATAGGGCAGACGCGAGAATTCGTTCCATATGTCAAACGCAACACGGTTACGCATGCAGATGCGGTCAATGGCCATAGCGTCAAGTATCCATGATGAGCAGCTCCTTAGACCCAGAAGCGTGCTGTCAACCTGGGTGGTATAATCCTGAGAGCGCAGTTTCATGTTGAGTGACGGTTTCATCATATACTGCCGCGCTGTTGCTCCGCGGGTCTTGAACTGGGCCGGCATCTCAACAACAGAGCCATCGGTGTCAGTCAGTTTCATTGTACCGTTTGCATACTCCATGCTTTCGTTGATCTTTGCATCCAGATGTATCTCAAGTACGGGCATACTTACCTCCTGGGCCTGTGCATGGGCCGATACCGCAAACAGGAACAAACCTGCAATCCTTTTTAAAATCTTACGCATAATGCTGATAGTGTTTGACAAACATAAGAAAAAAAACAGTGAATCCTGTTCTGTATGATGCTCTTTTCCCTTGTCGGCAGAGTTGTCAAAATGCAGTTGGAGTGAGCGGAATTACAAAAAGACTGAGAAATTCTCAGGGTAAAAGAAAAGGTAACTATCTCTTTTACAGATAATTACCTTTTACTCTCAGTCGGGGTGACTGGATTCGAACCAGCGACCACACGCCCCCCAGACGCGTACTCTAAACCGGGCTGAGCTACACCCCGCTGACGTTTTTAGGCCTTGCGGCTTTCAAAACCGGCGCAAAGGTATCTCTTTTTGTGATATTATCCAATTATTCATGGCTATTTTTTATTTTTTTTGACTCTTGCCTGCAGCACACCTTTTATATATGCCGCTTAAAAGCATTCAGCCTTCACGGCAAAAATCCAGCATCTCCAGGAACAGACTGGCTGTAACGCGGCACTTCTGCAAGGTTCCGTCGGGCGCGGGCAGCAGCGTATCAATGGTATCCCCGCCGTTCAGGCACTCCTGCTTGAGGGCGT
>Ga0265298_10009880_pt1 | contig 11331 bp, 6 predicted proteins | sample AusTroGonzalo_MG_3_FD_193486 | JGI IMG/M metagenome (GOLD analysis project Ga0265298, IMG submission 193486) | Bovine rumen microbial communities from tropical cattle in Woodstock, Queensland, Australia - Gonzalo_01 | ecosystem: Host-associated > Mammals > Digestive system > Stomach > Rumen ...
GCCTGTGCGGGCATCCCGGGCATAGCTGAGGCGGTTTACCAGGAGCGGACGCGGGATCGGGAGTGACATCGTCAACGGCCAGTTTCTTAACTCTGGCCACGTTCAGTTCGCCGTAGCGGAAAACTTCTTTCTTGCCTCTGACTTTCATTCCGGCGGCCAGGAGAGTTTCAACAACGATGGGATCGCCCTCCTCCACCACCAGATTGTCTTCGTGGCTTTCCACGAAAGCTTTGATCTTGGCAAGCGGCAGGGGGTAGGTCATGCCGGGCTGCATGATCCTGGCTTCGGGCAAAGCCTCAGCGGCGTGCATGGCTGAGATGCCGGTGGCGATGACGCCCCGTTTGGCGTTCTCGGGCCCTAGGAAAGTGCAGGGACCTTCCTTGACGTTCCACTCTTCCATGTCATGCAGTCTCTTTCTCAAGCGCAGATGCGCCAGCCTAGCGAAAGCCGGCACCATCACGTGGCTCTTGGCGTCCTTGGTATAGGAAGGCGTTTCTGGCTCGCTGAAAGTTCCGATCGAAACGATGGTCTTACTGTGGCAGACCCTGGTGGTCAGGCGCAAAATGACAGGCGTTCCGAAACGTTTGGACAATTCCGTCGCCAAGATGAAGTAGTCGTAACACTGCTGGGAATCAGAAGGCTCTAGCATCGGAAGCCCGGCGGCTACGGCGTAGCGGCGGGAATCCTGTTCGTTCTGGCTGGAGGCCATGCCCGGGTCGTCCGCGGCGCAGATGACAAGCGAGCCTTTCACTCCGGTGTAGGCGGCGGTGAAGAAGGGGTCAGCAGCCACATTCATACCCACGTGCTTCATGGTCACGACAGCCTTGCCTCCGGCCAGCGCCGCGCCGATAGCGACTTCCGCCGCCACTTTCTCATTGGGCGCCCACTGGGCATAGCCGCCCAAAGCGGAGAAGGTCTCCAGTATTTCCGTTGAGGGAGTTCCCGGATAACCTATCCCGAGATTCACTCCGGCCACTCTGGCGGCGTGGGCGATAGCCTCGTCGCCGTTCAAAAGCTTCTTAATTGGATCCATATGAATTCCTTTTATTTTTAGACTATTTTCGAATTTAAACTATATCACAGGCCGGAAGAAAAAGCAACTTGACATTTGCCTCAGGAAACGTTTGTAAAGGATTCGCGAAACATATTTGCAACTTTTTTGCTAAAATATGTTCAAGATATATACAGAGAGGTTGTTATGAGACGAGTTTTGATTTTTGCCGCCATCCTTTTTGCGGCCAGTTCGCTCTTCGCCGGCTCCATCCTTACCCAGAGAGTCGTGCGGGCCCAGGGCTTTGTGAAAGGCTCCACTACGGTAAAAATGAGCGGTCAGATGACGGAGTCCGCCATGGACAGAATTGTCAGAGGCGAAGACATGGCTATCTATAACTCTCTCGACAGTTATTTGGTTTTTCCAACGCTGCTTCAAAAGACCAATAAGGGCTACGGGAAAAAGTTCAATACAAAGAATGTTTCCGTAAGCGCGAAGAACGGCAAATTTCAGTGGACGGAAAAGAACCTCAAAAATTATCTTTCCTTCGCTGTTGGAAGAGAAAGAATTGAGCCTGAAAAAGCTACTTTAAAATCCAGCGGCACGGTGGACGCTTCAGATCTGACAAAACTTGATGATCAAAAGCTTACTGTTTACGATTTTTCGTGTGCGGAAGAAGGCTTGGGATATCTTGCTTCGCTTTCATTTCCTCTTGAGAAGAAAGGCAAAAACTACAAGTATTCTAAAAAAGATCAGGATCTGCAGGTGAAGTTTTCCGCCAACTCTAACGGCAAGGTTAGCGCCTCTTATAAACTTCAGCCCGCCATTGCTTCTCCGGCCTTTATAGACAGCGAGTATGTGTTTACGAACGAATACGATTATTCTTTGATAATTGTCGGCGAAGGAGGAGTGTATTCGGATTTCTACGGACCTGACCAAGTGGAATTCAGCGTAACCGAAAACAGCGACAAGTTTCGTTATTTCTTCTGCAAAGGGATAAGTGTTACGAATGACTATATGACGTTGGAGCTGGAGGAAGACACTGAGGTCACGGCGGTTTTCGGGAACTATGATTTTAAGCTGAATGTAGTTGGCGACGGTTCTGTCGAATACGATTTCACCGGGCCGGATGAGGTGGTGATCGGAACTGTGAAAGACGGTGTGCCTTTCCGTTACTTCTCTGTGAACGGAGAAATAATTAACGACAGCAAAATCGTTCTCAGACTGCAGGAGGATACAGTCGTGGAAGCGGTCTTCGGGACTTATGATTTCACGACTAGGGTTATTGGAGGAGGTTCCGTAGATTTTGAATTCATCGAACCTGATCTCGTGGAAATTAAAGCGCTGGAGGGAGACAAGCACTTCCGTTTCTTCTTGGTGAACGGCCAGAAATTCACGGAAAATGCGCTGCAGCTTCCGCTGCAGGAAGACACAGTGGTAGAAGCGGTCTTTGGAACTTATGACTTTTCGCTCGAAATTGTCGGAAACGGTTCAGTAGACGTTGAATTCACAGGACCGGACAATGTGGAATTGAGAGTTCTTGATGGCGATGCGCCGTTCCGCAACTTTACGGTCAACGGCAAATATGTTGATTATGAAACCATGTCTTTTGCTTTGCAGGAAGACACGGAAGTGAAAGCTGTTTTTGGAACTTACGCCTTCAGAACGGAAGTTTTCGGAAACGGATCGGAAGAGCATGAATTTTTGGGCCCGGATCTCGTGGAAGTTCGCGTTCCCCAAAACAGCGCCTTCTGGCGCTACTTTACGGTGAATGGCGAAATGCGCAAAAATACGACGACGCTGCTTCTTTATTTGCACGAAGACACCGTGGTTGAGGCGGTCTTCGGTATATACGCCTTCTTTTTGAACATTGCCGGATCCGGTCAGGTGAGCCGGGAGTTCACAGGCTCGGATGAAGTTGAGATAAAAGTGACCGAGGGCAGCGATCTTTTCCGTTACTTTACGGTAAACGGAAAATCATGCCCCGACAGTTCGATCTTGCTTTCTTTGGAGCATGACACGGTTGTCAATGTGTTTTTTGGCAGATACCATTTCTCGGTGGAGATCGTTGGCGACGGATCTCTGGATTACGAGTTTATAGGGCAGGACGATGTGGAAATTAAAATCCCCGAGGATGCGGAACACTTCCGTTATTTAACGGTTAACGGAGAAAAAAGTTTGGTAAGGAATAAGCTCATCCATATGACGGAGGATACAGCAGTCAGCGTGTTCTTTGGGAAATATGACTGCGATATTGTTGTTGTGGGAAGCGGGCGTGTAGAAAGCGAATTTACCGGGGCCGATGAAATTTATCTCAACGCGATCAGCGAAGAAGATATATTCAATCGTTTTGAATGGAATGGCTGCGTCACAAATCTGTCGCCTGTTTCCATCCAGCTTGTTTCCGACACTGTCATTACCACGATTTTTTCAGCTGCCAATTATATAGTGGTGGATATAAGCGGCGGGCCCGAAGCCGAAGAATGGCCGTATAGGATCACGACTGAAAAACCGGATGTCACGAGCGACACATGCAGAGGCGAAGAACTTTGGTTAAGGTATGTGCCGCCCGGCGTCTACATGATGGGATCGCCCAGAAATGAAGCTGGTCGCGGAACCAGGGAAGATCAGCATGAGGTAACTTTATCCAAGGGATTTTACATTGGTGTTTTTGAAGTGACACGAAAGCAATTCAAATATTTAACGGGCAAGGGGTATCCTTCCAATCCTGAGGAGGCAACTTATCCGGTCCGCGATGTTAACTATGTTACGTTAAGAGGGGAAATCGGCGCCGGGTGGCCTGATAACGATAATGTCAGTCCTGAGTCAGTCATGGGCGTCATTAGGGCTAAAACGGGGCTTAAGTTTGACCTTCCCACCGAGGCGCAATGGGAGTATGCTTGCCGCGCAACGACGACCACGGCTTACAACAGCGGAAACAACATGGGTGACAAAGGCTTCGACCTAACAGAGATCTGCAATGAGGTTCACGTCGGACTCAAGAAAGTCGGGATCAAAAAGCCTAACAAATGGAACCTTTACGATATGCACGGAAATGTTTGGGAATGGTGCCTTGACTGGTATGTTGCCAACTTGGGTTTCGATCCTGCCGTCGATCCAAAGGGCCCTGAAACCGGCGAAACGAGAATTTTGCGCGGCGGTTGTTATCAGAGCTTTGAGAATGAGTGCCGCTCCGCTTACAGATCTTATACAGAGCCCAACCATGATTGTTCTCAGGACTGGTATCAGCGTTTCGGTTTCCGCTTTATCATAAACGAAGAATAAAAAAGGAGTTTTTTATGCGTTTCATAAAATTGATCGTTGCCGCGCTTCTGCTTATAGCGAACGCTGCGTTCGCCGGCTCCATCCTTACCCAGAGAGTCGTTAGAGCCCAGGGCTTTGTGAAAGGCTCCACTACGGTCAAACTGAGCGGTCAGCTTGACCAGGCCTTTATGGACAGCCTGGATGCCGGATGCGGCATGGCGATATACAACTACCTGGACAGCTACCTGACGTTTCCGACTAAGCTGCCCGAGACTAAGAAAGGTTACGGAACGAAATCCAAGACCCAGAAAATTTCCGTCAGTACAAAAAACGGCAAGTTCTCCTGGACGGAAAAAGACGTAACGCCTTACTTTGCTTTTGCTAGCGGCTTTGTGAAAGTCCCTCCTACCAAGGCCACTTTAAAATCTTCGGGTACGCTCCAGGGAGGCGGGCTTGACGATCTCGGCACTTATAAACTGACGGTCTTCGACTTTCCTTGCTCCCGCCAAGGCCTAGGTTATCTCGGTTCCTTAGCCTTCACGCCGGAAAAGAAAGGCAAGAACTACAAGTTTACTTACAAAGAGGACAATTGGCAGGTGAAGGTCTCCGCCAACGCCAAAGGCAAGGCGAGCGCTTCCTACAAACTGCCGTCTGAGGTCGCGGCTCCCGCTTTCGTCACCGACGAGTATGTTTTCACCAACCTGTATGATTACACTTTCGAACAGATCGGCGAAGGATCGGTTGAACATGGTTTCGTTGGCCCTGATCTGGTCGAATTGCAAGTGACCGAAAACGTCGGTAAGTTCCGTTACTTCCTCTTCAACGAAGAAAAGATCACCAACGACTATCTCCTGGCTGAACTTGAGCAAGACTCTGTGTTCACAGCCGTCTTCGGAACTTACGATCTCACCGTGGACGTTGTTGGCAGCGGCTTTGTCGGCGTGGATTATGTCGGTCCTGATGAAGTTGATCTTACGATCACGGAAGACGAAGGCATCTACCGCTACGCGCTTGTCAATGGAGAGAAGACGACAGAGACATTTCTGTCGCTTAATATGGAGCAGGACACCGAGGTCACAGTTGTTTTTGGAAACTACGATCTTACCGTTGGCACGGTCGGCGAAGGAACAGTTGAGGTTGGTTTTGTCGACCAAGACAAGGCGGAGGTGCGCATTATTGAGCAGGGCGGCCTCTACCGTTACGCTTTGGTTGGCGACGAGAAGACCACGGAGACGAGCTTCACTGTTCAGCTTGACAACAATACCTATATCACCGCAGTTTTCGGCCAATACGCTCTTAACGTTAACGTGATCGGCGAAGGTTCGGTCAACACCGAATTCGTAGGAGCTGAAGAAGTGGAAGTAACTGTTGGCGAAAGCGAAGGGATCTACCGCTTCACCAGCATCAACGAAGAAAAGAACCTCGCTGATCACTTCACCTTCCAAATGGTTGAGGACACCGAACTGACCGCCGTTTTCGGAACGTACGACCTTTCGGTGAAGGTTGTCGGCGAAGGCAACGTATTAACGGATTTCGTCGGCCCAGACGAAGTCAATATCGCCGTTGAAGAAAGCGGAGGGTTCTACCGATATTCGCTGATAGACGATGAAAAGACTACGGATACCAGTCTGACGCTTCAGCTTGAGAAGGACACACAGTTCACCGCCGTCTTCGGCACATACGATCTTTCCGTTGATACGGTCGGCGAAGGAACAGTTGAGGTCGTATTTGTCGACCAAGACAAGGCAGAGGTGCGTATCGTTGAGCAGGGCGGCATCTACCGTTACGCTTTGGTTGGCGGCGAGAAGACCACTGATACGAGCTTCACCGTTGAGCTTGACAGCAACACCGACATTACCGCCGTTTTCGGCACCTACGCTTTTTCTGTGAAAATTGTTGGCAACGGCTCCGTAAATACCGAGTTCATCGGACCGGACGAAGTGGGAGTGGAAGTTGGCGAAAGCGAAGGGATCTACCGTTTCATCAGCGTCAACGATGTGAAATACTTCGTCGATCGGTTTTATTTCTCCATGACGGAAGACACAGAGCTCACCGCTGTTTTCGGCGTGTATAATCTTACCTTGGAAATTATTGGCAGCGGCTCAGTGGATGTGGAATACATAGGCCAAGACGAAGTGAAGCTCACCGCGGAAAACGACCAGGATGTGTTTTCCAATTTCACCTGGGGCGACAACTCCAGCAACTATAATCCTCTGACGATCACCTTGACTTCCGACACGACTGTTACCGCGACGTTTAAGGAAGTGACGCGTAAGTATCTTGTCATAGACATCAGCGGCGGACCGTCGGCGGACAGCTGGCCGTACAGATATACCTCGGACGCTCCGGAAGTTCAAAGCAACGCTTGCAAGACGACGGAATTGTGGCTGAGATATATTCCCGCGGGAACATTCAGCATGGGATCTCCGGAAAGCGAGTACGGCCGCGGCACAAGAGAGGTCGCTCACGAAGTGACCTTGACCAAAGACTTCTATATCGGCGTTTTCGAATTGACCGCAAAGCAGTATGAGCTTATAACGGGCAACGAACAATATGGCGAAGAAACTTACCCGGTCGTGAACGTGGTCTATGATAATTTGAGAGGAACCGTCAAAGGCGCCGAGTGGCCCGCTTCGGACGAAGTGGACGCGGATTCCTTCATGGGAATAATCAGGGCGAAGACCGGACTAAGATTCGATTTGCCCACGGAAGCGCAGTGGGAATACGCCTGCCGCGCGACCACAGTAACGGCGTTTAACAACGGGAAAAATTTGGACGACGAGGATCTCAATTTGGCGGAGATCGCTTATTATGCCGGGACTGCCGGCGGTAGGAATAAAGTGGGAAGCCTCAAGCCGAATCTCTGGGGCCTCTACGACATGCACGGAAACGTTTGGGAGTGGTGCCTCGACTGGTACACCGACAATTTGGGAACCGATCCTGTGGTAGACCCCGTCGGATTGGATGAAGGTACTCAAAAGACTCTTCGCGGTGGCAGCTTCAATGACGGGGCCAGCGCCTGTCGTTCCGCTTACCGCGCCCACACCGAGACCGATCACAACATGGATCGCCTGGGCTTCAGGCCGGTGGTCAATCAGTAAAGAAGCTGGGTCCAGCAAAAGATCCCGGGGCGATGCTCCGGGATTTTTTTTAGCGAGTGAAAAGAAGGCCCAGCTCGAAGAGGGCGTAGGCCGGGAAGAAGAGAAGCAGCTGGCTGACTACGTCCGGAGGAGTGGCCAGGGCGGCCAGAATGAGAAGTATTACAATGACGTAGGGGCGGGCGTTTTTTAGTTTGCTTTTTTCCACTACGCCCAGTCTGTTCAGGACAATGATGACTAGGGGGAGCTGGAAGATCAGTCCGCCGGCCAGCATGAGGCCTCCGGCGAGGCCCAGGAAATTAGCGAGCCCGAAGGTGGGCTGAAGGTTCGGGCTGGCGAAACTGAAGGCGAAGCGCATCAGTATCGGAAGGATGACGTAGAAAATGAAAAGCGCTCCGGCTATGAAGAGCAGGGAGGAGAAGACGACGGCCTTGCCGAGGACTTTCTTTTCCTTCTTGTAAAGGGCGGGGGTTATGAAAGTCCAGAACTGCCAGGCGACGTAGGGGAAGGCCAGGGCGAAGGCTAGGATGGCGCCCATTTTCAGCTCCGCTATGAAGGCCTCCATCGGGGAAAAATAATGGAGGGTCGCCTGTTCGAGGGGAAGAAGAAGGCTGGTGAAGACGGGGATCAATCTGCCGGACAGATACCAGCAAACCGGGAAAAGGACCGCGACCGCTATGAGCGAGCGGAGAATGACTTTTCTCAGGGCTTCCAGATGTCCCAGAAAAGTGTTTTCTTCCATGGAGACCTAGTCTTCTTTCTTTTCTTCGGTTTTAGGAGCCTTGTCGTCAGAAGAGACTTCTTCCACTTCGGTCTCCACCTCGTCCTTGGCTTTCTGGAATTCCTTTTTGGCCTTTCCCAGCGCTCTGGCGAGCTCCGGGATGCGTTTGGCGCCGAAAAGGAGGAGCACCACAAGAATGATGAGGATAATTTCTGTATAGCCTAAATGCATGATCGTCTCCTAGAAGGAAGTGTTGGCTAGGGTTATGGGAACTTTTTCTATGCAGGTGAAGCGCGGGGTTAGCATCGCTTCGGGATGTCTTCTGCCGTAGAGATTGGTGAGGTTGAGGGCCGCTCTTCTCTGCGAGATCCACTTGATGTTGGCGAAGAGGTCTTTGAGAGAGGCGGTGAAGCGCATGTTGTAGGGAACCGCGATGGAGCCGTCTTTCTTTAGGTAGAGCGCGCCGAAGCGGGTGGAACCGGTCACAATGCCCTTGGCGGCGTTCACAATGCCCATGTAATGCAGGTAGGGTATGTAGAGTATATCTTTTTCCCTCGGGGCCGTCAGAAGGTCGCTGAGCGCGTTTACGGGCGTGTTGCCGGAGCCGATGGCGATAGACATGCTGGGAACGTCGTGGCCGGTCGGTTCGCCGCCGAACTCTTCCACGGTCTCCTTGTCCCAGAAGAAGTTTTGGAAGACGCCCTCCTTGATGAGCGGGAAGGCCTGACGCTCGATGCCGCTGGCGTCGAAAGCGTAGGGGTAAGTGTCGGAAAACGAGGGATCGTCGACGACGGTCAGAAGCGGGCTGAAGACCTGCTTGCCGAGGTCGTCTTCCCTAAGGAAGCTCATGTCGTGCTTGAGGCTTCTTCCGTTGAAGCCAATCCAGCCGAAGTAATTCATGAGATTCGAGATGGCGTCTCTGCCGAAGACGACTTCGTATTCGCCGACGGGAACGCTCATGCGCTCCCTGTTTTTGTACTGCTCGAGGAGAAGCGCGAATTCTTCCCTCAGTTCCTCGGGAGCGAACTGGCTGAAGCGGACGGCGGACTGGGAGGATTGGATCTCCCATTTTTCCTTGTCGTTTGTGATGACGAGCTCCATGTTCGCGTCTGTCCCGGCGTGATAGAGAAGGTTGTTGTTCAGAGTGTTGGCGCGCGCCTCGTAGATGGCGCCGCTGCTTACCATGCCGGCCAGGGAAAGACCCTCGCCGAGAAGATCGTCCGTCGCCTGGCCGACAAGGTCGAGGGCGTCGGCGGTAGTCATGTTCTCGATGCGCTGGTCGAAGTTGCTGTCGTCGGGCAGCCTTTCCGGAAGGATGGGGATCTTGCGCTCAAAGCTGACCGGGACGGCGAATTTGGCTATCTCGGCGGCTCTTAAGAGCGCGATCTTCATACCGTCGATGTCTTTCGGAGAGGTCGTGATGGAAAAGGAGCCTTTGGCGCGGCCTATGGTTACGTCCACATCCAGGGAGAAAGTGTCCTCGTTGGTGTTGGCGGAGACGCCGGAATTGGCGAAGCGGACAAGTTTGGAAACGCCGCGGTGGAAGGTGAATTCCGCCGCGATGTTGCGCTCGCGGGCGAAATTGCGGAGTTCATTGGCTGCGGCAGCGAATATTTCTTTCATATCACATATCTCCTTATAGACCGATTTGTACGTTGTCGAAGCGGCAGACGGGGACGCAGTGTCCCAGCCTCATGACTTGGCTGGGCAAGCCCTTTCCGCAGTTGGCGACCTGGACCAGTTCGCAGGTTGAGGCGTTGCCGACGGCGGACATGGAGCGCCAGAAGGGGAGCGTCGGGCTGGAGTAGGTGGGATTGCGGACGATGCCGGTTATCGCGCCGTCCTCCACGAGCCAGCCGATCTCGCAGGCAAAGTGGAACTGCTCCCTGTTGGAGCCGATGGACCAGGAGCGGTCGCCGTCCATTATGATGCCTTTCTTGGTGGACCTGACGATGTCTTCCAGCGTTCCGTCCGTGCCGGGCAGAATGTTGATGTTAGTCATGCGCTCGATAGGAGGCCTTGTGAAGTCGGTGGCGCGGTTGGAAGCGCCGGACTTTTCGAAGATGATCATGCCGGCCTTCTCGTTGGCTTCCGTAATGGTCTGGCGCGAGGTCAGGGCGCTCTGGAGGATTCCGTTCTTTATGAGCGTGACGTTCTGGCAGGGGACGCCGTCGTCGTCGAATCCGAAAGAGCCCGGAGAGTTGGGAAGCGTCGCGTCGGCCGCCACGTTCATCTTGTCGGAGCCGTAGCGCAGATTGCCGAAGTCCTGCAATCTTACGAAGGAGCCGCCCGCGAAGGAGAGCTCGTAACCCAAAATGCGGTCTAATTCCAGGGCGTGGCCCACGACCTCGTGGGTCTGCAGGAACATGATGCCGGGTTTCAGAATGACGGAGCGCACGTCCTTCGGGCAAACGGGAGCGCTGAGGACGGACTCAAGCTCGTTCACGATCCTTTCGGCGTGGTCGAGGAAGCACTTGGGATCTCTCAAAAGCTCCCAGCCCCTGGTGCCCCTGGGATCCAGGGTAAGGTTGTAGGTGCGTTCCTGGCTGAGCCCGTCGACGTCGAGGCCGACCACGCGCATTCCCGCGAAGATGTCAACGATCTCGCGGACGCCGTAGGAGCCTTCGGTGTCGAGGAAGTGGATCTGGCGGTGTTCGGACTCGTAGCTCAAAAAGCGCTGCTTGACGAAATCTTTCCGCAGCTTTTCGTCCACGCGCTTGAAGAATTCGATCTTCTCTTTCAAGGGGATGTCGAAGGGATCGACCTTGCAGGGGGATTTGAAGCGGACATTCTGGAGAACATCCCTGGGGGCGAGGGAGATCGGGCGCTCAAGGCATTTGGCGGCTTCCTTGGCGGATCTCAGAGCCCTCTGGAAGGTGGCGTCCAGGTCGCCTAGAGAGGAGGCGGAGGCGAAGCCCCAGGCGCCGTCCGCGAGGACTCTGACGCCGAGGCCGAACTTGGAATTCTGTTCGCAGCCTCTCAGTTCGCCCTGCAAAAAGAAAAGCGACTCGGATTCGTCGTAATCATGGAAACGAACATCGGCGTAATCGGCGCCGGACTCTTTCAATCGCGCGAGCTGATCGCGCAGAAGGGGAAGGTAAACGCTGTTCATAGATCCTTATGATGTAAGTTTAATAATCTTACTTTATTTTACTCATATCGCGCCTTTTTGTCAAAGCGTCAGCGGTTTAAAAACAGGCTTTCTGATTTTGCTATAATTCTCCCCATGAGCGTTGATCTGAGAGGATTGAATTCCC
>Ga0265298_10009882_pt1 | contig 11330 bp, 11 predicted proteins | sample AusTroGonzalo_MG_3_FD_193486 | JGI IMG/M metagenome (GOLD analysis project Ga0265298, IMG submission 193486) | Bovine rumen microbial communities from tropical cattle in Woodstock, Queensland, Australia - Gonzalo_01 | ecosystem: Host-associated > Mammals > Digestive system > Stomach > Rumen ...
GAGTCGGCAAAGTCATATATGCGTTTTGCCGTATATATTGATGATAAAATATATACTAAGGATGAAGATGAGTCTAGATTTTGGAATTCACCAAATGAATTGGTTGAGTTGTTTGCAGAAAACGGCATTGCACTTACAGTATACGAGTGTCACAGTGTATGGCAATGTGAATCAGCAGCGAGCCTGATAAAAAGTGCCGATATTACAATAATAGATTGGGAAATGTATGTGGAGGTCAAGAATGAGCAGGCAGATGATGAGTCGGCTCATACTGTAGAGTTAGTAAATTTATCTGAGAAGATTTTCGCCGAGTTGATTGATGTGCGCACCAAAGGTGAATTTGTTGGCCCTCGTTTGGTATGCATATATACGAAAGCTCCAGATAAGGCACGAGATGCGCTGCGGAAAGTGCAAGGCATCGTGAAAGAGCGTGAGGGTATATATGCATTGAGTGAGGGGGCATTGCGCTTTTGTATCGTTAATAAAGATCCTAGTTCAGATCAGATTGCTCTTGTTGGAGATGGGGATAAAACTGTAGCAGAAATGCCCAAAGAAACGACGGAAGATGACACGGCGTCTTCACCAATGACATCTGACGAGGAAGAATCTGGACTATTTAAAAGGAGAAAAATTGGCAAAGAAGAGTTTGTCCCATTCATAGTGGAACAGTTTGCGCAAATACATAGGGGTGTTCTTCCTACTTTGGCGCTGAAGGTCATTGCTGCAGTTAGGGATTTAATGCCTCGGATGATGAAAAATTTCTCGTCAAAATGTGACAATGCGTTTATAATTGAATCTGCCTTGCAGCGTTGTCCAGAATCTGCACATCGTCAAGCTATTGATGCGATTGGCAGCTATTTCTCTTCGGCATTGAAATATAGCGACGATTATGTAAGTTATGTTAGGGGGTTAATAAAGGCATGGGTATGTGAGCATAAATTTAAAGATTGCAAGTCAGTTCTTGCCGAACATAGCATAACATGCGATGAGACGCATAGCGATGATGATGCCGCAATGCGCGTGCAATGGTTGGAGGGAGGTTGTTTTTCTTTCTTTAGTCAAGTTGTTGGACTAAGCAAAACAAAAATGAATGCATTAACAGGGAATAGTCAAAAATTTATAAGGATGGTGGAGGATATTTTCGGAGCTGCTGAAAATCTAGATAAAATTACTGATATTTGTAGGGAATATTCTATGCTCTGCCATTATAGTGCTGCACCTGATGATATTAAGAATGCGAATGCAGTTGTATTGTCCCTTGGTAGCGTTCTGAAGGTGGGTAAAGCGGTATATATGTGTGTACAGCAAGAATGTGATTCTGTACGACTTAGTAAGGAGAATGGACGTCCATTTTTGTTTATTCCATTAGTAAAGGCAAAAAATGCTAAGTCCGAGGTGCTGATTGAGGAAGATTGTTATTGTGTAGACTCTCACCCGTATAATATGCGAATCTGGAAGTTTCACCCGACAACTGAATATGGGGAAATTAGAGGCGAAGACAAGGATGGCCGGATTGTTTTTTATGGTGAAGAGCTTAATAAAGATTTCATTAAGGAAGACGCCAATAAGATTTTGGAATTTCAGTGGCTTTTTGATTTGAAAGATAGGATAGCACTAAAAATTGCCGATGATATGTCTAGGCAGTTTGCGCGTGTAGCTATAGATAGTTCAGAATGGTTGCGCTTGATGAGCAAGGATATGTCACCGATTGAGCAGGAGCCATGCATTCCATTAAATGTATCAGTGACTGCAAGTGCATAATACCCTGAATTGAAGCGTGAATAGATGTAAGGCTGCCACATACGGTGGAGAAATAAATTATGACAATTGATGCAGTAGTTGCGAGTGCGTGGATGTGGGGATGTATGGTTGCGAGGCGGCTGACGGAGGCGAGAAACCATTCCATTCTCGAACTCCATCTCGCAACTCCAACTTTAATCTTGGATAGGATGCAGAAAGGTTTTGCCATAATTGTATTGCTTTGTTGTGCGGTATTGATGGACCGTGCCAATGAAGCGCCGCCTGTGGGGGTGAATGATGTAGACATAAATGCAACGGAGAGGGTGTTGTATTGCACGGATACTGTGGCAGCATTAACTTCAGTTTGTCCCGTCCTGCGCACCGCTGGAGGATTTGGTGCGCAGCAAAAGATTAAATGCTGCGCAGCAAAGCAACAAATGGTGCGCACCATTTCCGATGATGGTGCGTATTGTTGGGTAATGGATGACGGGGTGGTGTCGAATGAAAGGTTTTATTCTGATTGATGTTGCTGCTTGTAGGTTGGGTTGTTGGAAGGAGAAAGTGTAAATGACAATGGTATGTTTAGAAATGGAAGGGGTGTTGAGGTTGGAGGATTGGATTGCGGTTGCTGGCAAGGTGGGCAGGCTTGATTTCGAACGGACTACACGCTATGAAATGGGCAGATTTGTAGAAGTGATTGTGTTGTGATTGAGAAGTAGTTATTAAAGACATGTCCCCTAACCGTCGAATATTCTTGAACATTGTTGCCATGTACGGGCGGAGGATGGATGCGCTTGTGTGCGGAGTGTTTGTTAGCCGGTGGGTGGTGGCGGCGTTGGAGGGATGCTGAATTTGTCAATAGGGTCTGTCCCCATGGGGGCAAAGGATTGAATCATGGTTGAGGTTAGGAAGTTTGTTGGTTGCTTGAAGTCGTGTGGGATCGGCTTCTTCACCGGCGTGCCGGATTCGCTGCTGAAGAGCTTCTGCGCGTATGTGACGGACACGTGCGGGGAGAACCACGTGATTGCCGCGAACGAGGGCGGGGCGGTTGGCTTGGCGGCCGGGCATTACCTGGCGACGGGCAAGCCGGCGCTTGTTTACATGCAGAACTCGGGGCAGGGGAATGCCGTGAATCCGCTCGCGAGCCTTGCCGATCCGGATGTGTATTCTATTCCGATGGTGCTGTTGGTTGGTTGGCGCGGGGAGCCCGGCGTGAAGGACGAGCCGCAGCATGTGAAGCAGGGCAAGGTGACGGTCTCGCTTTTCGAGACGCTTGGCATGCCGATGGAGATTTTGCCGGATGACGAATCTGCCGCGCTGGAATTGACGCGGAAGATGGTTGGAAAAGCCCAGGCGGAATCGCGTCCTGTCGCGCTCGTCGTGCGCAAGGGTCTGTTTGCGGAATACAAACTGCAAAACAAGGAAGCGGATATCGCATCGGTTCGTCGCGAGGATGCGATAGAGGGCGTTTTGAGAGGTTTGCCAGAAGACGCTGTGATTGTTTCGACGACCGGCATGATCTCCCGAGAGGTCTATGAAACGCGCGAACGGCTGGGGCAGGGACATGAACGCGACTTCTTGACAGTTGGCTCGATGGGACACGCCATCATGATTGCCCTCGGAATTGCCAGGGCGCAGCCCAAACGCAAGGTGTACTGTCTTGATGGCGACGGTGCGAGCATCATGCACCTAGGCAACATGGCGATTACCGGACAATCTGGGTGCGACAACCTGACGCACATCGTTCTCAACAATTCTGCCCACGATTCCGTCGGCGGGCAACCGACGGTCGGCGGCAAGATTGACTTTGAGAAGATAGCTGAAGAGCTTGGTTACAACGTCCTCCAATCGCCGCAGGATCAGTACTGCGGGAATGCCACTCTCGGCATGAACGAAATAGCCGATGGCATGAAGTGGCTTGTTTCGATGGCAGAGCAAGCCGAACATGGTGCACCCGATGGCACAGATGGACTGCCGAAGAAACCAAATTTCATACTTTTCAAGGTCGCCAAGGGTGCACGAAAAGATCTTGGCCGCCCAAAGGAGCCGCCGCAGGTAAACAAGGCGCTGTTTATGGAGATGTTGGGGGGATAGTTTCTGGTTTCTGGTTTCTGGTTTCGGGTTTCTGGTTGTTTGATGAAAAAGCGCAGAGTGCGCAACTAGAAACTAGAAACCAGAAACTAGAAACAAGAAATTCGACTCCAAAACAAGCGACAGGAAACAGGAAAGAAGACTATGAGTGCAAAGAGAGTATTCATGAGCATGAGTACCGACGTGATTCACGGCGGGCACATCAATATTATTCGGAAAGCGGCTGAGCTGGGGGAACTGACGGTTGGCGTGCTGAGCGACGAGACGGTGGCGAGCTACAAGCGATACCCGCTTCTTTCTTGCGAGGAACGCATGAAGATCGTTGCGGCGATCCAGGGGGTTGCCCATGTCGTTAGACAGGATGGGCTGTCGTATCGCGACGTTATATGCCAACTGAAGCCGGACGTTGTCGTGCATGGTGATGATTGGCGCACAGGCATACAGCAGCCGATACGCGAGGAGACTGTAGCACTTCTGAAGGAATATGGCGGCGAACTGGTGGAGTTTCCCTACTCCGTCAACGAGGAATACGACAAGATACAGGCGAATGCGCGGTCGCAGCTGGCTATGCCAGATATGCGGAGGGCACGGTTGAAGAAGCTGATTGGCTTGAAGGGACTTGTCACGGCCATTGAGGCGCATAGCGGAATTACCGGCCTTATCGCCGAAAAAACCACGGTCGTTCAGGATGGCAAGACCTACCAGTTTGATGCGATGTGGGTGTCTTCGCTTTGCGATTCTACCGCAAAGGGCAAGCCCGACATCGAGCTGGTAGACATGACTTCTCGCTTTCGCACTATAGACGACATCATGGAGGTGACAACCAAGCCAATCATCTTCGATGGCGACACTGGCGGGCTCACCGAGCATTTCGTATACACCGTGCGCTCGCTTGAGCGCATGGGTGTTTCCATGATTATCATCGAGGACAAGACCGGTCTGAAGAAGAACTCTCTCTTTGGAACGGAAGTTGCGCAGACGCAGGACACGGTCGAGAACTTTTCAGCGAAGATTCGCGCCGGAAAGCGCGCGCAGAAAACGAAGGACTTCATGATCTGCGCGCGTATCGAAAGCCTGATCCTGGAGCGAGGCATGGACGACGCCCTGACGCGGGCGGCAGCGTTCGTGAAAGCGGGCGCAGACGCCATCATGATCCATAGCCGCAAGAAAGATCCTGCAGAGATATTCGAGTTCCTGGAACGGTTTCGTGCGCAGGATGCGATTACCCCCGTGGTACTTGTGCCGACATCGTTCAATTCTGTGACGGAGGACGAGTTCCGGCGGCGCGGTGCTAACGTCGTCATCTATGCGAACCAGTTGACTCGTAGCGGATTCCCGGCCATGCAGAAAACAGCAGAAACGATCTTGGCGAATCATCGCGCTAAGGAGGCAGATGCGCAATGTATGTCCATCAAGCAGATCATCACGCTTATCCCGGATGAGGTTTAGTCGTTAGTCGTTAGTTGTTAGTCACGAGACAGTTATGATGGTGTTTGGCAAAAAGTCCGCTTCAGAATTCATTAAGGCATGGCTGGAGGGCAAGTCGGATATTGTCCTGATAACAGGACGAGCTTCCTATTCGGCTTGCGGTGCTGAGGAATTCTTTGCGCCATTTCTTGCAGGCAAGTCGGTTACGCATCTGACGACAGTTGGAGAAAACGCGCGCGCCGAGGATGTCGAGGCAAAGCGCAAGGAACTTCCTGAGAAGGTTGACGCCTTTATTGCAGTAGGCGGTGGCACTGTGATCGATACCACAAAGTTGCTGCGAGGTCTGAACGGACAGTTGCCGCCGTTCCTTGCCGTCCCGACGACGGCTGGTACCGGTGCCGAGACGACACGCTTTGCGGTATATTACGATCATGGCAAGAAAATGTCGGCCGATGACGTGCGATATTTGCCGACGGATCAGCTTTTAATCCCTGAATTCACATACACCCAGACGCCGTACCAGCGGGCAAGTACCGAGTTTGACGCATACGCGCAGGCGGTGGAATCGCTATGGGCGGTTGGTGCAACGGACGAGTCGCGTTCATACGCCAGGAAGGCACTTGATTTGATGGCGAATGGCGAGCAGATGCTCGGCTCCTACTGGGCCGGGCGAGCAATCGACATATCCCGCACGACCGCCGCGCACGCTCTTTCGTACTACATGACGGCGAATTACGGTATCCCGCACGGACATGCCGTTTACATGATGTTCCCGTATGTCTGCAAGGCGAATGGGCGCGAGGAGTTCGTCAAAGAGGTGCCGGAGCTTCAGAGCCTGCGCGACTTTGCCGTCGTGAAGAACCTTGATTGGGACAACCTTGTCAATGAGCTTCTGGCTAATGTGAATCCCGCACGTCTTGCCAACAATCCTTGTCCAATCAATCGCGAAGTGTTTGGGTAACAAGAGTCTGCCGCAACCCGCAACTAGAAACCAGAAACCAGAAACCCGCAACCAGAAACCAGAAACAAGAAACCAGAAACTGCCAATGTTCGGCTACACCCTAGACCAATACAAACGCTTCCGCTCCTATGCATGGCGGTATTTGATGCTGTTCTCGGTGCTGTACTGCTTCCTGTACTGCACGCGCTTGAATCTATCAAATGCCGGTGCGGTGATGATGAAAGAGTTGGGATGGAGCAAGTCCGACTTCGGGATCCTTACTGGTGCGCTCTTCTGGACATACGGCATCGGCCAGTTCGTGAACGGACGTTTGAGCGAGATTGTCGGACCGGCCAAGTTTGTTGTCGCGTCGGTGGTCTTGTCAGTGGCGGCGAATGTGCTTTTCTCCTTCCAGACGTCAATTGTCGCGATGGCGATCATCTGGGGATTGAACGGTTATTTCCAGTCGATGGCTTGGACGCCAGGCGTGGCCATCCTCACGAAATGGTGGCCGGGACCGACGCGCGGCTTTGCGACGGGACTCGCCCATGCGTTCTCTGGCTTTGGACAAGTGGCGGCAATTCTTTCCGTGGCTGTTGCGTTCAAGGTGCTGCCTGGTCTGGGTTGGCGTGCAGCGTTCCTTGTCTCGGCGGCATTTCCGCTCGTTGCGCTTGTCGTTTATCTCATTTGGGCGCGTACCACTCCGAAGCAGATTGGCTTGGCAGAGTATGTTGAGGACGATCCGGCGCGGGCAAGGATTGAGGAGGAGATGCGTGAACTCGTTGCGCAGAAGGGCAAGCTTTATCCGTACAAATATGTGTTGTCCAATCGGCAGTTCATGGTATGGGTAGCGATTGCCTTTATCACCGGACTTGCCCGATATGGACTTGTGACATGGGTGCCTCTTTACTTTATCGACAGGTTCAACATAAGCGTGACAAGCGGCTTGATGGGGTCTCTTTCTCTGCCGGTTGGCATGGGAATCGGGACGCTGGTTGTGCCGTGGATGACGGACAAGTGGTGCCCGAACAACCGCCTTCCCGCCGTCATCGCAAGTTCAGTTGTCGGAGCTGTGTCGATCGGCGGTTTTCTCCTTCTTGACCCGACCGTAGGTTGGCAGATGGCGTGTGTGCAGGTGCTGCTGTTCATCGCTGGCTTCTGCATCTACGCGATCAATGGGACGGCATGGGCATATGCAACCGATATCGGTGGACGGGTGTTCTCGGCGACTTCGTCTGGCGTGCTTAATTTCTCGGCCTACATGGGTGCGGCGGTGCAGTCGTTCATTTATGGATTCTTGCTTGAGGCCATCGGTTGGTTGTCGGTATTTGCATCGATGGCCATTCTATGCGGCCTGATGGCGCTTATGGGCTATACGGGGCGTTCGAAAAAGAGTTTCTAGTTTCTAGTTTCTAGTTTCTAGTTTCTGGTTTCTAGTTTCTGGTTTCTAGTTTCTGGTTTCTGGTTTCTGGTTTCGAGTTTCTGGTTTGACATGGCGACGATACGTGATTTTAGAGAGTTGAGGTGTTGGCAAGAGGCGCGGCTCATTGCCAAGGATGTTTATTCGTTGACTCAATGCAATCCGTTCGCGAAGGACTTTGGGCTTAGAGATCAGGTTCAGAGGGCGGTTGTGAGTATAGGGTCGAATATTGCAGAGGGCTTTGAGAGGGATTCAAATGCAGAGCTTGTAAAATTCCTGTCATATGCGAAGGGCTCGGCAGGCGAAGTGATCTCGCAGTTGTATACGGCTTATGATGTTGGATATGTTTCACAGCAAGATTTAGAAAGCATGGTGTCTCGTCTAAAAACACTTGGTGCATCCATAGCAAGTTTTCAAGCGGTTGCAAAAAGATCGACTGTTCGGGGACTAATGCATAGGAAGGATTGATGATTAGGGGTTTCTATAATCCCGCTACAAGAAACTAGGAACCAGAAACAAGAAACAAGAAACTAGAAACCAGAAACTTTAACGCGTAATAGAAAGTAAACTTATGTCCAAACTAGTCTATGTGGCCATGTCGGCCGACATTATCCATCCAGGTCACTTGAACATCATCAAGGAGGCGGCGAAACTTGGCGATGTTACGGTCGGGGTGCTGACAGACGCCGCCATCGCAAGTTACAAACGTCTGCCGTACATGAACTACGAGCAACGCGCCGCCGTAGTGGCCGCGTTGAAGGGCGTGACACGCGTCATTCCACAGGAACAGCTCGACTACATCCCGAATCTCCTCAAGCTCAAGCCGGATTTTGTGGTGCATGGTACGGATTGGCGTGAGGGCGTTCAGGCAAAGACGCGTCAGGGCGTGATTGATACACTTGCGCAATGGGGCGGCAGGCTGGTTGAGCCAGAGTACACGCCGGGCATTTCCTCTACGCAGCTCAACAAGGCCATACGTGAAGTAGGCACGACGCCAGACATCCGCAGGGCGCGTTTGCGCAGACTTCTGAATGCAAAGCCTATTGTCCGTATCTTGGAGGCGCATTCTGGCCTGACAGGTCTCATCGTCGAGAACACGTCCGTCAAGAAGAACAACCGCAAGTATGAGTTCGATGGCATGTGGCTTGGATCGTTCGCGGACTCGGTGATCAAGGGAAAGCCCGATACCGAAAGTGTGGATGTCACCTCGCGCTTGCGTACGCTCAACGATATTTTGGAGATTACCACGAAGCCCGTCATCTACGATGGCGATTCCGGCGGCAATTCAGAGCAGTTCGCGTTCCTCGTGCGTTCGCTTGAGCGCTTGGGCGTATCTGCAGTCGTCATCGGGGACAAGATCGGCCAGCGACATGGACTGGTCGAAGATTCGGCCTTGCCGCAGGTTGACGTCGATGGCTTCAGCCGAAAAATCCATGACGGCAAGGCGGCACAGATTACAGACGACTTCATGGTTATTGCGCGCTGCGAGTCGCTTGTGTCCGGAAGCGGCGAGGAAGATGCTCTCGCTCGCTGCCGCGCCTATCTGGAGGCAGGAGCAGACGGAATCCTGATTCAATCCAAAGCCGAAACCCCAGATGAGGTCCTTTCCTTTGCGAAGCGCTTCCGCGCCGAGGTGTCCGCCGACAAGCCGCTTGTGGTGATGCCAACAGCCTATCCGCAAATAACGGAAAACGAACTCTCTGCAGCCGGAATCAACATCGTCATCTATGCGAACCATCTCATCCGTGCCGCATTTCCGGCAATGAGAAGATGTGCAGAACGAATTCTTGAGTGTGATAGGGCAAAAGAAGCTGATGTGGAAATCTGCCAGCAACTCAGTGGAGTTGCTGATTTGATTTGATTCTGGAAAGAGTGTGGTCAATGAACAAGCCTTTGCTCTCGATAGTTATCGCAAATTATAACTACGGACATTTTCTTGCCGATGCGATAGAGAGTGTCATCGCCCAACGCATGGGTGATTCCGTGGAATTGATCATTTGTGATGCGTGTTCAACTGATTGTTCGGTAGATGTCATAAAACAATACGAAAAGAATGTGAAATGGTGGTGTAGCGAAAAAGATGGAGGGCAAAGTGCGGCCTTTAATAAGGGGTTCTCTCATGCGGCAGGGCGATTCCTTACTTGGTTAAATGCAGACGATGTGTTACTTCCCGGCACGCTCGAGAAACTGAGGTTGGCAAGCGAGAGGTGGCCAGAATGTGAATGGTTTGCAGCAGGGTGTTTCTGGCTAGACCCGAAGATGAAGATTTTCAAATGTGGAAGAGTTAGACGCATGTCGCATTATCGGGCGATTAGTGGTTCTGTAAATGTTTGTGGACCTTCGTCATTTTTTTCTAGGGAATTGTATGAGCGCGTTGGTAAGATAGATGAGCGATTCATGTACACTATGGATGTTGATTTGTGGCTACGGTTCGCATTGCAAGCTCATGTGGCTTTTAAGCCGTTTACGACCTATGGGTGGGGGTTGAGGCTCCATCCAGGGGCGAAGATGAGTGGTCACAAGTTTACTGCAGATGGTGGGATCCTTGAGGGGGACGCTTCTCGCGAAGCGTTTCTTAAGAACGAATCAAAGATTAAACAGATTGAACTGGAAAGGAACTTGATGATGGAAAAGTTCCCTGATGTACATTGGCATCTGTCTAGGTTCATGACATTGTTGACCGCTGATTACATCCCAGCTGCATTAAGCCGCTATGACACGTGGCGCTATCGAGGACGGTCTTTGAAGGATATCTTTGAGTGACTTAAGGTGTTGAATTGTACTAAGTCTAGAACGAAGGCAAGAGGTTGACGATGTGCAAACGACATGACGCTAATGTCTATAAAAATGAGCTGCTGGACCTGGTGCAAAGGGTGGATGCAGTATTTAGGCAGAATAAAATAACGTATTTTGCCGTATATGGAACATGCTTGGGTGCGGTAAGGGAACATGGTATCATTCCATGGGATGATGACGTGGATATTGCCGTTTGGAGAGACGATTTTCGCCGTGCGTTGCAGGTGTTGAATGAGTCTGATGCTGCAATTTTTGCTGGAGATCGGGATACGGTTCCTGGATGTCCATCTCGGTGTGGGCGCATATTCAACAGGATCACAAAGGATTCGGGGCTGGAAAGGAAACGAGCCTATCTTGATTTACATGTTATAGATTATGCGCCTAAAAGTAAACTGATGTTTTTATGGAACGTGTTGTGGTATGTGGGAATCAGCCGCATTGTAGAAAGAAGATTTCATGTATCTTCCAACACTCACGCTCTTATGTATTTCATTGCTGACATATGTGCGTTCCCGTTTCGCGTCTTTTCATCGCGGACACTGACATGCCTGGCGGATTGGATTTATCAGAGAAGGAGGCCATCGCCATTTGTGAAACTTACCTTTGACGGGAACAGAAAGCGCTATGCGTCAACGGCTTTCTCTGGAACGCAGGATTTTCCTTTTGGCGTGATGGAAATATCGGTTCCCGTTGGTTATAATGAGTACTTGACAAAATGTTACGGCGATTGGCGTACGCCGCCAAAGATAAATGAAAGAAAGAGTCATGCCTATGATTCTTCAGGCCATGTCTGGACGGTACCATGTCCAAATGATGATGATCGTCTGTTGTAAGGAGTTGAGGTGAATTTGTAGTATGCTGAATATGAGTGACAACCTATGTTAGATCTTCCAATAGAAATTCAGTTGCCAGAGC
>Ga0265298_10009883_pt1 | contig 11330 bp, 9 predicted proteins | sample AusTroGonzalo_MG_3_FD_193486 | JGI IMG/M metagenome (GOLD analysis project Ga0265298, IMG submission 193486) | Bovine rumen microbial communities from tropical cattle in Woodstock, Queensland, Australia - Gonzalo_01 | ecosystem: Host-associated > Mammals > Digestive system > Stomach > Rumen ...
AACACCGTTACATTACCGTTTCCATCCGTTGCTTTGTAACCTTTATATGTTACTTTTTTACCCGTCTCGGCATCTTTGCCGGTCGCTCGTTCATTATTCATTAACTTTTTAAATTCATCTTCACTATATATCACTTTTTTACCGCCGTTTACATTTGCATCCGTCACACCAAAGGAACCGTCTTTCTCCTTACTTACAGTTATATAATGATTACCGTCTACCCACATTACGGCACTTTCACCGGGTTTCAAGCTTGCCATAAAATCTTCTAAATTACATTCGTATCCGTCGGAACTTTTGCCGTTCAATTCACATACTTTCTTTTGAGCATCCATACTGGTTTTTATTTGATTATCACCGGCTTTATTGTTCTTTAAAAAAGTTCCGCTTGCTATATCTACCGCTAACTGCTGTATTGCTGCCACAATGTTATCTATGTTTAAATATTCCGCCAAAGCATTAGCGGAACAATTTACTACTTTTGCTCCGTTACTCATTTGACTCAATAATGTTTCTGCTGCTTTGCTTAAATTATCTTTTGTTACACCTGCTTTTTGGAATTGTTCATATATCTCTTTCTCGCTTTTCCCCGTTTGTTTTGACAATTCACTTATTACTTTTTCTCCCTTTTCCCCGTATTTATCTTTTATTTCATTTTTTGTTTTCTCTTTATTTTGTTCCGTATTAATTGAATTTTGTACATGCTTATTTATTTCTTTTATTAACTTTTCTACTCCTTTTCCTGCCACTGCTTTTTTCGTTTTATTTGTTATATTGATGAATTTATTAATTAAATTTCTTCTTATTAAACCGGATTTCTTTAATACTTTATTTAATATTTTTATTCCTTTCTTATTTTGTACCGATACAACTTTTTTATTCTGCTTAAAATTACCATTTGCTATATCTGCTGCTAACAGTTGCACAGATATTAGCTGCTTTGAAATTTTATTTTCCTTTCCTTCCGACAAATAAGTTGACAATGCTTTAACGGAAGAATTTACTATTTTTGCTTTGCTGTCCAATTTTTTTATTATATTTTTTGCAGATTTAATAAAAGCTTTTTTGGTTACTCCTGCCTTCTTAAATTCTCTGTATATCTGTTCCTTTTCCAATCCCGTTTGTTTTGCTATTTCATCAAATATCTTTTTTGCATTTTTACCATAATGTTTTTTTATTTGTTTCAATAATTTTTGTTTGTTTTTTAATAAAATATCTTGCTGTTTAACTTTTTTAGTACCAGTAACATTTTCTACTGCTTTTGTAAATTCTTCATTGTTATTTACCGTATAGCCTATATTCATTAAAGCTTTATTTAATTGTTGTTTGGTTACTTTTAATTCGCTTTTCTCTTTATTATTATTTGAATTCTTATCTTTGTTGAAAATAGAATTCATTGTTTTTAATGTTGCAGATACCGATGACATAAAACCTTTTTGAATAACATTTTCCGAAATTTTATTTAAAATATATGTTGCATTTCTAATCGGTGTTATTTGATTATTTTTTTCTTTTTTTGCCTTGAAATTATTCAATACCGCTTCTACGGTTTTAGGTGACAAGTCCGTTGCTTTACTTATTTGTTCTATTTTGTTTTTATATTCCTTTTTGTTTTTATCTTTTTTGCTTATATCCTTTTTTACAAACTGTTGTCCGTCCCTTGCTTTAGAATTTTGTTCATATTTTCCCAAACCTAATTTTTCCGCTTCCTTTGCAACTTTATCTTCTACTAAGTTTGTAAATTGTTCACTGTATTGTAACCCTGCCGAACCTTTATTTAAGTATGCTTTACCGTTTACCACCGTTCCTATCAATTTACCGTTTTGTTTTAAAACTCCGTCTTTTTCACTTAATGATTTCATTGCAACATTTTTTACTGCCTTTTGAGGAGCACTATATGTTGCATCCGCCTGATGTAATACTTCCTGTTGTTTCGTATCTTCATCCAATACATCTTTTACTCTTTTCTTTTCATCCGCAAATGCAGGTAAATTTATTATACTTATTACAAAACAAGCCGTTACCAATGTTGCGACAAATTTGTTGAACAAATTGTCACGGAGATATGGAAGTATAGATGTATGTATGGATGGAACAGAAGAAGAGCTTGAAATATCTTTTTTCTTGTCCTTAATACCAAAAAGTTTTTTTATTATATTCATTTTTACCCCCAAATAGAAAACCGACTTGCACTTTTTTTATATGCAAGCCGGCTCTATAACATATTTTATTTTTAATATATTATTTATTACATCTTTTATTCTCGTTGTATATATTGAAAACAGTAATATAAACAACATAAATAATGCTGCTATATTTTCACTGTTATCATATATTTTCACATTGTTATACAACCTAAACAAATCATTTACAGCTATAAAACTTATATAATTTATATTAGTTTTTACCACATTAAATTGAGACTGTTCACTAAAACTTCTTTCACTTATTATTCCGCTGTCGGACGATGTGTTTGCCGGAACAGGCTGCTGATTATCGGTGTTTTGCTTATCTTGCGGCTTAGTAGAGCCTGTTTGTGCAGTGAACAATTCAAAAAGGTCTTGTGCTATTTTATTTGACACTACCGTCATTGTTTCCGTACATTGGTTAAAAACATCAAACACTACACTATTAACCGCAATACTTAAAGCCATAAAAAAACTATTTTTAACTTCTTGGCTTTTAGGAACAAAACCGTTAAAAAGCATTATTCCTATCAACAAAACACTTATAAATTTTTTGTTCAAAATTTTAGAAACAAAAAACTTTGAAGTGTCTTTTAATACACTCAAGTTAAAAACATTAAAATTAGTGTGTTTTATATATGAATTTTTCATAATTTTAATATACCACATACTTCTTTACATTATTATTATACCTCTTTTTTTAAAAAATGCCAATGTCAAATGTGAAAAATTTGTGAAAAATTTGCGGAGCAAATTTAGCTTAAAACTTAAAGCTGAGAGTTTAAACGGCAACAACTTAGCGGTAATTCGAAAAAAATTCCAAAAATTGTTTTGGAATTTTTTTATCGTTGTGAGTTGTTTCAAGTATAATGCAATCCGCTTCATTAACTCTTTTTATTGTAAGTTCATAAGGAATTGTTTTATCGTATTTACATATAAAATGTATTTGTTCTATGTTAGGCAATGTTTCCAAATCCAAAGAATCTTTTAAAGGTAATAAATTAAAATGAGTTGTCCAATCCGTATGGTTAAATAAACCTGCAACGGTTACCCATTTTATAATATTTAAATCATTTTGATGTTGGTTTATTATTAAACCCGTTACCAAAGCTCCGCCGGAATATCCTATTAAAATTATTTTTTTACCGGCAGATATTTCTTTTACGGCTTCAAACATATTATCTATTACCTTTTGCGAGAACCTTCCCGTTGTCCAATCTTTTTGATTACATTCTTTTTCTTTTATAAATTGGTGCGGCCTTGCCAAATATATAACATTGGGGCTTGTATCATTGAAAGCAATTTGTTGTATCAAACTGTTTTTAGGTGTCGGGTCATTTGTAGGATAACCTTTCGAATTGTAAGCATTACCGTCACCTTCAACATATATTTTTAAAGGTTCTGTTTCATTTGTAATTTTTTGCCAACTTGCTAATGTAAAATCCGTAGTTTTTATCGGAATATATGTAAAATTATCCGGTTGTTTAACCTTTACATGACTACAGGAACAAAATATAACTAAAATAATAAAAAACAATAATTTTTTTTGCATTATGTTTTTATTATACAAAATTCAGTTTACAGCTGAAAGCTTATAATACCAGCAAAATTTTTATTGTCAAATAAACGGTAAATTTTATATAATCTATTTTATGTATGTTTTTAGGAGGGAAGTATAATGATTATAACTTTAAAAAGAAAAGCCTCAAAGCAGGAAGAAAAAAAAGTAGTAGACAAAATTAAAAAATTAGGTTATATTCCTCATATTTCAAAAGGTGTTGATATCACGATTATCGGCATGGTAGGTGAATTTGCCGAAAAATATAAAGAAACTTTTGAAGCTATGGAAGAAGTTGACCATATAAGTGAAATAGAAAAGCCTTATAAACTTGCTTCAAGGGAATTCAAAACGGAAAATACCGTTATAAAACTTCCTTACGGAATAGAAATAGGAGGGAAAAAAGTTCCCGTTATTGCAGGACCTTGTGCAATTGAAAGTAAATCCGTTTTACTTGAAACCGCCAAAATAGTTAAGGCTGCCGGCGGAACAATTCTAAGAGGCGGTGCATTCAAGCCGAGATCTTCACCGTATTCGTTTCAAGGATTGGGAGAAAGAGGCTTAAAGTATATGAAGGAAGTAGGTGAAAAATTACAAATGCCTACCATAAGTGAGGCTATGTCGGTTGAAGAGGTACCTTTAGTTTCAAAATATTGTGATATAGTTCAAATAGGTGCAAGAAATGTACAGAATTACGATTTATTAAAAGCTTGCGGAAAACAAAAAAAGCCTGTTCTTTTAAAAAGAGGTATGGCAACAACAATAAAAGAGTGGTTACTTTCCGCAGAATACATTTTGGCACAAGGTAACTACAAAGTTATGCTTTGCGAAAGAGGAATAAGAACATTTGAAACGGCAACAAGATTTACACTTGATTTAAATGCAATTCCTGTAGTAAAAAAACTAACTCATTTGCCGGTTGTGCTTGACCCTTCACACGGTATAGGCATCAGAGAGCATGTTCCTTCAATGGCAAAAGCATGTTTGGCTGTAGGTGCCGATGCAATTGCAATTGAAATTCATCCAAGGCCGGAAGAAGCACTTTCCGACGGTGCACAAAGCCTTTTGCCTGCACAATACAGTAAAATGATGGATGAACTTAAAGTTTTGGCAAAAGCATTGGGAAGGGAAATTTAATGAAACCTGTCATAGCTATTATCGGTGTCGGCTTAATGGGCGGTTCTTTGGGTATGGCATTAAGGCAGCACAAATATAAGGTAATAGGTATAGGCAGAAATTTAAAAAAATTACAAATTGCAAAAAAAACAGGTGCAGTCGATTGTTTTTATACGGATATAAAATATACAGCAAAAGCAAATATTATAGTTATATGTTTGCCGGTTGATAAAATTGTTGAAACTTATAAAAAGTTAGCAAAAATTGTTTCAGGTAATGTTGTAATTTGTGATATCGGCAGTGTAAAAAATAATATAGTAAAAGAAATAAATAAAATAATAAAAGCAAATAAAAAGTATCCGCATTTTGTCGGTTGCCACCCTATGGCAGGAACGGAAAAAAGCGGTATAACAAATGCCTGTCCGGATTTGTATTTCAAAAAAACGGTTGTAATAACGGATAAAAAAGAAAACAAAAAAAGTTTACTCGTTGCTAAAATGTGGAAAGCCGTCGGGTGCAATATAGTATATATCCAGCCGGAAAAACATGACGAACTTGTTGCTTTTACAAGCCATCTGCCGCACATTATTGCATTTTCTTTTTACAAAGCATTTAAAGAAAAACTTAAAAAATATCCGGAAATAAAATCGGTTACGGCAGGTTCGTTTGAAAGCCTTACCCGGGTTGCAAAATCATCATCGGAAATTTGGCTTCCGATAATAAAAGAAAACAAACAAAACTTAAAAAAACTTATATCCGAATATTCAAAACAAATTAATTTGTTTTCCGAAAGTTTCGGTAACGAAAAGAAATTAAAAAATTTAATAAATAAAAGTATAAGAAATGATACTAAATAAGGTAAATAAATTAGAAGGAACAATAACCGTTCCCGCAGATAAATCCATAACACACCGGGCTATAATGTTTGCAAGTTTAGCCGACGGAACATCTTATATAAACAATTATTTACCGTCCCAAGATTGTTTAACCACTTTAAATATTTTCAGGCAAATGGGTGTTGATATTGAGCAAACCGATACTACACTTAAAATTAAAGGTGCGGGCCTTTTCGGACTAAAAAAATTCGGCAAACCTTTTAATGCAAACAATTCCGGAACAACAACAAGGTTAATATCCGGTATTTTAGCGGGACAAAATTTCTCATCCGAAATTATAGGTGATGAAAGTTTATCTTTAAGACCGATGAAAAGAGTTATAATACCTTTAAGGCAAATTGGGGCGGATATTTCGGCAAAAGACGACAATTTTTTACCTATAAAAATAAACGGCAAAGGAAACTTAACCGCCATCAATTATAAAAGTAACATTGCAAGTGCACAAGTAAAAAGCTGTGTGTTGCTTGCAGGTTTATATGCCGACGGGCAAACGGTTTATACGGAACCGGAAAAATCAAGGGACCATACCGAAACAATGTTAAAAGCTTTCGGTGCAGATATTTTCGTTGATAATTTAACCGTCAGTATAAAAAAATGCAACAAATTATTTGCACAGGAAATTTCGGTTCCCGCAGATATTTCTTCCGCTGCATTTTTTATTGTTGCAGGACTTATAATTGAAAATTCACATATTATAATTAAACAGGTTAATATAAACAAAACAAGAAGCGGAATAATTACGGTTTTAAAAAACATGGGTGCCGATATAAAAATATCAAACATAAAAGAAATTTCAGGTGAACAGGTTGCCGATATTGAAGTTAAAAGTTCTTCTTTACATTCTACAAATATAGGCAACAGTTTAATACCGAGTTTGGTTGACGAAATTCCCATAATTGCTTTAGCTGCAACACAAGCCGAAGGAACTACAACAATTTCTGGTGCAGCCGAATTAAGGCTTAAAGAAAGTGACAGATTAAAATTAATTGCAACTCAACTAAATAAAATGGGGGCAAATGTTACAGAAACCGAAGACGGTTTAATTATTAACGGAAAAACAAAATTGAAAGGATGCACGGTTGCTACCGCCAAAGACCACAGAATGGCAATGATGTTGTCGATTGCCGCTCTTTGTGCCGACGGACAAACAACTGTGGAAAATTCCGATTGTGTTAATATTTCTTTTTCAAATTTTTATGATGTGTTAAAACAAATATGCAGATAAAACAAAAAAGCGGTTTTCTTTATTATTTGGGAAGGTTTTTATTTAAGTGGATGTTTATTTTGGTTTACAGATGTAAATCGGAAGGAAGTCAAAACATTCCCGAAGATACGGGTGTTATTATTGCACCGAACCATACAAGTTTTTTTGACCCGCCCATGACGGGTTGCTTTATGAAACAGGATTTGTTTTTTATGGCAAAGGAAGAACTGTTTTCAATTCCGGTGTTGGGATGGTGTATAAAAAGGACAAATGCTTTTCCCGTAAAAAGAGGAAAGCAAGATATGTCGGCATTTAGAAATGCATTCGGTTTATTGGAAAATAAAAAAGCTCTTTTGGTTTTTCCCGAAGGAACAAGGTCTAAAGACGGGCAATTAGGTAAAGCAAGGGCAGGTGTAGGTATGCTTGCATGCAATGGGCAAGTTCCGGTAGTTCCGGTAAAAATTACAAATACAAATAAAATGCTTAAATTTAAAAAGTTATATATAACTTACGGCAAGCCTATATATCCGCCGAAGGAATATAAAAAAGAAGATTATCTAAAATTATCTCAAACGGTTTTGGATGAAATAAAAAAATTATGAAAACAATACAAATTGCCGAAAGCTCAGGTTTTTGTTTCGGTGTTAAAAGAGCCATAGAGCTTACGGAACAAGTTTCAAAAGAAAACAAAAAAGTTTATACATTCGGTCCTTTAATTCATAACCCGCAGGAAGTTGAAAGGTTACAAAAAAAAGGAATAGAAGTAATAGACGATTATTCAAAAATAGAAACCGGTGTTTTGGTTTTAAGAACACACGGTATAGAACTTAATGTTTATGAAAAATTGTTGCAAAACAAAAGCCTTAAAGTTATAGATGCAACATGTCCTTTCGTTAAAAGGGCACAGGATATTGTAAAAGAATTAAGCAATACCAGTGAACAAATTGTGGTTGTAGGTGAAAAAACCCACCCTGAAGTTGTAGCTTTGGTTTCTTACGGAAAGGGTAAATGTATAGTTGTTGAAAATGAACAGGATATAAAAAAAATAAAAAAAACTGATATAATCTATGTTGTAAGCCAAACTACACAAAGTCCGAAAAAATTTGATAATATTGTTAAAGAAATTGCTAAAATATCACAAGTTAAAACATATAACACAATTTGTAAGGCTACATTTGACAGGCAAAGTTCTGCGGAAAAACTTGCAAGAACGGTGGATTTAATGATAGTTATAGGCGGTAAAAATTCCGGTAATACAAGAAGATTGTTTCAAATTTGTTCAAACATAGTTGAAACTTATCATATAGAAAACGGTGATGAAATAGAAAAAAGTTGGTTTGATAATAAACAAAAAATAGGAATTACAGCCGGTGCTTCAACACCCGACTGGATAATAGAAAATATAACGACAAAATGCAAAGCATACTTAGAAGATTAGATGATTGGAAGATTGGAAGTAAAGCGGAAGAAATTTTTAAAATTATCATTGTCGTTAATTGTAAATTATAAATTGTAGTTTTAATATTATGTAAGGAGCAGTAAAATGGAAAAAGAAAATTTAGATAATTTGACGAAGTTTGAAGATGATGAAAGTATCAGTATGGAAGATTTGTTGAAAAAAGAAGAAACAAAAATCAACAGAGGTGACATAATTGATGTAACAATCGTTGCGGAAAACGAAGATGATTTTTTAGTCGATTTGGGTTTAAAGTCCGAAAGTGCAATACACAAAGCGGAATTTTCCGACGGACAAATACCTCCGGAATTAAAACCCGGTGCAACCGTTAAAGTTTTTGTTAAAAGAACTTTTCCGAAAATAGAACTTTCTTACAGAGAAGTTGTTGAAAAAGAAGCTTGGGATAAATTGGAAGCAGCCTTTAAAAACAAAGAAAACATTTCAGGTAAAATAGAAAAAACCGTTAAAGGCGGCTTTTTGGTAAATGTAGGAGTATCTGCTTTTTTACATATTTCGCAGCTTGATACGAATTTTGTAAAAAACACCGAAAAATTTATAGGTAAAACTTTTGATTTTGCAATAACCGAATTTGACAGAAATGACAAAAAAATCGTTCTTTCAAGAAGAAAACTTTTGGAAGATGAAAAACTTGCAAAAAAACAAAAGGCTTTGGAAAGTTTATCCGAAGGTCAAATTATAGACGGAAAAGTTGTCAGGATTACAAATTTCGGGGCATTTGTCGACTTAGGCGGTATAGACGGGCTTTTACATATAGGCGAACTTGCATGGTATAAAGTAAAAAAAGTTGAAGATTTGTTAAAAGTAGGCCAGATAATAAGAGTATCCGTTTTAAAAGTCGATAAAGAAAACGAAAAAATTTCTTTAAGTATGAAGCAGTTGGCAACAAACCCGTGGGACAGTGCAGGCGAAAAATATTTGGAAGGTTTAATTATAAAAGGAACCGTATCCTCGGTTACGGCTTACGGTGCTTTTGTCGAACTTGAAAAAGGTGTTGAAGGTTTATTACATGCTTCCGAATATGCTTGGAATGACAGCGAATATTTGTTTAAAAAAGAAGTTACCGTCGGTAAAGAATTGGAAGTTAAAGTTATAGGCTTCGATAAAGAAAACAAAAAAATATCTCTCTCGGTAAAACAGATACACGAAAATCCTTGGGCTACTTTGGCAAGACATTATGTTCCGGGGACAAAAGTAAAAGGTGTTATAAAAAACATTACACCGTTCGGTGCATTCGTTAAATTACCCGAAGGTATAGAAGGGCTTATTCATATAAATGATTTTTCATGGCTTAAAGGAATTAAACACCCTGAAGATGTAGTTAAAAAAGGGCAGGAAGTTGAAGCCGTAGTTTTATCTGTTAACACTCAAAGTGAAAAAATTGCATTGTCAATAAAACATTTAACCGAAGATCCTTACAAAAAATATAAGATAGGAACCGTTGTTAAAGGTAAAGTTGTGCGGGTTAACGATTTCGGTGTTTTTGTAGAACTTGAAAAAGGAATAGATGCTTTACTTAAGAAAACGGAATTATCAATAGAAAACAGAAATCAAGACCTTCCTCAAGCAGGGCAGGAAGTTGAAGGCAGTATTATAAAAGTTGACATAAAAGAAAGAAAATTGGAAATGTCGATAAGAAAATATGAAAAAGCACAGGAAAAAGAATTGATAAAAAAATTCTCTTCCAACGACGAAAAACCTACATTAGGTGATATTTTGCAGGAAGAGGAATAATTTAAGTGATAGATTACTTTAACGGCATATTAGCATATAAAACTTTAAATACGGTCGTTGTTGAAGTTGCCGGGATAGGTTATGGCATATCCATAACATCCGATACCTTTAACAAGTTACCGATCGACGGTAAACCTGTCAAGCTTTATATTGTGGAATCTACCGGTATGTATGGCGGAGTAATTTCTTACTACGGTTTTTTATCAAAACAAGAAAGAGAAATGTTTAATTTGATAAAAGACGAAGTACCTTCAACCGGTGCAAAAAAGGCAATGGAATATCTTGATAAGATATCAAAATCTTTTGCCGATTTTAAAGCTGCAATAGTAAAAAGAGATGTTTCAATGTTAAGCGGAATATTCGGTTTTACAAAAAAAACTTCAGAAAAATTGGTAGCAGCATTAAAAGATAAAATAATAAATGTTTCAGTAAACGATTCACAAAAGTGGAGTAATATTACCGGTAATTCTTCGTCGGCCGAAGCCGTTGCCGGGCTTATTGCATTAGGTTATAAAGAAACAAATGCAAGGGAAACCGTAAATAAAATATTGACGGAAAACAAAGATTTATCGGTTGAACAAATAATAACCGAAGCATTGAAATATTTATAGAAATGTTCTTTAAAAATATTTTCTCTTTTTTCCGTGCTGGAACCATTCACTCATATTTTTTAGGCACGGGCTCCAACTGTGTTTTTCTAACAACCTAATGTAACGAAAAACACCACGAACATGGTCGCCCTAAGAATTAAAGTAAAAAATTCTTACCTAAAAAATATTTCGTTCATAGACGGTTCCTAAGGCACTGTCAAAAAGAAAAATATTTTTAAAGCAAGTGTTTCAAAAGAAATTTTTAAAAGATTCGTCATTGCGAACCGATGTAATAGGTGAAGCGATCCAGTGCAATTTGTCGTTGCCGTTAAACTATAAACTGTAAGCTTTAAGCTACAAAAATTTGCTTTACAAATTTTTATAAGAGGTTGTATGTTAGAAGAAACAAGAATTATTGATCCTGAAAATTCGTCACCGGAAGAAAAGCTTGAAAATTCCTTGAGGCCGAAAAAACTTGATGATTTTATAGGACAGGCAAAACTTAAAAATAATTTAAAGGTTTTTATTGAAGCATCAAAAAAAAGAAACGAACCTTTTGACCATTGTTTGTT
>Ga0265298_10009884_pt1 | contig 11329 bp, 13 predicted proteins | sample AusTroGonzalo_MG_3_FD_193486 | JGI IMG/M metagenome (GOLD analysis project Ga0265298, IMG submission 193486) | Bovine rumen microbial communities from tropical cattle in Woodstock, Queensland, Australia - Gonzalo_01 | ecosystem: Host-associated > Mammals > Digestive system > Stomach > Rumen ...
AGATCAGACGCTGAGAACACATTTTGAAGGAGTACACGGATGGTAGCCGACGTTTCCGCACTGACAACCGATTTCTATGAGCTGACCATGATGCAGGGTTACTTCCTGAACAACGAGAACCCGGATGTGGTTTTCGACATGTTCTACAGGAAGAACCCGTTCGACGGAGGCTATGCGGTCTTCGCCGGTCTCGTGGAGATGCTTTCCGAGCTCGAGAGCCTGAATTTCAGCGCGAACGACATCGCATACCTGTCCAGCCTGAACATCTTCGACAAGCGCTTCCTGGACTACCTGTCCACCTACAGGTTCCACGGAGACATCTACGCACCCAAGGAGGGCACGACCGTATTCCCGGGCGAGCCTCTGGTAAGGGTGCATACCAAGCTCATCGATGCCCAGCTCATCGAGAGCCTCCTGCTGAACACCATCAACTTCCAGACCCTGATCGCCACAAAGGCCATGAGGGTCTGCCAGGCCGCCGGGAACGGAACGGTCATGGAGTTCGGCCTGAGAAGGGCACAGGGCATGGACGGAGGCCTGAGTGCATCCAGGGCCGCATACATCGGCGGATGCGGACTGACCAGCAACACGCTGGCCGGCAAGGTCTTCGGAATCCCCGTAGGCGGCACGATGGCCCACAGCTGGATCATGGCCTATGGGAGCGAGCTCGAGGCATTCAGGGAGTTCGCCAAGATCTACCCGAACAACTGCGTGCTCCTGATAGACACCTACGACACGCTGGGAAGCGGAATCGAGAACGCCATCATCGTCGGAAAGGAACAGAAGGCCAAGGGTCTGAAGATGGGTGTCAGGATCGATTCCGGAGACCTGTCGTACCTTGCGAGGGAAGTGCGCCGCAGACTCGATGAAGCCGGACTGGAGGATGCCACCATCTGCGTCTCCAACGACCTCACCGAGGAAATCATCACCACACTGGTGAAGGACGGTGTCCCCATCAACTCGTGGGGCGTGGGAACCAACCTAGTCACAGGAGGCAACCAGAGCGCCCTGGGCGGAGTCTACAAGATGGCCGCGAAGGCGAGGGAGGACGGATCCTTCCAGCCCACCATCAAGGTCAGCAACTCGTACTCCAAGACGACGAACCCCGGCATCAAGCAGATCTACAGGTTCTACGGACCGGACGACCTGGCCATCGCCGACCTCATAACGCTCGACGACGAGGAGATCGAGCCGGGCAAGGACATCGTGTTCTTCCACCCGTTCACGGACGGCGACCTCTTCAAGCTCAAGGCGCAGGATTACGTGAGATACGAGAAACTCCTCAACCCCGTCATGAAGGACGGGAAGATCTGTGTTCCGAAGAGGAGCCTGTCGGAGATCCGGGATTATGCGAAGGAAAGCCAGAGCCACTTCCACCGCACGTACAGGAGACTCATCAACCCGCATATCTACAAGGTCTCCCTCTCAAGGAAACTCAAGGAACTCAAGCACAACCTCATTCTCGAAATCAAAGGAATCTGATTATGGACAAGAATTCTGGATTCAGGACCCTCCTGGTCCTCGGAGTGGTTTTATTCGTGGCTTTCGCAGCCTTCACATTCCTGGCCAAAACATATGATGTCGCTCCGGTCGGATACAACGGAGCCGAAGTCGGTTTCTCCTCGATCAACGTCACCGCACACGGGATGTTCCCCGGTGACGAGGGCAGCTACGAGATATCAAAGGTCCTGGGCTACATCTGCCTGATGGCGGCCGCGGTCAACGGTCTGGAAGCCGTCATCGATTTCCTCAGGCACAGAGGCAGGATCAGCCACATGCACAAGAGGAACATCATCACCTGCATCTACTACGTCTTCGTCGGCGGTTTCTACGTGCTGTTCGAGTTCGTCGTGATCAACACCCGCCCGATCTCGGCAGAGGCTTCCTATCCCTCCAGCCATACCATGCTCGCGCTCTGCGTTCTCTACAGCGTGTTCGTGCTCCTCGGATTCAGCGCATGGCGCTACCAGTTCCTGGCGTCCATCCTCAGGATCATCTGCATCGTCGCGATGGTCTCAATGGTGGTCTTCAGGTTCCTCAGCGGTGTGCACTGGCTCACCGACATCTGCGGTGGAATCCTTCTCTCGTTTTCTCTGATGTGCCTTTACAGAGCGTGCATCGCCCGTTTCTGCAGAAGGTAGTTCGCTCGCTTTCCTGAGAGTCAGTCCCTTTGCCCCGAGATTGTGCACGACCTTGTCCAGGTCCCTCTTCCTATGGTCATTCTCCGAGAAGAGGCTGTCCTGCATGGGGCTGTCCCCCGGGTACAGCTGGTACAGACCAAGGCCGATGAGCCTTATGCCCTGACCGCTTTTCCACTTCGAGAGGAGCAACGACCTTCCTGCCCTGTATACCTGGTCCGCGTTGAGGATGGGGTAGTCGGGCGTGTCCTGGACGGTGATCGTCCTGAAGTCCTCTCCCCATCTCAGCTTTAGTCCCACGGTGCGCGCCATCATGCCTTCGTCGAACGACCTGGCCATCAGCTCGGAGCTCATTCCCAGCAGGACCTGACAGAGGGTCTGCTCATCCTTGATGTCCTCATAGAAAGTCGTTTCCGTTGAAATCGAGTGTGTCTTGGATTTCTGGAACATTATTCCGGGGTCCTGACCCCGGCATGCATGGTAGAGGTACTGGCCGAACGAATTGCCCAGCATGTCCTGCAGACGCGTCAGCTCGATGTCGCGCACCTGCTGCGGGGTGCGTATCCCGCGTGCCTCCAGTGCGGCCAATCCGCTTTTCCCCAGTCCCCAGAGTTTCCCCAGTCCTATCACGTCTATGAAGGTCTGTTCCTTTCCCGGAGATACAAGGCACAGACCGTCCGGCTTGTTGTAGTCGCTGGCCATCTTCGCGATGAAGGGGGATGTGGCTATGCCCACGCTCATCGTGATGCCGACCTCGTCTTTGACGCGCTGCTTCATCTTCATGGCGAGCTGCCTTGCCGGTCCGAACAGGCGTCTTGTCCCCGTCATGTCCAGCGATGCCTCGTCCACGGAGACCTGGTGCATCTCCGGCGCATACTCGCGCAGTATGGCCATCACCTGCCTGGATACCCTGCTGTACAGGTGCATGTCGCCGGGCAGATAGATCCCCTGCGGGCACAACCTGTATGCCTGCGTGGTGGGCATGGCGCTGTGGACCCCGAACTTCCTGGCCTCGTAGGAACACGTGGAGACGACGCTCCTGGGCGCGACAAGACCGATTATGACGGGTTTCCCCCTGTACTCGGGATGGTCGCGCTGTTCGACGGAAGCGAAAAAGGCATCGAGATCGACGTGGAAGTAGACTCTCTGCTGCGGCATGGCTCCATTCTACCATGCCGCACCCGTGGTTATAAAGGCGTTAAAGACTATGCGATTCACCCGATATCGGGTAATATTCGACTTATGAGAACAATAGAATTCAATCCCAGCGGGATCTGTGCCAGGCACATCACCGTCGTGCTGGACGACCAGGACAGGGTCCAGGACCTCAGCTTCGTCGGAGGATGCGACGGCAACCACAAGGGCCTTACGGCCCTGGTGAAGGGAATGACCGCGGATGAGGTGATCACCCGCCTCAGCGGCATCAAATGCGGCTTCAAGCAGTCATCCTGCCCCGACCAGGTGGCGGTCGCACTGAAACAGGCGTTCGCGAAGTGAAGAAGCTCGCCGCGGCACTGCTGATACTCCTGATCCCCGCAGCATTGCTCTGCGCCTACGATCCCAGGCTCACGGCCATGGGAGGGATAGGTGTCGGCGTGTCGGGGACGGAGATGCTCAGCTACACAAACCCCGCCGCGGTCTTCTTCGACGACAACCCGTACACATTCGCATTGAGCACATCCTTTGCCGACGTCGTGGGAATCGACCCGTGGCCATGCAATCCGGCATCGTCCCTTGAGGCACTGTTCACGGCCAATCTGGTCACCGCGGGGATCGACATCTCCTACACGTCGGAGAACCGCAGGGAGAACGCCCGTGTGGACGTGTACCAGGATGTGAAGCTCGATGTCTGCATCACCGCCGGCTACGGCATCTTCAGCGCCGGAGTGGGTGTGACCGGAGGGTCCAGGATGCAGCGTCTGGACGTCCCAATGGCGGAGCTGACCGATTTCCCCGTCCAGACGCTCTTCGCCCCGTTCGACCGGGTGGTCAACTCGGAGTACATCCAGCTCAGGGCGGGCATGATGTTCAACCTGGGGCAGTTCTACGTGGGTGTCCTGCTGGACAACCTGCTGCAGAAGACGGATTCGGGGATGTCCTTCAAGTGGGATTCGATCTTCAACGGAACCGGAACAGGCCTTTACTGGAGCAGTCCGGAGTATTCGGCAAGAGGCAGGATGAACAACTTCGTCTTCAGCGCCGGAGCCGAGGTCAGGAACATCTTCAAGTCGGACGAAAGGGCGTTGTCCGCCGGTGCGGAGGTGAGGTTCCGCTTCACCAGGACGTCCGGTGTGAGCGTCAGGGCCGGCTACGGATCGCTGCTGAAGAGCCTGGGCGGCGGGACTGTCACGGCCGGGCTTGGAGGAGACTTCGGGCACTTCTCCGTAGGCCTCAACGCGGACTTCCCGATTGGTGGTCATCCGGTGCTCAGGGCCACTGTCATAGCGCTGATTTGAGTTTATTGACATTAACAGTCCTGACAGTTAATATTATCTGGAAATCCAAGCGCATTCATTTACAAGGAGCACAACGATATGTCTAAGGCACATAGAGGAACAGGTTTGTATGAGATGGCCCACAAGGGTCGCGGAACATGCCCCGTCTGCAAGAGGGAAGGCATCAAGGCTATCTACGAGGCCACAGTCGACGGAGAGACGAAGAAGGTCTGCAAGCAGTGCAAGGCCAAGCTCGCCAAGTAATTCAAACCGCCAAAGCATGAACGGGCTCCACATGGGAGCCTGCTTTTTTATCAGGCAGATGCTTCAGGTCAATCCCGGCGTCACTTCGCCTGGGCCGTGCAGACAGCACTGTCCCATGCTTGTTCCTTGGCCTTGGCCTGAATCGTCAATACTGTTTCGGAGGATGAGATGAAGAGCATGACAGCCTACGGCTATGCCGAGTTCCAGAACGAAAGCTACCTCATGACCATGGAGCTGAAGAGCTACAACAACAGGTTCCTCGAGATCGGCTATTCGGGTCCTCCGTACCTTGCCTCCTATGAGGCGACGATCACCGACCTCATCAAGAAGCATGCACAGAGGGGTCATGTGGACATCTCCGTCAAGGTCAAGAACATCAGGAGCAATGTGGATGTCAGCGTGGACCGCAATGCCGTGGAGGCATACCTCGACGCCTTCGAACAGATACGCAGGATCGCCAGGGAACACAATGAGCAGCTCGACATAAGGATGAGTGACATAGTTTCCCAGGACGGTGTCCTGACAAGCATCAGAACCGATGGAATCGAAGCCTATCAGGAAGGTCTGGAATACTGTTCGTCCCAGGTGCTTGCCCAGTTCGACCAGGCGAAGGCAAGGGAAGGGGAGATCACCAGGGCAGACCTTTCGGGCAAGCTGGAGTCCATCGCCGGGTCCCTTGAGACTGTGAAGGCCAATGTCGGGAAGCTTGAGGAGATGATAAGGACCAACCTGACCGCGCGCATCGACGAGATGCTCGGCGACCAGAAGTACGATACGAACCGCATCCTCACCGAGGTCGCGGTCATGCTCAACAGATACACGATCAACGAGGAGGTCGTCCGTCTGGGCGCCCACATCGCCGAGTTCCGCAAGCTGCTGGACAGCCCGGAGGCGGTGGGCAAGCGCATGGACTTCCTCAGCCAGGAGATGAACCGCGAGATCAACACCATCGGTTCCAAGAGCCAGATGGTCGAGGTGAATTTCGAGGTTGTCAACATGAAGGATGCGTTGGAGAATATCAGGGAGCAGATCAGGAACATCGAATGAGTCCTGCAGGAGGTAAGAGATGAGAATAGCGGTATCAGGAAAGAGCGGATGCGGCAACACGACGGTATCCACGAAGCTGGCTGAAAGGCTGGGCTATCCCATGATCAACTTCACGTTCCGTCAGATGGCCAAGGAACGCAACATGGACTTCTGGGACTTCTGTGCGCTGGCCAACAGGGACGACAACATCGACAAGGAGCTGGACAGGCGCCAGGTCGAGATGGCCCTTGCAGAGGAGAACTGCGTGCTGGGTTCCAGGCTCGCCATATGGATGCTCAAGGATGCCGACTTCAAGGTGTACCTGCTTGCTTCCGACATCGAGCGTGCCAGGAGGATCGCCAGACGCGAGGGCGGTACCGTCGAGGAGCGCCTTGCACAGACACAGGACAGGGATGCCCACGACACAGAGCGCTACGGCAGGATCTACGGCATAGACAACAACGACACCAGCCAGGCGGACCTCGTGATCGACACCGAGGGCAAGACTCCGGACCAGATCGTGGAGCTTATCATAGAGGGCGTGTCGGCTTTACAGAAGAATTGAAAACTGATATATTCTCATATTGCATTGTATTTTGAAGGAGTATCACCTTGAGCATTCCACTTGATAAACTGATCGACAAAGATGTCAACGTATACGAGATGACCTGCGTGGCCATCAAGAAGGCTGAGAACGTGGCCGCAGCGATGGCCGCGAAGCGCGAAGTGGTCTCAGAGGATGAGCCTGTCGAGAGGAAGGAAGAGGAGGAGAAGGTCGTCTCCGCCGTCCTCACGGCTGTCCTGAACGACGAGATCGAGTACATCCCCGCAGAGAAGTGAACAACAAGGTTATTTTTCTCTTCGGTCCTACAGCAGTTGGCAAGACCCAGCTGCTGTTTGATTTTTTCCAGGGTACCGGAGAGGTCGTCAATGCCGATTCAGTGCAGGTCTACAGGCATCTGGACATCGGTTCGGCAAAGGCCGGCAAGGACATAACGGACAGGATCCCGCACCATCTCATAGACATCCTCGACCCGTGGGAGTCGTACAACGTCGCGGACTTCATCCGTCTTGCCGACACCGCCTGCCGCGGCATATGGGAGCGCGGACGCATACCCGTCGTCTCCGGCGGTACGGCATTCTATTTCAAGCATTTCATGTACGGGCTCTCGCAGGCCCCCGCATCGGATCCCGGGACAAGGGAGGCCGTGGACCTCTACATCCGCGACCAGGGTCTGGAGAAGGCCTATGGATACCTCCAGATCATCGATCCCGTCTCGGCCGCCCGCATAAACAGGAACGATTCCTACCGCATCTCACGCGCCATCGAGGTCTACAGGAGCAGCGGCAGGCCGCTTTCCGACTTCGCACTCCCCACCGTCCCACGCAACGACATGCAGATACTCTCCATCGGCCTCATGCGTGACAGGGAGATCCTCAGGGAAAGGATCCGCCGCCGCGTGGATATCATGTTCGACCAGGGGATCGTCGCCGAAATCAGAGGACTTCTCGAAATGGGTGCGGACCTCTCATGGCAGAGCATGCAGGGCATCGGATACAGGGAATTCATCGAGAAGGCATCGACACCGGCGGAGCTGGACAACCTGACCGCCACGGAGCTCGATGCCATCCGCGCCGCCATCTGCAGCAATTCCATCCACTACGCCAAGCGTCAGATGACGTTCTTCAGGAGCTTCGCGGACGTCAACTGGATCGAAGCCGACGACATGGAGACTCTGGGAAATACCATCGGGGAATTCCTCAATCAGAGATAATCGATGTGGTAGTCGTCGAGCAGGTCCAGGCTCACGGTCTCGATCTTGCTGATCTCACGCCATGTGCCGCGTGTGGTGAATGTGAAATCCACCACCTGTCTGTACTTGTAGACATCCATGCCGACAAGGGTATCGAGATCGTTCCTTTCGTCGATGTAGTTCTCGGACGACCACATGATGATGGTGGCGCGGAACACATCGTCGGAAAGCTGCTGTACGCTTACATCCGTTACTCCGTAGACGATCGAGCTTGCAGGGAGTGCTCCCATGCCTTCCGCTATCCACGTCCTCGGGTCGACGATGTGGGACTCACCCTCGTAGGTCTTCTGCATGGAGCCGGTGACGTAGAGGGTCGAGACCTCGACCATGTCGGGTCCGTTGTAGCCGCTCTTCAGCGGTTCGTCCATGGCTGCGACATCCAGCCTTGTCAGTGCATCGTAGTAGTATTCGATGATCTCGAACTCGTTCAGGTCTTTGGTCAACGGCGGTTTCACGGCGCGCCAGATGGCCCACCCTATGATTCCGGCGAGTATCAGCGAGGCGATGACGATCATAACGGTCCTGAAGCCCTTCGTCCTGACGAACGCCTTGCGCTTCGCGCGCTTTTCGCTCTTCTCGTTGTAGATCTCTATGTCCGGATTGTAGCCCGGTTTGTATGCGTCGGGAATGAAGTCCCTGTACTGGTCCAGGGTCCGGCGGAAGAACGCGATGGGGTCGCGCTGCTGGAACTGGAACTTGCGGTCATCGGAGATGGCACGGTCGACGGTGTTGCCCAGTCCTGCGGACTGTGCGTCGGTGCCTGTGAGGAGCAGGTTCATGGGAACGGCACGGAAGCCGTTCTCCCTGACAACGGGCGATGCGAACGGGACCACGCCTGTGAGCGAGTAGTACAGGAGCTGGAAGAGGAAATGGGTCTTTCCGAAACCCTCCACGCAGTTGTGGGCGTACCAGACCTCCTTGTCCCAGTAGCGGTCCTCGTCGAGCTCGAACATGTCCAGGACATCTCCCATCTGGCCGTTGAGGAGCAGGATGTCGCCGTTGTCGAAGAACCATATGTTCGAAAGCGGGACGCTGTCCATGTTCCAGTACAGGCGGTCGCCTGCAAGCTCCAGGGCATGAGAGAGGTTCTTCAGGAGTGTGGAGCACATGGGTCTGAGTGAGCCGGAAAGCTCGAAGGCGGTCACGGGAAGGCCTGTGAAGAGCTCATTGGCATAGAAGACTATGGAGCAGCTGTCGCCTACCATCTGGACGCTCTGCCAGTTGATCTCCAGAAGCTGTCCCTCATGGTAGAACAGGGCATCCTGCTTGTTCTTGGGGATCTCGTAGCCTTTGAGGACTCCCTGTCCGTGTGCAATCTCGATGCAGAGCCTGTCCTCGTCGAAGAATATCTCATGACGCCCTTTCATTGTCCCAGCGCCTCCTTCCACATGTGCGCGCAGCACGTCTCTCTATTATTACTAAGCAAAATCAGCGCGGAAGGAAAGTCCCTGCGCAGAATCTCCACAATTCTTTTCACTTCTTGCCCGTCTCCGGATGCCAGCAGGTGGCAGACAGGGGTCTCCGGGAACATCAGGCCGAGGTACGGTGCGACGATCTCAAGGCTGTGCTCCTCCGAACAGATATCGTCCGATGCGGTGACAAGCTGCCCGATGCCTTCCGGGATGCGGAGCTTTATCTCCCAGTCCGATCCCTTCAGCGCCCCGTCCTCCGGACAGTAGACGGGCATGGCAGGACCGAAGTCCACCGGGCCCTTGTGCAGCGGTCCCAGGACGAAGATATACTGGAACGCACGGCCCTTGAAACGGAACATGATGTCGTCCAGTTCCTGCCTGCAGAGCTTCCATGCCTTGTGCGGGACCTCCGCGTAGAAGGAGTCCGAACGATCGCCTGAGAACGAGTCATATGCCGGAAAAAGTGCGGCTTTTGCACATTCCGGATACATTATTCCCTCAACGGAACACCTCATCTCTCCTCCTTGGGAAGGAGCCTTGCGATCCTTGCGGGGTCCGGTTTGATGGTCAGGTTCTTCTCCTGTGTGGGAAGGACAAGACCTGTCTTGCCGTCCTTTGCACGTCTGAGGTATTTGACCTGCGTGTAGTAGAGGTCGACGCTCGGATTGTTCCTGCCCTTGGAGTACAGCACCGCGATGTTCGCGGCATCGAGCAGGACTTCGAGCGGGATGGTCTTGTCCCTGCGGAACTTGATGAACACGTAGCCACCAGGGAAGTCCCTGGTGTGCAGCCACATGTCGTTTCCCCTGACGTAATGGCGCAGGAGGTCGTCGTTCTCCTTCGCGTTCCTTCCGGCGATTATCTGGAAGCCTCCGCTTGTGGTCCTTATGCCCGGGCCTTCCTGGACCTGCACGGCCGGAGCGGTCTTGTCGAGTATGGCCTTGAGATGCCTGATGTTGACCTGCTCGTCCCCGGTGTCCTCAAGGGCCCTGTTGAAGCGTGCCTCCACGGCCCGGTACTCCTCCCTGAGCCTGTCGCGCTCCTCGACCGCGTTGTCGTATGTTCCCTTGGCCTTCTGGTATCTGTCGTAGCAGGCCTGGACGTTGGCTCCGGGTGTCAGCGACTTGTCCAGCTCTATGGTGATCTCCCTGCCGCCCGCGTTCCAGTCTGTGACGGTCACGCTGTCCTGCCCGCGCTTGATGAGATAGGAACTGGCGGAAAGCAGGTCGGCCCTGTAGCGCAGGTCCTCGTAGCCGCAGTTGGATTCGATGGCTTTCTCTGCACTCCTGATGGATGTGGCAAGGCGCGACAGCTCGTGCTCCATCCTTGCGGTGACCTGACGGACAAGCTGGGAATGGAGGTCATCGGCCTCCTCGCGTGCACATGTCCGCTCTATGTACTCGCTGAAGGAGTTCCCCTTCCACGGACGGACCTCGAAAACGCGTTCGGAGGCGGTCCTTTCCTCCACGGCAAGTGTCTCGGAGCTCATCTCGTCGCGTCCGGGACGCCTGAGGAGCAGGTCCTGGATGACGTTGTTCCCATCGGTGACGATGATGTTCGCTCCCGGGCCGCTGTAGAAGCGGAACCAGATGCGCAGCTTCCTTCCGTGGTTGTCCAGCTCCCAGACCACCGCCCTGTCGAACGGCATCTGGCGGCACGAGACGATCACCGAACCTTCCAGGTTCTTCCTCGCGTACTGTTCGAACCTCTGGAGCTTCTTCGTCTTGGCGATTCCGGCTCCGGGGGAGAGCACATGCAGGCGGCTCAGCGGGGTTCCGATCTCAGTGTAGAAGGCGAATCTCCCGCGCTCCCTGTCGTAAAGGTCCCACGTGACCGAGTGGAACGAGCTTTGTATCACTTTCTGGATCTTGGCCCCGTCAAGGCGGGACTCGGACAATATCAGTTCGATTTCCTTGTAATTCAACGACATAATGCTTCCTTGACCGCTCCTGCCAGATAGAACGATCCTGCGGCGAGAACAGGCTCGCCGTCCTTCGTGTGCGCCAGGCAGTATTCCAGCGCCTCACGGGCATCCTCGATCAGCACGACGGTCTGGTCGGGGCGTTTCTTAGACACCATCAGTCCGTACAATGCCGCGGGGTCGCTCTTCTTGTATGTACCGGGACGGCATACCACGACATGGTCGAATGCTCCCAGGACCTCGCTGCACATGGCGTCGTGGTTCTTCCCTGAAACCGCACCGAAGATGCAGATACCGTTTCTTCCGGGATACATCTTCC
>Ga0265298_10009885_pt1 | contig 11329 bp, 15 predicted proteins | sample AusTroGonzalo_MG_3_FD_193486 | JGI IMG/M metagenome (GOLD analysis project Ga0265298, IMG submission 193486) | Bovine rumen microbial communities from tropical cattle in Woodstock, Queensland, Australia - Gonzalo_01 | ecosystem: Host-associated > Mammals > Digestive system > Stomach > Rumen ...
CCGTCGGCGCTCCCTGATCTTGTAGCCTGGCAGCGTGTAAACGCTTGGCGGGTAGCTGTGCCGCGTCTGTGGTCCTTCCGTGGATCATGGGCGCGTTTTTTTGTTCCTGGCAGCGCGTCGCCTGGCTGGCTATATTATATATAAATAATATGCCTATATAGTACAGATATAAAGGGGTGATATATATATGTTTGAAATGTTTAACAATGATCAATTAACAGAATATAACAATACTATATCATACCTGAAAAATCTAATTACAGACTCTATAAATAACTACGCTATAGATAGAGGCCTTGAAACTGTAAACGATATTTCCAGCTTTAACCAAAATAAATGGTATGCGGTTTTAATGTATATAGCTAATGACTGCATGAAAGCTAATAATCATTTATTAAAAGCTGATAATGCATATATAAATATATTAGGTGTAAAGTGTAATAATTATAATCTATATATTATAGATGGCCTTTATTCTGTATATAGTTATTTATGCAATGAATATGACAAGGGTATAACTCCATATGGTTTTAGTTTATTACTTGGTATAGATGACTATACACTATCTAATATATGCGGGGATGATGACGGCGCGAATAATGGGAAACTAAGCAGCATAAAGCGCGCTATGTATAAAAAGATATATATAAGCTATGAGCAATCGGCAGAGGCCCGCCTGTGGTCAAATAAAAATCCCGTGGCGCTTATGGCCATAACAAACCGGCGTTTTGGCTGGAATATGCCCGGCGTTGGCAGAGAAACACAAGCACGGCCCGCCCTGGGCGCTTCTGATCTGCCGCAACTAGGTCAAAAACCGTAGTGTATTTAACCACTTTTTTATATTTGTAAATATTGCCTATTGACTGTATATATTATTTATGCATTTTGCTATGTATTAGCGTCGTACTCTTCGGAAAATGCATATCTTGCGAATAGAAGCATTTTACGCGCTGCCTGGGTCCTGCTGATCTGCCCGGCGGCCTGGGGTGTGGGGGTTTCTGGCGATCCCCCGGCTGGGGCCTACTAAGCCCCCCAAATATCCCCCTGGGCAAAAAGCCAATATAGTAAATATATATACATATATTGGCTATGATATATATACAGACATAGAATGGATATGGTAAATACAGACATAGACGATGCTATAAAGGGTATAAGGGATATATAAGCCTTATAAATGGGCTATATATACATACCAGAGACAAAAGATACAGTCAACTAAGGTTTATATGGCGGAGATAGGGATATAGATGAAAAATCCAGAAAACCGAAAGACACACATAATCAAGGTACGGATAAACGAGGCAACGAGGTTGCATTTAGAGAATATGGCGGTTAAACGGATGATCAGCATGTCTGAGTATGTTAGGCAGTTGATCGAGAGGGATTTAAAAAATCCCGAAAAATAAAAAAGCTAAATTTTCCTTGGTGGTTTTCCTTTCATATAGCCCCGTAGCGGAAAGCTGTTGGCGAAAGCCGTGCAGACTAAAAGTTTGTAAAGAGCCGTCGCAAGGCTCGCGGGGTTTTGTCCGTGACACACGGACGGTAGCGTATGCAATGGCATTAGTCATTCACCTTACAAGGATCTATCCATGGTAAAGTGCAGTCATATTTTGGGTGACTGTCGGTTCTTGGAAGGTTGTGTTAGAAGCATTGGTGCGATTCCAATCATACGCCAGAGGTCGGGCAGCACCCGAATGATGTGAGAGAGAGCAGGACACCTCACAGAGAATGACAACGCCTAGTAGTGGGGCATATTCTAGATAACGCCTACACCAAACACTACTAGGAACTGCACATAGCCCCATCGCCAAATTGGTAAGGCATGTGATTTTGGTTCACATTAGTCTAGGTTCGAATCCTAGTGGGGTTGTTTGGGGATAGTTAGCAGCCGTTCCCCAGAGTTTTACCGCAGAGGGAGAAAGCTACAAGAAGCATCACAAGCGGCGCTTCCGTGGCACTATAGGCGGCTCGGCTCCGCCATGCGGTTTCTCAACTAAAGTGTTATTGAATGAAAGGAGTTTTATGGGTGCTAAATGGAAACATTTTAAGACAGTATGCAAACATAAACAAGTTGTCTATCAAGAATGTAAGGCTTGTGGCATACCATGGCAGGGAATAATCCACGACTTATCAAAATTCAGCAAGATAGAATTTTCTGCATCGGCAAAACATTTTCAAGGGAACAGAAGTCCTATTGAAGCTGAAAAAGAAGATTGTGGTTATTCCCTGGCATGGTTACACCATAAAGGACACAACAAACATCATTGGGAATGGTGGACAGATTTTGATGACAACGGGAATGTGATTGCAAACAAAATTCCATCCAAATATGTGGTGGAAATGATATGTGATTGGATTGGCGCAGGTAAAGTTTATAGTAAAGAGAAATGGACACAATCTGAACCTCTAAATTATTACAACAAGGTGAGAAAAGGAAGATACTTCCATCCAGACACAGAAAAGCTGATAATCACATTACTTGAAATAATAAGAGATAAAGGACTTGACGAGTTTCATAGAGTTTGTAAGTCTGGCTATCCTTTGCTAACAGACTATGACGGATTATATATTCCATAACGAATAAAAGTGAGGTGAGTGATAATGCCGAATCCCAGTAAGATGGATGCAGACAAGTTTATGGAAGCATATTACTTGTGGGCATCTGGGCAGATAACGGAAACAGACATGGCGAGGATGCTTGGCGTAAAGTATCTGACGCTGCATTATCGCCTCACGAAACTCTTCGAGACGGGCAGAATACCTGGAAATTACTTTACAGATGGTAAACCGATGTATCTTGATTGGGAGAAGCGTATACCGAAGTTGGGCGACTGCATGGAAAAGCGCCGGAAAGGTAACGCGTGGAGCAGGAAGTAGATGGCATCTGCCGAACTGATAAAGGCCGTAAATGAATATAATTCATACATAAAGCGCAAGGGCGTAGACGAGGACGTAATCAATGCTTACGTTCAGGCATGTCAGGTTGCGTACGTGACGGAGGGAGACGCTGAATACGGGGCGAAACTGTCAGCCAACTCAAAGTGGATGCTTGAGAAGTTCTGCAAGACCAGAACTGAAGGCACTTTATGGGATCTGGAGAAGCACGCGTTCAAGCATAAAACCTGGTACGATCTGCTGGACAAGTATTACGGAGTTCTGCTGTATGAGGCGCAGAGCGGCAACTTTGACAGCTACATGCTGTACCTTGAGAAAAAGAGAGAGCCAAAAGCCAGGTTTTACATGCCGAAGCGCCGACAGTTTCACAAATTTGGGCTGATTGAAGCGTATCAGGGAATGCTGGATGACAAATATGACATTCTTTGCATATCACAGCCCCCCGGAACGGGCAAAACAACGCTGCTAAAGTTCTTCAATTCAGCCGTGATTGGATGGTTCCCGCGAGACTACAATTTGTTCTATTCGCACAGTTCGGACATTACGAGAATGTATTACGACGGCGTGTATCAGATGGTTTCGGACAACATAGAGTACACGTGGAAAGAGATATTCCCTGAACTGCAAGTGACAAGCACGAATGCGAAGATGCAGCAACTTAACATAGGCGCTTACAAGCCGTTCCCCAGTCTTCAGACGGCGGCGGTTGGTTCGGAGAATGCCGGAAAGGTGCGCGCTTCAAAATTTCTGCTTGTCGATGACATGATCGGTAAACTGGAAGAGGCGCTAAACAAAAACATACTGGAAAAGTTGTGGGGAGCGTACACGGTAGACGCAAGGCAGAGAAAAACGATGGATTCAGAGAACAAGCCTTGCAAGGAGATCATACAGGCGACAAGGTGGAGTACCTTGGACCCGATAGGCCGTCTGATAAAGATGTATGCCGGAAACGAACGGGTTAAGGTCATAGCGATTCCAGATTTGGACCCCGTAACTGGCGAAAGTAACTTTGATTATGAGTTTGGCGGCTTCACAAAGGAATTTTTTGCAGACCAGGCGCTGCTTATGGACGACGTGTCGTACAAGTGCCTGTATAAGCAGGAGCCGATTGAACGCGAGGGATTGCTTTTCCCGGAGGACAAGACGCGGAGATACCTTGCGTTGCCAAGCGGCGCGCCGGAGATTATTTACGGCCAATGCGACACAAAGGGAAAAGGAACGGACTACTTTGTTTTGCCAGTTTTGCAGAAATACGGCGAGGATTATTACTGCGTGGATTGCGTATGCAGCAATTCGGCAGATTATGAAAATCAGTACGAAAATGCGGCGAACGTGCTTGTAAACAACAAGGTCCAGGATTGCGAGTTTGAGCGAAATGCCGGCGGCGACCGCGTGGCGATGGAAGTCAACAAGCGAGTCATCGAAAAAGGCTGGGTGTGCAACATAACCGACGTTCCTACGGAAACGAACAAGGAAGCCAGGATATACCAGTATTCCAACTGGATATTGCAGCACGTCATATTCAAGGACAAGTCGTTATACACGCCGAAAGATCCATACGGCATAATGATGAGTCTTTTGCATTCGTATTCGGTGTCTTCTGCGAAACAGATTGATGACGTGCCGGACTGCTTTTCAAACTTTGCAAAAAGGATTGTAGAGAAGTACAGAGTTATGACAGTAAAGGTGATTCATAATCCGTTTGGATAATGGGAGGGAAAGGAACATGACAACTAAGGAATATTTATCGCAAATTTGGAGAATGAACAAAGCAATTAAGAACAAGCTGGCTGAATTACAACAGACAAAAGAGTTATATAACGGCATTCCGTCGAACTTTAGGGAAAACGAAAGAGTTATCAGTACGCCCGACCCGGATAAATTGGGTTCTGCATACGTAAAGATTGAGGCTATTGAAGACGAGATCAACAGAATGGTTGACAAGTATGTGGATGAAAGAAAAGTGATTGTCAGCCAAATAGAAAAAATGTCTGACGAGTTATACTACGAAGTCCTTTTTGGGAAATATATCCTAAACAAATCTTTAGAGGAAATCGCGGCAGAGATACCTTGTTCCTACAGAAATGTTACAAGACTGCACGGAAGCGCGCTGGTTTCCTTTGAAAAACACTACGGAAGTACGTATTTGAACAAGAAAATCTTTTATTTGTCCTAGTATTGCACATAATGTCCTAAATTGTCTATTGACGGTTTAAAAAAGGGCAAATATAGTTAAATTGAGAATATGTCGAAAGAACAAAGCACACAACCTTCACGGGCGGTGTGCTTTTTTGGTGGAAAAATGAATCCTAAAACGATAAAATGCCCGGTATGCAAAAAGAGAATAGGCAGATACGATGGAAAGTCAAAGATTTCTCCGATCATATCCGATTGCCACGAATGCAGGATAAGGGTGTTGTATTACGTCGAGACGGGGGAATTAAGGAAACAGGCACTTCCGACACGAACGACGAGTTCAGGAATGACGTTTAGATAGGAGCGCAGAAATGCAGTACGGTAGGAAAACGATATATACAAGCGAAAAAGAAGTAAATGCCAAAAATATCATTCCCGTATTAAGGGCGGCTTGCGTCGATTTCTGGACGAATATGACTGATTGTGAGGAACTTCTGCGGATTGAAAAAGGCGATCAGGCAAAAATCCGTGAGAAAACGTACAGGTCTGACATTGATTTTTGGATTTACGACAACCTGGCGAACGAGATCACCACTTTCAAAGTGGATTTCAACTGGGGGAACACCATTACTTTTGTCCGTCGCGGAGACAACACGGCTGACGAGTCTGACGCGGTGTCTGAATTAAACAAGTATTACAGTGCGGAGAATATCGAGGGCAAACAGCAGGAACTTGCGAGATTTGTTGAAATCTGCGGAATTGGGTACACGATGGTTGAGATCAACCGTGACTGGAAGCCAGGCAAAAGCCCTTTTACGATCAACGTACTTGATCCAAGAACCGCATTTGTTGTTCGTTCCAGTTTTTACACGGACAAGAGGATTGTGCTTGCCGTGACCGTTCGCAAGATAGGAAATGACAAGTATTACACTTGCTACACGCCCACGGAGCGCTTTGAGATTGTCAACATATACAAGAAACTTCGCGGAAAAGATGTTGAAAGGTGGAGCGAAAATCCAGACGGAAGAAACATGAATCCGTTAGGAAGAATCCCTATAATTGAATGGGTTAGGGATTATGACCGAATGGGATGTTTCGAGAGGCAGATTTCAGAGATTAACGGAATTTCCCTTGCGGTTTCGGATTTCCTTAACGACATTGATCAGAACACGCAAGCCATATGGCATGGAAACGACGTTGAGTTTCAGAAGGACGATAAAGGCAACGACATTAAGCCGTCTACGAATGACTGGCTGTTGACCTACACGCCGCGTGACGGCAAAAGTCCTTTTGTTAAGCCTTTGGCCGTTGAATACAACTATCAGGGCATGATCAATCAGATTGCCTTCAGAACTAACCGCGTCAAAGAGAAATGCAACGTTCCTCACAGAAACGACAATTCCGGCGGTAGCACGGGAATAGCAATGTCCGACGCTACTGGATGGACGCAAGCTGAAGCTGAAGCAAACAGACAGGATCAGATTAAGATCGGCTGCAAGATGGAAGAACTTGACTGCGTGCTGACTGCGTGTTTTGAAACCATGATTGCAGAGGTTGACGAGTCCATAAAGGAACTTTCGGTGATGGACTTGAAGCCAAGCATTAAGCGCCAGAAGAATTACGAAATGACAACGAAGATCAATACGTTTGCCGTAGGCGTAAGTCATGGAATAGCACCGAAACACATGTTTAATGCCATTGGTTTGTTTGACGATCCTGCGCAGGTGGAAAAGGACAGCAAGCCTTACATGGACAAGTTTATTGAAAAAGCATTCGGCACGGGCGGCGGGTCCATGGAGCCTGACAGATTGGAAGGTGACGAGTCAGACCAGATAGGCAACAGCCCAAACATTGACGGGATGAGTACAAATGGCCAAGAGACAGTTTGACGAACTGAACAACCTACAGCGGCGCTCCATAGACTATGAGAAGTATTTTGGCGAAATGGGCATCGCGGAAAGAGACAAAAAGAGGCGGATCAGACTTGCGGAAGACATTGAGGAAGTCATTTTATACATGATGTTCCAATATGAACAGTACGCGGAACTTGAAGCGCTTGAAAGACAGCTTGTCAACATGCTTGCCGATGAAATGGCTAAGTACGTTCCAGTCGATGATTACTTAGAGAATTATGCGAAGCAGAGCATTGACGGCATTATGGAAACGACAAACAAGGAAATTGACAAGCCGTTTACGCTGTCGCATGACAGGGCAATCCTGATTTCGGAAAATTTGGCGAACGACACCCTGAACTATGGAGATTTCAAGCGTGCAAAAGGCCAAGGAAAGAAGTACAAAACCTGGTTTACGATGGGTGACGAAAAGGTTCGCCCAACGCATGAAGTGCTTGAAAGCGAAAGGATCCCGATTGATGATCTGTTTTGGGTCGGAAGCACGCAAATGAGATTTCCCAAGGACACGCTTTATTCCGGGGGAGATTTGGAAGAAATCGCCGGATGCAGATGCTGGATTGAATATTCATAAAAATTACGCTCACGAAAACGTGGGCGTTTTTTTATAGTTAAAGTCGGAGAAGGACTATAAGGAGCAAAAGTCGGAGAAGGACTATAACGAGCAGAAAGAGGTAAAAAATGGCAGAAGAAGAAACCAAGACAACGACAACTGAAACGAAAGATGATACCGCCAAGAAGACCGACGGAAAGCCGGAAGGGAGCGGAAAACAGCCCACCATTGAGGATGTGTTAAGTCAACTTGCACAGTTGAAGGCTGAGAATGCAAAACTCAAGAAAAAGAGTGATGCGGACAGCGCCGAGGCTGCTGAATACAAGAGGAAGTACAGGGCGACACAGACGGTGGACGAACAGAAAAAGGAAGAGGAAGAAGCGGCTGCAAAAGCCCGCGAGGAAGAAACGGAGAAACTCAGAAATGAGTTAAACCACATGAAAGCGGTTGCAGCGTACAAGTCCATTGCGGACGAAAAGACAGTTGATCTGTTGATTGGTGCGGTGTCCGACGGCGATCATGCCGCGATTGCCACCATTCTCGAAAACGAGAAGAACCGCGCAGTCAAGGATGCCGTGAATGCGGCAAAAGCTGAATGGCAAAGAAATTATCCACAGGCCGGGGTTGGTACTAGTGACGGTATTTCAATTACACGGGCTGATTTGGAGAAAATGTCCTACCAGAAGCGTGCCGAGTTCCAAGTGAAAAATCCAGAGGCTTATGAAAGGCTGATGGGAAGATAAAAGGAGGAAAAGTAACATGGCACAGACCAAGTTAGAAAATCTGGTTAATCCCCAGGTTATGGCGGATATGGTTTCCGCAGCATTACCCAAGAAGATCAAGTTCGCGCCCATCGCGAGAATTGACACCACCCTGGTCGCAAGACCTGGTAACACGATCACGATCCCGAAGTACATGTATATCGGAGACGCAGAGGACGTAGCAGAAGGTGTTTCCATGGGAACTACCGTTCTGACCACGACCACCGACACGGCTACCGTTAAGAAGGCTGGTAAGGCCGTTGAGATCACCGATGAGGCAGCTCTTTCCGGCTATGGCGATCCCGTAGGAACCGCAGTTAATCAGCTTTCCATGTCCGTTGCAGCAAAGGTTGACAACGATGCTTATGATGCTCTTACCGGCGCATCCCTGGTTTATGACGGCACGGCTGACGTGATCGGCTATGACGCAATCGTTGACGCAGACGCTAAGTTTGGCGATGAGAGTGACAATGCGCTTACCAAGATCATGTTCATTCATCCTGACCAGGAAGCAACGCTTCGTAAGGATCCCGACTTCAAGAGCAAGGACAAGTACCCTCTTGACGTTGTTATGAACGGAACCATCGGAGCCATCGCAGGTGCGCAGGTTGTGAAGTCCAAGAAGGTTAAGCTGGTTAAGTACACGAAGGACAACACCGACGGAACCATCACCATCGTATCTGATGCTACGACCGAGGACGCATCGAACAAGCATCTTAGCACGATCATGGCTAACTGCATTGACGTTCTGGTTGTTGGTGACAAGGTTAAGGCCGTTTCCGCACAGTATTACGCTTGCCCTATCGTTATCGTAGACGTGCAGGATGCAAACGAGGATCCCGCGGCAGACAAGGTTGCAGAGAGCGAAACCGCAATCACCATCTATCTCAAGAGAAACGTTGAGATCGAGTCCGACAGAGACATCCTGGCAAAGACCACCGTTATTTCCGCAGACGAGCATTACGTTGTTGCCCTGTCTAACGAGAGCAAGGTTGTTCTTGCAAAGTTCGGCAAAAACCCCGCTTAAGTCTGTCGGTAGATGTTGACATACCGGCAGACACAGACCTTCTTGGCAAGGTTATTACCGACTTGCAGGAGGGTGTAACCGTCAACACAAACTCCATCACGGGAACGTTGAAGTACATTACTGGATGGACGGCGTTCAGCGGAGACGTTGAAGAGCAGTCTGGAAATTATATTGCTCTTCATACTGAAAGCGAAGACGGAGCGACTATCACCGTACAGGTGATTGGCGGTGATCATCCAGCGGCTACACTAGACGATGATGGTATTTCGATTTGCAGAATCAAAAATACCAGCCAGAAGATTCAGTTTGTTGCAACTAAGGAAGGTCGCGGAACGGCCGTTAAAACGCTGTCTCTTAGCGGCTTGACTTTGGAAGACTCATAAATGGGGGTTGAAAATGTTATTACAGAGACATAAGGAGGCACAGATTGTTGTGCCTCCGGCTCCTGTTAAGGAGATTGAGATTAAGGACGAGCCGATTCCGTTTAGCGAGGACGAAGCCGAAGCTGAAAGTGGCGAAAAGACTTACACGAAGACGGAAATAAATCGGATGAACGTAGCAGAACTTAGGGAAGTGGCCGCACTTGTTGGCATTGAAAATGCCGAAGAGGAATCCGGCGCGAACCTAAAGAAAATCCTTATTAGCTTCTTTGGGCTGTAAGAGAAGGGGTGAGTCACATGACGGAAGCAGAATTGAAAACCGCTGTTTACAATGCCCTTGCAACTGAATTACAGGCGACGGAAGGAGCGCAGTTCAATTCTACTTTGCTGACTTCCAAGATCGGTAATGCGTACAAAGAAGTTAAAAGGGCAAGAAACTATCCTGGCAGTTACAGTCAGGAAATGATTGACAATGACATGAGCAAATATGAGCCGACCATAAGTGACATTGCATTATATGATTACAATTTGATTGGCGCAGAAGGACAGGAATCGTCAACCGAGAATGGAGTGACGCGAAAGTACGTTAACCGCGACAAGCTGTTTTACGGGGTTATTCCTTTGGCGAGGTAATTTAAGGTGAGAAATCTACGGCGAAACAAGCAAAAAATGTATTACAGCAATCTGGTTGGCGAAACGCCGATCTATGAGCGCGACGAAAATGGGAACATAAAGTACATTGCCGTGGATGGAACACAAGTACCCGTGGAGACGGGAGAGACTGAAATTACCTACACTATTCCGGCGGAAATGTACGCGAACATTTCATTTAGCGGAGACGAAACCACGGTTCAGGAATTTGGCGTGGACATGTCAAGTTATGACGCGGTTGTTGTTTGTGAAAAAGGGAGATATGCCTTGACGGAAACCTCTATAGTTTGGTTTGAAACTGCACCGAGTTACAAGGATCAGCAGCATACGATCGTTGACGCGGACACGGCTGATTATGAGGGCGTTAGCATCAAGGATTCGCTGAACCAAACAAAAATTCTGTTGAAGCATCGTGCTAAATAATGGGAAAAAGATACACGGTCAACATATTATCCACGAACAGCATACAGCGATTGATCCATCAGCTTGAGAAATACAGAGACGGTCTGTTTGACAAAGCGAACCTTTTGGCAAGGCGACTTGCAGAAGATGGCGTGATGATTGCAGGGGCGCAAATAGTTGATTTAGATGCCATTTTTACTGGTGAGCTTTTGCAAAGCGTAAGGATGGAAGAACAGTTAAACAACGTGTTTGCGATCATTACTGACTCAAAACACGCTTGCTTTGTTGAATTTGGTACGGGCCAAAGGGGTATGGACAGTCCATATCCTTTTCCTTTACCAAAAGGGGTGTCATGGGATTATGCCGTTGGGAAAACCATTCGGCAGAATCCAGTTACGGGTAATTACTACTGGTTTTATCCGGGGAAAGACGGAAAATGGCACTACACGGAAGGAATGCCAGCCAGACCGTTTATGTATAACACAAGTCTTGAATTGCAAAAGATTATAGTTGACGTGGCGAGGGAGGTGTTTGGAAACAATGTGGGTAAATGACTTAGAGTCCATCGTGTTCACGCGAGTACGCGTCGGCTGCGAAAACAGGCTCAAAAC
>Ga0265298_10009886_pt1 | contig 11329 bp, 12 predicted proteins | sample AusTroGonzalo_MG_3_FD_193486 | JGI IMG/M metagenome (GOLD analysis project Ga0265298, IMG submission 193486) | Bovine rumen microbial communities from tropical cattle in Woodstock, Queensland, Australia - Gonzalo_01 | ecosystem: Host-associated > Mammals > Digestive system > Stomach > Rumen ...
GGTGTCCTCTACGGAACGGGCGCGTATGAAAAAGGCGAAGTCCGCAATCTCCCGGTCTTCAAAGAGGCATACGAAGCGGGCAAATCCTGTTGAGGCCGAAGATGAAAAAAAGAACGATTTTTGCCGCCATGCTCGCCGTCCTCGGAATGACCGGACTTGCGGGATGTGTCAACTGCACGGAAGAAGGAGACGGAAAAGTAAATATGAAAGCCATGTATGATGCCCGGATCGTTCGGCTCTCCATCGTGACGGTCGATCCGGACCGGCTTGGGGAATATATGAAGTTCGCAGCGGAATGCGGAAAGACCTCCATGCGTGAGGAGCCCGGCGTGCTGATGATGTATTCCATGCAGGACAAACTCCAGCCCCATAAGATTTCGATTCTGGAAATTTATGCGGACCGTGCTGCCTATGAGCGTCATATCAGGACGGCGCATTTCCAGAAATACAAGCAGGGGACCTTGTCGATGGTCCGGAAACTCGAACTCCTGGATCAGACCGCGCTGATCCCGGAAATGATGATGAAGGAGCAAAAACAATGAAAAATAAAATGATGCAGACAATGCTTGCCGCAGCGGTCATGCTGACAACGGCAGCGGAAACTTTCGGAGGAGATAAAATGCAGAGTTCCATTCTGACGAAAAAAGAATGTGCCGTGGTGGACATCGGAGCCGCTGTCGCGCGCGGCGACCAGACGGCTCTTGCCGGCGCACTGAACCGCGGGTTCGATGCCGGGATCACGCTGAACGAGGCGAAAGAATACATCGGGCAGCTTTACGCCTACTGCGGCTTCCCGCGTGCGCTCAACGCCGCCGCCACGCTGATGAAAGCCGCCGCCGAAAAAAAGCCTTCCGAGGGGCGTGCGCCCAATCCGCCGCCCGCTGGGAAATCGATCGATTTCGGGACCGCCAACCAGACGAAGCTCTGCGGCGCACCGGTCAAGGGGCCTCTGTTCGATTTCCATCCGCAGCTGGATGAATATTTGAAAGCGCATCTTTTCGGCGATATTTTCGCCCGCGACAACGTGGACTGGCGCACCCGCGAACTGCTGACCGTGGCGGCACTGGCGGCCCGTCCGGAAACTGAGCCTCAGATGAAGGCGCACATCGCCATCGGCAAGAACAACGGCATCACCGATGCGCAGGCGGCGGCAATCGTGGCACGGGTGCGCTGCCCCGTCGAACCGGAACAGCTGCCGCCCGGCTGGTCGGCGTTCCCGGTCGGCAAGCCGAATACCGCCTACGCGAAATATTTCATCGGACGGAGTTTCCTTGCTCCCGTATCCACGAAGCAGGTCGGCGTTTTCGCCGTGACCTTCGAACCTGGCTGCCGCAACAACTGGCACATTCATCACGCGACGAAAGGCGGCGGACAGATCCTGATCTGCACTGCCGGTGAAGGATACTATCAGGAATGGGGCAAGCCCGCCGTCCGGATGAAACCCGGCGACACCGTGAACATTCCGGCCGGAGTGAAACACTGGCACGGTGCGGCTCCCGACTGCTGGTTCCAGCACCTCGCAGTGGAAGTCCCCGGCGAAGGCGGACGCAGCGAATGGCTGGAGCCGGTGGATGATGCCGCATACGCCAAGGCAACGAAATAACTCACAGGAGAACAATATAATGAGCAAAACCATCACCGCCATTGCAATCGCACTGACCGCGCTGCTGCCGTTCTGCGGCTGCGCAAAAAACGATACGAAGCCGAACACGAAAACAGGAGGAACCGCCATGAACAACATCGGCAAAGCACTTGTAGTTTATTTTTCCGCCACGGGAACCACCAAAGGCGTTGCGCAGCGCCTCGCCGGAGCGATCGGAGCCGACATTTTCGAGATCGTTCCTGCCCAGCCTTACACCGATGCCGATCTCAACTGGCGGAACAAGCAGAGCCGCAGTTCCGTCGAGATGGCCGACCGCAAGAGCCGTCCCGCCATTGCGAATGCCGCGCCGGACCTTGCCAAATACACCACGGTTTACGTTGGATTCCCGATCTGGTGGTATCGCGAACCATCGATCATCGACACCTTCATCGAATCGAACACCGCGGCCCTTGCCGGCAAAACGATCGTGCCGTTCGCAACTTCCGGCGGCAGCGGCATGGGCGACTCGACCGCCAATCTTCAGGCCCTTGCGCCGAAGGCCCGGGTCACCGAAGGCCGCCGCTTCCGCGCTTCGGTCGATGCCGACACGCTCAAAGCCTGGGCGGCTGCGGTCACCAAATAAATACCGTGAAATGAGAGAATGATATGAATCGGCGTGAATTCATCAGAAACATGGCGATCGCGGCGGGCGGTGTCGCCGGGGCAGCTGTTCTCGGCGGTTCCGTCCTGACTGCCGCAGGCTCTTCAAACGGGAAAGGAAAAAAGAAAATGAAGATATTGGTCATTACGGGCAGTCCGCGCAAAAACGGAAATTCCGCCACGCTCGCCGATCATTTCATCAAGGGGGCAAAGGAAGCCGGACATGAGGTCGTGCGGTTCGACGCCGCGTTCAAAAAAGTGCATCCCTGCATTGCCTGCAATTCCTGCGGAATGAACGGACCGTGCGTGTTCAAGGACGATTTCGAGTTCGTCCGCAAGCACATCGTCGAGGCGGACTGCGTGGCTTTCGCCACACCGATGTATTATTTCGGGATCTCCGCCCAGCTCAAGACGGTGATCGACCGTTTCTACGCGATCAACGGTTCCATCCACGTTCCGAAAAAAGCCGTCCTGCTGATGACCTACGCCAACACCGCCGCCTCGGAGGCGGTGCCGATCAAGTCCCATTACGAAGCCCTGCTGAATTATCTCGGCTGGACGGACGCGGGACAGGTCATTGCACCGGGCGTCTGGCCGGTCGGGGCGATCCGGCACACCGATTTCCCGGAACAGGCTTACCGCCTCGGCAAGTCAATCTGAAAGCGCCATCGGGCGGTCGGGAGCGATCCCGGCCGCCGTTTGCGTCTTCAATGCGGCAGAATATTTCCCCTGCTGCCGAAACGATATCATCCTGCGGAATGACCGTCCCATCCTCCATGACCAGCGTCTTCTCCGGAACGGAGATGTGCCGCACCCGGCCAGTCACGGTCACATACGCGCCGCCAGCCTTCCGGTCATCGGGAACGAAGTATTCGATGGTCGCCTCCAGGCGGTCCGGCAGACGGGTGATGATCGCGGCAAGGCGGCGGTTCAGTTCTGCGGCCTCCTGCGGGTCCAGTTCGCGCCTTTCGGCGGTCAGTCGGGCAGTTTCCCCTACTGCCGCCTCGTAGCCCGTCAGCGCGGCAAACGGCGCGAACTGTGCGGCTCTGTCGAGCATCGGCATCTGCGGATGGTTCTGCGAAACGTGGTGCGGCAGGTGAATGATGTCGTCGTAAGGCGTTTTCACTTCCGGTGTCCTCCGATTTGCTCGTTCCGGGCCTTGCCGGTCGCGCCTTCCTCCAGATTCATGCCCATGAGGATGGCATTCGCTCCCATGCGTTTTTTTGATGTTGAGAACCGCCTGCTGCAGACGCTTTTCTTTGTCCAGTTCCGCCTGCTCGACCGCTCTCTGTTTTTCCAGAGCCTCGTAATCCGTGAAAAGATCGGGCTGTTCCTCCGGGGCGGCCGGGGCGTCTTTCTCGTTGAGGACGTGCGCCGCCACGACGGTGATGCGGCGAATCAGCAGATTCTTGTCGACGCAGCGGCCGAAGAGTTTCATCATGGCATCCGTGATGATCCTGCCGGATGAGGTGTGCCGGTCAAGGTTGACGGAACCATGTGCCTCCTTGGGGACCGGCCGCCCGTAATGGTCGATCCGCACCGGCCCGGCATATCTCATGCGGCGGTCCGGGTCGGTGAGATTGGAGGTGTCATAGCCCACAGTCAGAACCAGCCGTTCGGTCACCAGATGTTTTTCCACGAGATCGAGCGCCAGCTGGTCGGACATTTCGCGGGCGACGACCTTTCCCTTTTCGAATTCATACGGGTCCTGCAGCACCTGTCCGGAACTCATGCTGTTGCTCTCCGGCTTGTAGGCTTTGATCTCCGCGATGGTGACCGGCTCCCACCCCCAGGCATGGTCGATCAGGAGTTCCGCATTGACGCCGAATGCCCGGTAGAGAATATCCTCGCATTTGACCGACATCCGGGCGACGTCACCCATCGTGTGCATACCCATTGCTTCCAGCCGGGCGGCGTAACCATGCCCCACGCGCCAGAAATCCGTCAGCGGCCGGTGCGACCAGAGCTTCTCCCGGTAGGACTGCTCATCCAGTTCGGCGATCCGGACGCCGTCCTTGTCGGCGGGAATGTGTTTTGCCACGATGTCCATAGCAATCTTGGCCATCTTCCAGAAGATGCGGGAACGGATAAAAGGGATCAAATGATTTTTCCGCATCAAAGGCGGTCGGAGCGATCCGGCCGCCTTTTGCGTTTTAAAAGCCCTGCCGCGGCGGTCATGCCGTCTTCCGGAATGAAGTCGGGGCTTTCCGGGGCAAGTCCGGCGGTTATCCTTTACCCGAAAAAAGGACAACATTTGCAGAGACCCCTTGGACGGAAGGGTGTGCGGTAAATCGTTATCATTCAGCCACGAAAGATGCGGAAACAAAAAAGGGGGGCGAATAACAATCCCTCCATCAGCGCGAAGCTGTTTGAGAAAAAGTCATAAAATGTTGGTAATAAACGCGGTTTATCCGCGGTTGCGAACTCGCGTCCTGATGGCGATTTTCGCGCTGTTGATTCTCCGACGGGCGAAATCTCCCCTCAAATCGAAAGGACTTGCGCTGTTTGGTCGCCATAGATACCATCTTACAGGTCAGGAGAAAAACAGATGAGAGCGTTTATAGCTGAAACCATCACTGTATCCTGGAGTTTCCGGTGCATTGGCAGTATCGCTTTTTCCTGCGGAAATTTTAAGTTCCCTGACAAATATTTGTTCTCCAGATGCAGCATAGAGCGTGTTTTGATAAACCGTTACCCTTTCTGCCGGAAGATCTCCGGGCAGCGGAAGAATCAAATCCGTCAGTCCGAAAGATACGATTCCCTGGATCCCCAATTCCGTGGCGGCCAGAACCCGGTCGTCTGCGAGAACGGTAATATCCGAAGCTCCCGGAGTGGTGAAATCATACCGTAAATGCAGCGGTGCCAGTTTGCAGCACTGATCCAGCGAACCATCCGGAAAAATCGACATCGCGTAGATAAACCGCCGGGCAGCGTCAGCAATATAAAGCCGCCATTTATCGGAAGAAATCCCCAATGCAGTGATCTTTTCAAATCCTCCGGCGGCGATTTGTTTTATGCCATCTTTTTCAAAATAAATATTACCTCCGCTGAACGTATAGACACCTCCGTTGAATGCAGCAGGCTGCCGTTCCGGGAACGTGCCGTTGTACCGTTGCCAGGAGCTGCCGGTTGCTGTCAGCTTCCTGATCCTGATCTGATTGAAAAGCGGTTTTACGGGAACCGTTTCCCAATTTGCCCAGAGGAATCCCATCATCCGGCGCCATAAAGTTGTATCATCACGCCGGCAGCAATGACCTTCACCGTTGAATTGTTCAAATCTGAAATCATATCCGGCAAATTCCAAGGCGGAGGCCGCATTTTGTGCCGCCAGAAGCGAACTGCCGAAGAAATAGTCCGGTTCTTCTGTTCCGCACGTGATATAAAGTTTGATTGGTTTCGTCTCTGTTTTCCGGGCAATGACCATCGCTTCTTCTCCTCCACGCATAGCGGAAAAGGTCGGGCTGCTTAAAAATGCCCGGCGGAAATAATCGTTCCGGAACCATACGGCGTTCCACGCCGCCATTCCGCCGGATGATCCGCCGCAAATAAAATGCATATCCGGCTGTGAGGACAAGGTTTCACCGGAGATCCGGCAGACTTCAGGAATCAATTCTTCAACCAGAAAATTTGAAAAATCAGGTCCGTATTGATCAAATTCAGCGGCCCGCATATTTCTGTTTGTACCGGTGGGAATGGTGGGATTCAATACGCCGGGCCGGATGAAAACGACGATGCCAAAGGGGATCAGTTCTTCCAGCATAAATTGTTTCAGCATTGCGGGCATGGTATCAAAAGAATGTTCCAATAATACATACAGCGCAAGTTCATTTGCTTTTGCATCCGGTTTGGCGGCATATATATCAAATTCAAAATAACTGCCGCGTTCAAAATTACAGCCGGTGATGCTGCATTTTGTGAACTGTTTTTCTATAATAGTAATCTGGTTCATCGGTTCCTCTTGTTTTCAGGGAACCTCTATCAATACTTTTTTGACAGAAATTCCGTTTGTTCTTGTTTGAAAATCTCCGAATGAGATTTTTCAATATTGAAAAGTAACTCTGTGACTCCTCTTTTTCAAGTCTCTACGACTGAAAAAACCGACATTTTATTGTTTTTTTTCTGTAAAATCCTCCATATTATGCGGTCTGCGCGTCCATGCTGGGCGCGACGCTCCCAGAACTCGGCGCGGCGAGACCCGCGCCCAGACCGAAAATCAAACTCTCCGACCGGATTGCCGGGACGCCCTCTGCAGAGGCGGTCCCGCGCACCGGCAAACTCAAACTTTCCGAACTCAGAAAGGTGAAAAATGGCTGACATAAAGGAATATCCGGAGCATCTCCGGCAGGCCGTCGACCTTATCGCCGCAGTTTTGCGAAGAATTCGTGAAAAGGCACTGGACAAGTCGCGGAATGAATGCTTGTATATGGGGACGGCGAAAGGAGTTGCAACTTAATGAATATCAACGATGTTGTCAAACGGCAGATCGATGCGCTGGAAGACGCCGACGTCGCCGCTCTCAAAGCCAAGTTCATGGAACTTTTCGGCTTCGCGTGCGGGGCGACCAACGCGAGAAATCTGCGGAATCGGCTTGCATATAAAGTGCAGGAATTGTATTTCGGCGGTCTTTCGGCGGAGGACAAGGCCATGCTTGAGTCCATCGCCGACAAAGATCCCGCCTCAAATCTCAAAATTCCCGGCAGAAAGGCGGTGACCTTCGTGAAGGGAACCCGGCTTTGCCGTGACTGGAAGGGGAAAACCTATGAGGTTCTTGTCCGTCAGGACGGCGGATTTGAATTCGATGGCGAAATCTACCGCTCCCTCACGGCGATTGCCGAAAAAATCACTGGGACCCATTGGAACGGGAAAAAATTCTTCGGGGTGAAGTGATGCCGGAAGTTGTGAAAAAAAGATGCGCCATTTATACGCGAAAGTCCGTGGAAGAGGGGCTTGAGCAGGAATTCAACTCGCTGGACGCTCAGCGGGAGGCGGGGGAAGCATACATTCTGAGTCAAAGGGCAAACGGATGGATCTGTCTTCCGGAGCATTACGATGACGGCGGATACTCCGGAGGCAACATCAACCGTCCGGCGCTGCAAAGGCTTCTGAATGATTGCGAGGCGGGAAAAATCGACATGATCGTCGTATATAAGATTGACAGGCTTTCTCGCGATATCTGCAACTTCGCCGACTTGACAAAAAAGTTCGATGAATGGGGGGTGCAGTTTTCCGCCGTGACACAGGAGATCAACACCGCCACGTCAGCCGGACGGATGATGCTGAACATTCTTGTTACATTCGCCCAATACGAGCGTGAGGTCATTACGGAACGCGTCAGGGACAAGATGGCCGCGAGCCGAAAAAAAGGCAAATGGGTCGGCGGGTCGGTTCCGATGGGGTATCGCGTCGACAATAAACATCTTGTAGTTGTTCCGGAAGAAGCCGACGTCATCCGAAAAATCTTCCAGCGGTATGTCGAGATCCAGTCTCCGAAGCTGATCGCAATGGAACTGAACGAACAGGGCATAAGGACCAAGCAGGGGAAGACCTGGGACAAAGCCCACGTCTACCGCATTTTGGAAAATCACACATACATCGGTGAAGTGAAGTACAAGGACGCGATCTGCAAAGGCGAGCAGGAGGCTATCATTCCTCTTGACCTTTGGAACCGGGCGAAAACCATCCGGGAAAGCGCCGCCCCGTGTCCCGACCGTTCGAGACGGCAGGAAACGATCGCGCCGCTGAAAAATATTCTGCGATGTGGTCACTGCGGCGGGGCAATGATGCCGACGTATTCGACCAAGGGTGGTCGCCGGTATTATTACTACCTCTGCTGCAGGGACAGCAAGCGTGCCTCTACGGAATGCCCGGTCCGGCAGATCCCGGCCGGGGACATCGAGGAACTGGTGAAAAAACAGACCCGGAAACTGCTCGGCGACATTTCGCTGGTCATGCAGTTCGCGGAAAAGTCCGGAATGAATCCCGTGGAGGTTGTTGAATGTTTTCAGGAGGCATTCTGGAAAGAGATTACGCCCGGCGAATACAACCGTCTGCTGACCTTGCTGATCGAAAAAGCGGTGGTGTGGAACAATAAACTCGAAATCGAATTCAAGACGGCGGGGATCAAATCGCTGATGGAGGGCTTCAAAAATGATTGATGTCGAAGTGCTGGAAAACGGAAACGTCAAACTTTCGATCCCGATGTCGTTCCGGAACTGCTCCGGCCGGAAACGGATCGTTACCCCGGAAACGGAGCAGTCCCTGGCGGAGCCCCTGCTGATCAATCTTGCCCGTGCCTTCCGCTGGCAGACGCTGATCGATGAGGGGCATTTCTCCAACGTCAACGAGCTGGCGAACGCCATCGGCAAGGATTCGGCCTACGTGGCGCGGGTGTTGCGTCTGACGCTGCTTGCGCCGGAAATCGTCCACACCATTCTGACCGGAAACCTGCCGGACAACTTCAGCGTTGACTGCCTGAAGCAGGCGTTGCCGGTATTGTGGTCGGAGCAGAAGAAATTACTCGGCATCGAGTGATGTCGAAGACTGGCGGTCGGGAGCAATTCCGGCCGCCTATTGCGTTTTAAAGGACTTTCGAGACACAATAAAACACAGCAGGTGAGCGTTAATATGTTAGAAACCAGACAAGGAGGTCTATCTTGAAAAACATCATGTCGTTGTCATTGCTGTTCCTGTGTGCCGCCGTTTTTGCAGGGAGCGACCCGGAAAAGGATTTTGTTCAGATCCCGGCGAATTCTGGTTTCACTTTCGCCAGGGATCTGCAGAGCCACGGTCCGAGGGGAGAAGCGGGTGAAAAATCGCCGATCACCAAGCCGTACCGCATGGCGAAATATCCGGTCACCAATGCAGAGTATGCGGAATTCTGCAAGTCGACCGGGCGTCGCCCGCCGCGCTACTGGCGGAACGGAACTTTTCCTGTCGGGAAAGACAAGCATCCGGTGCTGGAGGTCTCGGTGGATGATGTGAACGCCTATTGCCTTTATCTTGAAAAGAAACATCCTGGCTGGCACTTCCGTCTGCCGACCGAAGCAGAGTGGGAGAATGCCGCCGCAGGGCCGAAGCATTTTGAGTTTCCGTGGGGAAATGCCGATCAAGTCCGGATGAAAGACGGACAGATCGAAGCCCCGTTCAATTTCAATGCTGTGGTTGCTTCCCATTATTTGAAGAAGTCTCCGGAGATGAAAGTAACTTTTTTCCACCAGAGGTCCAGTCGTCAAGGTGAATCCGAGGCACTGCGGGATCTGATTTCGGTGAACGAACGCGGACAAGTGCGCGGCTGGATCAATCACCGCGATTACACCGGATTCGTCTATACCGACCTCTTCCGCAAGCTGTCCACCGAGGGAGGATTCACCACCCCGGTGGATCAGTATCCCAACGGAAAAAGCCCTTACGGCTGCTTTGACATGGCGGGGAATTCATGGGACTGGACCAGTTCCGAAATCACAGCGACCAATGGGGCGGAGCGAGGCAAGACCGTCAACGCAATCCGCGGCGGGTCGTGGTATGCCAACAAGAACTCCTGCCGGACGAATTATCGCGGCGAAGGCCGCCGCGCTCAAGGAAGATACAGCACGGTCGGATTCCGTCTCGTTGTCGAGAAAAAGTAATTGGGAGTTGTCCTTATCGGGCGGTCGGGAGCGGTCCCGGCCGCCGTTTGAGTTTTAAAGGGGGTGTCGCGGCGATTGGCGCGGCAGTGGGGGATGTGGCGATGAGCTCGTGGCGGGTGCAAGCCGGGGCTCGCTCAGGTGTTTCCTCGTAATCCCATGCGACGCAGGGAAAAAAGTTGAATAAAAATCCATACGAACGGCTGATTTTGTCTTGATTTTTCTGGGGTACGGGTGTATTATAGGCTTGGGAGTTTGCACTGATGACCCCGATTACCAAGTATGAAGCTTCATGAAGGGAAAAAGAAAAATGCCAGCTACAAATCAAATCGATGCTGATCCAAATAAGTCATGCCGTTTTTTTGATCCGTACAAGGGGGATTTTTATGGAACGGAGCAAAGCATTTTATCGAAAAAAATGCTGATTGTAGGAGCATCCCACTACTGCCAGCATTTTTATGAATGCGGTAACAAATGCGGAACTATTGCAAAAGATCAAGACTGCTCAGATTTTACTTGGAGTGTATTCGATACATATTTCTCGTCGCAGGAACGTAAGCATTGGAAAGCAACATACACGGTCTTTGCAAATTCTGTCTTTGGTTTTGAGGCCAGCTTTGAGGATCGATGCAAATTTTACCAATCGGTCGTGTTTGCAAATTATTTGCAACGGGCAGAAGGAAAAAACGGCAATGAAAAACACAATAGCTGGTTCCGGAATCCACAAAATGCTGCCGCTTTCAAACAAACCATAGCCGAATATGATCCGGAGGTCGTTGTCATTTGGGGCGTCCGTGTGTGGCGCGCTCTTCCCTGGCGAGATTTCACCTTTGATGAAGCACAATCCACAGACAATGTAAAAAAATGTAACTGTCAAGGGAAATTTTTTATTTTGATGCAAGTACACCACCCCAGCATTGGATATGACAGGGAAACCTATTTTTCACTGTTCCGGGAAAATGGCATTTTTATTGTTGACCAAAGCAAAAGGAGCGAAATAAAATCATGAATGACAGGCGATTTGATGAGTTATTGAAAAAAGCCATCGCCGGAAAAATCACGGAGAATGAGGAGGCGGAGCTGCTGAACGATTACATTAAACCGGAGACTCCGGATCTTTTTTCTTATGTCCAGACTGCTTGCGACTATAAATATTCCCCCGCCTATTACAGCATGGGTAATATGTATGTAAGAGGAGCGGGATGCGAAAAATCCGTATATCTCGCTTTTGTTTATTGGAACCATTCTGTCAGTGCCGGAGGACGGGGATATACGGAAATCGGAGACTGTTATCGGCTCGGCGCTGGTGGTATAGAGCAGGATATCCATATGGCTTTGGAGTATTATCGAAAAGCCTCTGAACATGGAGAAGTTCGCTTTGCAAATATTTCGCCAGAAGAATACATCGCAGTTCCGGAACACCCCGAGGATGTGAATTTCATGGAAGATGAAATTCTTGATGAGG